>Ga0105045_10000548_pt1 | contig 27906 bp, 20 predicted proteins | sample MAT02_FD_78089 | JGI IMG/M metagenome (GOLD analysis project Ga0105045, IMG submission 78089) | Freshwater microbial communities from Lake Fryxell liftoff mats and glacier meltwater in Antarctica - MAT-02 (megahit assembly) | ecosystem: Environmental > Aquatic > Freshwater > Ice > Liftoff... | reverse complement strand
CTTTTTTGCCCCAGCAGGCTTTCGACTGGAATAGTAGCGTAGCGGATTCAATTCTTTTTTCCCGCAAGGTTAAATATTGGTCGACATAATCGCAATGTGAGAAGGCAAGGTGGCAGTAAGACCCCCAGGAAAACTCAAAACGCTGCCGAAATCGTCGAGACGACCTTTAAAGGATAACACCTAATAGTGGGAAAATCTCCCGATTTCTTAGCATAAGTGGCTAGAGTCGTTACAAATTTGAAAATCTAAGCCGATAAACTCAATTGTTTCAAGTTGGGAGGCTTCAGCTAACGAGTCTCTAATTAGCTGTTGTTGCCGTTTGAAAATCAGAACTTTAAGACCGTTTTCTATATCAAAATGTTAAAACCGCAATCCTCAACGATAGTAAAACCGAACGACCCGCTGTGGCGACAGGTGACCTTGCTACTCCAGAGCCTTGGGATGGAGCTGCAAGTTCCCATCGAACGTAGTGAGATCCAGCGTACTTTAACCAATGTGAGTGAAGATCGTCAGGATTCGAGCTCAGGCTGGGTCGTCCTTTGGATGATGCGAGCTGCCAAAGCTGCCCGAATTCGAATTGCACCGATCTCGCTAAATTCGAAGGAGGCATGGAACCTGGTTGCGGATGGTTTTCGCCTAGTAGCTGTGAATGTCGAAAAGAGCCCCTCACCTTGGTGGATTCTTGAGTCGACAGCGGGCCAAGGACTCAACACCGTGAGAATTGATACGGGAATTCAGCCCGAGAGGATTTCTCGAGCTCAAATGGACAGACTATTCAGGCCGGACTCCGACTACATTTTTATGATTGCTCAACCAACCCTTTTTAACGAAGGCTCTGCCACTGGGGCATCCATAGAGAACGGGGGAATAGATCGAGCAGATCACAATGCTGGCAACAATCATGGACACGGGGGGCACGACCAGCATGGCGGAGGGCATGGGAATGGCCATGGACAACATGGTGAAAATCACCTCAGCCCGCAACGAAGATTCATGCAGTTGCTGCGACCTGAACGGGCAGATCTAATCTCAATTTTGGTTTTTAGTTTTGTCTCGGTCGTGCTTGGACTCGCGACTCCACTGACGGTCGAAGTGTTGGTCAACACGATTGGGTTCGGCAATAACTTCCAACCGATCTTCGTGCTGGCGATGATATTGATGGGCGTTCTATTCCTGTCGGCGGCTTTCAAATTACTACAAGTCTTCGTCGTGGAAATCCTGCAGCGGCGTTTTTTTGTTCGCTTGGTTGGAGACCTCTCGTATCGTCTTCCACAAGCCAATCGGATGCAGCTACAAGGTGTGCATGGACCGGAACTGGTAAACCGGTTCTTCGACATTATGACTATTCAGAAGTCGACAGCCACGTTGCTTCTGGATGGGATCACGATCGTCATGCAAACGCTGATCGGTACTTTGCTACTAGCGTTCTATCACCCGTACTTGCTGGGATTCGATATCGTCCTACTGATCTGCATGATCGTCGTGACCTATTTTCTGGGGCGCGGCGGGGTTCAAACAGCAATCAATGAATCGTTGGTGAAGTACTCGATGGCACACTGGCTACAAGACGTAGTCGCAGCGCCTTCAGCCTTCAAGTTGCACGGTGGAGCCGAAATGAGTTCTGATCGTTCGAATCGACTGGCCGTCCAATACTTAACGACTCGTCGGGCCCACTTTACTGTGTTACTTCGTCAAATGATCTTTGCAATGCTTTTGCAGATTGTGGCTTTAACAACACTGTTTGCCCTGGGTGGATACCTCGTTCTGATCGGGCAGCTGACCTTGGGGCAACTCGTGGCTTCAGAGCTCATCGTCGCTGTTATTGTAGGGGCGTTCGCCAAGAGTGGAAAGCTGCTTGAAACGTTCTTCGATTTGATGGCTGCAATGAACAAGGTTGGCCATTTACTGGATCTTTCCGTCGATCCGCCCTTGGTTCCGATGGAATCGCAGACCGGACCAGTTGGAGTTCGAGTTCAAGATCTCGCCGTGATGGATCCTGCTTCAAGACACACTGTTCAAGTTGGCTCGTTCGAGGTGCCAGCCGGCGGACGGCTCGCGATCGCGGGAACGCTAGGTGCCGCCGATTCAATGTTGCTTCCAACCGTCGTCGGCTTCATTCAGCCAGAGCATGGATTTGTCGAGATCGACGGGTTGGATTCTCGTGATGCGCTTCGGTTTTGCGACGGTTCGCTAGTAGGTTACGCGGGGGCACGCGAAATTTTTGCGGGTAGTATTTCTGACAATCTCAGGCTCGGTCGCTCTGGCATTAGTGATGCTGACCTTCGCGAAGCCCTTGAAATAGTTAGCCTTTGGGAGGAGTTACTGCCGTTGCCGGAGGGGTTAGAACTAAGACTCCAAACCGGTGGATATCCCCTATCAGAAGATCAAATCCCGCGTTTAATGATTGCTCGGGCCATCGCCGGACACCCACGCGTATTGTTGATCGATTGGTGCCTCGATTCGCTTCCTGCGGTAATTCGCTATCGAATCTGGGACCGATTGCGTGACACCACCCAGCCATGGACACTCATGGTAACTACTCACGACGAAAGGATTTTGGCGGAAGCGATACAGACTTTTCATTTTGAATCTGCCAATGGAAACCATAGCCATTAAGGCGGATGACAGTTCCAGGCTTCCTGTTGGTATTCCTTTGGTGAACGGTTCAATAGCAACGAGATTTCGGGCTGTCGCTTGCGTTGAACCTACGGTTGATCCTACGGTTGAACCTACGGTTGAACCTACAACCGAAACAAGTCCCGCATTCCGTCAGCAACCCCAGTGGGATTACCGTAGATTTGAAGGCCAAGGGCGACCATCAACCCGACGCCAATCGCAATCCATATAGTTCCTGTTCTTCGAGGTGCTACGTCGATGGATTTTATTTTTTTGGATAGCAGTCGCTCTAGCTTCATCCAGCCGATCACATCTTGGCTTGATCGCGTTGCGACAATCTGGCTTAGTTGACCATTGCCTGCTGGCTCAATTGTTCCGTCGATGCCAAGATCAGGAGCGGTGAATGTCAAACCCATCCAATTCGATTCTGCTCTGATGTCGTCAAGGGATGCCTTCACCCCGTGTGACAAGGCTTCTGGGGTCATTCCATAGACAAGGAGTCTTGGTCGTGAATTGAGGATTACAAACAGCACAATAAAGAAGTAGAGAAAGGTCATCAATACCCAGACGGCGGGGCCTAAGAGGTTGAATGCCGCAATGGGAAAGAACAGTTGACCAGGGCCGACCAATACTAAACCTAGCATCGCCAGTCCCAGCAAGGCCATGTCGCGACCGCCCGAGACTAAGAAGGGGTGCTTGCTACGATGAAGCATTCCGATCATCAAACAGTAGACACTGATCGGCAAGGCAATGACGATCAAGGCGAAAAGATTCATGCTGTATTTCTAGATTGATATTGAGATTCAAGTTTGTAGGCTTCTATTTCGAAAGGGTTATCCCAATAAGGATCTTTGTTCATCCACCACAGCCTTCCTCCGCAAAGGAGATAGGCGGGAACAAAGAAGACTCCCCATCGCTCGTATTGTCGGACATGGACCAGTTCATGCGGGTAGGTTGAAACCATTGCCAAGCGATCACAAGCTAAAATTGTATGTCCGAGTGTCATGGCTCTCGCGCCGCCTGCGATCGGCATTTTTCGGAGAAGGGTTGCAACTCCCTTTCCGTAGCAACCAATCGTTCCACGGTAAAACTCCACCTTGACAGAAAATGGATTGCAGCAAATTCCTATGAGTAGTCCGACTAATGTCCACGGGCCGGCCCATACAATTTGTAAAAATTTACGGATGTGTGCTAACCGTCCCGACATGATTGCTCCCATTCATCGCGCGACGACATGGTGGTATTCGCGGTACCACTGGACAAACGCTTGAATTCCAACTTCGATAGAAGTGTTGGGTGCGAAACCAATGTCAGCCTGAAGGTCCGCGATGTCGGCGTAGGTGGCTGGGACATCCCCCATTTGCATCGGCAAGTAGTTTTTCTTAGCCGTTTTACCGATTGCCTTTTCAAGGACTTCGATGAAATAAGCAAGTTCGGTTGGTTGGTGGTTCCCAATATTATAAATGCGATACGGAGCGGCCGACGAAGAAGGGTCTGGAGAATTACTATCCCAGTTCGCGTTAGCTTGTGGAATATGATCCATCGAGCGTACCAGCGCTGTGACGATATCGTCCACGTAGGTAAAGTCGCGTTGCATTTTTCCATGATTATAGACATCGATGGGAGTATCTTCAAAAATAGCTTTCGTAAACTTGTACAATGCCATATCGGGTCGTCCCCACGGCCCGTAAACAGTAAAGAATCGTAACCCCGTTGTTGGCAGATCAAAAAGATGCGAATAAGTATGCGCCATTAATTCGTTTGACTTTTTCGTGGCAGCATAGAGGCTGATAGGATGATCGACGTTTTGGTGTACCGAAAATGGTTGTGTGGTATTCGTTCCGTAAACACTGCTACTGCTGGCGTAGACAAGGTGCGGCATCTTTTGGTGACGACAGCCCTCGAGAATATTCATCGTGCCAACAATATTGGAATCGATGTAAGCCATCGGATTCTCGATCGAGTACCTTACACCGGCTTGGGCAGCCAAGTGAACGACTCGATCAAACCGGATATCTAAAAACAACTTTTCTATTTCTGTACGATTTTCGAGCGAGACCTCTCGCAGAGAAAAATTCGTCATCGGCTCAAGAAGTCGCAGTCGGTCGCGTTTCAATTTTGGATCGTAGTAGTCGTTGACATTATCTAGTCCCACCACTTCATGCCCAGCGTCCAACAGTCGCTTCGCTAGGTGGAAACCGATAAATCCAGCAGCACCCGTAACGAGTATCGTTTTCATTAAACAGACTTTTCTAATTCATTTACGCGAGAAGAACGGTCCAAAAAGGTCATTGATTCTCTGTTCGGGTGTAAAAAACATCTCGTTAAAAATATATCGTTAAGAAGTAATTTTTCATCGTGGTAGCCGAAATCGTTCTTACAGTTTACTCTATTGTGATCCTCTACAAATGACCATTCCAATTTGGATTTGCTTTCACGTCGCGACGTGAGGTCGGAGCGTTAAATCGGCTGGCCTGTTTATCCTTTTCCTTGCTTAAAGTCATAGACCTTCGAATATGGTTGCAGAAACAGTTCTTGCGTTGAATGAACAGAACCTCCTCAAGCAATGGGAGTGGATTCTAGGGTGTTTAAGGGATGTTTTAATCGAGTCGGGCGATGCCGATTTGGCCGCATCCTTGCCGACTTCCGATTCCCATGCGAAAGCGTCAGGCGGATTGGCCGATTCGGTGCACCTTACGCAAGCCTATTCCATTGCGTTTCAATTGCTTGGAATGGCCGAGCAAAGTGCAGCCGATCAGTTTCGTCGTGAGATCGAAAATCAATCGGGTGTGGATGCATTGCCCGCCCTTTGGGGAGATTCGCTTAGGCAATTGAAGGATCAAGGTTGGACCTCGGAAGAGATCGCCGCGCAGCTTCCTCATATGCAAGTGGAATTGGTCCTTACGGCTCACCCCACCGAGGCGAAGCGAGCGACAGTTCTTGCGCATCACCGTCGATTGTTTGAGCGGTTTCAGGCTCAACCGATCATGAGTTCGTCTGCTCAACCCATGACGCCTCTGCAAGAGGAGAATGACTATGCCGTTCGCGCTCTGCTTGCCATTTTGTGGCGAACCGGAGAGATCTACTTGGATAAGCCTGATATACAGTCCGAGCGTCGAAACGTGCTCGACTATCTGACACATGTGTTCCCATCGGTCCTGCGTCCGTTGGATCAGCGTATCCGGCGAGCGTGGCGCGACGTTGGACTCGATCCAAAGGTCTTTGATGATCCGTTAGTGTTTCCGAGGCTTACCTTTGGGACATGGGTTGGCGGCGATCGCGATGGTCATCCGCTGGTTACGGCTGATGTGACGAGACAAAGCCTATTGGAGATGCGTCGAAGTGCGCTGGGGCTTACTCAACGTTTAATGCAAAATATTACCCGTTTGCTGAGTCTATCTGCCTATTGGCAAAAGCCTAAAGCCGAGTTCCTTCAGGCATTAGAGAAGGCGACGACGGCATTGGGCGAGGCTGGCAAAAAAGCGCTCGATAGAAATCCCAACGAACCATGGCGTCAATTCCTAAACACCATCGCAGCGCGGCTTCCGACAGTTGATTTACCGACCAATCACGTTCTCATTGAGCCGCCGCCGACTTATCAACGATCTTCTGAATTACTCGCTGATCTGAAGTTGCTGTACGACAGCCTAGCTGCATCAGGCCAACGGCGGGCCGCTGACTACGCGCTGCAACCGTTGATGCGAGTCGTTCAAACGTTTGGCTTCCACTTGGCAGTCCTCGATGTGCGGCAGAATAGTGCCTTTCATGACAAGGCGATTGAGCAGCTTCTTGTAGCGGCAGGATTCTCTGTAACGAATTTTTCGCAATGGAGCGAAGAGAAGCGGATTGAGCTCCTGAATAAAGAGCTCCTCTCGCGGCGACCGTTCGCGAGACCGGATGTATCGATAGGGACCGAAGCCGATGCAGTGCTATCGTCGTTGCGAGTTCTGAAAGAGTATCGTCACGCTTACGGTGACGATGGATTGGGATCTTTGATAGTAAGCATGACTCGAAATGTCTCTGACTTGCTAGCGGTCTATTTATTGGCCAGAGAGGTTGGATTAATGGAAGAAACTTCGGAAGGGATGCAATGCCCGCTTCCGGTTGTTCCCCTGTTTGAAACGGTCGACGACTTGGAAAATAGCCCGAAAATCTACGACGCGTTTCTTTCGCACCCTCTCACTCAGCGAACGCTCCATTCGATTCAAAAAAGGAAACTGGCAGTCGATCCAATTGGTCAGGTGATGATCGGTTATAGCGACAGCAACAAAGACGGTGGGATTTTGGCAAGCTTGGTTGGGCTCCGGCAAGCCCAGAAATCGCTTTCCGCAATCGGTCGAAAACACGGCGTTAGGGTCCGGTTTTTTCATGGTCGCGGCGGAACGATCAGCCGCGGTGCCGGGCCAACGCATCGATTCATTAAATCACTTCCGGATCAGACTCTGTGTGGCGATCTCAGGCTTACTGAGCAAGGAGAGACGATTCCTCAAAAGTATGCGCACCAAGCGACTGCGATTTATAATCTGGAGCTATTTCTTGCCGGGGTGACCCGAAAAACGCTTCTTGATCAAAGTAGCTCCATGGAAGACCATCCGCTGGAGAAGACACTCGGTCAGCTCGCGGAATGGGCTCGAGAATGTTACACAAGTTTGCTAACTCAAGACGGCTTTGTGTCATTCTTTAGACAAGCGACTCCCATTGATGCAATCGAACAAAGTCGCATAGGGTCACGACCGGCGAGAAGAACCGGACAGCAGACGCTAGCGGATCTTCGTGCGATTCCCTGGGTGTTCAGTTGGGGACAAGCAAGATTCTTTCTCTCTGGATGGTACGGAGTCGGGTTTGCCTTAGAAAAATTACAGCAGGCTGAACCCGAAACCTTCGCCACTCTTGCAACGAACCTGCAATCGTGGGCACCGCTACATTACTTGATTAGTAATGTTGCAACCAGTCTTACCGCATGCGACTTAAGCGTGATGAGAGCTTATGCGGGGATGGTGGACGACGACAAGCTCCGACGCTCCTGCATGGACCCGATCGAAGCGGAATTAGATCGTACGTCAAAAATGATCGAACTTGTCTACGGTGGAAAACTTTCTGACCGTCGGCCTAATGTGCAGCGGATGATGCAGTTGCGATCGACAGGACTTCGTGTACTGCACGACCAGCAGATATCGCTACTGAAGATGTGGCGAAGTTATCATCGGATGAACCAGCCCCAGGCGGCCGAGCAACTGGTTCCCCAATTGTTGCTGACCGTCAATGCAATAGCGAGCGGCCTTGGAACGACAGGCTAACCAGCCATACGGCGTGGTGAATCTTCGTTGACTTCCAGTTCCGCTCCACTCAGATTAGGGCGGAACTGCATGACGTACGCATCCTCGGGGGAGTCTTCGTAGAATTCACGAAGGACGGACACGGCTTGGAATCCGGCGCTCTTAAAAAACAACTGCGCCGGAAGGTTCGTTTCGCGGACCTCCAGGAGGATGCGGCTTCGACGTTGATAACTGAGCTTTCCGACCAACTTGTCAAGCATCGAACGCCCGACACCAGTCCGGCGAAAGTCTTGATGCACAGCAAAGTTTAAAATGTGAAGTCGGTTTTTGTGAAGTTCGTAAATCATGAAACCCACGACAACTTCGTTGAGTTCGGCAACCATTCCAATACAGTTACGTTGACGAAGCGACCTGATGAATTCCTCTTCCGACCAAGGGAACTCGAACGCGGTATTTTCGATCAAAAGTACAGAGGGCATATCGCGACGAATCATCCAACGGATGTGGGTGCATGCGAGAGGCTTTTCAATCCGTGACATTAGTCGACTCTTTTCATTAAGCAAACTGGCTAACTGACGAAGGCGAACAGTGAGGATTGAAAATATCAAAACTGGCGTCCCATTCCAAGACAGAAAACTCTCAATACTCAAACGTTATCGGGTTAAAACTCCAGATTCTTGCTTGAAATTTTTGTCGGAGAATCGAATCTGGTCGCGATCTTGCAAAGCCGTCGTTAATTGAGATTGGTCGCTAATGACGTCCGCCCTGAGCTTATCGAAGGCCTTACGAATTTCGGTAGCGTTGGATTGTTGCGCAACTTGCCATTTCGATAGTTCGGCTTCTGCTTTTTCGTACCATCTGGTCTTGGAGGCGAGTGTGTCGCGATGCGAATGGAGTTTCCAGTACTCGCTCAGTGAACTTGCTAAGGCGGGTAAATGGTGCGACTGGATTTTTTCGTCACAGTTGTCAAATCGACCGTTTTTCAACCGGCCCATGTAGGTAGCTTGAAACACCTCTGTTTCAGATGGTTTGCTAGATTTGCTCCATCTCCAAAGGACACTTGCATTCCCATTTGCGTGGCTGGAAGCGGTTTTCGGAAGTAACGCAGGATCCGAGGATGGCCCTGCAAACTCAATTTCGAGGGCTGAACAATCCATTTCAAGATGACATTCCCAGCGATCGTCTCGAAGAGTCCAATTTAGCTTCAGGACAGGATCGGTCGCTCGAAGATGCGCGCGAACACCAAGTTTTTCGGGGCCGACGCCTAGGAAGTGGTGGTTTACCGCAGAACCGATGGAGTATTTTAGATCAATACTGTGAACACGACTTGCCGGGGCGTAGACACTGGTCGCTAGAAACGGCTTAGGCGTGTCGGGAGCGATCTTTGTTAGGGTGCGATCAGCATTGTCGAGAAACAACTCTAAAGTGGTAGACTTCGATGCCGATGTGCTCGTCGTTGTTGAGCTGATTTGCTTGATAGTACCGTTAAGACTTAGTGGTTCGGGACCAATCAGAGTTTTTCCACGAAATTTTATCGTTCGAAATTGAAAAGGAAAATTTTCTCGGTCAGCAATGAAATCGATGTTCGTAGGTTGCTGCGAGATGAAGGAGTCAGAGGTAGTTTTGTTGCCTTCGCCGACGCTCCATCGCGAAATCGCGTGTGCGGTTATGAGGGGGGGAATCATAGGTCGAATGAAGTTGGTTGCGTATTGAGCCAACATCGTTTCCACTGCCTCGTGGTTGTCGATGGCGTCGGTTTCCGAAGATAGCGATCGGCTCCAGCCTATCCAGTCCACTGATACGCTTTCCTTGAAGATAGGTATTGTGTCGGAGTATCGAGTGGACTCTCGAACAATCGAATCTTCCAATATCGCCAAACGAACTTCGATTTTTTTAAGTTCCGCAATCAGACGTTTTGCGGCTAGCTTGCCTCGTAGTGGGTTCAATTCATCGACAGGGCTTGTTTTAAGCGTACGAAGGTCCTTTTCAACGCGACTGATCTCACTGAGTAGATACTCTTTACTGACACGAGACCGTTCTGCTGACTGGTCTAGCAATCTTTGAAAAGATACCTTTGCGATAGCCACATCAGCCTCTGCATCCGCAGAGAGCGTTGAGGTAGGAGGAGCCTCAGGTTCGGTCTTGCTGGCTGCCTTTTTCGAGAAAGAGGGAATCATCGCCGCAGACTGACCACAATCGCAAATCTGCACGCCATCCATAGCGATTAAGGGCGAATCAAATCTCCTGTAGAGCCATTGTCCTAACGAGCAGTTTGCCCAAATTTTATCAACTTTCATCAATGGAACTAAAGAGGAGGCAACGTCATCATCGATTCCTATCAAGGTGAAATTGTTAAGTACCAAATTACCTTTGATAGGATCGATCGAAACGCTCTCGAAATCTCCGGAGACTTGCATTGTTTGATGAAGGAAATCACGAACTATCCAGCTCGCTATTGTCGGTAACGCCAACATTCCAGCCAAAATCATCAAGCCACCAACGAGTATCGAGCGTAGCTTCATGAAGCACGCTCCCGAGTCGAGGATCCGTCTTTAACACTGTTCAGATGCCAGAGTAAATAGCGGAGCGCATCATCACGTGGCTTCTCATCGGATCTTCTACCAACCACCGTACCGTTTGATCGAATGGTAGCGGCATCGCTAGCGTGGATAGCGTCTGTGTTAGACTCGTCACTTAACAGTTGGCCATGCCCAGCTTGAATGATATTGATGGTGTTTTCCATCGACAACTCCACTGCCACTCTTGGTAGGTCTATAGTCTGGTTGACTTGGTTCATCGACTTCGCTTTTTTAATGATCAAAGAATCCAAATCGAGTTTGAGAGACATTTGTTTCCTTAATTTGTCGTCTATCGGAATTTGCTGCATCGAGCTTGAAACGACGCGAGTAGGTCTCGAAGAATTTGGAGGAATTTCGACAATTTCGGGCGTCCTGAAACGGACGATTTCGATGATTGATTCGCGAATCTCTAGGTTGGAATAGTCTTCTCGATCGGCCAAATCAACCGCAGTCTTCTTAGTCTTAGGAAGGTTCAAGTCGACGCTTTGGCTTTCGCTGTGCACCAAGACGAGGTCGCGATGCCCAGGTAATACGAATCTTTGCTCCATGTCACGTTGGGAGTCGTTCAGGCTATATTCACCTACGTAGGCGATGGATGGCAAGAGCTCGCTGTGTTGAGTCTCGTTAAAAGTAGTTTCGCTTCGGCTCCAAATACGGCTTTTTCGGAGCGTGATTCCAACGATCATTAATACAACAAAGACTGATTCGCTAAGGATTAAACTCCCCAGAACTGCAGGGTTATTCAATCGAAGCCAAGGTAGAATCGGAATGTTATCGACGATCGAAAGAAGAAACTGAGTTGGCTGAGTCGCTAGAGCCAGATTGCCAATTTGAGCGAGGTAGGGATATAAGAATCCCGAGGCAACGAACGATAAACCAGTAACAATCACGACTCGACGAGCGAATTGATTTGCTAGCGTAAGCCATGCAAGTATCAAAAACGCCGATAGATTCAACTTCGGCATCACTCCAAAAGCAATACCCATCGCCAAAGCAGACATGCTGCTTGCGAGTCTGAGTTGATCGGTTATTCGCGACCAAACTGAGTGCATGATGGGATGAGTTCGATGGAAGGAATGTCTCAAAGCGTGACGGGTTCGAGCAAGGCTTTACGTTTTCGCGATCGTAGCGTCATCGTTTAGCATCGGCGGTCTAGGTGTTCCGATTTGAACTACTTTGCCGAAAAACTCGACTTGTTCGATGCTAGCACTTCAAGCTGAGATTGACGGCATCTTGGCGAATTCGCTAATGCCTTCATCTTGAGTTGATTTCATAGACGTCTCGCGATTCAAGATTCAGACAACACACGCAAAAAAATGTCCAACGTGTTTTCGCTATCATTCCAACAGCAAAAAATCGTTGTGATCATGTTGTTCATGGTTTCAGGAGTGTCATTTTTATCAGGATGCCAACGACGAGCTTATACGGATCTGTATGTAGAAAGAATGGCAGGCGAGATTCGAGAGCTAGAAGATCGTATCTTCGAATACGATGCGGCCTATCGACAGACAGAGGACGAGTTGGATATTATTCGCTCCGAGAACGCAGCGCTGAGAGATAAGTTGACTGCACGTACCAATAATCAAAAGTCTATTATTCAAGGGCAATTGAAAGAGCTTAGAGACGCTCCGTCTTTAAAGGACCTGAGGAATGGAACCGCAAACGACAAAGGCACCGCCGAAAAGACGATTGTGCCAGTGCCGGATCCCAACGCAGATGCGGTACCAATAGAACCTCAACTGAAATCGATAACTCCCACGAGTCCGACTGATAAACCACTCAAGGACTTGGAGCCGCCAGAAATCGAACTCGGATTTCCAAGCACGATCGAGAGTCTTCCCTTCAAGGCTCCCGGTGGCAATCCACTCCCGAACAGCAAGACCCCCCAATCGATCGTACTGCCGCCGTTGACGTCGACTCCTTCAACAGGCAACCGACCAGACAATGAGAGTCAAGAGCGATTGGTCTCGCGAAGACTCAGTCATATTTCAAGCGTTGCAGATACTCCAAGCGTTGCATTGCCTACGTCCATGGATCAAGATGTGGTCGCGTCAAATCAGATTGTTTTGCCAGAGTCCGTTATTACTGCCAGTGCAACGGTCTCTGCGGGATCGCCAACGACGGTTGTGACTGCAGGAGTTGTTGAACAACGTAGGGATTCTAGTACAACCGTGATAGGTAGACCGCAATGGATACCGCAACCAACCGATATGCGTGTCGTTGAAATTGGCTTTCACCCAACGCTTTGTCGAGGAGGCAATCGTGAATCAAGTTCAATTGATGATGGCTTACAACTTGTTATGCAACCGATGAATCAATATGGCGAGTTCATCGCAGAGGCGGCTCGTATGACCGTTGTCGTGATTGACTTAGCAAGACCCGATAGTGAATCGAAGATTGGAAGGTGGGTTTGGGATGCTGAGGAATTGCAACAGTCCTTGCAGCCGATCGGCATGTCGCAGGGGTTCAATGTTGCTATTGCATGGCAAGCCGAACGTCCCTTGGGGAGGAGCGTGCGAGTCCACGTGCGCTATGAAATGGCGGATGGTCGGCGGCTCGTCAATCAGAAAGAGATAGAACTTTACTCGCCAAGTCTTGGAAGCGACGCTTGGACGCCGCGGGTGCCACGGTAAGGTTTTTTGGGGATCGCTTCCAGCAGAGAAACGATGGCTCCGACTAGACAAGATCGTCTGGAAGCTGGAAAACAAAGCCTCGAAAATAAGAAGTGTCAGTTTTCTTCGTAATTGACCTTCTTGTTGGCACTCAGCAAATCTCAAGGTTGCCGAATTCGCTACAATCACATACGGTTGACCTCTAACGGTCCTTCGATTCCGGAACCACTATCCAATTAGAACATCAAAGATTCATGACCGGACGAGTTTGGATTTATCAAAAAATCTCTGAAAAGTATTCCTTGAACCTTACCGATCGAATTCCCGCTAAGTTATCTGAGCATCAAATTCGAGTCGCCGTGGGGGCTGTATCGCTTAACTACCGTGACCTGATTGCGCTAAGGAATAAGGCTGGACGCAATGTCGATGGACGTGTTCCAGCGTCTGATGGTGCCGGTCGAATTGTGGAGGTTGGCTCCGCTGTCAATCAATGGAAACGCGGTGATCGCGTGGCTGGATGTTTTTTTCAAAGTTGGCTTTCGGGGCGTTTTGAAATGCGGCATCATAAGCAAGACCTTGGTGGTACGATTGACGGGATGTTGGCCGACGAGGTAATCCTGGACGAACACGGAGTTGTCGCCGTCCCGCCATCGATGACCGATTATCAGGCTTCCACTCTCCCATGCGCTGCTCTGACCGCTTGGTATGCTCTCGTCGTGCGGGGCAATCTAGTCGCTGGGGAAACCGTACTCGTGTTGGGGACTGGTGGCGTCTCTATATTCGCTTTTCAGATTGCGCAGGCGTTCGGTGCTAAAGTTTTAGTTACATCTAGTAGTGATTCCAAACTTATTCGAGCGGGACGAATGGGGGCCTGGCAGACCGTCAACTATCGTAGCAATCCAGATTGGGATAAAGCCGTTTTAAAAGGGACAGATCAACTAGGAGTGGACCATGTCATTGAAACGGGGGGACCCGGTACGCTAGAGAAATCGATGAACTGCGTCGCCGCTGGCGGACAAATCGCCCAGATAGGAGTCTTAACTGGATTTGGCCCACCGATGACTAGCTTGTTCCCTTTGGTCGCCCGAAACGTCAGGTTGGATGGCATCTATGTTGGGCCTCGCGATGCATTCATATCGATGAATCAATTCTTTGAAGCAAAGAAAATTCAGCCGGTAATCGATCGTGTTTTCTCATTCGAGGACGCGGCGGCTGCTTTCGAGTATTTGGAAAGTGGACAACACTTTGGAAAAGTTGTCATCTCGAACGAAGGAAATAATCTATCATGATCAACGAACAAACACTTCAGAAAATTCACCAAACCTATGGTATCGAAAATTGGGCTGCTGGATACTTCAGCGTCAATTCGATCGGTAATATGGTTGTTCATCCTTCGCCGCTCGCGAGCGAATACTCTGGTAATGAGCAACGTTCGGCTTCGACTGGGAAGTTAGATGACAGCGGAATTGACCTGAAGTTGCTTGTAGATGAAGTTGTTTATGAGCACGGAATGCAATTGCCTCTCACACTGCGATTTCCACAGATATTAACGAACCAACTCAGGAAGCTGTCTGACGCCTATCAGGAAGCAATCAGGCTGTTCGAGTATCGCGGGCAACACTATCCTGTGTTTCCGATGAAGGTCAATCCGAGGAAGGAAGTCGTGGAAGCGTTCCTTGCCGATAGTTCTCGCTGTCGCGTTGGTCTGGAATGCGGTTCGAAGCCCGAGTTGTTTGCTGCCGTCGCACTCGATCAAGCGTCCGAGTCTCTTTTGATTTGCAATGGATTCAAGGATGAAAGTTTTCTTCGGCTGGCAACACTTGCCATGAAGGCAGGGAAGCAAGTTGTCATCGTTGTCGAAAAGCTCAACGAGCTCAAGATGTTGCTACGAGTTGCTGCCGAAACCAAGTTGTGCCCTTTCGTCGGTTTACGTGCTAAGCTTTATTCACGCGGTTCAGGGAAGTGGGCTTCGTCTGGTGGTGATTCTGCAAAGTTCGGCCTTACGACTTCGGAAATAATGCAATGTATTCGATTGCTTCGTGAACATAAGGTCGAAGACAAATTACGATTGCTGCACTTTCATATCGGCTCTCAAATTACAGATATTAAACGTGTTAAGAATGCGATGAAGGAAGCCGCTCGTGTTTACGCAAAGATCTATCAACTTGGTTTGAAAGTTCAGTACCTTGATATCGGTGGTGGGATGGGGGTTGACTACGATGGCTCGAAGACACGATTCGAATCGTCGATGAACTATACCGTCCAGGAGTTTGCTAATGATGCTGTTTATCAAGTCCTGGCGGTATGCGACGAAGAGGAAGTTCCCCATCCGCATCTTGTAACTGAGAGTGGTCGCATGATGACCGCGTATCACACCGTCCTAGTAACATCCATTCGAGACGAAATCGAAACGTTTGCGGACGATGAACCAGAAGTGACGATCGACGAAGATGATCCACAAGTGATTACCGAGTTGAAGTATTTGTGCGATGAGATCAATGGAAAGAACTATGTCGAGTACCACCATGATGCTCTCGAGCACAAGGACCAGTTACACACGCAGTTTAACCTTGGCATGATTAGCCTTGAAGATCGGGCGAAAGGTGAAGTTCTTTTTTGGGAAGTTTGCGCAAGGGCGCTTAAGGAATCGGAAGCGTCTCGATTTCCAGACGAAGAATTTGAGGATGTGAAGCGAGTTCTTGCAGCAAAATACTTGTGTAATTTCTCGCTATTTCGATCGGCTCCCGATTCGTGGGCTCTTGGACAACTCTTTCCGATTGTTCCATTGCATCGGTTGCATGAAGTGAAAAAAGATTTTGCTACGTTGGTCGACGTCACTTGCGATTCGGATGGAAAGATCGATAAGTTCGTTGATCTAAAAGATGTCAAGGAGACGCTTGAGCTCCCCGAGTTTCGAGAGAACGAGGACTATTTCCTGGGAATCTTTTTGGTGGGGGCCTATCAGGAGGTCATGGGAAGTCACCATAACCTTTTTGGCATGCCCAATGAGGCACAAGTGGTAATCGAAGAAGATGGAAGTCACACGATCACTCGGCTTGTTCGGGGTAGCGAAATCCATGACATGGTGAAGTTTGCGCGTTATGATAGCGTGGAGTTAGTCAAGCAGTTCGGCGACAGGTTGGACAAGCAGGTGGCAAATGGTCATCTGGAAAGACCCGACGCCCAGTCGGCGCTTGCGCAGTACCGGGCTGCTGCTGCTTGGAATACTTATTTGGAGTAATGTTAGTGTATAAAACAGTAGGAATACGAGTGGATGCGTCCCGGTGGATTCCTAAAAGGGTATCGGGAGTCAAGCGTTTTCTTGAAGTGGTTCGGGTGAGCTTCCTGAAATGGTTGTATTGCTGTTCGGTTGTCTTGTTCTGGTTCACCAGTCAAGTCGCCACAGCGCAGCAAGACGCAGTAGCGCAACAAGACGCCACAGCGCAGCAAGACGCAGTAGCCCAGCAACCTTCCGAGGCTAGTGGCGCTCCCGAGTCCACGCCCCCAAATGAAGCTATTATCGAGACGCCTTTGCAATCTCCCGTAGCAGAGTTGGCTGTTGACAAGCTACCGTCTGTCGATGGCTTTTGGATCAAGGTAAGGTTTCCTCTTACCGAGGCAGACAATCAAAGCTTGAGGGCACGGATTCAAGAAATCAGCGATAAATCGGTCGGAGTGAAACGCCCCGTAGTAGTGGTCGAATTTGTGAGGCGAGATGGTGTTAACTCGAATGATGGAGAACCCAACGCAAATTTAGAACCGGTCGGACGTGGTACTGAGTTCGAACGGGCGTTAGCAATCGCTAGGTTCTTGGTGGGACCAGTCGCGTTGAGGTGTCGAACTATTGGATACTGCTCAAGCGATCTAGAGGGACATGCGGTAATGGTTGCTTTGGCTTGTGAAGAGATAGTCGTAGCCTCCAAGGCAAGCGTTGGCAGAATCGCGATCGACGAATCGGTGATCGATCGGGTCGTTATCGATGCTTACCAAGCCATTGCAAAACGCCGCGAAAACATTCCGACAGATGCGGTAACGTCGATGATCGATGCAACTGCTGGGCTCTTTCGTGTGGAGTTGATCGACGGTCGCATCGACTTTATGTCGACCGCTAGCCTGCAGGAGAAACGCAAATCAGGCGACGTTCGCACTGAAGACAAAGTGTCGATCGACGGGCAGTTGGGTAATTTTACGGGTCAAGAGATGAGGAAATGGCTTTGGATTCGACAACTTGTTCAGAGTGACGTCGAGCTGAAAGATTCCTTGGGCGTCGATCATTGGGTTATTGGAGGTGAGTCGCTAATCGTGGGACCACGGAAGCCGGGCGTAGTTGAGATTCGAGGCGTTGTGACGGAGACGTCCGTTAGTCGCTGGATGCGCGCAATTGATGAAGTGATCGCTGAGCGTGAGGCCAACCTTATTCTCTTGGATATCCAGACTCCCGGTGGGGACCTGACGCAAAGCCTCCGGATCAGCCAATACATCGCAGATTTAGACGAATCGAAAGTAGAAACCATCGCATGGGTGAATCAAGAAGTCCTAGGAGACGGAGTCCTCATCGCAATGGCTTGTGATCGTATGTATCTGAAGCCAAATTCGATTCTCGGTGGACCTGGTGAAGCCAGCATCGGAAGCGCCGACGTGGAATCGTTTTTAGAAAACTGGAATGATTTGTCGAAGCGGGTTCAACGTACACCTGGGGAAATTTACTCGCTCCTTTCGCCGTCGCTAGTCATCCATGAGTTTGAGAATGAAGCCGGCCGAAAGGAAGTCGGTGCGGAATCGATCTTTTTTGCCAACAATGCTCACCCGACGTGGAAAGTGGGTGAACTATTGAAAGTTGATAAAGGAATGCCTGCCGAAGAAGTCGTAAACCGACGCTGGGCCAAGGGACTTGAAATTAGTCTCGACGACTTGGCGACCACTTGGGGGATTACTGATCTTCCCGCCCCGAAACGACTCAGCCGCATCGAGCAGCTTATTCAGCGATTTGCAAGCCAGGAATGGCTCGCCACCATGCTCTTGATTACCTCGTTTTCTCTCATCACGAAAGAGTTTGCGGCTCCTGGTATGGGGATTCCTGGATTCTTGGCGTTAGTCTGTTTCTCGTTGTTTGTTTGGATGAAGGTCTTGGGGGGGACTGTCGAGTGGCTCGAAATTATCTTGATCGGCGCTGGTTTGCTGTGTGTCGCCTTCGAGATTTTTGTGTTGCCCGGATTCGGGATCTTTGGTTTTGGTGGCTTAATCATGATGATTGCGGGAATTGTTCTGGCCAGTCAGACCTACGTTGTTCCAACCAACGATTACCAGTGGCGGTCGACTGCATGGCATACTTTACAGGTCGCTATTGCCTGTCTTTCGGTCTTTGCGATGCTTTACTGGATGAAAGACCACCTTGAACAATTACCGTTTTTTAGATGGTTGAAGCTGGAACCGCCTGTGGCCGAAGCTTTTACCGATACTGACCCGGACCCTTTGGCTGGGATGATTGGTCAGTTTGGGGTTACGACGACCATATGTTCGCCCTACGGTAAAGCGAAAATCGCTAACGGATATTTTGACGTTCACAGTCAAGACGGCTTGCTAGGAAACGAGACTCCTGTAAAAGTCATTGGAATCTTTGGCAAATCAATGGAAGTCGTCCGGGTCGATCGAACGTAAGTCGCTCGTCAGGACGCGATTCTTTTCAGGAAAGTCTTTGTCTGCATGCGTTTGGTAACACTCACGAAAGTTGGATTCACCTACCGAAAACCGTCCCTCCTTGAAGATATCGATCTGGCTATTGATAGCGGTCAACGAATTGGGCTGTTGGGGCGAAATGGGGCAGGCAAGTCGACACTCATGAAGATTCTCGCTGGAGAAATTCAGCCAGACCATGGCGAGTTGCGTCGAGGGCCAAAACTCAAGGTGGCTCGACTCATTCAAGAAGTCCCCGCGTCGTCTGGACTAACAATTTACGAAATGGTTTCTAACGGACTGCGTACCTCTTCCGAAGTAGAAGACTTCCATGATGTAGAACACTGGAAGGAAGAAGCCGCGATCCACAAAACACTGTCTCGAATGGAACTAGATGGAGAAGCTGCATTTGATTCTTTGTCGGCAGGAATGAAGCGACGCGTTCTACTAGCCCAAGCGATCGTAGGCGAGCCAGATTTGCTATTGCTCGACGAGCCAACCAACCACTTAGATATCGAATCGATTCTTTGGTTAGAAGGCTTTCTGAAGGGTTTCTCGGGCTCATTTCTGTTTGTGACTCACGATCGGTACTTTCTTCAGTCGCTTGCAACGCGCATCTTGGAAGTGGATCGCGGCAAGCTATTTGATTGGGAGTGTGACTATCCAACATTTTTGAAACGAAAAGAGGATGCCTTAAACGCTCAGGAAAAGCAAGAGGCGCTTTATGATAAACGACTTGCTGCCGAAGAAGTGTGGATACGACAGGGTGTGAAGGCTCGACGTACTCGTAACGAAGGGCGAGTTCGCGCTTTGGAATCGATGCGACTCGATCGAGCCGCTCGTCGCAATAAGCAAGGTAACGCTCGTATCAACGCGGTTGAAGCGGAGAAGTCGGGACAATTGGTTATGGATGTCAACGACGTATCTTTCAGCTACGGCGATCGCAAGATTATCGATAATTTTTCAGCGACGATTATGCGGGGCGACAAGATTGGAATCGTTGGCCCAAACGGTGCTGGCAAAAGCACGCTATTGAAGCTTTTGCTTCGTCAGATTGAACCCGTCTCGGGTACTTTGAAAATGGGGACTAAGGTTGAACTGCTTTACTTTGACCAACTTCGTGAACAGATTGATGGAGAGAAATCGGTTGCTTTTAATGTTGCGGATGGTGAAGAAAAACTTCTTATCGATGGCAAGTCGAAGCATATCTTTAGCTATCTGCAAGACTTCTTGTTCACGCCGGATCGTTCACGCGACTTAGCCAAGTTTCTCTCGGGTGGCGAAAGAAATCGATTGCTACTCGCCAGACTTTTTCGGCATTCCTCAAATCTTTTAGTATTAGACGAGCCTACGAACGATTTGGACGCTGAAACGTTGGAGCTACTTGAAGAACTGGTCGCAAATTATCAAGGGACTCTGTTGTTGGTTAGCCATGATCGAGCGTTTCTCAACAATGTGGTTACCACGATTTTTGCGGTGGATGGGTCGGGCGAGGTCAAGGAATACGGCGGAGGCTACGACGATTATCAGCGAGCGAAAACAGCTGAAGACAAAAAGGCTAGCGGGAAGATTGCGTCGCTTTCTAGCTCCGGTAGTAAAGTTACTGCGTCCTTTGGGAGCACTGCAACGGCTTCGGTCCCCGCAGTGAAACTCAGTTTCAAAGAGTGTAAAGAACTGGAGGAAATGCCCAAACAGATCCAAGTTCTCGAAGCCGAGCAAACCCTTATTCACGAGAAGATGGCAGATCCAATTTTCTTCAAACAGACGGCTAATAAGTTGGCTGAGTCGACGTCTCAGCTCTCCATGATTACGCAACAACTCGAGAAGCTTTATGGTCGTTGGGAAGAGCTGGAATCAAAAAGAAACGGGACGGAATAGGTATGACTGGACCTGCCGCCCTTGTGCCAAAAGTCCTAAGTCCCAACCTCACTCCCTTTCAGCCAGACAACTGAGCCGATGGCGTTAGCCACGGGTAACGCGCGGCGATTGTCTTGATTGGATGTTTAGCCGGGGGGAACCCGGAGCTAGCGCTCACGGCTCAGTAAAAACAACATTTCATCTGACCACCCTTCGACAGGGTCTAGCGATACCAGTCGAGGTCAATGGGCAAGCTACTTGATTAAAACCGTCCTTAGATCGAGTCTTCGAAGCTGGGGGCTTTTGACGGTGATCGCTGCGACGACCATGAGCGTAACAACACCGCCGAGCCAAACGCTTCGGGTCAGCCCTAGGTAGTGAGCTGCCACACCGCTTTCGAGTTCGCCGATCTCGTTAGATGTGCCGATGAAGATCGACGCAACGGCGGCTACCCGGCCGCGCATGTGATCCGGGGAATATAGCCGCATAATACTCTTGCGGATGACGACGCTTATTCCGTCGAGCAATCCACTCAAGAAAAGTGCGGCACAGGATAGCAGCAGGTTTGTTGAAAGTGCGAAAACGATCATACAGATCCCGAATCCAAAAACAGAAGACAGAAGGATCGGCCCTGCGTACTTCTTTGGTGGATAGCGGGTACATACAAGAGAAGAGAGCAACGCACCAACCATAGGCGATGCGGCTAAGTAGCTCAAACCAATGGGGTCGGTATGTAAGACGTGCATCGCAAACAACGGAAGCATCGCGATCGCCCCACCGAACAATACGGCAAACAGGTCTAACGCCATCGAACTCCACATAATCGGCGTAGAAAAGACGAATCGAACGCCTTCGAAAATGCTTTCTAAGATGGGCCCTCGTTCGGTAGGAAAAATTCGCTCAGGTGGTTGGATCCACACCAGGAAGAAAGCCGCAAGTCCTAAAAAAACAAGAGTCACGACGAACGCGATAAATAAACCAAATTGGACGATTAAAGCTCCTGCGATGATCGGTGCGCCAACGGCACAGGCTTGCCAAACACCGGTTGCCAAGGTGGCTGCTTGCACGGTGGCTGATGGGGGGACTAAGGTCGCTTCTAAGGTCGGGATCGTTGGTGCTGCAAAGCCACGTGCCAGTCCCATTAGAAACATAGCCGGGTAGATCCACATTAAGATATTCTCGCCTGCAAAGAGCGACGCCCAGATTAAGATTCCTGCGCCAAGAGACTGAACGGCGATCGTTGCCATCAACAAGTGCTTTCGGTTTAGCAAATCGGCTGCGTGTCCACCTACCAACGCGAGGCTCAAGGCGGGAATCGCTTGCACAAGGCCCAGGTAACCAATGTAAAGCGGTTCGGTTGGATAAAGCTTTGCAACTTGAAAGCCTGTTAGAAAGACGATGCATTGACTCCCCAGAGTCGTGCAAGCAATTACTGCTAGTAGCAACCGGAATCCGCGATGGTCGAGTGCCCGATCGGAGACATGATATACTTCGGTCATCTTGGATTTTCGCTCTTTAGCAGATTCATAGAGTCACGATGATACGAATGTTCTGAGCTTTTGGAAACGGCTTTTGATGACTACTCGACCTAACCATCCTACGAAAAATCAAGCGAAGCAAGTTGGAAATAACTCCGATGACCTTTTTGCGGCTGCAGAAACGGCGAACTTCGAACTTAGCAAACCCCTTGCGGCTCGGATGCGTCCAAAGTCGCTAGAACACTTCGTAGGTCAGCAACACTTTCTGGGGCCTGGTAAACTGCTTCGTCGCCTAATCGATGCGAGAAGGTTGAGTTCGGTACTTCTTTATGGTCCTCCTGGGACTGGAAAGACTACCCTTGCATGGTTATTGGCTCATGAAACGGGGGGCGAATTTCGCACTCTGAGTGCTGTTACCAGCGGCGTAAAAGAGTTGCGCGAAACGCTCGAATGGGCTCGAGATGAAGTCGCTTCGACTGGCAAGAGGCCAATCTTGTTCATCGACGAGATTCACCGATTCAACCGTTCCCAGCAAGACGCACTTCTACCGGATGTGGAAAGTGGCGTAGTGACCTTCGTTGGAGCAACGACCAGCAACCCATTTTTTAGCGTGAACGGCGCGTTGTTAAGCCGATCTCAAATATTTCAGTTTCAACCCATCGAGCCGGAAGATATTCAACGGCTTGTCAACCGCGCGATCTTAGATAAACGAGACGGACTCGGGTACTTGAACATAATCGTTGATGAAGATGCGATGAAGTACCTTACGACGATCGTGGAAGGGGATGCCCGCAAGGCTTTGAGCGCACTGGAAATCGCAGTATTGTCGTCACAAGAGCGGCCGATTCGCGTTTCTATGGAACTCATCCGCGAATCAATACAAGCAAAGACAATCCAGTTCGACGCATCAGGCGACCAGCACTATGATCTTGCCAGCGCATTGATCAAGAGTATTCGGGGATCCGATTGTGACGCGGCGCTGTATTGGCTTGCTCGCGGGATTGAAAGCGGGGAAGATATCCGCTTTATTTGTCGACGGTTGGTGATCTTGGCTAGCGAGGATATCGGGAATGCAGACCCACAAGCATTGCCGCTTGCCATCGCAGCTATGCAAGCCTGTGAATTCGTCGGGCTTCCAGAATGCCAACTGACACTCTCGCAAGCGGTAATCTATTTGGCGTTAGCTCCGAAAAGCAATGCTGCGACGACCGCTATCTCGATAGCTCGAGCGGACGTTCGTGAGGGTAAATTGATTCCGGTGCCAATCCACTTGCGAGACGGACACTATGCGGGGTCTCAGCGACTAGGACATGGTCAAGGTTACCAGTATTCGCATGAGTCTAAGGATGGAATTGCGAGCCAAGAGTACCTCGGAGTCGACCGTGTATATTACGAGCCGACGGACCGTGGTTTGGAGAAGGAACTTGGAGAGCGTTTAGCGGCGATCAGAAAGCTTCTAAAAGCGGATTTGTAGCCCGCTCGAATGCTTGCTAAGGACTAGTCCTGTTGTTTTGTCTTCTCTCAGGCGAGCGGCAGACTCAAAACTACCTGCCTGTCATTCGAATGGGAGAGCGAGTCTCCTGCCGAGCTTGGTGTTGGAACAACCTTAGTTTTCTGCCGCGACTCGATCTCGATAAACTTCGAGTGCTTTTCGGTTGGAGGGAAAAGCAATTTGTTCAAGGATTTCATCGGTCAATGAAGTCCAAAGGTAATCGGTGACTTCGCTTTCTTGCGTTCTAATCAATGGCTGGGCGTCAAGAGGTACATGGAAGAAAAGGTCCATTACGGGAAGAGCAATACCTTGGTAAACGTAATGATTTGGAGCGGTCATCAGGTAATTCATGGTCGAAGCGTCAATTCCAACCTCTTCATGAATTTCGCGAGTCAGAGCTTGCTCTGCTGATTCGCCATGATCGATAAACCCGCCCGGCATACCGAGCTTCCCTTTGCCCGGGTCTTTCGCCCTCCGGATCAGCAATACATTCCTCTGGGGATTAGTGATAATTCCGCCTACGGCACTCGTGGGGCCAAAAAAAGTTGTATGTCCACAACTACTGCAGCGAAAGGGGCGAACGGGAGAATAGCTGTCACGTGGTGCACCGCAAAGAGGGCAGAAGCGGTAGGCTTGAGCGAGTTCCATGAATGAAAGAATCGTCCGGATCGTAAGGGTTGGTATCTATTGTTCCTCATGATACATTGCAATTACCGTGATGTGCACGAGCCGAAACACGGCAAAGCAAAATCCATTGATGTTTTTAGCTCGGGCGTTCATTTCTACCCAAAAAGAAAATCCTTCCATGCGTTGTCCCTATTGCCATAACGACAATGACAGTGTGCGCGATTCTCGTGTGGTGGATGACGGAAAATCCATTCGTCGACGGCGATTTTGCAATTCTTGCCGTCGAAGATTTACTACTTACGAGCGTGTGGCTGGTACTTTGCAAGTCATCAAGAAAAACAATGATCGAGAACCCTTCTCAAGAGCCAAGGTAGAGCGTGGCCTGGAACTGGCATGTTGGAAACGCAAAATTAGCGCCGAGCAACGTTCGCAGATTGTCGAAGCCATCGAAGCACAGTTACTCGAGGAATTTGATTTGGAGGTTCCTACACACGAGATCGGGGCATTGTGCATGGTTCATCTTCAAGACTTAGACCAAGTTGCCTATGTGCGTTTTGCGAGTGTCTATCGAGAATTCACTGGCGTTCGAGACTTCGTCGAAGAGTTGCGTCCGATACTGAATCGAAACGCGGAAAAGCCTTCGCAACAACCATAGATCTTCTGAACAAAGGGGACGTCTTCGCGACTACGCTTCAGGGAGTTCGATCTCGATCCAGCCATCACGGTCTCGAATCGAATAGCTACTTAGCATCGGTTTACCCGTAGCGGCGTTGTTGCCCGTATCTAAGTGATACTGCCAGCCATGCCAAGGGCATGTCACGCAGCCGTCCTTCACGGTGCCTCGCGCGATGGGTCCACCTTGATGTAGGCACATACCATCCATCGCGTAGAGGGATCCCGAGTGGCGAAAAACGGCGATGATGAAACGATCTATAAGAACTTCTTTCGATTGCTCTTCGGCGATGTCGGAGCTTGGGCAAATGCGATGTGTCTTCGTCATGCTTCATTCTGAGATAACGGTTTGCGGTTTGGAACGGCAACGCGGTTGCTGCTGCGTAACGCAGTGAAACGCCCCTAAACCCCAAATGAGGTCACTGGCGTCTAGCGGAATGATTTGGCGGTCTGGCATTAACTCACCAAGTAGATGCAACGCAGCGTCATCTGTCTCACGAAATCCAAAAGTTGGAACCAAAACGATTTCGTTAGCAATGTAGAAATTGCAATAACTTTCCGGAACTCTCTTACCTTGAATATAGCGAGGCGGCGGTGTTCGAAGCGGCACGATCTCTAACAGTCGATCGCTCGCATCGCGGGCCGTCCGAAGGTTTTGGAACTGTTGCTCAAGATGAGATGCATTTGAATCATCGGGCGTAAAGGCTAATGCCGCTACGACTAAGCCTGGACGAATGAAGCGAACTAGTTGATCGATATGACTATCCGTGTCGTCTCCAGCTAGTGATCCTCCATCGACCCATAAGACTCGCTCCACTCCAAGTTGTTGCATCAGCTCGGATTCTATTTGAGAACGCGAGTAGTCGGGATTGCGACTGAGAGAGAGCAAGCAACTGCTTGTCGTTAAAAGGGTCCCTTTACCATCCGTTTCAATTCCTCCTCCTTCGCAGACAAGTGGCGATACAAAGCGTTTCGCTTGCGAAAATTGGCAGATTTTTCTCGCATTGTCTGCGTCGTCGTCGAATGGGTGATATTTTCCTCCCCAAGCGTTGTAGGTCCAGTCCACCGCGCCTAGTTCGGAACCATCCTTCGTGAGCAGAAACGTTGGGCCAAAATCACGAATCCAGCAATCATTCGTCGTGGTTGGATGAATCGTTACATTGGAGATTCCAGCGAGCGATTCATTGGCTGCATCCAACGATCCAGGGGGGCCTCCAAGGACATGGACTTGCTCTACCTCTGCCAGCGTGGAGATCAGTTTTTGAAACGTCTCCGGGATGTTCCCAAAGCGGTTCGGCCACGTCTTAAGATTGTGGGGCCACGCAATCCATGTCGCTTCGTGCGGTTCCCATTCCGCGACCCAGCGAAATCCTGCTTGCGAAGCAGTGACGCGGCTCTCCATTGATGACAGCGTTGTTGTTTCACTCATCGTCCAATCCATCTCTTCGTAAGGTCTTGATAAGCATCAATTCTGCGGTCACGTAGAAATGGCCAGTGTGTTCGAGCTGCGTTGATGAGTGATAAATCGCAATCTACAATCACGATCGCCTCTTCGGTGTGCGGGGCGCGTTGCATTAAATTTCCATACGGATCAAAAGCAAAGGAGGCTCCCCAGAATTCAAGTTCGGACTCAATTCCGACTCGATTCGCCGCAGCGACATAGCATCCATTAGCAATCGCATGAGAACGCATCATCGTTTCCCAGGCGGTGTGCTGGCTTATACCATACTTTGGTTTATCCTCGGCGTTCCAACCGATAGCAGTTGGGTACAAAAGAATCTCAGCACCCGCCAACGCGAACAATCTTGCTGCCTCTGGGTACCATTGATCCCAGCAGACACCAACACCAAGCGTCGCGAACCGTGTCTTGGCGACCGAAAAGCCCGTATCGCCGGGTGTGAAGTAAAACTTCTCGTAATAGAGCGGGTCATCAGGAATATGCATCTTGCGATACATGCCGACTTGAGATCCGTCGGCATCGAAAACGACTGCCGTGTTATGGTATAGTCCATGGCTGCGTCGTTCAAAAATCGAACCAGTGACGACGACTTGCAATTCTGCCGCAGTCTTGCTCAGTCTGTCAGTGGTCGGGCCAGGGATCGACTCAGCCCAATCAAAGTGTTCGTAGTCTTCCGACTGGCACGGATAGAGCCCCGTGAAGAGCTCCTGTAAGCAAACGATTTGTGCGCCCTGGGAAGCTGCTTGATGAACCTGAGCGACCGCATTATCTAAGTTAGTTTGCCTTGATTCGCCACAAGCGGATTGGACAATCCCTAAACGTACAATGGAGCTATTCGTCTTCAACCTCATCCTCTCGTTTCGCTACGAGCAGCCGTTGACTGTGGCACCACGCATCATAGCCCCACAACAAGAAAACAGCGTATCCACAGATCATACCCGCCATCGAGACGTTTGGGGTAAACCCATTGATAATCATCAAAATACTCCCACCAACGAATCCACTAACCGAAATTAGAAGTTTGCTGAAGAAAACCCCTTCCGTCCGTTTTTTTGTATTCTGATTGATCGCTTTTCTAGCCGTATGGTTTGCCAGTTCGCGAAGTGCTGTCAAGCTTTGCTGTTGTTCTTCGACGCTAATTCGAGGTTGCGTTCGGACAAAAACCGGCTGGCTATCGCTGGCAACATGATGAGGAACACCCGAAATGGCTTCAGAAGATGGGTCTCGAACGTATTCGTTCTTAGGTATCGGGTACTTGCCGGGGGACGTAGTCGGAGGCTCGTTTTCCAACGCAGAAGGTTTCAAGCGTACCGTCGTTGTTGCGTTTGCTCCTGTCGTCCGATTGGAATTAGATGGGCTGACAAATTCCTCGCTAGAAGTCTCCCCTTTCATCCGCTGCAACAATCGTTGCATGTACACTTCGATCGATTCCTCTTCTCCTCCTCCTTCTAATTGACCAACCGCAGTGCCGCTTTGGAAACTTTCGGCTTGGACCAACTCGGCGGCTTGGGACGGAGTCATTTGCGTGTAGGAATTATCCCTCTCCAACTGGTCCGAATACCTCT
>Ga0105045_10000546_pt1 | contig 27928 bp, 17 predicted proteins | sample MAT02_FD_78089 | JGI IMG/M metagenome (GOLD analysis project Ga0105045, IMG submission 78089) | Freshwater microbial communities from Lake Fryxell liftoff mats and glacier meltwater in Antarctica - MAT-02 (megahit assembly) | ecosystem: Environmental > Aquatic > Freshwater > Ice > Liftoff... | reverse complement strand
TAACTAAACTTATATCAAAAGAAACTTCAGATAGCTTAAATGCCCTGCAACAATATACATTGGGCAATGACAAGGATAAGATCGATACTTTGCTCAGTTCATTAAGATCAACTACGGATTTAAGTGAAACAAAGAACATGAGCTTTATCAACGAAATGATTAATGATACCGGCGACGACAGGACAAATATATTGCCGTTGGATAAGGTGTTATTGATCGTTGAAGATGATCTCCGCTTTGGTAAGATAATGATTGATAAAGCACACCTCAATGATATGAAGGCAATTGTAGCTGTCAGTTATATTGAAGTGTTTGATTTTATTAATCGCTTTACGCCTGCTGCAATCACGCTGGATGTAAAGTTGCCTGATACGAGCGGCTGGAAAGTACTGGATATGCTTCATAATGATCTCAATTACCGGCATATTCCCATTTACCTGATTTCAGGTGAAGAGAATAGAGTTCTTGCAATGAAGAGAGGAGCAAGAAATTTTCTGTTAAAACCACTGGACAATGAATCTTTGAATGAATTATTTGAAGACATCAAAATCATTAGTAAAAAAGAAGCAAAGAAAATATTGATAGTGGAAGACAATGACCTGGAATCATCACAGATTGCCAGGATGATATCCTTCAACAATTTGGATATAAACATTGCTTCTACGGGGAAAAAAGCATTTCAGAAGTTAGGAAGCAAGGAATTTGATTGTATAATTCTGGATTATACATTACCGGATATTTCAGGAATTGATTTGGTGAATAAAGTAGGAGAAGTAAAGCAGAAAGCAACACCGGTTATTATTTATTCTGCAAAGGATTTTAATAAATCTGAATTAAGCCATATCAACCGTACATCAAATGCTATTTTACTTAAAGGAGTTAATTCCCTCGAAAATTTGCTGGAAGAAACCGTCCTGCATCTTCATATCAATCACAAAGAACTGCCGCCCGACAAACAAAGAATCATTGAAGGCATTCGTATTAAGAATGATATTTTAACCGGAAAAAATATACTGGTAGTGGACGATGATGTAAGGAACCTTTTTGCACTCACTACGGTTTTTGAAAGGTTAAGCATCAATGCTGTTACTGCTGAAAGCGGCAGAGAGGCCATCGATCTCATCAATACAGACACCCCAAAAATTGATATGGTTTTGATGGATATCATGATGCCTGAAATGGATGGCTATGAAACAATTCAGAAGATAAGACGTGAACATAAAAACAGTACACTCCCAATTATTGCAGTAACCGCCAAAGCAATGAAAGGCGACAGGCAAAAATGTATAGAAGCCGGGGCCTCAGATTATATTACCAAGCCACTTAAAACTGATCAGTTATTATCATTAATGCGCATTTGGTTTTATAAATAACTTTTATGAAAAGGAAGATACTTTTAGTTGACGACCGGGAAGATAATTTGTTATCTATGGAGACCATCCTGGAACCTGATGATTATGAATTGTTGAAGGCTGGTTCGGGAAGACAGGCATTAAAAATATTATTGAAGGAAGTGGATTTTGCTTTGATATTGATGGATGTGGAAATGCCGAACCTAAATGGTTTTGAAACAGCGTCATTAATATACGAACGGGAAAAACTAAAACATATTCCCATCGTTTTTATAACGGCGCATGATTACGGTGAGGAACACATGTACAGAGGTTATCGTACCGGTGCTGTTGATTCTATCTACAAGCCAATCAACCCTGTATTACTCAGGGCAAAAGTTGCAGTGTTTGTTGAATTGTACACAAAGAACCACCAGTTGGTAGCGCATGAACAAAAACTGATCGCCATTAACAGGAGTCTCGAAAACGAGATCAATGAAAGGAAAATATCTGAAGAAAAAATAATCCAGCTTAATAAACAATTGCTGGAAAATGTAGATCATCTGGAAGCAGTAAACAGAAACCTGGACCGTTTTGCATTTATGTCGTCACATGATTTACAGGAGCCACTAAGAAAGATAAGAACCTTTAGCGACCTGCTTTATACAAATCATAAAGATTCGCTCAACGACGAAGCAGTAAAATATCTAAGCCGCATTCAAAAATCTGCTGAACGTATGCAGGGTTTAATAACAGATATACTTGAGTTTTCAAAAGTTTCTTATGATGAAAAAAGTTTTGTAAATACAGACATGAATGTTCTTGTTGATGAAGTGGTTTTGGATCTTGAAACAAACATTATACAAAAAAAATTGCAAAAATTAATATCAGCGCACTACCTTCCTTATTTGTAAAACCCGAGCTGATGCGTCCGCTTTTTTCAAACCTAATAGCGAATGCCTTAAAATACAGTAAAAAACAGGTAGTGCCTGAAATAAATATATATGCAGAAGAAGAACCGCTGAGCATAAATGGTTACGGGGCAAATACGGGCATTAATAAAAAATACTGCAAAATATTTGTACAGGATAATGGGATAGGATTTGATCAAAAATATGGCGAACAAATTTTTGACATGTTTGTAAGATTACATGGTAAGAGTGAATATGAAGGAACAGGCATTGGGCTGGCACTGTGTAAACAAATTGTTGAAAAACATCACAGGTTTATTTCTGCTTTAAGTAAAGAAGATATTGGTTCAACTTTTATTATTTCGCTACCTGTAAAATAATACGCTATCAGGTTAAAAATTTATATGGTTATGAAAATCTATAAAAATATTTTTGCAGAAGATGTTGATATATCATCAGTGATATTAAAGCTAAAAACAGCCGCATTTTTGCAAAGCGGGAATAAAGATATTTTTGATTTTACCCGATGCAAAAACCATACTCCACCTTATAAAGAAGAGTAAAATAATTGTAAAAATTCAGTGATGTAGTTTGTTTGTTATGGGGTATAAATATGGTATCTAACAGGAAACAATTTTATTTTTTTTTAATAAAGCATAAAATCATATAACCTTCTTTATGAACCTTAATTATGCTGAACAACAACGTATATTTATTTAAAACAACGATAATCAGGAGTTATTCTATTAAAATGACTCCTCCCAGGCAACAGGTATTTCCACCCTGGTGCCGCCTTCGGGAATATCAGTAATCTCAACACTCAATTCTTTTCCATGTTCTTTATTAAAAAGTTCGATGCGCTTTAGCGTGATTTCTATACCATGAGATTTGTGTTTAGCCAGAAAAGATTTTTTTAATTCTTTTGCTTTCACACGCCCTATTCCGTTGTCTTCTATCGTGCACCAAAGTAAATCACCCTTATGTTCAATTTTAATTGTAAGCTTACCGTTTTTTTCAAGAGGCAATAAGCCATGCAGAATGGCATTCTCAACAAAAGGCTGTATCACAAGCGGTGGCAATTCCAACGTCGTTGTGTCTATCCCTTCATCAATTACCAGCTCCCAATCAAATTTATTTTCAAAACGGATCTGCTCAATTTGAATGTATAGGTTCAATACTTCTAACTCATCTGACAATAAAATTTTTCGTTGCCTTGAATGATCTAAAATAAAACGGATCAACTTTGAAAATTTAGAAATATAGTGGTGAGCCTGCATTGTTTCATTACGACTTATAAAAGAATTAATGGTATTAAGTGAATTAAAAATAAAGTGCGGGTTCATTTGCGTTCGCAATGCACTGTTTTCAAGCTCATTTAATTTAATCTCATAATCGCTGCGCAAACGTGCTTCCTTGTTTATACGTGCTATCCTCCTTTTATAAAATAAAAAACCCATTGAGGCAAGTATCAAGCCAGCTACCGTCCAAAACCACCAAGTGTTCAAAAAATGCCGACCTATGTAGATATTGATTGTTTGCGTATTTTCAATCCATTGCCCTGAGGAATTACCCGCCTTTAATCTTAATGTATAATTGCCGCCCGGCACATTTGTATAAGATCCTTTCCTTAATTTTCCTATGTATTGCCAGTCCTTATCAAAACCTTCAAGTTTGTATGCATATTGAACATCTTCGGCTACATTGTAGTTAAATGAGCTCATTTCAAATGAAAAGAAGTTCTGACTGTATTTTAAATTTATTTCTTTCATGCCAGAAACAGCTTCGGCGCTTTCCAACGGCTGATCATATATTCTGAATGCAGTTATAACAGGCGCTTCAGATGTGAGGCGATCTTTTATTCTGCCTGGATGTATTTCAAAATAACCCTTGTTACTGCCTATAATTATTGTGCCTTGAGGTGATTTCATCAATGTACGTGGATAAAGCAACATTCTGTACACCCCTTCACGCTCCCCGATATATAAAACCTCTCCCGTAGCAGGATGCAGGCGTCCTATCCTCCTGTTGTTTGCAAACCATACATACTCGCCATCCGGTAATATGCCCCTGATGTCAGGAAGTGTACTGTCTGGTTTTTCAGTTAAAAAAATGGCTGGCTTGTTGCCCGGGTTTAAAATGATAAGGCCGGCATTGGTAGCAAGGTAAAATTTATCGGCAAAAAAAATTTTATAAATAGCTTTCAGGTCAGCAAATGCTGATAACAATGCAGATCTGTCAGTAAGCAAATTTGTCAGCGGTTCATATTCATAAAGCTTTCCTCCTGCGGCAGCTAGCCAGATATGATCTCGGTTATCGTAGCACAAGGAGGTAACACCTGTAAGTTGGAATACGGCACTACTATCATTGCGAATCGTTGTAATTTTAAAGTTGGTTGTATTAAAAATGCCAGGTTTTCCAAAGCCTATTATAAACAAATTTCCGTTAGGGAGTTGCAATAAATTGTTGATTCCGTCATCCTCTAACCTGGGCGTGGAAATTCTACTGAAGCATTTAAATCGGCTACTTGTTCTGTCATAGCGCATGAGACCTAAACGTGCTGTACCCATCCAAAAATATTTCCCGTTTCTATCAGGTATGCCCGAAAGAACATTTTCCAGTGGCGCATCCTTGCCCATAGTTGTAAGGCCGATGTATGCCGTGGTAGCCCCGGTTTTATAATTGTAAAAAGCAGGGCCTTTTTCGGAGCCAATAAACAGCGTATTATTATCCCAATTGCCCAAGCTAAAAACTGAGCCGCGGTCAAGGTTGGCATGAAATTTCACATTGTTATCATCCGGGTTAAACCGATATACACCTTTTGATGATGTGCCTACCCATAAATTATGCTGTCGGTCTTCGTATAAGCAAATAGCTGTGTTACCGTCAAAGCCAAAAGGGTTAAAGGGGTCACTGCTAAATGTAACGATGGTATCCTGCTCCGGTAAATATTCTGCAACTCTAAAATAGTTGGAAGCCATCCAAACCCGGCCACGACTATCTTTCAAAATATCATACACAGTATTATAGCGAACGCTGTCGCTCCTGCGTAAAACACCTGAGCCACCTTTAAAAGAGCCCGTGTTTACTTCAAATCTGCTGAATCCATTAGATAAAAGGCCACCGAGCATTTCGTTCTCATTTAGTTTTTCCAACCCATACATGTTTGGCGGAAGAGTATCATTTTTGTCGACAAGGCTATCGTAGGTATTATTCTTCACATTAATTCTAAAAACGGGGATGTTACCTGAAGTTGAGCAAAATAACAAATCATCTGAAAAAAACTTGAGTCTTCTTACCCGGCGTAGTTTACCGGCAGGCTTAAAAGCTGCATTCAAATTCTGCCACTTTTTTTGCCCCGATGCATATTTAAAAACGCCTTTATCTGTGGCTGCGTAAATATTTCCGTTCTTGTCTTCTTCCAGGTCACTGATCAAAAGCTTCTGTATTTCTGCACCTTCTTTATAGGAGGTATCAAATGTTTTAAATTTTTCTGAGGCAAAATCAAAGGTAACAGCACCCGTTCCCGTTCCGATCCACAATGTGCCGTTCACTGCAGAAAAAAGGCTTACGATATTATCTGATGGCAGCCCATTATCATTTTTGCCGGAATTATAAGTTTTAATAACGTAACCATCATACCTGTTAAGCCCATTAGCGGTTGCAAACCACATAAAGCCGTATTTATCCTGCACTATATCTGTTACCCTTGCATCTGAAAGGCCGTTTTCTAAAAACAGGTGATAAAAATTATATGGAGTTTGCGCCCCCCCGTAAAAAGCTGAAAATAGAAGGGAAAGAATAAAGAAAGATTTCATTAGGGCAATTTACATCAATAAACCAAAAAGTGTGTTTTCTCCTGTTAAGCCGAAATGCCCATCCGTTAAGCGAAATCACTATTCTGTATTTTAATTGATATATAACCTTAAATATCTTGTATTTTTCCTGTTAATTTTTAGTTTTGAAGCCTATCTTTTTATACAAATATTATTGCGTATTTCTTTTAATGATCCTAAGCATGAAGGGCTTTTGCCAGTTCGATGTGCCTGCTTCATCTTCATGGAAAAATGTTTTGAAAGACAAAAAAGGACGTATCAACGTATTATGGTATGATATAGAACCGTTTCTTTACCGCAATGATAAAGGAAATATGATAGGCGTAGAATATGAGTTAATGGAAGGGTTTAAAGGATTTTTGAGACAGAAGTATGAAATAGAACTGCACATAAATTGGATAAACACCGGCTCGTTTGAAAGCATTTTACCTTATGTAGAACGATCTGCAGATGAAGGCCTTTTTGGAATGTCGTTTTATTCAATTACAGATGAGCGAAAGAAAGAAGTAAAATTCTCTCCTCCTTACATGCCTGATCTGAATATTCTTGTAACCAATAATAATTTACCCGTTTATGAAAACAATGAAAAGCTAATCAATGATCTTCCCGGCTTGAAAGCTTTTACAATGAAACAGACAACGATGGAAGATGATATATTAAAATTGCGAAGGACATATTATCCACCATTGCCTGTTTTTAACTATACGGATGATTATGAAATATTAAAAAACATAAGTGCCGAAAAAAATTCTTTCGGATATGTGCCGGTAACCATGTACGTTACTGCGTTGCAACGGGGTGTAAAAGTAAAAAGACAAAGAATAATGCCCGTGCGGCGACAAGGCTTTGCAGCCATTTATCCGAAAAGCAGCGATTGGGATGAACCGGTTAATGACTATTTTCAAAGCGCTGAGTGCAAAGTGCTGGTTTCCGGATTAATAGGAAGATACCTCGGCGCTGAAGTAGCTCATGTAATATTAAATGTTTCAGCTTCCGACAGTCTTAAAGGATCACCTACGGATATAGAGCTGCTCACAAAAGAAAGAGAGATAGTTACGCAGCGGTTAATAGACACGGCACTAGAGGCTCAAAAAAATAAAACACAACGTAATATCATATTGCTGATAGGAGTAGGAATGCTTACCATAGCTGCATTTGCCTACTCCAGGTACCGTACAAAAAACAGGCTTAATAAACTATTGCAAATTCGCAATAGATTAATTGCAGACCAAAAAGAAAAACTGAATCAATTAAACAAGCAACTTAATATGAAAATCCTTCAGTCAAAGCTGAACCCTCATTTTCTTTTTAATTCTTTAAATGCAATTCAATATCATGTGGCAGAAAATGATAAAAAAGGCGCATTGCAATATCTAACACATTTTTCAAGTTTTTTGAGAAAAGTGCTACAGAGCGGCGATGAAATACTTATACCGGTAGCTGACGAAGCAACGCTCGCAGAAAAATATTTATGGCTGGAGCAGAACAGGTTTCCTGAAAAATTTACTTACATTGTACATGTGGGCCCCGGCGCTGAAACGATGCAAACACCTCCGATGCTCGTACACAGTATGTTGCAAGCGTCCTTATATATGAATGTATTAAATGCCGGCAACAAATCATACACAGTGTATGTAAATTTTGCAGCAATAAATAATAAACTTATTGTACAAGTAAGAGATAACGGTCCTGAAAAAAATGAGGAGGCTGATATAAAAAAAACCAGTGACCTTCATGCCGGAAATATTGATATACTTACGCAGCGGCTTAAAGTAATTAATAGCTCGGCATCAAAGCCGGTGGAATTGAATTATAGCCGCAACCAAAACGAAAACATAGCAGAACTTACCATAACCCAACCTCTGTTTAACACCTAAAAATTATTTTATGCAACTAAAAGCAGTGATAGTAGAAGATGAGCTACGCAGCAGAGAATTTTTAAAGAAATTAATTGAAGAATTCTGCCCGGAAGTAAATGTAATAGAAACGGCCGCAACGGTAGATGAAGCGGTAGCGGCTATAAATAATCATAAGCCAAACCTTCTCTTTTTAGATATCGAATTGCATAGTGGTACAGGGTTCGATGTATTACAGTTAGTAACCCATACAGACTTACGGGTGATATTTACTACAGCCTATGATCATTATGCTGTAAAGGCAATAAAGTTTAGTGCTGTTGATTACCTGCTTAAACCAATTGATGTTGATGAACTACAGGGAGCAGTAAAAAAAGCGGGGGAACAACTGGATAACAATTACGGGGGGCTTGCTTTACAAGAACTGCTTAAAAACATTAAAAAGTCTGCTGACAGCGATTTTTCTGTTACGCTCGCTACGTCAGAAGGACTGGAATTTGTACCACTACAGGATATTATTCGCATGGAGGCCTCCGGACCTTACACCTATTTTTTTCTGAAAGAAGGTAAAAAGATTATGGTAAGCAAAAACTTAAAAGAATACGAAATGCTTTTAAGCGATCATAATTTTTTTAGAGTGCACAACTCACACATGATAAATATGAAAGAGGTAAAGCGCATGGTAAAAACAGACGGCGGCTATGCCATTATGAGCGACGATTCTATGATAAGCATTTCGCCTAAAAAGAAAGATGAATTTATGCAGAAGATTGGACGGCGGCTCGTGTAGTTACAGTCTGTTCAATTTTTGTGTAAAAGCCTCCCGCTTCTTTAAAGACAGCTCTATAGTTGCACTATTGTTCATTGTAATGAATTCGCCGGGTGGTACTTCGTTGTTTATATGTTTCATGTTTACAATAGTAGAAGCATTTATACGGAAGAAATTGAATTCACACAGCATTTCCTCAAAATCTTTAAGGCTTAAGGATGTACTAACAACGGAATTATTTGTCTTTGTTATTTTACAATATTTATCTTCAGATTGAATGATTACCATGTCATTAATAAAAGTACTGTTCCCCGCTGTTTCTTCCGGTATGTGTATGTGTAAGGGTTTGTTTTCATTGTTGAGTGTTTCCAACAAGTAAGAAAACTGCTTTTCTTTTAGGGCCTTGCTTCTTCTCTGTGAATGCTCAATGAGGTTTTCCAATTCCAGTGCGTCTATGGGTTTTTGTAAAAAAAGCATCCCACTTATGCGGATAATGCGGGTAGCCTGTTGGTCTAATGCTGTAGTAAAAATAATGTTGGTATCGGGGGATATAATATTTCGTGCCACTTCAAGGCCAGTGCCGGAATGCAGCTCAAGGTCAAGAAGAACCAGGTCAGGTTTCAACGAATTAATTTTACTTATTGCCTCTTGTGCTGTTGCAGCAGTGTCTACAATTTCAATACCAGGAACATTGCCCAGCAACGCACAAATATATTGCCTGCTCAGCGGCTCATCTTCTACTATTACAACACGGGTAAGCATTATATTACTTCATTTTTTAATTCCTCAATCGCCTTACTACAACAGGTTTCTATTTGTTTAAAATACTTTTTTATTTCATCCATTGGGAACTTTTTTAGCACTGCCTCTTCCATTTGAAGCAGATCTGTTTCTAACCATTTATCAATGCCAAACAAGGCTATGTTGTTTTTTAAGGTGTGCACTTTTTTATGAACTGATGTGTAGTCTAATGATGTAATAGCTTCATACAGGTCTTTTACCTCCCGGGGATTTTGATCTATAAAAAATGCAATCATTTCTTTAATAACAGCAACATTATGTCGAGTCTGTTTTTTTAAAAAATTAAGATCGGTCACTTTTTTTTCTCCTTTTTTTTCTGAACTTCTGTTTTTGTTTATCCAAAGTGATATTGTTTTTATAAGAGCTGCTTCTGAAAAAGGCTTTGGTAAATAACCATCTATACCTTTTTCTATACATTTTTCTTTTTCACCTGTAAGCGCATGAGCCGTTATTGCAACAATAGGAATGTTGAGGTGCATTTTATCCCTAATGTGACATGTGGCTTCATATCCATCCATTACAGGCATTTGTATATCCATTAAAATGAGGTCGGGGGCATACTCCTCCAACACTTTGATTGCTTCCAACCCATTTCCGGCCAATAAAAAGTTGAAGCCGTTGTTTTTTAAAATAATACCTGTAAGCTTTTGATTTAGCAGGTTATCTTCCACCACTAAAATCGTTTTATTAACACTGTTTTCTATACCAATATGTTCTTGCAGCTCACAACGAAGCGGAACCTCCGTTGCTTTTCTAAAAGAAAGTGAAAAAGAAAATGTAGTGCCGGCAGCAGGCTCACTTTTTACCATGATGTTCCCGCCCATGAGTTCAATAAGTTGTTTACTTATAGCAAGACCAAGGCCGGTACCGCCAAAGCGACGGGAAATGTTCGTATCGGCCTGCGTAAATCGCTCAAAAATAAAATCGAGCTTTTCTGATGGAATGCCAATCCCGGTATCTGTTATAATAAAATGTACGTTTGCCCATGCTTCATCTGTTCTTTCAATGGTACAAATGAGATTTATGCTGCCGGTTTCAGTAAATTTTACTGCATTTCCAACCAGGTTAATAAGTATTTGAGTGAGGCGGGAAGCATCACCATACACAGTATAATTAATCTTAGTAGCTGTCTTCACCGCAAAAGCAAGTCCTTTGTTTTTTGCCTTTTCCGAAAACATATTTTTTACTGAATAAAGTACATCTGTTATATTGAACGGAATGTCCTCTACAGCAAACCTTCCTGCATCCAGCTTGGAAAGATCAAGAATATCATTAATGATTGAAAGCAGGCTTTTGCCTGAACTGCCAATAGCATCTATATATTCCCGTTGCAAAGCATCAGTGTTTGTTTTTTCTAACAGCTCCGTAAAGCCCAAGATAGAACCTAGCGGAGTACGCAACTCATGGCTCATATTTGCTACAAAATCTTCTTTAGCCTGTGCAGATTCCTCTGCATGCAAGCGGGAGCGCTGAAGTTCTTCTTCAATCTTTTTTCTTTCGAAGAATGTGGGGATCTCATAATGCTGCTGCTTGACCGGTTTGTTTTCGTTGTGTAAATGAAAGGTATCTAAATGTTGGTGAATCTTATGTGGCGGCGACATGATGAAAGTGCAACAATCATCCCCTTTTGCGGTGCACTTAACCTCTACAGCGGTTAGGGGAATGCCAAAGCTTTCTTCACACCAGCCCGAAGAGTAGCCGGCGCTCATGATGCATACCGCCGTATCGGATATCCTTCCCGCCTTAATCCATGAATCAGCCTCAAAAGAATAGGGATGATTATAGATAAGGTAAAAATTATCATCGGGAGTGGGACTACTTTCCGGTAAAATATCTACAAAGGCCCAGCCAGTAAATGCAAAATGCACCGGCCCCGCAGAAAGCTTCGCAATAGGATCAGTAAGTTTCATTGTTGCATGAAAATTCTTTGCATCATTGATGCCCAGAGTGTGTGCAATATCAAATAAGAAATTCTTACCGATAGACATTGCTTCGGCCTTACCCCTGTCTGCATATAGATTTTGAATGGTATCCAAAAAATCTTTTGACATGGCAGAAGCACGAATTAAAATATAACGTTGATCATTTATTTCTATCGTTCCCCGATCAGGTTGCATCTTAAGATCTGTAAAATAATCGCTTACTGTCCGCTGGGCTATGTCAAAAAGCGGTTTCATTTGTGGCGGAACCTTTACTGTAGGACCTTGTAAGGTAAAAGCGGCACCTGAACGCAATTGTTCCACTTCTTTTTCAAGTTGTGCTATACGATGTTGGAGTTGTGTTACTTCAGTTAGCATAAGAGGTGTTATCTAGATGTAAAGTACCAAAAAAGATATAAAAAGTAATTTTGCCTGGTGTAGAAACGGTTTTTTGAATTTTAAAAATAACCATTGTTAGCCAATATCAGTTATCCCTTAAGTGAAACCTGGTTTTCATTAAATATAGCATAGACAGCAACAGTAATGATACTTTCTTTGTCTTATTAAATTATCAAATAAAAATGAAAAAAATGAAAAAAGTAACAGTAATCTTATCAATGTTTGTAATGGCAGTTTCATCTCAAACCTTTGCGCAAAACGCTGCACAACCCGCTCCTGTAAAAATAAACCCCGCACCACCTAAACCGGGGGAAACAGGTTACATGGAAATTAAAATGGAAAAAGCAGTGGGTACCTCAGCTCAGCCAAAGCCAACGGCAAAACCTAAGCCTGCTGCAAAAATTGCACAACCAAAGCCAGGTACAAAAACACCGGATTTTTTTTTGGAAATTGAAACTATAAAAGGTGAATCTAAAGACTAAACTTCATCAATAAAAAGATTGTATTTATAAAGCCCCAAGTTTTCGGGGCTTTATTTTTTTAACCAAATCGGTTAATTCAAAGATGATGTTTATTAATTAGGCCATAACATCTTTTAATTGTGTTGGTTTCTTTGTACTCTAATTAAATTTAAAGAAAATGAAAATTTTTTTTCTGATAATCAACGTTATTAATATTTCATTTTTTGCAGCGGCTATTCAACCTTCACAGGCTAAAACCTTCGGCAAGATGCTATTAATTACTACACCGCCCGAGCAAATCACTGTCATCCGCATTATTATGCAGGAAGGCACAAACACCATTCACTTACCAGGCAACAAAGGCACCGTTACCTTATTAAAAAAAGCTGATTTCTTTTCTAATATAAATTTTACAGACAAGGTTGGTAACACTTTTCGGCTTCTACCAAAACCATGTGGTAATGCTGCATGTGCCTTTCCAATACGGGATGCATGTTTTGGTAATGATCAAACAGCCGTAATAAATATCTGTCGTCAAACGAATGCTTCTAATAACGCAGGCCCGTTTACAATAATGGTTTTATTGGCAGGCAAAAAATAATTTCTTCCTACATTATTTTATAAGAGACGAATTACCGTTAACTGTTTATGGGCAGTTGTTAAATGCAATAATCCATTCATTAATCCCCAGGTTTTTATCAGCTGTTTTCACGCCACATTTACATTTAAAATTTGCACAGGCAGATGCATATAATTCACAAGCCAAAGCCGATATGCGTGCACAGCTTACAAATGCAGACGGTAGCATGATCGTAAACATGAATAATATTGATGCTTTTGTGAGCAACTTGGTGGTGGGCTTCTTCTATGGAAGAAGCAATAAAATCGTTTTCTGGTTATGATGTTTGGTTTCCGCTTGCGGCCAGTAATAATACAGGCTTAGCTTCTCAGCGTTCGCCGGCACGAATGGGCTCGCCGGAATATCCGTATGCAGAAAACCTGGGATTCATTCATACGGTGTCATCGGATGGGACCGGTTATAAATTTAGTGCAAGCTTTTTAGGTGGCGGCGGTTCTAATTATGGTGTGGCTATAGATTGTGCCTCTGCAGGCGAAAATATTTATACCACCACTATGGGCGGAGGGTACACTTCGGACTATGTTATACACGGCACTTCTTTTTCTGCGCCTATCGTAGCGGGTATGTTGTTTATGAATAACGGAGTATATTATAGAAAAGCAACCGTTACGGGAGATATAGATAAATACCACGAAAAAGTAGCCTTTCTTAATTATTATTAATTATAAAACAAGTTCAATCAAAACCTGGGATTTTTCCGGGGCTTTTTTCATGCATTTTTTTCAAAGTATGCTGGTAGGAATTTACAGTCTTTTAAAAACCTTGCAAGCATAACAACAATTTCATTAAGCCAAAATCATTATTCGTTAAGTGAGCAGTTGTGCACCCTTTTTAATGAAGCAGATTTGTTTATAATTTAAAATAACTGATATGCAAAAGTTTTTAACATTATTTCTACGTGCCAAATTGCTTGGTTCATTACTTATCATCTCAATGGCAACATCTGCCCAGTTGGTGGTAAATGTGAGCGTTTTGCCGCCTACATCGGCTGTTGCCAAAAATTATATAGAGCAGGGCAGTAATGTAATGATTACTATTATAAACAATGCCGCCGCTACACAACAGGTAAAGCTCATTCCTTCACTTAGCGGTATAAACAATGGTGTGAAAATAGCCATCAATGAAAATTTTATAACTGCAGTGCCAGTCATTATTAACGGTGGCCAGACAAAGACCATTACATTAAACCAGTTAAAAATAAATAACAGTAATATTTCTCCGAACGATCTACAGATTCAAGGTTTCGACCTTAATACGTACCTAAACGGTGGCGTATTACCGGAAGGGTTGTATACTTTTTGCGTAAAAGCTATTGTCATCAATAATCCTTCTGGCGGAAATCTTAGTGCTCAGGGTTGTGCTACTGTAAATATCATTTCCTATTTGCCACCCATTATTACAAACCCGGTAAATAATGCTGTGATTAAACCGCTCAATCCGCAATTCATGACTTTTAGCTGGACACCCAGCGGCGTTGTAGGCAAGACACGTTATCGTTTTAGACTCGTAGATCTTACTGCGGCAAATGTTTTTGACCCCAACGATGCTTTTATAAATGAAAATATTTTGCCTTATTACCAGCAACAAAATATTATAACTACTTCTTTGCAGTTAGATAACAGTAAGCCTAAGTTAAAAGAAGGAAACCGTTATGCACTACAGGTAATTGCTTATGATCCGTTGAACAAATTAAATTTTAAAAATGCCGGTCGTAGTAAGGTCATTGTTTTCACTTACAAAAATGAACTGCCTTTTGCTGTAACACCAGCACCTGAAAAAGAAGTACCGAAAAAAAATGAAGAAGAGGCGCCATCAGGAGATTGTTCTGCCTCCTCTAAATATTCAGGACCGCTTAAACAGTCAAATAAAAATGGCATCGCAAACGGTACGGATATTCTTGTTGGGAAGTTTGTAATGAAAAATACATCGTTCAGCCAATCCAATGGAAGCTATACTGGCACAGGAGAAATACTGGTAAATTTTACCGGTGCTAAAATGAAAGTAAAGTTTTCAGGTATAGAAATTGGCGATGATAACCGTGTGTTTAAAGGTACGGTAACAGGTATGTATTCTGCAAATGCAGGAATTACGGATGCCATGGCCGTTTCAAAAACCGAAATAATAAAAGCCTTGCCAAATGCCCAAGCACTCATGTCAACATTAGGGGAAGTGGCACGTAAAATAAATACGGCAGATGTGCCTTTGCCTATAGACCTGCCGCTAAGCTTGGATAAAAATGGTTTTGATATTGGCATTGTCGGGATGATCTTTGATCCTACAGAAGCATACATCAATGCTGTTTTAAATACAGCAATACCACAGGTTTTTGGCAATGAGTATTTGCTGCTCAGTGCAAAAGCAGTTCCTATACATCCAAATGGATTTGGTGCAGGTGCAACTTTAAAACTCGCACTTGCCGAAACGCAAAACCTGGCCATTTCTAAAAACAAACTTTATCTGGAACTTATAGGCGGTGCCGATAAAACCTTTGCAACGTTTGATTGTACAGGATTTAAAAATCTTACGCTGAATGGTGCTATGGTGTTGGATAGAAATATTGCCGTGCCTATTGATGCAAACTTTAATGTTATAAATGATGCCAATATAAAAGTAAAAGCGGCATTCAGCGTGTCGGCTCTAAAAAACTTTGATGCGTTTGTTATAAACAGCCTGTCGCTCAGCCATGCTTTTGCATTGCCTGATGCAAGCGATTTTGTTTTTAAAGCAGATAGTGTAGCGCTGGATTTTTCTTCGCAGCAAAAAATTGACGGCATAGGAAATAACATTACCAATGACTGGACCGGCTTATTTATAAAATCTATGAAGCTCAGTTTGCCGGCGGTATTTAAAAAAGAAGGCGGCGCTAAAATGAGCTTTGCTGTAAACAACATGTTCATCAGCAAGCAGGGCATTAATGGCAATTTCGCTGTGTCGGGAAATCCTTTAGTTACAGGTTCTGTAGTAAACTGGTCAATCTTAATAAAAGAATTTGGCCTGGCAATATTAAATAATAAACTTACCGGCGGATCAATAAAAGGGTCTCTTACAATTCCGCTGGGAGATAAAGCCAATGTGGGCTTTGAGGGAAAAATTGCTAAGGGAACAGACGGGGCAGATATGTCTTTTACTGTAATTACAGAAAAAGAAATAGATGCAAATCTCTTCCTGGCAAAAATGAAATTCTTTGAAAATTCAAGTATAACATTTGCAAAAGTTTCGGGCAAATATGAGATAACAGCAAACCTTAACGGTGAACTGGGAATTGACTTTGCTAAAAACCCCGGCAGCAGTAATGTGGGCAAATTTGAATTACCAAAAATAGCTTTTCAGGAACTCACTTTAAAGGGCAAAGAAAATTCTGTGATACCGGAATTCAATTTAAAATTTGTTTCATTACAGAATCAAAAAGGCTTGCAGGCTAAAATTGCAAACTTCGAGCTTAACCTGAACGACCTGCAATTTAAAAAGCCCGATAATACACATGCAGGCTTGTCGCTTAACTTGGGTTTGAGTCTTTTTGGTGGTGAAGGCGAATCTAAAAACGGAGCTGCTGCTAATACTGCTTTTACCATCTGGGCAAAACATAACGGCAAAACCTTTGTGTATGAAAAAGCTTCCATAGATGCCATAGCTATCAAAGCAGATCTTGGTGTGGCTAAACTGGAGGGCGCAATTAATATTTATAATGAGGATCCAAAATACGGTAATGGTTTTCGTGGTGCGGTGTCCGCTACCATTAATGGCCTTGGCGTAAAAGTAGATGTGGGGCTGCAGTTTGGCCGTACCCTGGAAATTGCCGGCGATTACAAATATTGGTATTTTGATGCCATGGCAGATTTCGGAAAGGTCGGCATCAACATTCCGGGAACGGCTGCATCTATCTACGGTTTTGGTGGTGGTGCTTATTGCAACATGACACGTAATGCGCCGCAGCAGCCCATTACCCCCGGCAAATACACCGCAGTAAAAAACACCTCTGCAGCACCAACCACTTCAGGTGTTATTATGGAACCTAAAAACGGAACGGCGGGTTTTAGGGCAGCAGTACTTTTCGGTATCACCGGCTCAAGAGAAGCCTTCAATGGAGATGTTACTTTTTCAATGGAGCTTAACAGTAAAACGCTTGGGGTTACATTGGTAGAGCTGGATGGTAATGCTTACCTGATGCAGGATCCAACCAATCTTGCAAAGCGAAGTCCTGATAAAGCATTCCTGTATTGCCACGCAAATATTAAGTACGATGCCAAGGTAAATACGCTCAGCGGAAACTTTGCAGCCACACTAAATATTGTAAATATTGTACAGGGCGGTGGCGATATTTCTTTTAAATTTACCACCCCTAAAAAAGATAAGAACGGTGATGTGATACCGGGACAATCCGGGCTTAAATGGTATATAAAAGTTGGACAATGGACGCCAAATACAGATCCGTTTGATGACAATGCAAGATTGCATGCTGAAATTGGTTTTGATGCGAAGGTGCTAAAAGTAGCAATAGAATTGCAGGGTTATTTTATGGTAGGAAATGATCTGCCATCAGGCTTGCCACCCTTGCCTGATAAAATTTATGCGGTTACAAAAAGCTTGGGTGCTCCTATTAGCACAGCATTACCTGCATCAGTTTCTTCTGCTCAAAGCCTTGCATTTGCATTTGGTGCAGGTATAAAAGCTTCTGCACGAGTAGACGGTTTAATATTTGATACTTATGCGGAAGCTGCAGCTGGTTTTGATGTATTATTAAGTGATTTGAATGCTACCTGCGAAGGCAAGTCTATGGGGCTGGATGGCTGGTATGCACAAGGGCAAGCATACGCATACATTGATGCGTCACTAAAGGCTTTAGGAGTAGAAATAGTAAGTCTTTCAGCGGGAGCGGTGCTACAGGTTAAGTTGCCAAACCCCACCTGGGTTCGTGGCGATGTATATTTTTATGTGAATGTGGTAGGCATAAAAGGACATTATAAAAAAACGATAGAAAAAGGAAAACTGTGTGAAGCAATGCAAACAGATATGGATCCTTTTGAAAATGCAAAATTGATCAAAAGCATAACACCGGGCCCGAACACAAAAGACATTAACCCCCTTGATGCCGAAATGCAGGTAAACTTTACTTATGCTGATGGTGGCAATGCTATTAAAATTTACAATGCCTACACAGAAGATTATGAGGTTTTTTATGCGCAAAATGAAGTTTTTCTTACAGATAAAAATAAAAAAGTAATAGACAAAGTAACGATCAGCGGCATTGGAAGCTTTCCTTACAAGAGTTATAAAATAGCACCTAAGTTTACATTGAATCCTAACACTGATTATTATGTTTATGCTAAATCAAGCATTTATGATGAGAAGAAAGAACAGCTTTATTCAAAATTCACTACGGGTAGTGCTCCAACTAATTTCAGCATGAAAGATTTGTATGACAGTTATCCGCTTCCCGGGCAACGTTATTTTATGAAACAAAAAGCCGGCGGAGAAAAAGTGTATGGTTACCTGGCTTTTAAACAGGATCTGTCATACCTGTTCGGTAAAGACAAAGGTGTTTACGTTTTAATTCTTGATGCAAAAGAACAATTGGTGAGTGCGGAACTTGTTACTGGTTATTCCTCCAACAAATATGGCAACAATACTGCTTCGGTACCTTTTGAAATTCCTGCTACCTTAAAAAACAGTACTGTTTATCAAATAAAAGTTTTAGCACCCGATGGTAAAAGTGCTTTTGGGGAAGTAATATTTGACGGGTTTTATTTTAAAACAAGTAAGTATAATAATATTGAAGAGAAGATGAAAACCTTTAAGGTGGTGAAAACCGGATATGCAAAAAAGACGTTGAATACTGTTTCAGGTAATCAATATATGACCACTGAATTTCTGACGCCGGTATTGCTTGTAAAGGGTGGCGAAGGTTTGGACGGTTATGAAATGAACGGTTTTTATCAAACAATAAATGGGGATAAAGAATTATTTGGCAAGTTGCTGGAAGTAAGTGACGGTGATAATGATTACCTGATGAACACCCGTAAGCGTTATATCGAGTTTCAAAATTATCTGGGCAATAAAATCCCTGAAATAACAGAAGCGGAATATACTTATATGAAGGGAATTAAAGCCGGAACTGATCTTTCATGGAAGCGCCCGGGAGATGCTCCTTTCTTTGGTGAAAGTTCCACAGCCTTTAATAAGTATCAGGATATAACGTGGATGCAGGATTACAAAACCTATGAATTTTATTTACGTGCACAAAATATTTTAAAGGGCAATGAAACGCTTGCCGGGCCTGATCATAAACTGTCGGCCGATGAAATTAATAGTGGTGGCGGCGGCTTTATGAAACAGGGCATGGGTTTAGGCAATGAGCCTGCAAAAACGGAATACTATGCGCTTGTAAATAGCATTCCCTTCATCGCCGCATGGGATCACATGAAACTGGCAAATGCTTATTTAAAGGAAGCAGCATCTCGCAGCAGTGCAGATCTAACCAAGACATGGAATATTCTTAAAAAAATGGGCTTGCCCAAAATGACTTACGGTCCTCAAAAGGTGAAGATTCTGGCAAAGGTAAAATCAGGTAGCGGTCTGCCATACAAAGGAGAGATGACCTACTATCTCCAGGCCCCTTAAAAACAAAAAGTATAAAAAAGAGAGCTGTCGTAATTGACAGCTTTCTTTTTTCATATCCCCGTTAACTCAAATCCCTCATTCGTTAATTCACCACAAAAAACATGTTATTGATGACTCATTTTTACAGTGCAAAACAAATAATTATGACACGCTTTACTTTATTTTTCTTTTTATTGTTGACTTTCTTTTCCGCCAGTGCGCAAATGAATAGTGACAGCACTGTAAAAAACAGCAACATTAAATTATTTACGAGAGTAAAGAATGGTGCAACAGAATTGCGCTGGTATCCTGCTGACGCCGCAGCATGGCGCAAAGGAAATAATACCGGTTATACCATAAAGAGAAAGACAATTAGTGGTAGCGGTGCAGGAGAGTTTGCTGTGCTGGCAGTTATAAAGCCTTATGAAAAAAACGATAGCAGATTTACTGCAGGAAATAATTTTGTAAAGCTTACACAAAAGGCCATTTATACACCTGTGTCTGCAAAAGAATTTACTGCAAAGCAGAATGATGAAAATGAATTGTTCTTTGGATATATATTGGCAACAAGCCTTTCAGCAGATGCGGCAGAAAGCGCCGGGCTCATTTTTAGAGATGATAAAATAGAAGCAGGTCAGGAATATGCATACACAATAACATTAAATGCAGGCAAAGGAAAAAAATATGCAGAAGATGAATTGCTTACGATTGTTTCGGATACACGCAGCGCTTATCGTGCACCGGCAGTGCAAGATGTAGTTTCAGAAGAAGGAGAAGGATATGTAAAGCTTATTTGGAACAACACTTCAAACAGGGAATTTTTTGTAACGTATAATATAGAGCGCAGCAGTGACGGTGGAAAATCTTTTATCAAAATAAATAAGACGCCTTTTACTACGGCTGCAGAAAATGCAACAACGCTTTACTATACAGATTCCGTACGCAATTATATTCCGTATCAATATCGTATCTCAGGTATTACGCCGTGGGCAGATGCCGGAAGCCCGTCTGTTGTAATGGCGGCTATGGGAAGAGACAGAACAGCAGCTTCACCTCCAAAAAATACTATTGCAAAAGGAGATCGTGCTAAAATTGTTATCACCTGGGAACTCCCTGTTTCTTCACCGGATTTGATAGGTTTTAAAATAGCCAGATCCCATTTATTGGAAGGTCCTTTCCATGCGTTAAATGATAAAATAGTGGCTGTTTCTGAAAGGTCATTTGCAGATATAAAACCAGCACCTGCTGAGCCTTTCTATGCAGTATATGCAGTTGATACAGCGAATAATGTAAGCAGCACTTTTTCTGTAATGGCGAGCATATATGATACCATTGCGCCTTCAAAACCTACGGCCTTACAGGGTTTGATAGATTCTAACGGCGTGGTAAAACTCAACTGGAAATTCGGTAATGACAATGACCTGCTTGGTTACCAGGTGTACATGGCAAATGGTCGGAATAATATTTTTCGGCAGGTAACCAGTTCGCCTTTGATAGATTCTGCGATAACAGATACGGTTACTATGCGGTCTCTTACCGAAGAAGTTTACTACAAGATAACAGCCGTTGATTATAACAATAACGCTTCATCCTATTCAGAAATACTAACCGTGAAAAGACCAGATATTGTACCGCCTGCGGCACCGGTAATCATACGCTATAATATTACCGGAAATACAGCAGAAATTAAGTGGGCAAATAGTAAAAGCACGGATGTAGTAAAACATGCTGTATATAAAACAGAAGAAGGTAAAACGGAAATGTTGATTAAAGAGTTTAGAGACAGCACGTCTTTGCTTACCGATGGAAGTTTAATGGCCGGAACCAACTATACTTACGTGGTAAAGGCTGTAGATGATGCAGGGCTGGTTTCCGCCTCTGCTCCGCTGGCAATATCTACCGCAGATGCAAGTGTAATGCCCGGGATTGAAAATCTTGCTGCAAAATACGAGCCCGGTGCCAAAAATACAAAGCTGCAATGGAAGTACGATCAAAAAGGAAATTATGAGTTTGTAGTATTCAGAGGTATGGGCGCTGATCCTTTGCAGGCATATAAAAAAGTATCGGGAGATAAAAAGGCGTTCGAAGAAACAGCAGTCCCCGGTATGTATAACTATGCTGTAAAAGTCATCTACGCCTCAGGTGCGGAATCAGCATTGAGTGACGCAGTAGCGGTGACGGCAAAATAACGATCCGAATTTGGTTACAATTTTTTCGCATTCTTCAAAATGATACTAATGAAAAAAATATGTTTTACACTTTTACTGCTAAATATTTTCTGCATTATTAATGCGCAGGTAATTGATGTAGAGAAACTACCAAAAGCGAAAAGCTTTGGCTGGAGCGGTGCTGTGGGTGCTAATACAAATTTCTATAACACCACTTCCGCCGAAAAAAGAAGCAATCCGCTGAGCTGGAACCTGCACGGCAATGTAAATTTTAATGTGTACGAAACCTTCGATCTGCCTTTCAGTTTCACCGTTGGTAAATATCAAAATATATTTACAAAACCTTATTTGCAATTTGGTATAACACCTACCTATAAATGGGCTAAGCTGCATTTGGGCCATCGGAATATAACTTTCAATCCATATACTTTAGGGGGACACACATTCCTTGGAGCCGGTGTAGAATTAAATCCAAAAAAATGGCGATTCGCAGCCATGTACGGCAGACTTCGCAGGGCGGTGGAAATAGATACGACATTTCAATCTGCACAAATTCCTTCTTTTAAAAGAATAGGCTTTGGCGCAAAAATCGGTTACGGTACGGCATCAAATTTTATAGACCTGATGTATTTCAGCGGCAAGGACCAGGCGGCGTCTATTACCTCCTGGAAAAATCCAAACATAATAGATAAAATAGGCGATGCAAATACAATGTTGCCGGGAGAAAATAAAGTAATAGGCATATCAGGCAAGGCTACCATCCATAAAAATTTAACGGTAAATGCAGATGCCGGACTTAGCTTTATTAATGCGGATATCACTGATAAACTAAAGGGTTCTAAGGCAAAAGTAGATTTTAAAAGGAAGTTGCTCATTGCCGGTAAAGGTGGGTTAGGTTATGCATTTAAGAACATGAACCTGCGACTTGACTATGAAAGAATAGCACCTGATTATCTTTCCTTTGGCTCGTATTTCTTTGATACAGATATTGAAAATATCACGCTTTCACCAAGCGGAATATTGGCCGGCGGTAAGCTGGTATATGCAATATCAGCAGGACGCCAACGCAATGATCTAGATAAAAATAAAACGGAGGCCACCCATCGTTTCATTGCCAACGCAAATATTTCTGTAAATCCTACAACCAAATGGGGTGTAGATATGAACTATAATAATTTTGCAATAAGACAGTTTTCAGGAACGGAGTTGCTTAATGATTCGGTGCGTATTCGCCAGGTTAACCAAACGATAACTTTGACACCGCACTTTACCATAGCTAAGGACACAAGCGCCTCTCATACATTTTCTGTTACAGGAAATTATAATGATGTAAATGACCGTAACGTTGTAACACGGGCTTATGGAAATATGCAGGCTATGATGCTTTCAGTAAATCACTCTTCTTCTTTTTCACGATGGGGCAACAGCATCAATACAGGTCTAAATTATAATATCATAAACATGGCCGCTACAGATAATAAGCAAGTTGGCGCTACGTTAGGTTACACGCAAAACTTTTTTAATGATGCACTGAATATGAACGTATCTGCAAATTACAATAAGAGCTATATAAACAATGTAGCTGACGGGAAAGTTATAAACAGCTCCGCAAGCCTTGGATATACTTTTGCAAAGAGGCATGCGCTCAGCTTTGCTTTTAATATCATTCGCACCACTTCTTTGCAATTTGAAAATTATACAGAAACGCTGGGCTCTTTGGCCTATGTGGTTAGGATAAAATAGCACATACACTTCGTTGATGCCCACAAAACCAAAAACTCCTTTATAAGTATTGTAATAAAAAGTCTGTTGTTGGGTCTAACGAACTTTGATAATAAGAAAGATAAATATTAGTTTTTTTAAAAACTTTGGAATGTTTAATCTAACGTCCCGTTAGATGACCTTGCAGAGAAGGCGGACAATATTCATTGGAATTATCTGGCGAAACACTTTTTGACGTAGCAATACTTATGAGTATTACAACTCCAATAAGAGAAACTTAAACTTTTTCATGTTTTACTTCGCAGCAACTCTCGGCCCTTGCCTGACGTTGCGTCAACTATTCCCTTATTTTCTCCAGAAACAAAAGCTTTGTATTTCATTTCTTCAATACTATATATTTAAAAAAACTTGGTTCGCCTAAAAATAAAATTTTTAAGAACTGTGTTTGTATTCTTCAGGCTTTGCAAATAAATTCCATTTTCCTTCAGATGGGTTTATGTCAATGTAATCTAATTTTTGTTGGATAAATGGTTCGCTGATGCAATCTTTTCAGTAAAAAGATAATTCTCAAACCTCATGCTTTTTTCTGACGCTGTAGATGGCGCATGTTTTACTTTTAGCCTGGTTCTGGAATTCGAAGTAGCTTTATACCCGGTATTTTTTCGTAATGCTTTACCAGAGGTTTTTTTGAATTTAATGGTCTTTTTTAAGCAGCTGCATTACTTACGCCGTGATTGGTATCCTCACTAACCACCTGGAGCTGCGACATCCGACAGCTATCGGATTTGAAACGCACAGCCATGGTGTGCAACCCAAACGAAGCTGGGCCGAATTTAATATGAAATGTTGATTTGTATTCACTGCGTTGATAAATAGTTACCAACTGAAATCTTTATAATTTAGCCGGCACTGAACAATCATTTCAGCCAATCCATCGCTGGCACGCTCACCGGATCTTTAAAATAATTCAGCCTTAAACTATCGTTCCACCCGTTGGGATTTTTTTCAAATGTTTTACTGCTAAAAAATATCATGCCCTTCATATTGGGTGTGTTGCGCATGGCTTCAATTTGCCGGGGCAATTGGTTCACATTTTTCCAGGCAGCATTGGTATTGGCCCGGTAAATTCCCATTCCAATATAGCAATGTTTGCCATAAGTGTGGGTACTCCACCATTTTAATAATACTTCGTAGGGCGCTATCTTATGTCCAAATTCCCAGTATAATTGTGGTGCTACATAATCAATCCAATCCTTTTTTAACCACAATAAAATATCCGCATACAAGTCATCGTAATTGGTTTGGGCACCATTGGTATTGCTGCCATCCACCGGATCTTTTTCTTTATTGCGCCATACACCAAACGGGCTGATCCCAAACTGGCACTTGCTACTTTCCTTTTTTATTGCCCTGCTCAACATAGCAATGATAGAATCGGTATTGCTTCTTCTCCAGTCATCTTTTTTCATGCCCTTGCCAAATAACTGGTAGCTGGCTTCATCGGGAAATTCTTTTCCTGCAATGCGATACGGATAAAAATAATCATCAAAATGAATGGCATCTACCGGGTACCTGCTTACCACATCTGTTACCACCTGCGTTACATATTGTTGCGCCTCTTTATTGCCGGGATCAAAATATCGTTTATCCCCGTAGGTTACAAACCATTCGGGATGAAGCCTTGTAACGTGCGTTGCAGCAACCGAAGCATTGTTGATATTAAATTCCGCCCTGTATGGATTCATCCAGGCATGAAATACCATTCCACGTTTATGGGTTTCAGCAATCATAAAAGCCAGCGGATCGTAGTACGGAAAAGGCGGTCTTCCCTGTACACCAGTTAGCCATTCGCTCCAGGGTTCATATTGCGATGGATACAATGCATCGGTGCAGGGGCGAATCTGCACAACCATTGCATTCAAGCCATTTCGCTGGTGCATATCGAGTAGTCGTATGAAGGCCGTTTTCTGTGAATCGCTGTTAAAATCTCCCTGATTGGGCCAATCAATATTACCAACCGTTGCAACCCACACACCCCGAAACTCAGGTGTAAGTTGCGCTTTTCCCGTAAAAGGCAGCGCAAATTGAATCATTATTAACAGGCAACAAACAGCCTTTAACCGGTAATTTGAACTTACCCATTTAAATATTAATATCATTTGGAATAATTAATTGGAATGACGGATTTTATCTAGCAATTTATTCAGTGTTTTTGCTTCCTTTTCTGATAATGCACCGGTGATATTTTGCATCTCATCTTCCTGCAGGCCAATTTTTTGCAGCACCTTTCTGCCTTTGTCTGTAATGGAAACATCTACCAATCTTTTATCTGCATTGCAAACATTTTTTTTTGCAAGACCCTTTATAATCAACCGATCAACAATGCGGCTGGTATCGCTCATCTTATCAAGCATTCGCTCTCTGATTTGCAATGTAGAAAGTGGCGTTTCGCTCCCCCGCAAAATACGCAATATATTAAATTGCTGCATAGTAAGATCTTCTTTATCGAATATCTGCTTAAGCTTTTCCGTTGTCCAGTTGTAGGTAAAAATCAGGTTAATGATCGCTCTTTGATGTTCGCTTTTAAAGCTGCGCTGGTGAATGTCTTTATCAATACTCATCCTTAATGGGTTTCGTTTAAAGCATACCTTGTGTACACCCAGTCGTGTAAAGTTAACTCAGTAAATGGTTGGTTACGCAGCGCAATTAAATTTTGTCATTTTTATTTAATCAGGAACATACTCATTATTTCTGACAAATTCATTGTTGTAAATCTTTACAAGTATGATAAAATAACTGATTAGCAATGGACCAAATATCAGCCCCATAAATCCAAATAATTTTAACCCTACTATTACACCCAACACTGTAACCATGGGGTGAACATTGCCCATTTTTTTTAGAAGGCCCAAACGGGTAATATAGTCCACATTACCGGTTACTATAATGCTGTAAATCATTAAACCGGTCGCCATTAAGTTTTGATTGATTGAATACATATAAATCACTATCGGAACCCAAACGATCATAGTACCCACCAGCGGGAAGAATGCAAACACCCCGGTAATAAACCCCAACATTCCCCAGTCCTTTACGCCAAATATTAAATACCCAATCGACGCAAACACACCTTGTACAAAACAAATGATCGGTATACCGATTGCATTCGCCCTAATCATTAAATCTGTTTCAGCACCCAGTTTATCTACATTTTCCTGCTTGAGTGGTATAATAAAATCCAGGTATTTTTCAATTTCTTTACCACTGCACAATAAATAATACAGTAGAAAAAACATCATAATAAGATTGGTTAAAATATTGGCTGTGCTGTTTAAAAATGAAGGGATGTAGGAAGAGATTTTTTTTGCAAGCGTATCGGCAGTTGAAGCTGTAAATAACTTCATGCCGGTATAGGTTTCTACCTTTTTGGAAAATATTTCAAGACCCTGAATTACCTCCTGCTGGTTATTGATCAGTGAATTTATTTTAGGTGAAACCAGCCGTATTGAAAAATAAACCGGTATCGAAATAATAATGATACTCACCAGGATAAACAATAACGCTGTTAACCCTTTGCGCCATTTTTTTTGGATGATAAGTTTACAATACAATTTGCGGGAGAGAATATACAAAGTGACACCGCCCAAAAGCCCGGGTAAAAAAAGATACAGTTCTGTAATCAGCATGATGGCCAGCAACACAATGAGACCGAGCAGAATCACCTGTCGCAAATGATTGTTAAACGTATTATTTGACATGAAATAAAATTAAGGTATAAATGGCTGACTTTTTTGGCCGATCATTTAATGTTTAAAAAAACTTTCATTCAGTAATCCTACACAAATTCCAAGATAAGTTTTCAGCCATCAACCCTTCGAAAACTATACCAATATTTAACCGGAAACATCCATCTTCTTCTATCCCTGCCATACCGAAACACCCTCACTACAGTTGGCACAGATGTCTATATTTTTGCGGCTCTTCATCAGATCACTTCGAAATTGTTTGTAATTGTCATTGTTCCAGACTTCTTTAAAAGATTGATTTTTTAAATTGCCCAGTTGATGCATGGCATCTTTATCAAAGCAACAGGGTACCACCAAACCATCCCAGGTAATTACATTGGCATGCTGCATTTTCCAGCAGCGGTTGGCGAGTTTGTTTTTAGCTGTATGGCTGCCGTCTGCATTCTTTTTATAGCGGCTGTATTTATCAATTGTAGGAATCAAATTGTTGGGGTCTGTTTCATAATCATATACCTGTGCAGTTTTAAACCGCACTTCATCTACGCCCACTTCTTTGGCAAGGCGTTTAATATCCTCTATCTGGTGCTCATTGTGTTTTACTACCAGAAACTGAAAAAATACAAAAGGCGTTTTACTATTTAATTTCTTCTTCCACTTTACAATATTTTTGGCTCCTTCTATTACCTTATCAATATTACCACCTACCCGATATTGTTTATAAACATCCTGTGTGGTGCCATCTATGGAGATGATCAATCTATCCAGCCCACTTTCC
>Ga0105045_10000544_pt1 | contig 27952 bp, 23 predicted proteins | sample MAT02_FD_78089 | JGI IMG/M metagenome (GOLD analysis project Ga0105045, IMG submission 78089) | Freshwater microbial communities from Lake Fryxell liftoff mats and glacier meltwater in Antarctica - MAT-02 (megahit assembly) | ecosystem: Environmental > Aquatic > Freshwater > Ice > Liftoff... | reverse complement strand
GTCAGAAGTAGCGCCGTCGTAGGTGTCGCGTAAGTAAATATTGGCTCCAATGAGGGGATCTTTGGTTTTAGCGTCCAAAACCCTGCCTCGAAGGGTAGTCGTTTGAGCCGTTAAGGCATTGGACAATCCGACAAAAAATAGGCAGTGATAGACGTATTTCATGCAACACTGAGTGAAATTTGTAAGGGGTAAAACTCCAAATTTCCTCTTCCTCAGACGCATTTTTTGGATAAAAGTCTCGATAAATCCCACTAATACGATACAGGAATGGCGGTTGGGCCATTACAGCACCGCCCGCATGCGCAAATCAAGCCGAACATCGCTCACATCGGCAGTGGTGTTCCGTAGGTGAATGACCACGTCGGCGGAGAAGCGGGGTTTGGTAAAAAAGCGCTTAGAATCGGCCAAAGACGGAATTAGGGGCAGGCTATTGAGGGCATCGAGTGGGGTAGGGTCGCGGTAGGCAATTTCGACAAATTCGTTGGGGGAAGATTCATCGTACAGTCTAAGTGAAATTCGGTCAATCACGCCCATGTTTACATCGCCAAAAACACCCGTCAGGCTCGCCTCGACAGTAATGATACGCTGAATGTCTTCGGCTGTTTTACCGTGTTGGTCAAGGTACTGTGCCCAGTTGGATGGGATGTTGCGCAACTGAAAATGGTGCACATCAAAGATACCAATACCCGCTGGAATGCTAAAAGATTGCTGAAAAAACATATCAAATCCCGGCGCGAGGTTGTCTTCTTTTTTGCAAGAAAACCCCGCGAACAGCATCAAAGACAGCAGCGATAATAAAAAACCATGTTTGCTCATACATACCAGACGCATGGAAGGGTTATTTGGTTGCCTGTTGGGTAATCTCGTTTTATTAGAACACCCAATTTTATTAGGGCACTCGGAATTATTGGGGCAACCGCGAGGGGTGCTCTCACATTTTTTTTCATTTTTTCATAACATTTTTGCAAATTGCAGCGTCTTTAGGCTGAAACGGCCTTCAAGCCATCTTTTTACCAAATAAATTCCTGTTTTATGGGCGATAACAAACTTTCTCGACGACAGTTCTTTGAAAAAATGTCCGTCTCCAATGAGGGCATCCAACCCGAACACCTGTTTATTCCAGACACGGATACGCAACCGCGGGAAGCCCCTGAAATGCCTGCCCTTGATGAGCACCTTACCTTGTTAGGCGGGCTGGAACCCTATCAAGGGCCTTGGACCAAAGCACAAGCAGCGCATTTGCTCCGCCGAACCACTTTTGGCTTAAACAAAGCCCATTTGGATCAAATGCTGGCCTTCGGAAATGCCACCGCCGCAGTGGATGCTATTCTAACCGTCCCTACTACACCGCCCGACCCACCCATTAATAATTATAGTAATGGAATGTACACCGACCCAGCGGTGCCACAGGGCCAAACTTGGATCAATGCCCCCTATGACGTTGAAGCCGAGGGCTACCGGATAGAAAGTTGGCGCGGATGGTGGCTCGACCGAATGGTAGAAGGCGATGCCAATATTCAGGAAAAAATGACCCTGTTTTGGCACAATCACTTTGCTACGCAAACAACTTCCTTGTTTGTAGGAGCACCAATTTATCGGCACAACCAATTGCTGCGCGATAATATTTTAGGCAACTTTAAAGATTTTGTGAAGTCGGTTACGCTCAATCCTTTTATGCTGTATTACCTAAATGGGTATCTGAATAATGTGGCTGCTCCCGACGAAAACTATGCCCGTGAATTGCAGGAATTGTTCACCGTGGGCAAAGATACACCGCAAAACTATTCAGAGGACGATGTAGTCGCTGCCGCCCGAGTACTCACAGGCTGGACGGTTAATAGCAATGGCGAAACGGTTTTCCGCCCCCAACTCCACGACGCTGGGTTCAAAGTGTTCTCCACTTTTTACAACAATACGGTGATAACGGGCAGCTCGGACGGGGGAGCGGAATTGGATGCACTGCTGGATATGATTTTCCAAAAGCAGGAAGTTTCCTTGTATCTCAGTCGGAAACTGTATCGCTACTTTGTCTATTACAAAATTGATGCGGATGTAGAGGCAAATGTGATTGAGCCGATGGCACAGATTTTCCGTGATAACAACTACGAGATTTTGCCCGTTGTACGCGCTTTGTTGCTGAGCGAGCATTTTTTTGATGCCACCAATAAAGGTTGCCAAATCAAAAACCCGCTGGATTTAGTCTGTGGGATTATGCGCAATTTTAACCTTAGCCTGCCCAGTCCAACACTGTACGATCAGTATTTTATTCGCCTGAGTATCAATTACTTCTGTGGTGCTTTACAGATGCTTCCCGGCGATCCACCCAATGTGGCAGGTTGGGCGGCGTATCGTCAGGTCCCCAATTATTACCGGGTTTGGATAAGCAGTGATACTGTCAGAAATCGGAATATTATCACCGATGTCACCTCATTTATTGGAATTGATGTCGGTCCGGAAAAGTTGATCATTGACCATGTGGGCTTTACGGCACAGTTTGCTAACCCAGAAGACCCGAACGCCCTGATTGATGACACGCTGGCTATTTTGTACTCTATGCCCATTAATCCCGTTAAAAAAATCTTCCTAAAAAGCATTTTGTTGTCCGGCCAGTTAAGCGATTTTTATTGGACGGATGCTTGGAATGCCCATGTTAATAACCCCAATGACGCAATGGCTTATCAAACCGTTTGGTTTCGCTTGGCTCAAATGCACAGTTATATTTTGAAGTTGGCGGAGTATCAATTGATTTAAGGTCTAAAATCCTCTGATAATCAAGGTTTTAACCACTTCCTTTTGCTCAATTTTTAAAAAATAAACAACGATGAAAAGAAGAACTTTTCTACGAAATACGGGTATGGCGGCGGCTCTTTCGAGTTTTCAACACAAAGGTTTTGCCATTAATACCATGGCTCAAGTGCCCTTTATGCGCGCTTTGGCCGAAGGGGGCAACCCACAAGATCGTGTGTTGGTGTTGATTCAACTCAACGGCGGCAACGACGGCCTCAATACTTTTATCCCCCTCGATCAATACGATAACTTGGCCGCGAATCGCGCCAGCGTACTGATCAACGAAAATCAAATTCTCCCACTCGACGGCACCCTTACCAATGGCTTGCACCCCCGCATGACGGGTATGCAAGCCATGTACAATGATGGACTCATGTCGGTGGTTCAAAATGTAGGATACCCTAATCAAGATTATTCGCATTTCCGCTCTACCGATATTTGGATGACGGCTTCAGATTCGGATGAATATCTCGAAACGGGATGGGCCGGCCGGATGCTGCAAGGCCAGCACCCCGAATTCCCCGACGGATACCCAAATATGGACAATCCAGACCCATTGGCTATTCAAATTGGAGCAGTTGTTTCTCTGACTTTGATGGGCAACACGGCTCCGATGGGCATGGGCATCACCGACCCAACTCTTTTCTACGATTTTATAAATGATATACCCGAACCGGCCTCCAACACCCCTTATGGTCAAGAATTGGAGTTTATCCGATTGGTGACCCAACAGGCGGAGCAATATTACGATGCAGTGAAAGGGGCGGCTCTTGTTGGTCAAAACCTAGCCAATTACCCGAACAATAACCCCCTTGCCGACCAGTTGAAAATTGTTGCCCAGTTGGTGAGTGGTGGACTGAAAACCCCGATTTACATCGTTTCTATTGATGGTTTTGATACCCACAGCGAACAGGTAGATACGACTTTTGGCAATTCGGGCGGAACGCATGCGAATTTGCTCCAAAGGGTATCAGATGCTGTCAAAGCCTTCCAAGATGACCTTACTTTGCTGGGGGTTGACGACCGAGTGGCAGGTATGACTTTTTCTGAATTTGGCAGAACCATTTCGTCCAACGGCAGCATGGGGACCGACCACGGTGCTGCGGCCCCGATGTTTGTATTCGGCAAAAACGTTATTCCGGGTATTATTGGCGATAATCCCGTCATTCCGAGTATTCCCATGTCGTCTAATGATACACCGATGCAGCACGATTTTCGGTCTATTTATGCCAGCGCGCTGAAAGACTGGTTTGGAATCGCCAACCCGGAAGGTATTTTGGGGCAAACGTTTCCGATTTTGCCTATTTTCAAGGCAGGTATTTCGGGCACACAAGTCGTTCAGCCCATCCAAAAATTGGAGGTCAGTAATTTTCCTAACCCATTCCACGGTTCCACGACGTTTACCTTCACAACGGAGGGTGGCTATGTGGTTATCACCTTGTTGGACATGGCGGGAAGAGTGCTTCAAACGGTCGTAGATGGAAATTATCCATCGGGCAAACACCAAGTTACCTACAATCGAAATGACCTGCGGGCTGGCACGTATTTTTACCAAGTACGGTTGAATGGTTCGATGATAACCCGTCAATTGCTGGTTATATAAACGAAATTTTCATGCAAAAAAGGGGCGTGCATCCACGATGTTCGCCCCTTTTTGTTCCGTTTTAGGGTCAATAGGGCGCACTGTTGGGTTTGTAGAAAAAAACGATGCGACAATATTGACCAAAGGCATGTTGGGTTGTCTATCTTTGCCCTCCCCAATAGCCCAAACCGTCCATCAAACGAAGGTCATCATGAGTTGGTACAAACGTCTGCGCGAAGGCATCACCACGGCAACAAAGTCTAAAAAAGACGTGCCGGAAGGCATCTGGTTTCAGTGCAAAAGGTGCAAGGAAACCAGCACAATCAAGCAACTACACGACAATTTTTATAAGTGTCCAAAATGTGATTATCACACCGCCATCGGTTCACAGGAATATTTCGAGATTCTGTTTGATAATCAAGACTATATCACCCTGCACGACGATTTGATTTCGGTTGATTTTTTGAATTTCACCGACTTAAAACCCTACGACAAACGCCTCGAAGATTCACGCAAAAAAACGGGTCTGAACGATGCGCTGGCCGTTGGAGCCGGCAACGTAAATGGCCACAAACTCGTGGTGGCGGCCATGGACTTTAAGTTTATTGGTGGCTCGATGGGTGCTGTGGTAGGGGAGAAAATTTCCTTGGCAATTGATTATTGCTTGGAAGTAAAAAGTCCGTTGATGATTATATCAAAAACGGGTGGAGCGCGCATGATGGAAAGTGCTTTTTCACTCATGCAAATGGCTAAAACCAGTGCCAAACTCACCCTGATGGCCAAGGCTAAATTGCCTTATTTCTCGCTGATGACCGACCCCACAACGGGTGGTGTAACGGCCTCTTTTGCGATGCTCGGAGATGTGCATTTGGCTGAGCCTGAAGCACTTATTGGTTTTGCTGGGCCGCGTGTTATTCGCGAAACCATTAAAAGAGACCTGCCCGAAGGCTTCCAAACTTCGGAGTTTTTGCTCGAAAATGGATTTGTGGATTTGGTCGTTAATCGGAAAGATTTAAAAGAAACCATGAGCGATTTGCTCGCTTTTTTTGATAAGTAGTCAATTTTTTAGCCGTGTTGAGCGCCTTTGGCGCTATTTCAGCCACGCCAGCACGCCATTTTATGCAGAATCTTTCCCATCTTTTAGCGGCTTTTCGAAAACATCCTGCGGTGTTAAAGATTGTTCAAAATCTTGACAATCAATCTAATACGGCGCGAATTCAACTTAAAGGACTCAGCGGTGCTCAAGAATCCTTTGTGCTCGCTTCTATAGTAGAAGCGCCCCTCAAAAAAAAGATGGCCTGTCATCTTTTTTTGGCCAATACCAAGGAGGAAGCAGCGTATCGGCACAATGATTTGGAGGGTTTGCTGCCCGACCACGCCCTGTACTTTTTCCCAGATTCTTTTAAAAGTCCGGCTTCTTTCGACTTGTTGAATTCGACTCAAATGCTGCAACGCTCCGAGTTGATCAGCAAAATAACGGGCACCGATTCTCCCGAAAATGCCGTGATTGTGACCTATCCGGAGGCCCTTTTCGAGAAAGTAGTGCGCCCAGATGTGCTAAATAAAAGCCGGATTGAAGTTAAAAAAGGGGAGCAGTTGGATGCCGATTTTGCCATTCAGGTGCTGGTGGAATATGGATTTGAACGGGCTGATTTTGTATATGAACCGGGTCAATTCTCGATTCGAGGCGGCATCATTGACCTGTTTTCCTTCGGAAACGAGTTTCCATACCGAATAGAACTACTGGACGATGAAGTGGAGACCATTCGAACTTTTGATCCGACGACGCAACTCTCGCAAAAAAGCCTAAGTTCGTTGAGCATTGTGCCCAATTTAAGTACCCGGTTTCGGCAAGACCAAAAAGTGTCTTTATTCCAAATTTTACCCGAAAATACGGTCATTTGGATCAAAAATTACCAGTTTTTATTGGATAGACTGACTTATTGCTTTGAGCGTGCTGAGCAGTTTACCACCAAATTAACGGCCCTCGATTCTGCTGAACTCCGCGAACTTTTCCGCGATCGGGCGTTTTTGTACCCCGGCGAGGTGCTAGAAGATATGGCGGATAATGCCCTGATTTACCTGGATACGCCCATGTAGCCCATCGTCTCCTCCGCTATCTTTTGATCAAACATTGGGTGCTTCGCCCTCTCGCTGTTTCGATTTGGCAATAATAGATACCCGGCGCAAAATCCTGCGTCTCCACATAGACTTGCCCCTCGCTTCTTGCAGAAAAATGCTTTTCAAAAACGGGCACGCCCGTTTGGTGAAAGATTCGAATTTGCCCCGCTTCCGCAGTATGGGTTTTCCAATTCAAAAAGGTAAAGTCGCCCACTGGGTTGGGTAAAATATTGAAATACAGTAAGTTGTCAGGCGAGTTACTGGCTGAAGTTTGGTTCGAAATCAGAATATCATCCACTTGCAATTGAAAATCATCGAACGAATCATGTAGAAACGCCACGTAAATCGTTTGTCCAGCATATTGGGATAATGAAGCACTGTGTGGCTCTAATTTTCCGTGATAAAAAGGGTTGTCTCCTTCAAAATCTACAAAAAAGTAGTCTTCATCCGTGTATCCGTTGGCGTGAATGTAGCCGCCGGAAAAAATATAATCGCTCAAGTCCAGCGAGCCAAACTGGAACGATTGCAGGGTTTGAGCCGCAGAAAATAAGGTATCGGTAAAGCCGGCAGCCAAATTTGTGCTCGTAGAAATCAACACCTTGTATCCGTCCATAAAATCTGGACCATAGTAACTCAGAGACCGCCAACAGAGCCAATACGAATCGTCGGGAATATAAACGGGGGCTGTTATCAGCCAATTGCGATTTTGTGGAGTAGCAGATTGTAAAAAAGAGCAACTTGTAAACGCATGATTATTGGCTGCATTGGGGTTAACAAACCCCAAATCGCTCTCCCAGTACCAACCTTTGGGCGTGATACCGTTGAGCACACATCTGCCCAACTTATTGTCTTGGTCGTAATTCACCCAAAGCAAATCATCGCCCGTAGGCTGGTTTAGCATAGTATCAGCAGGGTCCAAAAGACCTTCAAAACTGTGCTGCAAGAGCGTGTCAGGCGCATTTTCGGGCGTTTGCGCCCAAAGGCCTAGGTTAAGGAGTAGCAGAAAAAATGTAGTCGTTTGTTTCATTTTATTGCTTGTATTTGAGCCAGTTCGTGGGCTAGTTTTTCCCGATTTATGGGTACCACTCGGGGCGTTTCGCATACCTGACCGCCGGCCAAATTGGACAGTAAAGCGACCGTGTCTAAGTCCATGCCCGCCGCCAAACTCATGGCTGCAATGCTGATGACGGTGTCGCCGGCGCCACTCACATCCGAGATTTTGCGCGGTATGGTGGGATAACATTTTCCGCCCTTACCAGCGTCCAAAAATAGGCCATTTTCCGATAAAGTCAGCATCGTGTATTGGTTTTTCAGTTTTTCCTGCAAAAAATCAGCAGCTTTTTGCAGCGAATCCAGTTGTGCGGAAACGGGAAATGGCATGCTTTCCTGTACTTCTTTTAGGTTGGGTTTGAATAAATTAACGCCCTCATAGGTGAAAAAATGCACTTTTTTGGGGTCTACTGCTGTAAAAACACCTGCTTTTTTGGCATCCTGAATTGCCTTTTTAATGAGCCATTCGGTTAAAACTCCCTTGTTGTAATCTTGCAAAATGATGACCCGAATGGACTCTTCCGCTATGATTTTCAGTGCCTTATTCCACAATATTTCGGCCTGTGCTTGGTCTATATCGTGCGTGTCTTCGCGGTCAATGCGTAGCATTTGCTGCTGATTACCTAGAATACGGGTTTTGACAGTGGTACGGCGGGCCTTGCTTTGGTAGATGCCTGCGTTTGGCAGTTGGTGCTCGCTCATTTTTTCCAGCAATTTTTGCCCATCCTCATCCTCCCCGATGATGCTGCACAGCCAAGCGCGCCCACCGAGCGCTTGCACATTTAAGGCCACATTGGCAGCACCCCCCAGTCGGTCCTCGGTGGATTGATGCTGTACGACTGGCACCGGTGCCTCCGGCGAAATACGCTGAACTGAGCCATTCAAATAGCGGTCAATCATCACGTCGCCCAGAATCAAAACAGGCAAATTGTCTAATTTTTGTAGGATGCTCATGCAGAAAGTGGGCAAATTAAGCGGTTCGTTTTTTCCAGTAGCGCAACAGTCCAGCCACCGACATAAAGGCAGGGTTAGCGGCTTCATATCGCGGCAAATCCACGCTCGAAACCCCCGCGTCGAGCAGTTGCTGCTGTACATACTCCTGAAAATCAGGCACAATGGACGCTGGGCTAGTATTATTTAAAGCGAATGGTTTCATCCAGTTGGCCCAGTCAAGCAGTCGCTTTTCCAGTTCGTCCAGATGACTGTTTTTATCTGGTATCTCCCCAAAATGAGTCAAAAACAAGCGAGAAACAGATAATTCTCGCATCAGTTGAATAGATGCCTGCCAGTCTTCTACCTGAATATCGGGCGGCGGACAAGGGGGCATGACAGGGCCATTTGCCATCCGAACACCCGCTACATCGCCCGTAAAAAGTACGCTTTCTTGGGTGGTTTTATCCCGAAATTCCCAAGCAATATGATGCACCGCATGCCCTGGTGTGTACCAAGCAAATACCTGTAAACCAAGCACTTCCAAGCATTCACTGTGTTTGGGCGCGAACAATAAATGTTCCGGAATCGGGCGCATTTCGCCCCATAGCCGATTCATGCCGTCTCCATAAATCATCTGGGCGGATTGGTATAGTTTTTCGGGCTGCGCCAAATGCGGCAATCCTTTGGGGTGCACATAAATACGCGCGCCTTTTTCGGCAAACGCCCAGGCCGCGCCTGCATGGTCAAAATGAATGTGCGTGAGGAAAATATGTTGAAAATCGGCCATTTTCCAACCATTTTCGCTCATGATGCGCTGCAAATGGGGTAGGGTAGAGGCCGGGCCAGATTCTACCAATGCCAAGCCTTCCGGCCCTTCTACCACAAAAGCGGCGATGGAGGCCGGAATGCCTAAAAATTGTAAATCAAGGGTGTGAATGTTCATACCGCAAAAGTAGCGTGCCAAGTTGAGGATAAAACCGACCAAAGGTAAAGAAAGTGTGGCACACCGAGGTGAAGGCTATTTGGTATAGCCAAGTACTCGATTAATCGAAAATAGAAAGGCTGTTTCAGCGTTTTGTGGGTGATTTGTCGGAACAAACTTTTAGTGTATTCAATTCGTCTCCTTTTTGCCATGAAAAACATACAAGATTTCTTCCTTTTCTGCTCTGGTGTTGAAAAAAAAGTGCTCCAAACATGCCCCACTGATTTAAATAAGTACGCGGGTATTGGAGCAACGGTATTTTTTACGGGAGTACTGGCCTTTTTTTCGTCGAGTTATGCCTTGTTTACCGTATTCGATTCTTACGGGTTGGCGGTTATTTTTGGCCTAGTGTGGGGAGCTATGATTTTTAACCTCGACCGCTATATCGTGATGAGTATGAAAAGTAATGGGAACAAATGGCGCGATTTTGGGGTGGCATTTCCGCGACTTTTATTGGCAATTTTATTGGCTCTGGTGATTTCTAAACCTTTAGAGTTGAAAATATTTGAAAAAGAGATACGCGCCGAAATGGTACAAATGGAGCAGGAGGTGTTTAAAAAACAGGAAGACTTGGTGAGGGCGCGTTATCAATCAGACATGGAGGGCTTGCGCGCACAAGCCATGCAAATAAAAGTCGAAATAGCCGCCAAAACGGCGCATCGAGACTCCCTTGCTAAATCGGCTGTACAAGAAGCAGACGGCACGGGGGGCTCACGCAAAAAAAACCTAGGACCGATTTATTTGGCCAAAAAAGCCCAGGCCGATCTAGCGCAGACTGAATGGAAGGCTTTTACGGCGGCAAATGAACCGCTGATTCGGGAAAAAGAGTTGGCCGCACAGATGTTGGCCGCAAAATCGCAACAAGATATAACTCAATTAGACCGAGGAAAATACGACGGATTCGCCGCTCGAATGGATGCTTTGTCGCGACTAGGGCAGGGGAGTACGGCTATTTTTTGGGCCAGTATTTTCATTACCCTCTTGTTTATAGCGGTCGAAACAGCCCCCATTTTCGTCAAACTCATCTCCTCTAGGAGTCCTTACGACTTTGTGCTGCACCAGCAGGAGCACGTATTTGAGATGGCTCATTTAGAGCGAACCACGCTGCTCAGCAATACAATCAAAAACAAATTAAAAGTAGATACTCAAGTAGGGACCCATCAGGCCAATACTCAAATTGAACAAGAGAAAGCCCTGATTGACCAAAAGTTAAAAGATACGTTGGCCGGTATTCAGAACCGCTCTTTTGGCCTTCAGTAAGACAGGGTTTTTTCGGAAAGTTTTTTGCGTAATTACTTGATTTACAAAATGTAATATCCAAAAAAAACGCCCATCTACTTGCCCAAAAAAAAACACCTGCATGGACCAAGGTCTCTGCAGGTGTTGGGTAAGCACACAATGAATTACTTCGCTGTGCGCTCGGTTTTGATGTCCAGAACATCCTTACGAACGTCGGTCGCCAAAGCTTTCAATTCTTGCATGGCCTTCCGTACACGTGCACCGGCAGCGTTGTTACCACCGTAGAATTTGTTTACGTCCCCTTCGATTTCGGCGACTTTTTGTTTGATGTCGTTGAAAATTTTGCTCATGATTTTGATTGGTAATAAGTTAGCAAATAAGGGCGTAAAAGTATGCTTTTATGGCGACTTTCAAGGCTTTTGGCATTTTTTGCAAAAAAAAACGCTTCGTTTTTTTAAAACAAAAAAACGAAGCGCCCCCAAACAAGTTGGTATCCAATAAGATACGCATATTATTGTCGTCTTCCACGCGTTATTTTTGTCGTGGTTTTTTTGACTCCTTTTTGTCCATTTCTGCCCTTTTTGACGGTTGTAGTCGCGGTACTGCGTTGTTTTACCGGTCATTCGGACGGCTATGTTGCCCAGAGGTTTAAAAATCTTCTTTATTTTTTTTCATTCATCCAACGCTCCACCTTACCCTCCAGAACGGTTAGTGGCAGGCAACCGTCTTCCAGCGCAATTTTGTGGAAAGTGCGGATGTCAAAATTTGAGCCGAGCGTCTGGGTTGCTTTTGCCCGCAATTCGCGGATTTTGAGTTGGCCAACTTTATAAGAAAGTGCTTGCCCGGGCCACGACATATATCGTTCTATTTCAGCCACAATGCTGGCTTCAGGTTCGGCTTCGTGGTCGAGGGAATATTGGATGGCTTGCTCGCGGGTCCAGCCTTTGGTGTGCATACCGGCATCTACCACCAATCGAATGGCGCGGTGCATCTCCGCACTCAACATACCAAAATATTGATACGGATCTTTGTACAAGCCCAATTCTTCGCCCAGCGATTCGCAGTATAAGGCCCAACCTTCGCCGTAGGCGCTGTACCAAAGTGTGCGCCGAAAATCGGGTAATTGTGTGTTTTCTTGTTGCAGTGATATTTGATAATGGTGCCCCGGAATAGCCTCATGTAGGAATAAATCTTCGTCGGCATACAGATTGTACTCCCGAATATTCGGGATGGGGACAAAAAAAGTGCCGGGCCGCGTGCCGTCCAAAGAGCCTTGTTGATATTCGGCGCTGGCGGTTTTTTCGCGAAAAGCCTCGGTTCTTTTCACTACAAACGGCGTTTTGGGGGTCAAATTGAACAATTGAGCCAGTTGCGGCTTCATTGTTTCGTGTATTTTGTTGAAATTATCAATCACCTGCTGTGGGTCGGTGAAAGGCATGAGTTCTTTCCGGTTGCGCACATAATCGAAAAAACTTTTAAGGTCGCCTTTGTAGCCCACTTTTTGCTTCACGGCTTCCATTTCACTCGAAAGTCGGGCCACCTCTTGTTCGCCGAGGGCAAAAATCTCATCAGCGGTCATGTTGGTGGTCGTGTAGGTCTTGATTTGATGGGCGTAATATTCTTTTCCGTTCGGCACGGCTGAAATACCGGAGGTGCTTCTACAAGCCGGCAGGTATTCTTCCTTGACAAATTGGTGGAGGCGTTGGTAAAGGGGGATGATTTTCTCCGACACCATTTGCTGGTAAGCCTTGGTGATTTGGGCGCGGTCTTCAGCCGAAAAATCGGTGGGCAGGAGGGTAATGGGCGTATAATACTGGTGTTTTTCTACGGGGCCGTGATCAAAAGCGGCCATTTGAGGCACCATTTTTTCGGCTAATGTGCGGGGCAACACATAGCCTGCGGCCATACCTCGGCGCATATTGGCCATGGCGGTATCGCCCCAAGCCACGAAACCATCTACGCGTCTCAGCCAATTATTATAGTCCTCCACGGTTTTGAACGGCTGACCGGAAGTGCCGCCCGCCAATTGGCCCATCATCAAAGGCAAGCAGTCGAATTGGTTGATGGGGAGCAATTCAGTCGGAAAACCAAGGTCTTCCAAATTTATATCGCATTCCCAAGTTAAAATATCATAACTAACACGCTGATTGTCATTGAGTTGTGCGCGGTCATAGCCTTCTAAGGCCGTTTTGTAACGGGTGTAAAATGCTTGGAGTTTTTGGCGGTGTGCTTGTGAAAGGGTGTTGGGTAGCAAATCGTTGTACCGTGCATCGCCTGCAAAAGTGGCTTCTATGGGAAACAAGGGTAGTCGCTCGCGGTGGTATTCTACGAAAACCGAATCAATCGGCGTGCTGGTTTGGGTACTGGTACTGGAGGGCGATTTTTGCTGGCAGGCACCTAGGCTGGCGAGTACCAAAATCAGGCTAGGGAGCAGATTTTTATGCATAGAAACAGACATGATTGTGTGGTTGTGTTGAAATAGGTACGAGGAAATTAAGTATCCGCCCGTACTGATTGGGGTGAAAATAGGGCATTCTGAGTCGGCCCACCTTGAATTCCCGACGAGCGACCGGATTTGGCGGTGTTTCTACGTGCTCATTGCCTAGTTCTGCGCATCTTTGCCCTAATATGCTCAACCAGCCAGCGCTCCAACTCAACGATGATTTTCGACACGCACTACAAGTGTTGGAAAAAACCGACCGCAGCCTCTTTTTAACAGGCAAGGCGGGTACGGGTAAAAGTACGCTGTTGCAACTTTTTCGGAATACCTCCCATAAAAAAATGGCCGTATTGGCTCCCACGGGGGTAGCAGCCTTGAATGTACAGGGTCAAACGATTCACTCATTTTTTGGGTTTCCGCCGCGGATTATCACCCCTTCTGAGGCCAATCGAAACGTGACACGCAAAGATTTGCTGCGGGTATATCGAAATTTAGAGGTGTTGGTGATTGATGAAATTTCGATGGTTCGGGCCGATATGCTGGATGGAATTGACCAGTTTTTGCGGGTCAATCGGGCAGATTTTCGTCCTTTTGGGGGCGTACAAGTCGTTTTTTTTGGAGATTTATTCCAATTGCCGCCCGTGGTAACCCGCGACCCCGTGGAGGCTTCCTATTTCACTGATTATTATGAAAGCCCGTATTTTTTTTCTGCGAACATTATGCGTGACCCTGACTTTCAGATAGAAATGATGGAATTGCAAAAGGTATATCGGCAGGAATCGAGGCATTTTTTGCGGCTTTTGGAGGCTGTACGGGTCAATGAACTGGATTACGATGATTTGGATGATTTGAATGAGCGATTTGCGCCTCAATTTTCATCGAGCGAGGGGTATATTACGTTGTGTGCCCGCAACATCACGGCAGATAAAATCAATCAGCGCGCCTTGAGTTTGTTGGAATCGCCTGAATTTGAGTTTGTAGCCGAGGTTCAAGGTCAGTTTGACCCAGGGTTGTATCCCGCCGATTTTGGTCTGCGCTTGCGCTTGGGTGCGCAGGTAATGTTTGTGCGCAACGACATAGAAGAGCGACAATTCGTGAATGGAACGATTGGGATTGTGACTCAATTAACCCAAAAATCCATTGTGGTAGAAACCACCGATGCCGCTGGAAAAACCCGCCGAATTGAGTTGGCGCGGGCACAATGGGAGATTATTCGATACAAAAGCGCCGCTACAGGAGGGCTAGAAACAGAGGTAGTTGGCTCATTTACCCAATATCCCCTGCGATTGGCTTGGGCCATCACCATCCATAAAAGTCAGGGTAAAACCTTTGATAAGGTGCTGATAGATTTGGGCGGCGGGGCGTTTGAGCACGGTCAACTGTACGTGGCCCTGAGTCGCTGCCGTACTTTGGAGGGGGTGGTGCTGCGGCAGCGTATTCGGCCACAAGACGTGATAACCGACGAGCGGGTGGTGGATTTTTATGAAACGAGATTTGACCGATAATAGCAAAAAAAATCGAGTACATTCCACAACCTTTTCTAATAAAACGCTTTACTTTGAGGCAACCAAAAGGCTTTCTATTTACTCTAAGCCCTATTCTTGTACTCACAACCAATCATTTTATGAAAAACCTCGCCTGCATTTTGCTTTTTTTAGGAGTCTTCTCGGCTTTGAGGGCGCAAAATAGTGCTACAGAAAAGCGCCCTGGAGAAATCATCGTACAACTAGAGCCCGGCATTACTTTGCCGAGTATCTTGACGATACTGAACCGCAGTTACCCCAATACTTTTGCTTGGAAGCAAGATTTGGCGGTTGATTGGAATATCTATCTTTTAGAAACTACTGGTAATCAAGATAATGCGCAGGATTTGCTGCGGGCTGTGCAGCGATTGTCGAATGTGCGCAGTGCGCAGTGGAATCACAAAGTGCAGGAGCGTTCGCTGGAGCCGAATGACGCAGATTGGTTTCGCCAAGACGATATGACGCTCATCAATGCGCCGGAAGTATGGTCGGCCACCATCGGCGGACTTACGCCCCAAGGCGACACCATTGTGGTGGCCGTGATGGAAAAAGGTGGATTGTACACGCACCCAGATTTGGCGGCGAATCGCTTTTGGAACTGGTTAGAAATTCCGGATAACGGGGTGGACGATGATAATAATGGTTATATAGATGATTTCGGAGGCTGGAATCCGCAAACACAGGCAGACGATATGGGTGGTAAGGGGTTTCACGGAACAGCCGTAGCGGGCATTATCGGCGCCAAAGGAAACAATGAAATTGGTGTTACAGGCGTAAATTGGGATGTGAAATTGATGAATATTGCTGGGATGGATTACGAGAGTGAGATTATTCAGGGGTACCAATATGTGGGTAGAATGCGCAAAGTCTACAACCAGACCAACGGCGCAAAAGGGGCTTTTATCGTGGCCACCAACGCCTCCTTTGGATTTGATTTTGCGCGTGCCGAAGACCATCCGGTTTGGTGCGCTGTGTATGATTCGTTGGGAAAAGTAGGCGTGCTGAGCGTTGGTGCTACCATCAATTCAAACGTCAATGTAGATCTGCAAGGCGATATGCCCACCTCATGTCCGAGTGAGTATCTCATTGCCGTTACAAATATCAATAAATCAGGTAATAGGGTATTTAACTCGGGGTATGGTGAAAAGCATATTGACTTGGGCGCGCCCGGGCAAGACACCTATACCACCTACAACAGCGGGACTTTTTTGAACGACTTACCGTCTTACGGTATGATTGGCGGTTGTTCGGCAGCGGCTCCGCACGTGGCAGGTGGTATTGCCTTGTTATACAGTCTGGATTGCGAAATATTTACGAGCGATGCCATCAGCGACCCTATTTCATGCGTTCGGCGGGTACGCGATGCGATTTTGGAGAACGTTGAACCCAATACTTCCCTGAAGGGCCTAACGGTTACGGCAGGTCATTTGGATTTGGGACGTTCATTGGAAGCAATTCGTGAATGGTGCAAGGGGGCGAAAGTAGGGCCCCTTGAAATTCCGGAAGTCAGGATAATGAATGGCGGCAATATGGTTCGGATCTATTACCAAACCCCGAACTTTCAGCCATATTCCTTCCGTTTATTCAACATGCTGGGCCAGCAACTGTATGAAACTAAGATTGCGCCGCAGCAATTTTCGGAAAACTATGTTGATTTTGATGTTAGCAACCTGCCCAAAGCAGTATATGTTATCAGCATTGGAAGGGGTGATGTGATAAAATCTGTAAAATTTCCAAAAAATTAAAAAAAGCGTTTGGAAATTAGGTGTGACTTGGACTACCTTTGCCGCCCGAAATCAAAAGGATTGGCTCCGTAGCTTAATGGATAGAGCACCTGACTACGGATCAGGAGGTTAGAGGTTCGAGTCCTCTCGGAGTCACCAACTACTTGTTAAGTGTTTGCGTCTGTTTTTTTAATCAGCGCATTTTTTGAAGGTAGTCTTCTGTCAACTAGAACACTTAAAATTCAATTTAATGTCCAGAATTTGTGACCTAACGGGCAAAAAGCCTGTCTCGGGAAACTATGTTTCCCACTCCAACCACAAGACGAAGCGTCGGTTTTTTCCGAATCTACAGACTAAGAAGTTTTTCATTCCAGAAACGAACGAATGGATAACCCTCAAAGTGAGTACCAACGCGATTCGCACTATTTCCAAGTTGGGTATTTACCAGTACATCAAAAAGTTGGAAAAGAAGGGTGAAATCACCTACTACCCAACAAACGAAGGCTGTTAAATCTCTATTTCCACCTTAAATTTTCCTGTTTCTGAATTTCGGAACTGAGAAATAACACATTTTATCATGGCAAAGAAAGGTAAAGGCAACCGTATCCAAGTGATTCTGGAATGCACCGAGCACAAAAATAGCGGCCTGTCTGGCACGTCGCGCCACATCACGGAAAAGAATCGTAAGAACACACCCGACCGTATGGAGTTGAAAAAATACAACCCCATCATGCGGAAGTACACGCTTCACCGCGAAATCAAGTAATTTTACTCACCACTCAAATATTGAGATACCATGGCTAAGAAAGTCTCTAAAAACGCCCGTGTTGCGCAACGTGCTGCAAATGCTGGCTCCGGTAAAGACCATGTCAAAGTGGTGAAGGCCGTTAAAGATCCTGTTACAGGCAAATATTCGTACAAGCAAATGATTCTTCACAAAGAAAAAGTGAAAGATTTCTTTGCAGATACGAAGTAACTCCACCCAATAGCCTTCGGCTATCCAAAGGAATATATTTTTTCGGGATGTGTTGTCATTTTGACAACACATCCCGATTTTTTTGGCAGCGCACTAATATCGGTTTGTGTTATAAATTGAATTAACCGATATTAGTTGTATATTTGTGGGATGAACTGGAAAACTAACCCTTATGAATTTACGGGCTTGTCCCAAGCGCTCGAGCGCGTGCATGCCCAAAAACAACGGCTGGACGCCTTGCGTCCGTTACCCGCAGCAGCCCTGCGCAATATCCAAGAAAGCCTCACGCTCGAATGGACTTATCACTCCAATAGTATTGAAGGAAACACACTTACCCTGCAAGAGACCAAAATGGTCATTGAAGCAGGTATGACGATTAAAGGGAAGTCCCTGCGAGAACATTTTGAGGTGGTTAATCACCAAGATGCGGTGGAATATGTAGAAACGCTCGCGGCTAAAAACCACCTACTGTGTGCCACAGAGGTGCTGCAAGTACATGCTTTGGTGTTGCAAAAAATTGAAAAGGAATTTGCAGGAAGATACCGGAATGCGGGTGTACGGATTGCGGGGGCCAATTTTGTGCCGCCCAACGCACTTAAGGTGGACGAATACATGGAAGAGTTGCTCCAATGGACTTGTGCATCTGAGCATTCTTTGGATATTATCGTGAAGGCGAGCATTTTTCACCACCGTTTTGTGTGGATACACCCGTTTTTTGACGGAAATGGCCGTACGGGTCGCCTTTTGTTCAATTTGCTGCTGATGCAAGCGGGTTTTCCTCCGGCTATTATTCTAAAAAACGACCGTAAAAAATACTACGATGCGCTTCAGAAAGCCAATCAGGGCGATTATGGGAAGTTGTTGCTGTTAATTCTGCAGGCAGTAGAACGCTCTTTGGATATTTACCTGAGCAATTTTACCAACACATACGAACAATATCAGCCAATTTCTACCATCGTTGAGGAGCCAGGGTTTCCGTACGGGCAAGAATATGTCAGTTTACTGGCGCGACAAGGCAAAATTGATGCCTTTAAAGAAGGGCGGAACTGGCTCAGTACTAAGGAGGCGGTGTTAGCGTATATGGAGGGGCGGCAGCGGAAACGGGGGTGATTGGGGTGGGTTAAAGAATTAAAAGTATGCAATAATCCTGCTTTTTGTAAACAGTTTCAATGTGTTTGCCCTGCCCCCCACAAAAAAGCGCAACCAGCCCCCAAAAGGCCAGTTGCGCTTTTTTAAAATGTCCTAAAAAATGCTAATTCGTAACCGCCAACCGCTTCACAATAGCCCCTTTTTCATTCTGCAGACTCACGATATACAAGCCAGATTGAAGGCCCTCCGTCGGGATGTCCAAAATGTTTTCGCCGTAGGAAACCGTCACTGCTTGGCGCTGACATTCTCTGCCGGAAGCATCCGTGATGGTGAGTAGGGCCTCCATGCTGTGGTCGGAACTTAAGAGCAATTTGGCAACCGCACCCGACCGAACGGGGTTCGGCGTCAACTCTGAGGTTACAGAAGACTCCAAATCGTTGGTGGCCGAGAAATTTTTGGTTTTAAAGATGCCCAACTGCTGAATACCAGCCGGCTGGCACAAATCCCACTCATTGTACGCCCGCACACGCCAGTACATCACCCGGTTGTTCGGAATGCCCTTTGTTACCGTTACGGAAGTAGCATTGTACACCGTTTCGTAGTACAAACGAGGTGTGAGGTTATTGAATAGGAAAATTTCGACCGTGTAAAAAGTGGCATTCGGTACCGGATCCCAATGTAAGGCAATATTGTTGAATTGAATGGTTTGCGAATCAATTGGCGAAGCGAGGTTAACAAACGCTGCATCGTCAATTTCAACTCCGGGTTCGTTCACTTGCAAATACTCCGCATAGCCGCCGGGTGCATTGCTTTGTAGATTGCTGCGCATCGCGTCTATCTGTTCCGGTGTAAAAACAGCGCCGCATGCATCGGAAGAATAGCCCATTATTAGGGTGCCATCTGAGCGGAAAGACACATTATTGGGGTCGTGCTGGAGGACAAAACTTTCGCCAGCCCCATCGCAAGACCAACGATAGTTCAAGTAATCGGGGCGGGTATCGCAAAAATAATCGCCCGCATCGTAGCAATTGGAACCGTCCACCCGTTCAACCGGACGTCCCCAAGGAGCATCGCCGATGGTTGTAGGAGCCGGCTGGGCATAGTTCCAAGTAAAACCTTCCCAACCGACAAAAGGGTGGGGGAGTGAGAAGTGGTGTCCCGCTTCGTGTGACCAAGTTCGATTGCCTGGACCGGAGCAGTTTTTGGACATTACGATAGCATCCAGCCAAGAATACCCGCAATTGCCCGCCGGATCGGCTACTATGAAGGTATTTAGGCGGTTGGGGATTCGATTGCTTTCAATCATGTCGGCCCCACCTTCCCATTCGTGGTCGTTCCAGTAAGTGCTGTTCAGATATCGGACGGGGTCGCCCGGCACTAAATAGTAGCGAATACGGGCTTGTACGAAATCCTCATTCATTTGACAAACCGAAAGGATGGCTTGCTCCATGGGGTAATGCCCTGTGCCTGAATTATTTCCGACGATTTGTATGGTAACGGGCACATATAACCAAGCCGTATCACCTGCTCCGCGTTCGGCAGCCAGAATGGCTCTGTTGGCTCGGTAATATTCTAACCAAGGAGTGATGCCTTTTGTGCCACACCAGTTGGTGGCATTGGGCTGTTGGCCAAAAGCGGTTCCAATCGTTCCAAAGAAAAGTATTGGTAACCAATAAGAATTCAATTTCATATTAAAAGCAGAGGTGGTTGATTTGTGTTGCAAATGTCATAAAAATTAGCAAAGTTGCTTCAACTCTTTTACAAAGGGACAATGGGCGACACAAATTTGCAGTTTAGCCGTCTGAATTTGCTGTAACCATCAAGGGTTTGCCGTACGTTTGCCCCAACTTTCAATTTTGTAGAATTATGGGTACTAATAGTCACCAAGGGCACCATGCTTTGAGTAGGGGGGGCCTATTGATTACGTTGGGGATTATCTTTGGAGATATTGGTACTTCCCCCTTGTATGTAATGAAAGCCATTGTTGGCGAGGGAGAATTGATTGATGAACTCACCGTTTTAGGGGGTGTTTCGCTGGTTTTTTGGACTTTATTGATTCAAACCACCTTGAAATATGTCATGCTGGTACTGCGAGCCGACAACAAAGGAGAAGGGGGGATTTTTTCCTTGTACTCCTTGGTGCGGCGGCGGCGGCGCTGGTTATTGTTTCCGGCGTTGGTGGGCGGTGCTGCAATGTTGGCAGAAGGTATGATTACGCCCCCAATTTCGGTTTCTTCGGCGGTAGAAGGTTTGGCCATCAAATATCCGGATATTCCAACTATGGGGATTACAATCGTTATTATTTCCGCGCTGTTTTTTATTCAGCGTTTCGGAACGGTGACGGATGGTAAGGGGTTTGGGCCTATGATGCTGCTTTGGTTTTCGATGCTGGGTGTCTTGTGTATTTCTCAAATAATTTACATGCCCGAAGTTTTTAATGCGATTAACCCGCTTTGTGGCATCGAATTACTCCGACAAAGTCCGCACATGCTCGTAGTAATGGGGGCTGTTTTTCTTTGTACCACGGGAGCAGAGGCTTTGTACGCAGACTTGGGGCATTGCGGTCGGGATAATATCCGAGTGAGTTGGATTTTTGTAAAAATCTGCTTGTTACTCAATTATTTCGGCCAAGCGGCTTGGCTGCTGCACCACGATGGGTTAGCCTTGGATGAAAATCCTTTTTATGGCATTATGCCGCATTGGTTTTTATGGCCGGGTATCATTATTGCCACCTGTGCGGCCGTTATCGCCAGTCAGAGTATGATTTCAGGCTCATTTACGCTGGCTTCCGAGGCCATTCGCTTGGGTGTATTGCCCAAAATGACTGTGAAATTTCCCACCAATATGAAGGGGCAAATCTACATTCCAGCCATCAACACTTTCCTTTGGCTGGGTTGCGTAGCGGTGGTTTTATACTTCCAACAAAGTTCCAAAATGGAAGCGGCTTATGGTTTGTCGGTCGTTTGCACCATGATTTGTACGACGATATTATTGTCTAACTGGATGGTCATTCATCGGTATAAATCGGGCTTTATTTGGGCGTTTTTGGTGTTCTACCTGGTGTGGGAAGGGGCCTTTTTTGTGGCCAATACCCTCAAGTTTTTGGAGGGCGGTTACGTCACCGTAATCATGGCATCCTTGCTTTTTGGCGTTATGTTCCTTTGGATTAGTGCCCGTCGTATTCGAAAACGCTACTCGGACGACATGAAAATTCGGGACTATTTGGATCAACTTATTTCCCTAAGTAATGACGAATCGGTGCCCAAATATGCCACGAACCTCGTGTTTTTGACCAATTCGCGCAGCAACCGAAAAGTAGAAGCAAAAGTGCTCTATTCCATTCTCCAAACCCAACCCAAACGAGCCGACGTATATTGGTTTGTCCACATCGAAACAACCGATGAGCCGTTTACCATGGAATACGAGGTCACTACTTTTGCACCCGATGATGTGTATAAGGTAAACTTCCGCCTCGGCTTCCGCGTACAACAGCGCATGAACGTATTTATGCACAAAGTGGTGCAAGAACTCGTTGAAAATGAGGAACTTACGGTGTATTCTCGATATCACTCTACCGCCAGTAAATATCCTACGGGCGATTTTCGTTTTGTGATTATTCAGGAATTTTTGTCGAACGAAAACGAATTGCCTTGGAAAGAACAACTCATTTTATCGGTTTACCTAACCGTGAAAGGATGGGTTTCATCGCCTAAAAACTGGTTTGGATTGGACTCAGATTCCGTAGAAGTGGAAGATGCGCCGCTCGTACTCGAACCCGTAAAAGACGTTACCCTCAAACGCTTAAATACAGGTACTTAAAGTACCCGCTTACAATTAGTTAAAGGCATTTGGCGGGTAAATTCTGGCCCATACTTCCTAAAAAAGCCTCGTAATAGCGGTGCTATGCCTACGTTTTTTCACTTGTCTGACCCAAAATTTCCGCCCCCAAATAACCTTAACTAATTATAAGCAGGTACTTAACGGCAAATCAATGGAACTAAGCAATTGGTATAGCATCTCAAAATCCCTCCACCTGATCGGCATGGTCTCTTGGATGGCGGGCCTCTTCTATTTGGTTCGGATTATGGTCTATCACGCGATGGCCAATGAAAAACCCGAAGCAGTGCGCCGAGCGCTGCATGAGCAGTTTGTAACGATGGAGTGGAAATCTTACAAAATTATTCTCCAACCTGCTGTTGTACTAACTTGGTCGTTTGGGGTCATCCTGCTTTGTATCCAACCTGCTTGGCTTATGGAGCCTTGGATGCACGTAAAATTATTGTTTCTCGTGCTAATTACGGGATATACACATGCCTTAAAAGGCCATATAAGCCGCTTAGAACAAGGCACTTCTACTCGTTCGCATTATTATTTTAGAGCCCTAAATGAAGTTCCTACCATTATTTTAGCCGGCATCGTGTTTCTGGCAGTTTTCAAAAATCAGATTAGTTTTCCGATATTATTGATTGGTTTGAGTGCTTTTACGGGACTAATAGCATGGGGGATTTGGCGCGCCAATCGGCGAAAAGGGTAGGGGAAGGCTCTCCTCTAATATTAAAAATTGAGCATTGAAACACGTACTTTTTTTCACTAAAAAAATGTTCAATGCCCAATTTAAAAGCAAAAAAGCACGCTCTAAAACATCAACGCCTCATAGCGTTCGCTTACGAGTTTCCAATTGATTAGATCGTAAAAAGCCGTAATGTAATCGGGCCGTTTGTTCTGATATTTAAGGTAATAGGCATGCTCCCAAACATCCAATCCAATAATCGGCGTGCCCGTTTGTCCTGTAATACCCAGCATCAGTGGGTTGTCTTGGTTTGGGGTACTGCAAATGAACAGTTTTTTGTCCTTGCCCACACATAACCAAGCCCAACCGGAGCCAAACACACTCTTGGCTGCATTGCCAAATTGCTCCTTAAAAGCATCTTCCGAGCCAAAAACCCCGTTAATGGCCGTCAAGAGAATGCCAGAGGGAGCCTTGCCACCGCCGGGTGCAATGGTTTCCCAGAAAAAGGAGTGATTCCAGTGCCCGCCTGCATTGTTTCGGATTTTTTTGTCGGTATCTGAAGGCCCCAGTCTTTTGAGAATATCCTCCAATTCGTAGTCGGCATATACCGTGTCTTTTATGGCTGCGTTCAGGTTATTCACATATCCATTATGGTGCTTGTCATGGTGAATTTCCATGGTCATTTTGTCAATATTCGGCTCTAAGGCGGCGAATTCGAAGCCCAAAGGGGGCAAGGTAAAGAGCCCTGAACGGCGCACTTTAGGCGGCGGGAGGGTCACTAGTTTTTTGTCGGTCTTGCTGGCAGTCTTGCAAGCATTTAAAATTGTAGAGGTCGCGGCGGCTATACCGAGAAAAAGGCCGGTTTTAAGAAACGTTCTTTTTTCCATGATAAATTGTTGATATTGAAAAGTAAATTGAATCTTAGCACTTGTTTGGATTTCCACTTTCGCTCCAAAGTGAAAACCCAGACAAATGCTTATCGTCGCGAAAGTAACAAATTACCCTTACAACGCCCCCTAAATCACCTTGTTAATTGTTATATTTGAGCCTAAAAAAAACATAAGCCGCTCTATTTAGTACAAAATGCGTTCTTTTGCGCAGTAACCGACCTAACTTCGTTATGCCAGAAAATACAATCCCTGCTGCTGAATCGCCCACGCCCGCTTCACAATCAACCGCCTCCGCAGCCTATTCCGGTGCGGCCCTCGAATGGCTTAATGCCCAACCGGCTCCGCCTATGCGGGCTGATTTGAGTGCGCTGAGCGACGACCTCGCCATTCGGGTCATTCACGAACTGCTCGATGATCGCTCTTTTGAATTGCCGCTGCATGCCAATCACCCCGCGGCTGATTGGGTAAACCATTTTTATTTTGAAGCCCGAAACCGCGAAAAGGTATTCGGTACCAAAAATCTTGGAGTAGGGTACCCTTTTTTGATCGCCAATTTGGGTGGACAAGAAGTAGCCGCTCCGTTGTTTGTATGGCAAATTAGTCTTGATCCTAGCCAACAACACGCCGACCAATGGCAGGTAGTTCGGACTGAAAATCACGCATTATTGCCCAATTATCCGTTTTTCCACCTCCTAGACGCGCTTTTTGACACAGATTTTTCGGCCAAAGCCCAACAAATTGCCACCAACCCTACTTGGAGTAATCAGGCCTTTGGTGAATTTTGCGACGCTGTGCGGCAACGACTTGGCTTGATTGAAGACGGACTGCCCCTAAGCATTCAGCCATTCGAACGCTGGGAAGGCGAACGGGCCACTGGACGTTTGTTATGGTCGGCTGTGGTGGGTATTTTTCCTTCCCTGCCTCGCACACAGGTCACAGAGGCCCCTGAAGTAGCCCCGCTTTTGTCCGAATCGTCGGGAGGGTGGGGACATAGTTTCACCCTTTTACCCCTTGATCCCTCGCAACGCTCGGCCCTCAATGCCGTGCAGCATAATGCCCTCACAGTGATAGAAGGGGCCTCTGGGTCGGGCAAAACCTACCTGATTTCAGCCATTGCGATGAATGCACTTTCCAATGGAAAAAAATGCTTGGTGGTATCCAAAAGCATACATGCGCTGCGCCGTGCCCAGAAATTCTTATTGGAAAAAGGCGTGGGCGAGTGCTCCTTTGTGGTGCGCGATTTGGAAGGCGATAAACTGATGCTGGCCGATATGCTTCGCATGAGTGCCGATTCTAAAAACAAATATTCCCACAACCCAGAAATGTTCAACACAGTGTTGAACAAGACCCAGCGCGAGCAAAACAAACTGGATACCGCTTGGACCAGTATTCACCAGCCGTTTTTTGGGGCGTTGAGTTTTACCGAAACGGTGGGCCGCTTTTTGCAGGCCAACCGAACAGAAGGAAAAGACCTGTTGTTGAGCCAGTTAAATCCCCGAGATTTTGTTTTTTCGGAAGAAGAATACGAAGATATTGTGGCCGCCATTTACGCTTCCGAGCCACTGTTTCGGCGTTTTCCGACCTTGCACCACCCCTTAAATCGCTTGAATCATCGGGTTTTTACCGATTATGATAAAGATGCAGGACGCGGATGGACAGAGGCTCAAGTACGCACACTATTGGCCAAAGCCACGGCACTGAACCATCGGTACATCGGCCAAACCAACGACTACGGCGAAAGTCTGCACGACCATTATGAGCAATATTACAGCGACCTTTCTAGGTACATAAAACGCATTCAAAACGGGTTAGAAGACGGGGCAATTCGTTTTGGGCCAGATTTTGGGAAGCCTATTTCTAGTGCTGAAAAACTTTATGGCGTTTTTTCTGACAACTACAAAGAACTCGTGCTGGCCAAAGAGCGTATCGGAATCATTTTCGAAGAGATGCGTAAGGCCCACGCGGTGCGTCGGTATTTTGAATTTGATTTTCCACCCAGTTTTGATGCGCGTAACATTCGGAAAATCAGTGAGTTAACACAGGATTTTGATGGGGCATTACAAATGTGGAGCAGGCGCGTACCCTCCTCAGTTCGGGAGTCAGTAGGGCGGCTAAATGCCAAGAGCACCCATGAGGAATTGGATTTTAGGGATCAAATACGCGATTTAGAGCAGGCTTTGGACGCATACCTCGAAGATTTTAACGAAACAGGGTTGTACCAAGATGCGCTCAAACACGAAATGTTGACCATACCCAAGCGACAAGAATTTTTGGAAGGGGTCATCGCACGGCTTGAAGACACCCAGTTTTATTTACGCGACTTTGATGATTTTTGCATTTGGCAAAAACACTGGCTGGCACTTGCCCCGCCCGCCCAAAAAACAGTGCGTGCTTTGTGCAAAATCAAACCTCAAAACTGGCAAGCGGCCTTTGAAAGTTGGTATTTGCATCACTTGTTACAAAAGGAATATAGACCCAATTTACAATGGGATGAAGATACCCTTGAGAACTTCGGCAATTACAGTCGCGAGTTGCGCCAAATGCTTCCGGCACAAATAAGCAGCCTGTGGCAAGGACGAAAAAACGCGGCCCTAAAAGCCATGAAGTATTCATTTTCAGCCGATTATAAAAATTGGTTTGGAAAAGATAACCGCAAACTGTCTGCTAATTTGAAATCAGAAGCGCTGTTTCAAAAACATAGTTTGCCGCTCAGCGAAACACTTCCGGTGTTGCTAACCACCCCAGAAGTAGCCTTGGATGTGGTACAATTATCCAACATGCAATTCGATGTGGTGCTGGTAGATGAGGCGCACAATATTCCAAAACAAGAATGTTACCACTTGTTTGGAATGGCCAAACATCTCGTAGTTTTTGGCGACGAACGCCAGGATATGACACCCTTTGCAGAAGACGATATTTTAGAATTTTGCAAAGGAATCGGAGCCAATACCCTACATCTTGACTATCAACACCAAGACACGCCGGAAGGCTGGGTTCGATTCAATAAAATTGCCTTTGGCACACCCTTCAAACGCATGCCTTCAGGCCGCTCGGCACTCAATACCACGGTGGTAGTGAATGTAGAGGGTCGTTACGACGAAGCAGCCGGCACCAACGAAGCAGAAGCACGGCAGTTGATTGATTGGCTCAACCTGATTGAGCCTACGCCGACAAAAACATATCCAGTAGTGGGCATTGCTTGCGCCACCGTACAACAGCGCGACTTGATTGCGGCCCAATTGCTGCGGATTCGACAAAAGAAGATGGCTGGTTGGGAAAAAATTCAACAACTATTTCTCAACGGGCTGGGCGTGTATCAGTTTTCCGAATTACAAGGCCATCACGTAGATGTATTGCTGTTGTCGCTCACCCACGGCACCGTGGATACGAATGGTTCCCTCACACGCCACCTGCATTTTTGGAATAGTCAGTTGGGGTTCAATCAGTTACACGTGGTGCTCACCCGCGCCACACAGAAGTTTTACATCGCGCACAGCATTCCGGAAGGGCTGCATTCGGTACTGGCGGCAGATAAGAACTTCCTTGGTACTTGTATTCTTTCTCACTTGGTCACGTTTGCAGATTTCTTGCAACGGGGAGAGCGGGAGGCCGCAGAAGAGCAACTGATTAAAATGAAGGCACTCCTCAATTATGAGGATTCTTATTTTGAGCCGACGGTATTTGGCGAGGAAGTGGAGCGCGCACTGCGGCCCTATTTCGAACAAAGTCAGATGAAACGCTCTGCTTTGGCGATGGGCGTACGAGTCCCCCTGTTTATTCAGGCAAAAGGCGGCGGCGAGCAGAGCAGTGTGCTGGCATTTGACGGGGTTTTGGCCAAAACTGAACTTCCAAGTTACGAATGGGAGGCCAAATTGGGCGATTACTTCCGTCAGCAAGGGATTTCGTTTGTACCCGTACTGGCTGCCCAATGGTGGAGAAGCCCCAAACAGGAGGCGCGCAAATTGGCAAGTAAATTACTGACGCCCAGTGCGTAGCAGGGCTGGTCATTCTTTGGTCAAATGTGCAAAGGGTGGAAGAAAAAGAGGGCTGAATGCCCGATTTTTGCCCTATGAGCGACGGCCTTTTCGACAAAAAAGTAGTGTAAG
>Ga0105045_10000543_pt1 | contig 27962 bp, 23 predicted proteins | sample MAT02_FD_78089 | JGI IMG/M metagenome (GOLD analysis project Ga0105045, IMG submission 78089) | Freshwater microbial communities from Lake Fryxell liftoff mats and glacier meltwater in Antarctica - MAT-02 (megahit assembly) | ecosystem: Environmental > Aquatic > Freshwater > Ice > Liftoff... | reverse complement strand
CTCGATTTCGAAGGGGGCGGGGTCTCCGTCGGCATCGACGAAGCGGAGATCTTCGCCGTCTTGCTGCATGCGATCGTGATCGACGCGGGCCGAGGAGAGCAGCACCAGCACCGGCGCCCCCTCGATGGTCTCGGCCGGCGAGAGCGCGAGGGTGACGCGGTGTCGCTGCGTCCACGCGCAGTCCCACCACTGCGGCGGACAGCTCGGTGCGCCGGTGGTCGAGGTCGGCGCGGTGCCGTCGTCACCGAAGGACTCGGATCCGGCGCCCGTCGTTGCAGCAGTCGCGCCGGTGTCCGCGAGACCGTCGGTGGTGTCGCTGGTGCCCGTCGGCGGCGCGACGCACTCGCCGGCGATCGTCGGATGGCTCGCGTCGCCGAAGCGGTGGCCCATCGGACACTCGCTGTCCGGGAAGCTGCAGGCCATCGCCTGCAGCTCGCAGCGTCCGCCCGGACAGTCGGCATCCTCGCTGCAAGAGAAGAAGCGGCCGACCTGGCACGCTGCGACGAGGCCGATCGCGCTGCCGGCCACGAGTCCGCGCATCCGAGTGACCGTACCACACCCGGGAAACCGCTCGCCGGGGCACTTCGGGGCGGGTTCGGCGGGCTGGGGCATCGGTCACGGTGCGGGTGGTCGACGGGGGCGCGCGGAAACGAGGGTCGTGCGCCGCTGCCTCCGCGTGGGTCGGCCGCGCTCGCGGCCACACCATCGCCGTGTCGAACGCCGCGACGGAGCACCGCGGCGAGTCGCGCATCGTTCGTCGTGCCGACGACGACCGATCGAATTGCCGACGACGGCAACAGCGGCGTGTCGACGTCGTGCCGATCGATCGGCCATCACTCCGCGTGGCCATTTGGCCATCGTCGCGCGCGCCCTGCGATCGCTCCGCGCCGAGGTGCGTTGCACGTCGTACACGCAGCGCGATCAAGGTTCAGAAAAATACCCGTGGCTCGGCCGCACACCTCCGTGCACCTTCGACGAGGTCCGGCGTACCGCCGAGCACCCCTCTCCGATGCATCCACACGACTCGTTGTTGCCGCTGTTCTGCCCATTCCCGTCGCGGATCAACCCGCATGTCGACGAAGCCGACGTCCGCAGCGTGGACTGGGCCAGCGATGCGGGTCTCGTCGGCGCCCCCGACGTCGCCCGTCTGCGGGCCGCGAGGTTCGCCTGGTTGTCGTCGCGCGCCTACCCGACGGCGCCAGTGGACGAGCTGGTGCTGGTCTCGCAGTGGAATCTGTGGCTGTTCGCCCACGACGACGCCTGCGATGCCGCGGAGATCGGCCGTGATCCCGAGGCGATGACGGATCTCTATGCGCGGCTCGGCCGAGCGCTGCGCGACGAGACCCCCGAGGCGACCGACCCGCCGCTGGCCCATGCCCTGCACGAGCTCGCCCGGCGGATCTTCGCCCGAGCCCGTCCGGCGTGGCGTCATCGCTTCATCGAGGTCGTCGAGAACTACTTCGCCGGCTGCCTCTGGGAGGCCAGAAACCGCCGCCTTCGCCGGGTTCCCAGCGTCGAGGAGTACGTGCGCATGCGCAGGGCCGCCGGGGCGGTGCAGACCGCGATCGAGCTCATCGAGGTCTGCGAGCGCATCACCATCGACGACGAGATGCTCGACCACCAGACGGTCGCCGCCATGGCGCTCGCCTGCAACGACGTGGTGTGCTGGACCAACGATCTGGCGTCGTTGCCGAAGGAGCGGGCCGAGGACAACGTGCACAACCTGGTGGTCGTGCTCCGCGACTCCCGCAGCCCCCGCGACTGGCCGCGTGCGACGGCGCAGGCGATGGACATGCTCGACGGGCGCGTGCGCGACTTCATGGCGCTCGCGGCGACGGTGCCCAGCTTCGGGGCCGAGCGCGACGTCGAGCTGGCGCGCTACATCGGGAACCTGCGGTCGTGGATGCGCGGCAACATCGACTGGGCGCTGGAATCCGGTCGCTATCGCGTGGCCTCGGGCGAGCACGGCAGCGCCCTGGATGCACCCGCCGACACCCCGGTGGATCCCGGCGCGCCCGCGGCGATCCCGATCCTCTCGCACATGCGCGCCGCCGAGGGTTGAGCGACGAGGCTCAGCGGGGGCCCGTGTCGCCCTCGTCGATGCAGGCGCGCAGCGCCTCCTTGAGGGTTCGCATCGTGCGGACGCCGCCCAGATCCACGCCCATGCCCACCAGCGTGCGGGCGATGTTCGGGCCGATGCCGGTGACGAAGCAACGGGCGCCGAGCAGGCCCGCCGCCCGCGTGAGCCGCACCAGGTGATCGGCGGTGGCGGTGTCGACGACCTCGACCCCCGTGAGATCGATGATCACCGCCCGGGCGCCCGACTCGACGATGCGCGCGAGCAGGCGCTCGGTCATCTCGACGGCGCGCTGGGTGTCGATGACGCCGACCAGCGGGAGGGTCACCACGCCCTCCCAGACGTCGATGATCGGGGTCGACAGCGCCGAGATCGTCATGCGCTGCTGCTCGATCGCCCGTTGGGCGGCGGCCTTGGCCTCCTCGAGCTCGCCGATGAAGATCTGGAAGGCGCCCTCGAGCAGCCCGAATTCGTCTTCGGCCGCGGGCTGGACGTGGGCGTCTGGGTCGTCGAAACGATCCACGGAGACGCAGGCCAGGGCACCGAGCAGCCGATCGACCCGCTGTGCGTCGATCTCGATATTGCGTGAGTCAGTCATCGTTCACCCCCTGCCTTGCCGGCGAGCTCGAGCCGCCGGCTTTCGATCCAGGCGCGTGCCTCGGCCTCTGTGGCCTTGAAGTGGACCGGGTTGTCGGTGCCTCGCACCAGGTTGATCACCTTGAAGAGCATCACCGCGACGGTGCGGATCGTGAAGCTCGCGCCGACGATCGCGACGCCGCGGAACGGCATCCACGACGTCAGCTCGGGCACGATCCTGCGCACGTCGGCAGGGATCGACGCCACGCCGGAGAGATCGGCGATCAGGATCATGTAGGGCCACTCCGAGCACGACCCGCGCAGGTACTCGATGCCGCGGCCGAACTCGGTCGGGGCCAGCAAGCCGCGCCAGCGCATGATCACCACGTCGGGCGGGTCGATCTCGAATTCGTGTTCACCGATTTTCATCGCCATGGCGGTCCTCGTGGTCTTTCGGGCGTCGGCTTGCGGCCGGCGCGATGTCGAACTGGGTGAGGGCGTCCTCGAGGTTTCGCGTCGTCGAGATGCGGGCGAACGACACGCCCATGGTCTCGAGGGTGAGCGCGATCTCGGGGCTGATGCCGCTGATGTAGCTCTCGGTGCCCATCAGCCGGGCGGCTGTGGCGAGGTTGGCCACCACGGCACACAGGTGGCTGTCGATCATCGACACGCCGGACAGGTCGATCACCAAGCCCCGCGGCCCCTGGACACCGATGCGGTGCAGCACGCGCTCGGTGAGGACCTCGGCGTGGTGATCGGAGATGTCGCCCTGCAGCGGCACGAGCAGCACGTGCCACAGATTGATGATCGAGATCGGTACGTCGTTCATCCGGTCACGTCCGCGACCAGCACGGCCGCATCGTCGGTATCGCGGCCCCACTGGGCCAAGAGCGCCGCGCTCGCGGCCTGGGCGGCGAGCTCACGGCGGTGGTCGGGGCGCAGACGGCCCGATACGCCGTCGCTGAACAGCACCAGCCGGGCGCCTTGGATCAGGCGGGTGGTGAACACTCGGGGGCGGACCGCGGGGCCGCGGCCGAGGATGCCCGGGGTGCCCAGGACCGGCACGCGCATGCCGATGCTGCGTAGCTCGACGTTGCCGACGCCGCAGCCCTCGAGCGCGTCGCCACGGGCGACGCACACCAACGCGGCGGCGCCACGACCACCGCGGAGATGGACATCGAGCGCGCCGATGATGACGCCGATCGAGTCGCGCAGCGAGACCGCCTCGAGGTGGGCGACGGCGCGGTCGGCCGCGTCTGCCGCAGCCTCGCCATGGCCCAGCGCATCGATCACGCCGAAGAGCACGACCGCGTCGCCGTGGCGCACCACGGTGGCGTCGCCGGAGCAACGCTCGCCGGGGTAGGGGCGCACGGTGAAGCCGAGCTCGAGCATCATGCGACCGCCACCTTCGCGACGATCAGCGTGCCCTCGGCGCCGCTCGAGATCCGCATGTCCGCGGACAGCCGCTTGACGCCGAGGATCCCCAGGCCCAGCCCGGTGCGGCTGCGATAGCGGCCGGCGAGGATCTCGTCGAGGTTGGTGATGCCCGGGCCACGATCGGTGGCGCGCACCGTGATCGTCGCCTCGTCGCTGGCCAGGTCGATGAAGCCGCCGCGCGAGTACGCGACGATGTTGCGCGCGAGCTCGCTGACCACGGTGAGCACCCGCTGCTGCGTGAAGCTGCTGACGCCCTGCGCGAGGCAGTGCTCGCGGGCGGCGAGCCGCGCCGCGACGATGTCGGACTCGGCGCGGACCTCGATGCGGGCGGCGGGCGGCGTGACGCCGGCCCGGATCTCGCGGAGCTGCGCGACCACGGTGCGGGCCGTGCTCTCGCCCAAGAAGGTGCGCAGACCGGGGGTCAGCGGGCTGAGCAGGAGCTGCACGTGGCGCAGCTCGAGGGACTGCATCGTGAGGTGACAGCTCGACAGGGCGCGCGTGAGCAGGGCCTCGGCGTTGATCCGCGACATCGAGGCGCACAGCACCGCGAGCACGCGCTGATGGGCCGAGACGGTCATCGCCGCCTCCGTGCACGCAGCCGCGATGCCACGAACTCGACGCCGCCGCCGCTGCGCTCGGTGACCTCGACCTCGTCCATCCATCGCACCACCGTCGCGAGGCCGTGCTCGTCGCTGGGCCGCTGCGGACGCGAGCGCACCTCGTGCAACCGCTCGCGGAGCGCCGCGACCTCGCCGCGGCCGCGATCGCCCGCACGCATGATCACGCGATCGAGTTGGGCGGCGAGCTCGATCCGTCCACCACCGCCGTGCCGCATGGTGTTGCTCGCCAGCTCCGACGCGCACGTCGCCAGCTCGGCGGCGGTGCTGGCATCGAGGCCTTCGCGTGATGCCCACCGGCGCACCGCGACGGCAGCGACCGCGACATCGGCGAGTGCGGTGATCTCCACCACCAGGTGCGGGACGTCGAGCGACACGGGCAGGCGGCGATTCTCGCCGCGCGGCACCGCGTTCGCAATCGCCGAAGCGGGACGGATCGTGTGGCCGATCGGCCACCGAGCGATCGCGACGCACACCGGAGCCGCCGATCGCGATGGACGATCGCGCGGCGCCGCGAGCCGGCGATGCCGTTGATCGTCTAGACGCCGATCGCGTGGCGCATCGACGGCCAGTCGGCCGTCGTCCGCGGCCGACTGGCCGTCGCCTGGCCCGCGCCGATCGTGCGTCCGCTCGAGCCGCTACCCATCGACGTCGGCCGGCGGAGAACTCTCGCTGCGCGCCCGTGCAGCGAGGTTCTCGGCCCGCGTGGCCGGGGGAATTGCGCAGACGCGACCGTCCCGTTAGACTGCGACCGTTGGAGTTTGGATGGACATGATGCGTAGCAACCGTACCCCCTTGGTTTCCCTGTTCTTGACAACCGTCGCTGTCGCGGCGTCGTGGACACCCGCCGATGCCGACGCGTGCGGCGGCACCTTCTGTGATGCTGGGCCCAACGCGATGCCGGTCGACCAGACCGGCGAGAACATCCTGTTCGCGATGGGCGAGGGCTACACCGAGGCGCACATCCAGATCCAGTACGATCCCACCACCGAGGCCGAGCAGTTCGCGTGGGTGGTGCCGATGACCGCCGTGCCGACGTTCTCGGTGGGCTCGCAGCGACTCTTCGACAACGTGCTGCAGGGCACGGTGCCGGCGTACGGCTTCAACCGTCAGTTCGACAGCTGTGGCGATCCCGGCGGCACGGGCGGCAGCGATCCCACCGGTGCGGGCTCAGGCGATCCTGGCGGTGGTGAGACCGGCAGCGACTCCGGTGGTCCGTCGGTGGTGCTGCAAGAGACGGTGGGCGCGTTCGACATCACGGTGCTGCAAGGGGGCACCGCGGCCGAGGTCATGGAGTGGCTCGGCGCCAACGGCTACCAGCAGGACCCGGCGGCCGAGCCGATCCTCGCCGAGTACCTCGCCGAGAACTACCTGTTCGCCGCGTTCCGCCTGACCAACGGCGCCGAGACGGCCGAGATCCACCCGATCACGCTGCGCTTCGAGGTCGAGGAGGCCTGCGTGCCGCTGCGACTGACACGCATCGCCGCGGTCGACGACATGGAGGTGCGAACCTTCTTCCTCGCCGCCGATCGCGTGGTGCCGCAGACCTACAAGCACGTCGTCGTCAACCCGCTGCAGCTCGACTGGCCGAACTTCGCCGCGAACTACAAGGAGGTCATCACGCTCGCGGTGGATGCCTTCGGCGCCGAGGGCAAGGCGTTCGTCACCGAGTACGCCGGACCGAGCGACATCGTGTCGCCGTTCGGATTGTACAGCAAGTCGTGGGATTCGTCGGCGTTCGAGGGCATGGCCGCGGTCGAGGTGGTCGATGCGCTGGTCGCCCAAGGGCTGCGGGGCTGCGACGACTTCGAGGGGACCTGCGCGTTCTCCCACGCGCTGCTCGAGGGCCTGATGGCGAGCTACCTACCGGTGCCCGCCGGCGTCGATGCCGACGAATTCTACGACTGCCTGACCTGCTTCGAGGACCAGATCGATCTCGAGGCGTGGGGCGATGGCTCGGCGTTCGCGACCGCGATGGAGGAGCGCATCGTCGTGCCGGGGCTGCACGCCCAGGAGCTGCTGGCGCAGTTTCCGACGCTCACCCGCATGTACACCACGATCTCGCCCGCCGAGATGACCGCCGATCCGTTCTTCTGGCAAAATCCAACCCTGCCCAACGTGGACCTCACGCAGTCGGTGGCGCAGCGCAGGGTGCTGTGCAACGGCGATGCGCTGTGGACCCTGCCCGACGGCCGCGAGGTCTATGTGCCCAACGACGGCGCGTGGCCCGTCATCGACGACGCGATGCCCTGGGAGCAGGAGGTCGCCGAGATGCCGAGCAACGGTGCACCGTTGATGCTGGTCGACAACGGCGCGCTCATCGACACCCAGCTCGCCACGTACAACTGTGCGTTGGGCTGGCCCGCGAACCAGTGCGGCTCGGGCGATGACGTTGCCGACACCGGCGGTCGCGACACCGACGGTGGCACCTCCGGTGGCGACACCGCAGGCGAGACGGGTGGCTCGGGCGGCCTCGACGACGACGGCGGTGGCTGTGGCTGCAACACCACGCCGCCCGCCCACGCGGCGCTCTGGGCGTTCGGGGTGCTCGCGCTACGTCGCCGCCGCAGGGGTTCGAGCGCGGCCTGAACACGGGCCAGAACACGGGCCAGAACACGGGCCAGAACACGGGCCAGAACACAGCTCGCGCGCCGCGAATCACCCCGCGTCGCGCAGGCGTGATCTCGGCTCATCCCCACGGGAATCGACCGACCACACCGTCGCGGGGCTGGATCGGCGGGGGCCGAAAATGCCGCGAAACCGCGTGCAGCACCGTCTCACGTCAAACCTTCGCGGTGGCGTGCCGATGCGCTCGGCGCCCGGAAAAAATCCGGCGATCGTGTAAACGCCCCTATCATTGCCCCGTTTCGCGACGACGAGTCGCGGGCGAGGAGCAATCATGGCGAAAGCAAAGTCCATCGCGAAGAGTGATTTCGTGCAGCGCAACCTCGAGGCCGGCCTCGAGAAGCTGGCCGTTGCGGCGACCGCTGGCGCCCACGCGCTCGCGGTGCGTGTCCGCGATGGCAAGAAGCTGACCGTCACCGTCAAGCGCCTCGCGAAGCGCCGCGCCACGCTGCTCAAGCGCAAGACCCTGGCGGCCAAGCGGGCCAAGAAATCCCCCGGCGGCGACACCCGCAAGGCCCTGGGCTCGGCAGTGCGCGAGCTCGCCGCGACCACCAAGCTGCTCGGCAAGGCGCGCGCCAGCAAGTCCGAGAATGCCACCGAGCTCGCCGCGCTCAAGCTCGCGTCGCGGCGCGCCACGGGCTACGCCCGAGCGATCGCGCAGATCGACCGCTCGCTGCGCACGTAGCCGGCTGCTACGGCGCCAGTGCGGGGGCGCCATCGGGCGGCGCTGCCGGCTCGGCGTCGGCGACGAGCTGGGTGACGCCGCGCATCACCGAGTACGCGGCGGCGAACCGCTCGTTGCCACCGGTGAGCGAAGTGACATCGGCGACGAGCCACCAGCTCGCCTGCAGCCGGGCCTCGGTGACGTCGAGGACGATGTAGCCGCGGTCGACGAGATTGCCCCACTTCATGTGCGGGTTGATGTCCATGAACTGATCGGCGATGTCGGCGGGGAAGCCCGGCGAGGTGATCGCCGGCGCGACGAACTCGACCGCGACTGCGCCCGCCCCCGTGCTCGGATCGTAGTCGGGGCCGTAGGGATCATCCGCGAGCTCGAATGCCCACGACGAGTGGATGTCGCCGGTGAGCACGACGACATCGCTTGGGGTGTGCTCGCGCAGCAGATCGAACAGGCGTGCGCGCGCGGCGGGGTAGCCGTCCCACTGATCGAGGTTCACCGGGTTGGGCCCGAGGCGGAGCTGGGCCACCATCACCTGCTGACCGAGCACGGTCCACGCCGCGCCGTGGTCGAGCGCGCCGGCGAGCCAGGCCTCTTGCTCGGCGCCGAGCAGCTGGCGGTCGGGATCGTCGAGCCCCTCGTCGTCGAACACCGACGGGATCTGCTCCTCGCGACCCACGATGCGGGTGTCGAGCATGATGAGGGCAAGCAGGTCGCCGAATGGCAGACTCCGGTAGATGATGCCTTCGGCGCCCTCGCGGAACGGCATCCACTCGGCGTAGCAGCGGTACGCGGCGGCCTTGCGATCGCCGTAGTCGCCCTCGTCGGGCTGATGGTTCTCGGCGCCGTCGCGCCAGGCGTTGTTGGTGATCTCGTGATCGTCCCACACCGCGACCATCGGGTGCTGCCGGTGGCACTCCTGCAGATCGGCGTCGCGCCGATACTGCGCGTACCGCATGCGATAGTCCTCGAGCGAGACGATCTCGTGCACCGGCTCGTACGGGCGGACGTCGCCGTAGCCGCCGCTGGGATACTCGTAGATGTAATCGCCCAGGTGCATCACCAGGTCGAGATCGGCACGCTCGGCGACGCGGCGATAGGCGTGGAAGTAGCCGTGGGCCAGGCTCGAGCACGACATCACCGCCATCCGCATCCGCGCGACGCCCTCGGCGGCGGCGGTCCGCGTGCGGCCGATGGGCGAGGTGCGGCCGAGCGCGAAGAAGCGGTAGTAGTAGGTGGTGCCCGGCTGCAAACCGGTGGCGTCGAGCTTGATCGTGTAGTCGCGCTCGGGCCCGGTCATCACGTAGTCCGCGGCGACGCGCTGGGTGAACTCGGGATCGAGGGCGACCTCGAAGAACGCCTCGACCTCGCCCTCGGGGGCCCCGGTCACACGCGACCACAGGATCACCGCGTCGAGCAGCGGATCGCCGCTGGCGACGCCGTGGGAGAAGAGCGTCTCGGGGCCGGGCTCGCCGTCGTACTCGTAGTCCGGCAGGCCATCGTCGCCGGTGCTGCTGCTGTCGTTGCCATCCCCCGAGCTGCCGGAGCCGTCGGTCTCGCCGGTGCCCTCGGTCCCGTCGCCACCGGGGCTGTCCGACGTGCAGCCGAGCGCCGCCGAGACCCCCAACAAGCTCGCCCTGCGCAACAACTCGCGTCGAGAGATCGTCACCGTCTCCAACTACCAGAGCCGGGCACACCTGAGAAGCGCCGACCACGTCACGGGCGGATCGCAAGGCGGTGACAGCGTGCGTCCGGTGGACCGCGCCAAGCCCTAGCGTCGGCACACACCGTTTGCGACAGCATCACCGAGCACGGCTGGGCGGGCCGCTGCGGGGCGCTGCGCGGGGTTCGTCACCGAGGCCGACGGCCCGCCGGGGGCTCGGCGATGATGCCGGCCTCGGTTCCGCATGAAGCTCGCGTCCACGCTCGAGTCCGTCACCGTCCATCGTCATGGCGCCGTCTGTGTGCGAACGGCGGCCATCACGGCGATCGATGCCGTGCGGCTGACGGTGACCGGTCTGCCCCTCGCCGCGGTGGCCGGATCGCTGCGCGCGCGGGTGATCGGCGACGATACGATCCACGTGCTCGACGTGCGCGCCGGCTTCGACGTCGCGCTGGGCGACGCGATCGATCTCGCCGCCGAGGCGCGGGCCCACGACGAGGCCGAGCAAGCGGTGGGCCGGATCTCGCTGGCGGTGGATCGGCTGGCGCGCGAGCTCGCCGAGCTCGATGGATTGGTGCCCGAGTTCCGCGAGCCGCCGCGGCGCGAGGGTCCGCGCGAAGCGCCGCTATCCGCGATGTTGGCGCTGATGGATTTCGTCGAGACCCGCAGCGAGGCGCTGCAGGCCCGGAGCCGCGCGCTGGCACTCGAGCTCGAGGACGCCCGCGCGCGCGAGCAGACCTGCGCCGCTCGGCTGCGCGAAGCTGGCAGCGCCGCCCGGATCTCGCGCGCCCACACCACGCGCACCGCGGTGGTCACCCTGAGCGGCGTGCCGCAGCGCGAGTGCGGCGTCGCGGTCGAGTACGAGGTGCCCGGGGCCTCGTGGGCGCCGACGTATCAACTCGCGCTGGGCGAGGCCGGCGATGGACGCTTGACGATGCGGGCCTCGATCGCGCAGCGCACCGGCGAGGATTGGACGGGCGTGCGGTTGGCGCTCAGCACCGCGTCCTTGCGGCGTCGCACGGCGATCCCCGAGCTGCGGGCGCTGCGGATCGGTCGCGCTCAGCCCGAGCCGTCGCGCGCGGGCTGGCGCGAGACCCCGCAGGGTCTGGACGCATTGTTCGCGGACTTCGACGCGGCGAGCCTGCGGTACATCCCGCCGCCCAGGCCCACGGCGCCGCCCAGGCCCACGGCGCCGCAAAAACCGCCCCGGCGCGAGACCCAGGCGGCGCGGGCCCCCGTGGCGGCCTCGGGCGGAGTCGCCGATGGTGCGCGCGGGGGACCACCACCGATGGCGCCGCCGCCGGCGGCCGCACCGATGAGGATGTCGGCGCCGCAACCCGCATCGCGAACGATCGCCGCGGCCGACCACGAAGTGATGCGGTCGGCGCCCAAGCGGCGGGCACTGCTCGGCGGCGCTTCGGGTGGTCACGAACCTGACGACGAAGCATCGTCCGCGCTCGAGGAGAGCGCAGCGCCTGAGATCGCGGCTCCACCCCTCGGTCCGTCGGCTGCGCTCCTCGACTACGGCGGCTTGGAGATGCACGGGGCGCAGGGGCCCACGCGCGGCCGGCTGGGGCCTGCGGCGATCGTCCTCGCGCTGGGCGTGCACGTGCGCATCGACGTGGTGCTCGCTGCGATCGACCACGCGGTTCAGACCGCGCGCGCAGTGCTGCAGCTGCCGCCACCGCGAGGCTGTGTCGTCGCGATGAGTCAGGGCCGCTTCGACTACCGCTATGACGCGCGTGCGCCCGCCGACGTGCCGTCGACCGGGACGTGGACGAACGTGGTGATCATGGACTGCGACGTCGCCCTCGCGCCGCGATACCTCTGCGTGCCGGCCGTCGATCCCGCGGTCCATCGCACGCTCGAGGTGACCAACCGATCGAGCCACGCGCTGCTGCCGGGTCCGGTCGACGTCGCGCGGGGCGGGCAGTTCCTGCTCACCACGACCCTGGGCGCGATCGGACCCTTCGCCCGCGGCCACCGCATGGGCCTGGGCGTCGAGGAATCGATCAAGGTCGCCCGCAACACGCGGTACGCCGAGACCACCGGCGGCCTGTTCGGCGGCACCAGCGTGTTGCAACACGGCATCGACGTCGACATCGACAACCGCCTGGGCGTTGCGATCGAGCTCGAGGTGCGCGAGCGCGTGCCGGTGGCCGAGGGCAGCGAGAAGCACCTCGAGATCGAGGAGGGCGACGTCACGCCGCCGTGGACGGCGACAGACGGGCCCGAGGACGGCGTGCTCGTGCACGGCGCCCGGCGCTGGCGGGCCCACGTGGGTGCCGGCGCCAAGACCCGGCTGCGCGCCGAATACTCCATTCGCATCCCCGCCGACCGCACGCTCGTCGGCGGCAACCGCAGGAGCTGAGATCATGACGACGAGCAACTCGGACGTGCGCGCGCTGCCGATCCGCAAGGTGATCGTGACGGAGGACCGCGCGCAGATCGAGCGCATGGGGACGGTCGAGGTCGCCGGCCGCGTCCGCGTCGAGCTGGGCCCGTGCACCGCGGTCGCGGTCGATCGTTCGCTCGAGGTCACCGCCGATGGCGCGTCGCTGCTCGATGCGCGGCTGGTCCGGCGTCTCCGCGAGCGGCCACCGGGAGGATTGTTCGCCGATGCCAGCGCGCTCGCACGCGAGGTCCAATCGGCGACCCGCGAGCTCGCGGCGCTGCACGACGCCCGTGCACGCATCCAGACCATCGTGGACGCGCTGGCGAGCGCCAGGGCCGACGTGCTGCGATCCATCGCCCAGGGTGTCGGGGCTGGCCGCGTCGAGTCCGAGGGCTGGGCCGCCTCCCTCGACGAGCTCGGCACGCGTCAGCAGGCCGCCGACGCGCGCATGCAGCTCGCCCACCACGCCTACGCCCGCGGCGAGCGACGGCTCGAGGACGCACGTACCGCTGCGGCCCACGCCGAGTCGCCCGAGGTCGAGCTCGAGTGCGTGCTGGTGTTGACACTCGAAGGGCAAGGCCCGGCCCAGATCACCGCGCGCTACCAGGTCCCGTGCGCGGCGTGGCGCCCGGCCTACCGCGCGCGGCTGCTGGCCGGCGAGGTGACGATCGAGGCCGACGCGGTGATCTGGCAGCGCACCGGCGAGGACTGGTCGCAGGTGCACGTGGCGCTGTCCACCGCGCGACCCACCCTCGGCACCACGCCGCCCTCGCTGTACGAGGATCGTCTGACCACGCGACCCAAGCAGGACCTCGAGAAGCGTGTCGTCGACGTCGCCGTGCGCGAGGTCGTGATCGAGACCACCGGCGAGGGCGGCGGCGCCGACGAGCTGCCCGGCGTCGACGACGGCGGCGAGACCCGTCTGCTCGACGTCGGCGCCGCGGTCGAGATCCCCAGCGACGGCGGTCCGCACCGTGTGCGCCTGTTCGACTTCGTCGCGCCCGCGACAACCCGATGCGTGTGCGTGCCCGAGCTCGGGCCCGAGGCGTGCATCGTGGCGCGTTTCGACAACCGCGCCGCCGTGCCGCTGCTGGCGGGCCCCGTCGACGTGGCACGCAGCTCGGGATCGGTCGGCCGCACCACGCTGCCGTTCACCGCCCCGGGCGAGCGCATCGCCCTGTCGTTCGGCAGCGAGGACGGCGTCTCGGTGGTGCGCGACGTCGAAGTCGAGCGCGATACCAGCCGCCTCACCGGCCGCACCACGAGGCGCACCACGGTGACGCTGCACGTCTCCAACGCCAGCGCCGACGCCCGCACCCTCGAGATCGAAGAGCGCGTGCCGGTCTCGGAGGTGAAGGAGGTGGATGTCGAGGTGTTGGCTCGGCTGTGCTCGCCGCCGCCGCGCGATGTGGATCGCGATGGGATCGCGCGGATCGAGCTTCTGCTCGCGCCGAACGCTACGGCGACGGCGACGCTGGTGTGGGAGCTCGGCGCGAGCGGCAAGGTGGCGGGGGTGTAGCGCGGTGGTCGGGTGGATGCGAGCGGGCTGCCACTCACGTCGCCCTCGAGCTGGCCGGCTCGCGTTCGTTGCGTACATTGGCGGCATCATGGCCAACTCCGCGAAGCCCAATCCTCTGTGGTACGCGCTCGTCGGCGCACTGGCGGGCGGACGCACCACCGCGGCCGCCGTCTTCACCACCGCGCAACTCCGCCGCAACCCCGATCCCGATCGCACCGGGCTCGCGCGGGCGATGGGCAGCGATGGCGCGGCCACGGCGATCGCCGTCGGTGTGATCCTCGAGACGATCGTCGACAAGCTCCCCGGCGTCGGTGATCGCACCGCCGTCGTGGGTGTGGGCGCCCGCGCGGTGTCGGGCGCGCTTGCGGGCGCGGCCCTGTCTTCGGCCGATGATCGCAACCCGGTGCTCGGCGCGTTGCTCGGCAGCACCGGCGCCATCGCGGCCACCTTCGCGCTGTTCCACCTGCGCGACGCCGTGCACCGCCGCCTGGGTGTGCCGAACCTGCTAGGCGGCCTGGGCGAGGACGCGCTGCTGCTCGGGCTCGGACGGCTCGCTCTACGCGGGTGAGTCGCACAGCGCGTCCATTCGGCGCGGCCGCCAGTCCAGTCGTCAGTCTTGCGCGTTGTCGGGCGGGCCGGCCAGCGACGTGATCACCGCGAGCAAATCCTCGAATTCGACCGGCTTGGCGACGTGGCGGTTGAAGCCTGCGAGCAGGGCGCGGGTGCGATCCTCGGTGCGGGCGAAGGCGGTGATCGCCACCGCCGGCACCGCGCCACCGCACGCGCGAGGTCGAGCACGCAGCTTCGCGATCATGGAGTAGCCGTCCTCCCCTGGCATGCCGATGTCCGACAGCAGCACGTGCGGCGTCCGCTCGGCGACCAGGAGCAGGCACTCGCTCGCCGAGGCCGCCGTCCGCACCCGCGCGCCGTGGAGCACGAGCAGTGCGCCGAGCATCTCGCGGGTGTCGGGCTCGTCGTCGACGACGATGAGGTCGAGCCCGGCGAGCTCGGCAGGCGCGTCGGCGCGGGCCAGCGGGCCGCCCTCGGCGATGGCCAGGCTCGGCTCGCTGCCTCGAGCGCGGGTCTCCGCGATCGGCAGGCGCACGGTGAAGGTGGCGCCGCGACCCTCGCCCTCGCTGTACACGCTCACCGTGCCACCGTGGAGCTCGACGAGCTGGCGGACGATCGCGAGCCCGAGCCCGAGCCCACCGACCGCGCGTGTGGTTGCGCCGTCGGCCTGGCGGAAGCGCTCGAACACGTGGGCCTGGAAGTCGTCGGCGATGCCACGTCCGGTGTCGGCGACCGTGATTTCGACCGATGAATCAAGCCGCTCCACGAGCACCTGCACGCGTCCGCCCCGTGGCGTGAACTTCACCGCGTTCGAGAGCAGATTCCACACCACCTGCTCGAGCCGGTGTTGGTCGCCCATCACGGTGCCGTCGGCGCCCAGCGTCGCCTGCAGACGCACGCCCTTGGCGTTGGCGGCGGGGTGGACGGTCTGGATCGCGGATTCCACCACGGTGTGGAGATCGACGACCTGCACGTCGAGGCGCAGCTTGCCGGCCGCGATCGCGCTGACGTCGAGGAGTTCCTCGATGAGCTGGGCCTGGGCCTGGGCGTTGCGCTCGATCGTCTCGAGCGCCCGCGCGCGCTTGTCGGGGGCCAGCCCGCCGGTGCGGAGGATCTGCGTCCATCCCAAGATCGCGGTGAGCGGCGTCCGCAGCTCGTGGCTGATCGTGGCGAGGAATTCGTCGCGCAGCCGATTGGCGTTCTCGGCCTCCTGGCGCGCGGTCATCTCGGCCTCGAGCAGCGCGGTGCGCTCGTCCTCGATGCGCCTGCGCTCGGTGACGTCCTTGAACACCAGCGCCACCAGGTGGTTCTCCGGCGGGCCGACGCGGCTGGCGAACGCATCGAACCATCGGCCTATCGCCGGGGCGTGGTTCTCGAACCGGTTCGGCTCGCCGGTGTCGGCGACGCGCCCGTACAGCTCGAACCACGACGCGTCGAGGTCGGGCACCAGCGCCAGGGCGGTCTGGCCGATCGCGCCGGTGAGGCCGGTCTGGCGCTCGAAGGCAGCGTTGGTCTCGACGAACCGGTAGTCGACGGTCTTGCCGTGTTCGTCGCGGATCGTCTGGATCAAGCAGAAGCCATCGTCGATCGACTCGAACAGAGCCCGGTAACGCTGCTCCGAGTGGCGGAGCGCGATCTCGGCGACCACCCGCTGCTGTTCCTCGCGGCGGACACGGGTGACTTCTTGACCCTGGGCGACGATGCCGACGACGTGACCCTTCGCGCTGCGCACGGGTTGGTAGATGAAATCGACCACGGCGGCGACAGGCGGCACGCCCGGCTCGCGTTGCAGCATCGCGTCGAGGTCGTTGCCGAGGAACGTCTCGCCGGTCTGGTACACGCGATCGAGGAGCTCGTAGTAGCCCTGCCCCTCGAGCTCGGGCAGGGCTTCGCGAATGGTGCGGCCCATGATGTCGCGGTGCCCGATGAGCTGCAGATAGGCGTCGTTGGCGAACGCGAACACGTGGTCACTGCCGCGCAGGAAGCACATGAACCCGGGCGCCTGCTGGAACAGGGCGAGGGCGTCGGCGGCCCCCAGACCGGCGGGGATCGGCGAGATGTCGGGGTTGGAGGAGGTCATCATCGAGGCATCCCGGCTCAACAACTCGATGCACGGCCCTGCCCGCGGCGTCGTCCTGACCCACAAGCTGCACCGCCGGACGACGTCGGCAAATCCGGCGAGTTTCCCCGTGGCAGCGGCGCTCGCCGGGCCAACCGGCGCGTTGCCGATCCGCCCGCATCGCCCGAGTCGCGGCCCCAACCTCGCGCGGGTCCAGTCGCGCGGGCTCAGCGGATCCGCGATTGCAACGGCGGACGTCCAGCCGTCGGTGACGGCGGGGGGATGCATCGCATGTCGCGCTCGATCTGGAAGGGGCAAATCTCGTTCGGTCTGGTCGAGATCCCCCGGCCTACGCCGCGTGCAGTGGGTGGAGCCCGCGTTGGTCGTCGAGATCGCGTTCACCGAGTGGACGCCCGGCGGACGCCTGCGACACCCTTCGTTCATGGGTATGCGCGACGACAAGGTCGCAACGTCGGTCGTGCGCGAGCAGCCCGTGATCGAAACCGCCATAGAGCCCTCCCCCGATCCGACCGCGGAATCGCCCCCTGCGCCCGCGCGGCGCCGCCGGTCGAGCGACGGCGACGCGCACCCGGCCGGCGTCCGGCTCACCCATCCCGACAAGGTGCTCGTGGCCGACGTCGGCCTGACCAAGCGCGCGCTCGGGCGATACTACGCGGCGGTCGCCTCGGCCATGCTCCCTCATCTGTCCGGGCGCCCGCTGATGCTGCTGCGGTGCCCCGATGGCACCGCCAAGCCGTGCTTCTACCAGAAGCACGCCGGCACATCGCTGCCGGACGGCGTCGCGGCGCTCGTGCTGGGCGCGTGCACGTGGTGGCGCCGATCCTCCCCACCGCCGACTTCGCCACGGTCAAGCCGTGGACGCGGGCCTTCGCCGAGGCGCTCGTGCGCGCGGCACCCAAGCGTTACGTCGCGACCGCCAGCAAATCGCGCCGCCGCGGCAAGATCTACCTCGACTATCTCCGCAACGGTCGCGGCGCGACTGCGATCTGCCCGTACTCGACGCGCGCGCGCGACGGTGCGCACATGGCAGCGACGCTGAGCTGGGAAGAGCTCACAGCCCACGTGCGGCCGCCGGCCCTCGACATCGATGCGGTGCGAGAGCGCGTCGAAGACGGCGTGGATCCGTGGCCGGGGTACGCCGAGCTCCGCCAACGTCTGCCCCCGTGATCGAGCCCGACGACGTCGCGGGCCCCGGAGCGCGCGGTCGTCGCACGGGGTGAAGTGGCGATCCCGCGCTGCGGGCGGGCCGCCCCGGCCGTCCCATCCGCGGGGTTTCCGCAGGTGGGCCGCCTCGTGGTAGAAGGTCCGCATGAAGCTCGCGGAACTCGACGCCGTGCTGATCCGAAGGGTCGCCCTGGAGCTCATCAAGGCCAATCCCGACGGGGTTCGGACCAAGGAGGTCGCGGAGGAGCCCCGTGTTGCCGAGGCGCACAGCGATCTCATTCGTCACGATCCCGTCGCATACCAGGGCCTGGTCAACAAGATTCTCCTCGCCTTCAGCAAGCGCGTGGTCGCGACGGCGGACGACGCCAACGCCGCGCCCCGCAACAATCTGTGGCGCATGACGTAGCGGCCCGCTTCGCCCCGCCCGCACGAAGGCCGTCCCGCGCCGCCCCCTTCATGCCGAGGTCGGCTGAGGCCGAGGTCGAGCTCGTACGGCGTCAGCATCGACTTCTTCGGCAACGTCTGGGCGGTCGATGGCGTCCCGATCGGTTGAGTTCGCGCCCGCTTGCGCCCGCCGTCGCCGCGGAGTCGGATGGATCGGGACGGGCGCTCAGGTGTCGCCTTCGACCTCGAGCGTCCACTGCGATCCGTCGTCGCACATGGGCGCCTTCGGGACGATCTCGACCGCGATCCACGAGTGATCGTCGATGCCGTTCGCGACGGCGGCCTCGCCCCAGTTGATCTGCACGATGTCGGTCGCCGCGGCCGAGGTCGAGGATGACAGCACGCCGTTGCAGCCGGTCGTGCCATCGGCCGCACCGCGGTAGACGTAGAGATCGAAGTCGACCGACGGCGGGCTGCTCAGCGTCACGGTCACCGACAGCGCCTCGCCGGCGAACGACTCGTTGTCCTCGGTCGCCCGGAATGTGAGCCACGTCGGCTCGCTGCCGTTGACGACGAGGTCGGCAGAGGGCTCGTCGCCGCTGACCATGCCGATGATCTCGGCGGTGGCGCAGCTGCCCGGAGTGGGGCAATCGAGCGGCGGTGAGGTGTCGTCGCCGTCGCTGCTCGAGCCCTCGGAGGGGTCGGTTTCGGAGGTGGTCGAGGACGACGAGCCGTCGGCGACAGCGGTGCTCTCGGCCTCTCCCGATCCCTCCTCGGGCCCCCACGAGCTCTCGCCCGACGCGGAGTCGTCGTCGGAGTCGTCGTCGAGTGTGCCCTCGTCGACGGGCGTCGAGGGGTCGCTGGCCGGCCCGAAGCCGCCGCCGCCGGTCAGCGGACCGGGTGGCGAATCAGCCCCGCCAGCGCAGCCGCACAGGACCGCCCAGATCACCCAGAGCACGCGCACCCGATCACGGTAGCACGGTGGCCTCACCGGGTGCGCGGTGCGGTGCGGGGTGGGGTGCGGGTGGAGGCACGGCACGGGTGAGCCCGACCATCGCGGCCCGGCGTCGCATTGCGGCCCCGGGTTGTGGGCCCCGCGTCGTCGTCGTCGTCGTCGTCGTCGTCGTCGTGGTGACGAGCCCGGCATGCGGTCGGCGAAGTCACGGCTGTCGCCGAAGGGCCGGCGTCCCCGACCGGGCGCCCGCGGCGCCCGACATGTCCCCCCGAGATGTCCCCCCGACATGTCCCCCCGACATGTCCCCCCGACATGTGCCCCCTGACATGTGCCCCCTGACGTCTCCCCCCTGACATCCGCCCCCCTGACATCCGCCCGGCACCACGACGGTGCGCGGGGATGGAGCCACCGCGTCCACCAGCCGGTCCACAGTCGCGAGTCGCGGGCGATGGCGCGCCCCTCATCTGTGCACGAACCCGCACACACATCGGGCCGCGTGTCGACGCCCGCAGCCAATTGCCACGCGCGCGCCGTCGTGCAACAAACACACTGCTGCCCACGATGTCGATTCGCGCTCAACTCGACGCTGCGGCCACGCTTCTGGACGAAGGTGCTGCGCGCTCCGCAGTCAGGATGCTCCGGAGCTCGTGGGAGCCCGAGCTCTCCGAAGACGACCGAGTCCCGCTGTACTGCATGTGGATCCGCGGCCTGTGCGACACCGGCGATCTCGAGCACGCGCTTGTGCTCGCGCTTCGGGCCGCCGACGAGCTGCCGGGCAAGGCCGACGTGCTCATCGCCCTCGGCAACGTCTTCGATCTGAAGGGGCGCCTCGAGGACGCGCGCGATGCCTTTTCGCAGGCCATCGAGGTCGAGCCTTCCGGCGCGCTGCAGCACTACAACCTGGGCGCGGTGCTCGAGCGCCTCTGCGACGAGCCGGGCGCCGAAGAGTGCTACCGCGAGGCGCTCGACGTCGACGAGGGCGGGCCCACGCTTCCCGAGGCCAACGCCGCGCTCGGGGCCCTGCTGCGCCGCACCGGCCGCGTCGAGGAGGCCGAGGAGATCTACGACGCGTACCTCGACGAGGATCCGCTGTCGGTCGAGATGCTGGTCGAGCACGGCATCTGCCTGTCGGACCTCGACGAGTTCGAGGGCGCGGTCGATCGCTTCCGCACCGCGCTGTCGCTGGACGGTGATCACGGCGGCGCCTGGTACAACCTCGCGATCACGCAGTATCGGTTGGGCCAGCCCGACGAGGCGTTCACGTCGATGCAGCGGGCCTACGAGGCCGATCCGCGCAGCCCGCTGACGCTCGCGGTGCTCGGCGCGTGGACGCTCGGCCAGGCCGAGCCCGATCTCGACAAGGCCCTCGGCCTGCTCTACGGCGCGATCGACCGGCTCGCGGCGATCGACGCCGCGCACCTGTCGTCGAGTTACGCCAGCTTGGTGTGCGAAGAGGTGTTCGACTCGCTGTGGTCGCGCGCGCGGCTCGCCGAGGCCCGCGAGGTCGCCCGCGTCGCAGGCCAGCGCGACTGGATCACCGCGCACATGCTCGAGACGCTCAACGAGGCCGACCATGGCCGCGCCTCGGCGGTGACGACCTTCACCGTGACCGCCCGCGCCGAGGCACCGCAGGCGCCCGAGCACTGGCCCTCGGATGCGCAGGGCTACACCACGGGCTTCACCGTGCTCGCCACCGACGAGGACGAGGCGCGCGCGTACTCGCTCGAGTACCTGCGGAGCATCGAGCCGTTCCCGCAGGTCCACTTCCAGATCGAGAACATCCGCGCAGGCTGTCCCGAAGACGTCCAGCGACTGCAGACGTCGCCTCAGCCCCGTGCGCGCGGCGTGGTCAGCGTGCTGTCGGGCCGCGCGTACTTCCGCAACTGACACCGCGGATGCCGCCGGGCGCGGCCGCGGGCTGGCATGCGCGCGTACACGTCCGCGCGCGCGCCACAGTGTGCGTCGATATCCCGCAGGACATTGTCCCGCGGGCACGCGCGGTCGGATTTCGACGGATGGGGCGGTGTCTGACGCCCGATGTCTGTCCGCCCCCTGCTGCGATCGAACACTGCCTGTGCCTGGCTCGCGATCACTGTCCTCGGCGTCGCGGCCTGCTCCGATGACGCGTCTTCGTCCGACGACGGGGACGTCAGCGGCGAGAGCGGCATCGACTCGCTGACCGCCTCGGGCTCCAATACCGATCCGAGCAGCGACACCGTCGCTGACACCTCGGGCACCGGCGACACCGACGCATGCCCCGCGCCGCAGGTCTGCGGCGACGCGTGCTGCGGCGCCGACGAGGAGTGCAACGACGGCGCCTGCGAGGTCGTGTGCGAGGATGAGCGCCTGCCGTGCGGTGCTGCGCAAGAGTGCTGCGCGGGCGAGGACGTGTGCTGGCTCGGCGCGTGTGTCACCCCCGGGGCCGCTTGCGAGGTGTCGGGCTGCGCGACGCAGCCCACCATGACCACGTGCAGCGAAGCGGAGATCTGCGAGCAGGGGATCGGTCGGTGTCTGCCGAGCGACGCGGCGCGATCGTGCATCTACGAGCCACCGCCGTCGCAGTTCGATCCCACGCCGCTGTTCACCTGGGGGCAGCGGCGGGTCTTCGCATGCACCGAGGACGCGGACTGCCAGACGTCGGAGACGTGCATGGACGAGGTCTGCACGCCGAGCTGGGAGCATCGCGTCCCCGAGGTCGCGCCCGACTTCGTGCAGGTGATGTCGGTGCCCGCGGTGATCGATCTCGACCAGGACTGTGTGCCTGAGTTGGTGTTCAACGGCTACTCGGGCTCCGACATCAACCAAGGCGTGCTGCGGGCGATCCGCGGCGATGACGGCTCGGCGCTCTGGACCCTCGACGATCCCGACTACCGGGTCGACGGCGGTTCGGGTGCCGCGATCGGCGATCTCGACGGCGACGGCAGCGTGGAGATCGTGGTGAAGGGCAACGGCAGCTACCTCGTCGCCGCCGCCGCCGACGGCTCACCGCTGTGGCGCTCCGACAACTTCACGAGCCCGACCTCGCGTGGCTCCGCCGCGATCGCGAACCTCGACGCCGAGGGCAACGCCGAGATCGCCTACGGCCGCGCCGTCTACGACGCCGCCGGCACGCTGCTGTGGGAGGGTGGCGGGGGGGTCGGCATCAACGGCAGCGGGCCGATCTCGTGCGTAGCGGACCTCGACGACGACGGCCGCCCCGAGCTCATCGCGGGTCGCACCGCGTACACGTTCACCGGCACCGTCGCGGGGGGCGACTTCACCGGCGAGCCGATGTGGACCGCCGACAGCGATGGCGATGGGTTCTGCGGCATCGCCGACTTCGACGGCGACGGCGCGCCCGAGGTGGTCCTCGTCGCGTCGTCGACGATCTACGTGCTCGACGCGAACGACGGCAGCATCATCGCGCAGCGTGACATCCCCGGCGGTGGCAACGGTGGCGCGCCCAACATCGCCGACTTCGACGGCAACGGCGTGCCCGACATCGGCACCGCGGGCGCGAGCCGCTACGTCGTCGTGGGCTACGACGGCAGCACGACCCTCGAGCTGTTCTGGCAGGCCGAGACCGAGGACGACTCGTCGAACCGCACCGGCTCTTCGGTGTTCGACTTCGATGGTGATGGCCGCAACGAGGTCGTCTACAACGACGAGGAGTACCTGCGCATCTATCCCGGCGTGGAGCCCGACTGCCTGCTCGACCCGCCGGGCCCCGGCTGCGACGGGATCATGACCGACGACGAGCTGATCTTCCGGGATCTGAGCTCGTCGCGCACCGACACCGAGTACCCGGTCATCGCCGACGTCGACGGCGACTTCAAGGCCGAGCTCGTGATCGTCACCAACAACGAGGCCAGCCATCTCTCGCCCGAGCTCGTCGCCGACGCGGGCATCGAGGTGTGGAGCGATCGCCTCGACAACTGGGTCGCGACCCGGCCGATCTGGAACCAGCACAGCTATCACGTCACCAACGTGGGCCTCGTCGGCGAGATTCCGCTGGTCGAGGAGCCGAGCTGGACGGTGGTCAACAGCTACCGCCGCAACGCGCAGGGCGATCAGTCGAGCCTGTGTGCGCCGGATCTGATCCCGTATGGGCTCGAGGCCGAGAGCCTCGCGTGCCCATCGCTCGCGCTCGAGGCGTTCGTGCTCAACCAGGGTTGCCTCGGCGTCGGCCCCGGCGTGCAGGTGGCGTTCTACGAGGAGACGCTCGGCCTGCTCGGCGTCGTCGAGACCACGATGCCGCTGCCAGCGGGTGGCTCGGAGAAGGTCGCGCTCGACGTGGATCTGGAATCCGGGGGAAACTACTCGATCACCGTGTCGGTGGACGACGACGGGACGGGTGCGGGCTCGCTCAACGAGTGCGTCGAGGACAACAACGTGTCCGAGCCGCTGCTGGCGTGCAACCAGGTGGGGTGACGGCGGGGGCTGTCCCTCGCGAGGGTCGGTCGCCCCTCGGGTGGCGGCGGCTTCGAGTTCGACCTCTGCTTGGCGCTCGAACTCGACGTTCTCGACGTCCTGGGTGGAGCAGGCGCCCAAGGCGCCTGCCGTTCACTTCGCCGGCACGGTGCCCGCGGCCGCCGGCTTGTTCTTGTCGAGGCACAACTCGCCGGTGTCCTTCTCGAGCAGACTGATCTGCTCGGCGGCCTTCTTCTTGTACTCCTCGGGCGCCTTGGTCTTCTTCTGGCGCAGGGCGTCGAAGTAGGCGATGGCGTTGGTGCACTGGCCGATCTTCGCGAAGGCCAGGCCCGAGTAGTACAGCGCGTCGGGGACGACGGGCGACGTGCCGCTTTGCTGGATCACCGTGTAGAACTCGCCGAGCGCGGCCTTGTAGTCGCGCTCGGAGAAGTACGTGAGCCCGATGTTGAACTTCACCTCGGGCAGCTTGGCGTCTTCGGGGTAGCGCGACTCGTAGGTGCGCCACAGCCGGCGGGCGTTCTTGTACTTCTTGGCCTTGAACTGCCGATCGGCCTCGGCGTACAGCTCGGTCTTGCTCTCGGGGATGTTGGTCGCCTCGTTGAGCTTCTCTTCGAGCTGCTTGAGGCGCGCGTCGAGATCGGTGCGCACCTCCATGAGCTCGAGGTTGACCGTCTGCGCCTGGTTGTCGGCGTTCTCGGCCTTGCCGGTGAGCTCTTGGACTTGGCCCTCGAGCCCGTCGACGCGGACCCCGAGCCCCGCCTGGTTGCTGCGCAGGACCTCCTCGAGCTCGGCGAGCTTCTTGTCGAGCTCGTCCGAGAGCGAGGACGCCCGCGCCACCGTCTCCTGGCTCATCGCGACCTCCTTGCGGAGCTTCGCGACCTCCTGGCCGATCTCGTCCTGGTCGACCTTGAGCGCGATGCAACCCGAGGACAGCAGAACCGCGAGGAGTGTCGGCGCCAGGTTTCGCAGAGACATCGGAACTCCTTCTACGGCCAGATGAACTCGACCCGGCGATCCTGCTTCATCGAAGTGTCGTCGGTGCCGGCGGCCTCGAGGTCGCCCTTCGAGACGACCTGCATGTTCTCGCCCGTCACGCCGAGGTCCTCGAGGAACTTCTTCACGCCGTTGCCGCGGCGATCGGTGAGCATGATGTTGTACTCCTCGGTGCCGCGCTGATCGGCGTGGGCCTCGAGGTAGACCAGCTTGTTCTGGGTCTTGAAGCACTCGGCGAGGCCCTTGAGCTGGCTCTGCGCCTCGGTGGTGAGGCTCGGGCTGTCGAAGTCGAAGAAGACCGCATCGACGCCGCAGGGGTTCGGACCGCCCGGCTCGACGCCCGAGTAGGCGCACGTGCCGTTGTCGCAGATCTCGTCCATGGCGCACTGGTCGTCGGTCTGGCAGGCCGTGCCGGTGCCACCGGGCGTGGTGCAGGTGCCGGTGCCGAGATCACACGTGCCCGGCGCGCACTCGATGTCGTCGGTGCAGTTGGCACACTTGCCCGCGTTGCAGACCAGACCGCCGCCGCAATCGAGGGTTTGTGCGCAGGGCGAGCCGACAGTGCCCGCGCCGCCGCTGCCGGCGGGGACCAGCGAAGGATCGGTGCAGCGGAACTCGTGGCACGTCCAGTCAGCGCCGCCGGTGCCCTTGCCCGCGCAGTCGTCGTTGGTCGTGCAGTTCTGGCACTGCCCGTCGACGCACTTCTCGCCGAGGTCGACCACGCAGTGCTTGTCCTTCTTGCACTCGGGGTACGTCGGCTTCTTGCAGCCGGTGAGCGGGGCTGCGAGCGCGAGCACGCACAGATAGAGCGAGAAAGTGACCAGGCGAGAGAGGATGGGTCGCATGTTCGAGGGCTCCTTCGGGCGCCTCAACTGCCAGCGTTGCGCTGGCCCCTCGGCTCCGCGCAAACGAACGTCGCTGCAGCTGGGGGCCCTGCGGTGAGGGCAAGCAATACCACGGCAGCAGGCCGTGTCAACCGCGCCCCGCACGGGCAAAGATGCGGATTTCGTGGACTTCTCCGTCGATCACGATCTGTTTGTGATGGGGCTCGTCGACGACGGCCACGATGTCGGCGCGCGCGATCGACAACGCGGCCTCTTCGAGCTCCAACACATCGTCGAGTTGGAGGCGATGGAGCAAGTACGACGCCACTCCGATCGGCCGGTAGCGGGCGTCCGAGACCTCGAGCGACCACTCGAGCTCGATGGCGCCGGGGTGGTGGTGCGGCGTGACGGCGAGGTTGAACTCGCGCTGGCCGCGATCGGTGCGCACCACCGAGTGCAGGCTCATGGCGTGACCATCGGGCACGGTGGCGCGGTGCCGCGGCAGCACGCTGTGGGCCGTCTCGCCCAGGCGCACGATCTCGATGTCCACGTCGATCGGCCACAGTGCATCGAGCTGTGGTCCGGAGATCGGCGCGCTCAGGCTGCCGTGCGCGTCGGCCTCGGCGTCGGCCGGCGTGACGGCGAGCGAGAGGGCGGCGAGCAGCGGGAGGGTCGCGATGGCGCGGAGCATGGACCCACGCAAAGACACAGGCAGGGTGGGTTGGGCAAGTTTTCGGCGCGGGCCTTGCGAGCGGGTGCGTGCAGCGGCGATGCTCCGCGCCGTGATCGTCAGGCGCATTGCACCCGTGATCGTCGCGATGACGGCGGGCTGCAGCGAGCCGCCGCCGGGCGCGTTGGAGGCTGCGGCGGGCGTGCGCGCCGAGCTGCAGACGTACGCGCTTCAGGCCGAGACGCTGGACGACGCGGTCGCACTGCTCGCATGGCGAGTGCCCACCGCGTCGTGCCCGCACGCCTACCGGGTGCAGTCGAGCGTGGATCCACCGCTGCTGCACGAGGCGGCGAGCATCTCGACGCTCACGATGGCGCCCGACGAGAGCAGCGCCGAGCTGGGGCCCGGGCCCGCTTCGCCCGGCACTGTGCTGGGGATGGACGTGTACTACCGCGGACTGCGGGCCGAGCGGCGCGGGCTCATCCGCGAGGCGTATGCGAGCGCGGAGTTCCTGGGCCCGGCCGCGCCCACCGCCGCCTGCATGGCGCGCACGTGGGATCCGGTCGAGGACGCGTTCGCGCTGGGCTGGCCGCGCCTGCCCGGTCGGCTGACGGCCGTGGACGATGTGTGGACCGGTCTGCGCGTCGAAGGGAAGTGCAACCGCTCGGCGTGCGTCGATCCCAAATCGGGCGGCGGCGGCCCCGACAACCACCACCGAGCCTGCGTGACGATGTCGTGGCAAGAGACGCTCGTGGGTGTGTACGCCGTCGGCGGGCAGCGGCTGGCGCTGGTGCGCAGCCACTGGGACGACGGTCACGTGGGCGAGGGCATCGCGGCCGATCGTGACACGCTGGTGTCGATCGATCACGGCCGCCCGGTGTGGTCGACGACGACGGTGAACCATCGATTCCCCGAGCTGACGATCGACAACACGTTCGCGCCGGTCGTGCGCACGTGGGTGCTCGAGAGCGCCGACACGTGCCCGGGCTCGCTGGCGCAGCTGGGCTTCGAGCGCCGCCCCGACGACGTCGCCGACGTGACCGAGGTGCTGGCGAAGCTCGCCGACATCGACGCGCTTCGCGAGCACGAGCGTCGCACGACGCGGATGCACGATCCCGACGCGGATCCCTTCGAAGCGGCGCCGGGCCCCGCCATCGGCGCGCCGCCTCCCGTCCCCTGACCCTGCCCGAATCCCCGAGTTCTCGAATCGAACACGCATGGACAAGATCGTCATCCACGGTGGAGCCCGCCTGCGCGGCGAGGTCGTCATCCACGGGGCCAAGAACGCGGCGCTGCTGATCCAGTGCGCGGCGCTGCTGACCGACAAGCCCAGTTCGATCCGCCATCTCCCCAAGCTCTCGGACATCCGCACGATGGCGAGCCTGCTGGAGCATCTGGGCTGCGAGATCGAGGGCGATCGGACGATGAACATCGATCCGGGCGGCGTGGAGTCGGGCCCGCTCGAGGCGCCGTACGACATGGTGAAGACGATGCGCGCGTCGGTGACGGTGATGGGGCCGCTGCTCGCCCGGCATGGTCGCTGCCGCGTGTCGCTGCCGGGCGGGTGCGCGATCGGTGCGCGCCCGATCGACCAGCACCTCAAGGGGCTCGAGGCGCTCGGCGCCAAGATCACGCTGCGCCACGGCTATGTCGACTTGAAGGCCAAGCGGCTGCGCGGCGGATCGTTCTTGTTCGACACGGTGACCGTGGGCGGCACCCAGAACCTGATGATGGCTGCGTGTCTGGCCAAGGGGACGTCACGGCTGGAGAACGTGGCGCGCGAGCCCGAGGTCGAGGAGCTCGCGAAGGTGCTGGTGAAGATGGGCGCGCGGATCACCGGGGCGGGCAGTACCGTGATCGAGGTCGAGGGCGTGGACGAGCTGTCGGGGTTCGACCACGCGGTGGTGCCGGATCGCATCGAGGCGGGCACGTTCGCGGTGGCGGCTGCGATCACGCGCGGGGACGTGTTGCTGCTCGATGCGCCGGTGGATCACATGCATGCGACGATCGCCAAGCTGGAGGAGGCGGGGGTCGAGTGCCACGTGGAGGCCGATGGGCTGCGCGTGGTGGGGCCCGAGCGGCTGAAGGCGGTGGACGTGTCGACGCGGCCATATCCCGGGTTTGCCACGGACATGCAGGCGCAGATGATGGTGCTGGCTGCGTGTGCGCATGGGCAGAGCATCGTGACGGAGACGATCTTCGAGAACCGGTTCATGCATGTGCCCGAGCTGTGCCGGATGGGGGCGGATATCACGGTGCAGGGGCACTCCGCGGTGATCCGGGGGGGTGGGAGGTTGACCGGGGCGGAGGTGATGGCGACGGAT
>Ga0105045_10000542_pt1 | contig 28089 bp, 24 predicted proteins | sample MAT02_FD_78089 | JGI IMG/M metagenome (GOLD analysis project Ga0105045, IMG submission 78089) | Freshwater microbial communities from Lake Fryxell liftoff mats and glacier meltwater in Antarctica - MAT-02 (megahit assembly) | ecosystem: Environmental > Aquatic > Freshwater > Ice > Liftoff... | reverse complement strand
GTGAAATAAGTCAGGAGACCTGCCAAAGACCATCCGTTGTTTCGGCGTTCGGAGGAAACGCCCCAACCGCGTACTGTTTCAGTACACCTGTTATCGCCGTTGGTGGTGAAGAAAAATCGTCTTTGGTGGGTATTACCCATCTTCTTTGGCCTGTTAACCGGGACAACTGCTTTCGCGCAGCGTGAGCTGACACAGCGTGACTCGGTTACGACGCTGTCGGCAGTGACGGTGCGGGCCACCCTGCCCGAACGGTTTCTGGCGGGGCAGAAAATTCAGCGCATCGACTCCACCACGTTGTTGCAGTTTCGCTTTGGTTCACTGACCGATTTGTTGCAGTTCAACACCCCGCTGGCGTTTAAAAACTACGGGCCGGGGCAACTCGCTACAGTGTCGTTCCGGGGTACGTCGGCTAACCATACGGCGGTGCTTTGGAACGACATCGACATCAACCAGCCCAACCTCGGCCAAACCGACTTTTCGACCCTGCCCGTTGCCGGTTTCGATAGGCTTTCGGTGCAGTATGGTTCGTCGGCGAGTGTGGTAGGGTCCGGTGCAGTGGGCGGCAGCGTGTTGCTCGGTAGTGCGGGTGAGTGGCGTACCGGCATTGGCGTTTCGCTGGGGCAGCAGGTAAGCAGCTTCCGAAACAACCAGACGCAGCTGGGCGTTCGCTACGGCGGTTCGCTGGGTAAAAGCTGGCAACTGTCCGGCAAGTCGTTCGCGTACCGGAGCCAGTTCAATAACGACTATCCGTATCGCGAACGGCGGAATTATTTTGTCGAGCAATCGCAAACGGCGCAGCGAGGACTGGTACAGGATATCTTTCTGCGCGACAAACGCGGGCGGCAGGTGTCGGTAAACGCTTGGCTGACAGATAATGACCTTGTGCTGACCCCGCAGGACACCGTAGCCCGCGAACAGACCCGAACGCAGTCGGCGCGGCTGCTGGCGAGTTACGAAGCCAACGCCATAACGCTGCGGCTCGGCTGGATTCAGGATCGCTTTGACTATGCCAAAGGCAATTTCGATTTGCCGAGCCGTACCCGCACCGATCGTTTTCTGGCCCGCGCCGAACGCGAGTTTACCTTTTGGCCCGGCAACAGTCAGGTACAAACCGTGCTGCGGGTCGGTGGCGAATGGTCACACTACCGCACCGTTACGGATGGCTATGGCGGGCAGCTCATCACAGAAAACCGGCAGAATCTGTACGCTCTGCTTCGTGTACAAACCCCGCGCTGGCTGGTGTCGGCCAATATCCGACAGGCTTACGTAACCCGGTTCAACCCGCCCCTGACGCCCTCGCTCGGCGTTGAACACAAACTGATTCGGCGGGAGAAACTGGCCCTGACCGCCAACGCATCTATCGGGCGTAGCTACCGCGTACCAACACTGAACGAACGCTACTGGCAGGTACTGGGCAACCCCAACCTACGCTCCGAAAACGGTCTGAATATGGAAGCCGGGCTAACCGCCACCGCCAACCTTACCGACAACTTCGCGCTCACCACCGACGCCACCGCCTACCGCAACCGCGTGGACGACTGGTCGTACTGGAATCCTGACTTTGGCTACCGGGTCGAGAATCTCCAACTGGTTGTGGCGCAGGGGGGCGAGTTGAACACTACCTTGACCTACGCCCGCGATGGCTGGCAAACGGGCATCCGGGCGGGGTACGCGCTCACGCGCTCATCGCAGCAGCGGGCGTACAACGTATATGCGCAGGACATAGTTGGCAAGCAACTGCCTTACGTACCCATCCATAACGGCACGCTGAACGCCTGGATAGCCCGGAATAAAACCCGCCTGACCGTGCAGACGCAGGCCAGCTCGCGCCGGTATATCACCTTCGACGAAAGCCAGTATTTTAAGGGTATTGTACTGACCAACGTGCTGCTCGAAACGGATGTGCACGTCGGTTCGGTGCCGGTACGGGTGCAAGGGCAAATAAATAACGTGTTCGATACGCTGCTGTTCAGCGTGAAGCGGAATGCCCTGCCGGGTCGTAATTTTTCAATCAATCTGTTAATCAATTCTCCGCTTATCAAACCATGAAAAATCTAATCACAAAAATCACTGCCAACGCGCTGCTGGCCCTTACCCTGTGGAACTGCAACACCACCGACCCCGAACCAACACCTTACGAGTCGGGCGTGTACGTTATCAACTCCGGTAATTTTCTGGACAACAACGGCTCTATCTCCTTTTTGCCGCGTAACTCCTCTACCGTCATCACGGACATTTTCAATGCGGCCAATGCCCGGACGTTTACGGGTGGCGTGCAGGACTATACCGAAATTGACGGTAAAGGCGTGGTTTTGGTTGATAACAGCACCGCCGGGCAGGACAAAATAGAAATCGTATCGACTGGCACGTTCAAATCGCTGAAGACACTGGCGGCTCCCGATGTAGAAAACCCCCGCTTTGTGGTTCGTACCGGAAACAACAAAGCCTATGTCACGTGCTGGGGTGCAACGGGTAGTGGAGCCAATTTTTTTGCTAACCCTGGCTACGTGCTGGTACTGGACCTGGCCGCGCAGACCATCACCAAACGGATTCCGATGCCCAAAGCCCCCAATCGTATGGTTGTAATTGGTAATGAAGTATATGTAGGCAGCGACGCCGGCGACCCAACCTTAGTGGTCATTAACACCGATACCGACGAACTGAAGCAACCTGCCGTTACGGTTGGAGCCAATACCAACCCCGTTGCTGTCGATGCCAACAATCAGCTCTGGGCCTACAGTGGTGCCACCAACGAGATGGTACGCATAAACCCGGCCAACAAAGTCATTGCGGCCCGGCTCAAGGTGGGTGGTTCGCCAAAATCGCCCGGTCCATTCGCCATCAGTGCTGACCGCAGGACGGTTTATTTTGTAAACTCGTTTTTCGACTCCGCCGATAATTTCAGACAAAAAGGGGAAACATACCGATTTAATATCGACGCTACGAGTATTCCGGCAGCTACGCCGTTTATCAATCGACTCTTTATCGGTCTGGGCGTTGATCCACAAACGGGTACAATCTATGCGGGTATTACGCCTTCTTTCAAGCAGGCCGGATTTGTGGTACGTTATAAGTCGGACACGGGCGTTCTGATTGACTCGGTACGGGCTGAAATTGCTCCGTCGCGCTTTTTCTTCCGGTAAGTTCTGCTGATTGGCGTGAACAATGGTGGGTGGTATAGGGTTGAATAGGGCGTTTATCGTAAAAAATTTGTCTATTTGTGCCGACATACGCCACCAAACCATTTATTATTCATGCGCGGATTATTATACTTTCTGCTTTTCCTGCTGATTATTGTCGGCATTTTGTACGTACTCACGGGCTGGAGCTACAGCGATGGCGAACGGGCCGGTACGGTCTCTAAATTCAGTCGGCGGGGATTTGTCTTCAAAACCTACGAAGGCGTTCTGAATGTAGGCGGCTTTTCGGGTGAAACCGGCTCACTGACGCCCCAGTATTTCGATTTCTCGGTTAAGGACGATGCTGTTGCCGCTAAAATCACGGATGCCGTAAAAACCGGTCAGCGCGTAACGCTTCACTACGAAGAGAAAATCCTGAAACTGCCCTGGAACGGCGAAACCAAGTATTACATCACCAGTGTAGAGGTTGTTGGACCGGCCATAAATCCATACGGAGCCAGTCCTGCCTATCCGGGCGGGCAAAACCAGCCGCAGGGGTATCAGCAGCAACCCATGCAGCAACAATCACAACCGATGCAGCCGGGTCAGACTCCGCCTGTTCAGGAGCCGGTCATGGCCGATTCGACGCTGTAAAAAAAGAAGGGCTGGTCTGAAAACCGGCCCTTCTTCGTACCCTGATTATTTCAAAACCCGGCTTGGAAATCTGGCCATTTTCCGCTAATTTTATCTGTTTAAACAACCATCCAGACATGGCAAAATCAGATACGGCGCAAGCCACAGCATCTGCTAATGACAACAAGTTAAAAGCTCTCCAAACCACCATCGAGAAGTTAGACAAAGCCTTTGGGAAAGGTACCGTGATGCGGCTCAGCGACACTAAAGTCACGAACGTTCCGGTTATTTCCACGGGTTCGCTCGGCCTCGATTTAGCCCTTGGTATCGGTGGCTTACCCCGCGGGCGGGTCGTTGAAATCTACGGCCCCGAATCGTCGGGTAAAACCACCCTGACGTTGCACTGCATTGCCGAAGCCCAGAAAGCCGGCGGTTTGGCGGCCTTCATCGATGCCGAACACGCCTTTGACCGGGCATATGCCGAAAAGCTCGGTATCGACACCAAGAACCTGCTCATCTCGCAGCCCGACAACGGCGAGCAGGCCCTCGAAATTGCCGAACACCTGATTAGCTCCGGTGCCATCGATATCATCGTCATCGACTCTGTGGCGGCTCTGGTGCCGAAGGCTGAGATCGAAGGCGAAATGGGCGAAAGCAAAATGGGGTTGCAGGCTCGTTTAATGAGTCAGGCCCTGCGGAAACTGACCGGCACCATCAGCAAAACCGGCTGCTGCTGCATTTTTATTAACCAGTTGCGTGAGAAAATTGGGGTGATGTTCGGCAACCCCGAAACGACGACCGGTGGTAACGCCCTGAAATTCTATGCATCGGTCCGGCTCGACATCCGGCGCATTGGTCAGATTAAGGACTCTGACAATGTAGTGGGCAACCGCACGAAGGTGAAGGTGGTCAAGAACAAGATGGCCGCGCCCTTTAAAGTAGTCGAGTTCGACATCATGTATGGTCAGGGGATCTCAAAAGTAGGCGAAATACTTGACCTCGCCGTAGAGATGGAAATCGTTAAAAAGTCCGGTTCTTGGTTCTCCTATGGCACCAGCCGCCTGTCTCAGGGCCGTGACGCTGTCAAAGAACTCCTGCTCGACAACCCCGAACTGATGGCCGAGATTGAAGGAAAAATCCGCGCCAAAATTGCTGACGACGACGAAATCCTGCTCGACCCCGTTCTGGCTGCCACCGCCGAAGACGACGAAGGCGAAATCGACGATTAACGGACAGCCTTCCTTTCAGGTTGGCGAATGCAAAAAAAGGGTAGCTGACAATCAGCTACCCTTTTTTTATCGATGTTCAGGTTTTTATCTACCAAACACCTACCCCAAAGGGCGGCACTACATTACCGTTGCTCCAGCGATACGAAATCGCGGTGGGTGGAGCCGGTGTAAATCTGGCGGGGACGACCGATGGGTTCTTTGGTCTCGCGCATTTCTTTCCACTGCGCAATCCAGCCCGGCAGGCGGCCAATGGCAAACATAACCGTGAACATATTGGTCGGGATGCCCAGCGCGCGATAGATGATGCCAGAGTAGAAATCGACGTTGGGGTAGAGTTTGCGCGACACGAAATACTCGTCGTTCAGGGCGGCTTCTTCCAGCCCTTTAGCAATGTCAAGAATGGGGTCGTTAACGCCGAGTTTGCTCAGGACGTCATCGGCAGCTTTTTTGATGATTTTGGCACGAGGGTCGAAATTCTTGTAAACCCGGTGGCCGAACCCAAACAGTCGGAAGCCGGTCGTTTTGGCGTTCTTGGCCATCTCTACGTACTTGCTTACGTCGCCCCCGTCGGCTTTGATGGCTTCGAGCATTTCTATGACTTCCTGATTAGCTCCGCCGTGCAGCGGCCCCCACAGCGCCTGAATGCCTGCCGAAATAGACGAATAGATATTAGCCTGCGACGAACCCACAAGCCGCACCGTGCTGGTAGAGCAGTTTTGCTCGTGGTCGGCGTGTAGAATCAGTAGAACGTTCAGTGCTTCCGTTACTACCGGGTCAACCTGATAATCTTCTACCGGCAGGGAGAACATCATGTTCAGGAAATTCGGGATGTAATCGAGGTTATTCTTCGGATAATTGATAGGGTGGCCCATTGCCCGCTTGTACGACCAGGCAGCCAGCGTAGGCAGCTTGGCCAGTAGCCGGATAATCTGCAAATCGGTTTTTTCGTCTGGTCCCTCATAGGATTCGGGATAAAACGCGCTCATGGCACTGACCATCGAGGAGAGTACACCCATGGGGTGTGCACTGACCGGAAAACCCTCGAAGATTTTGTGCATGTCTTCGGGAACGAGCGTATGCCGGGTAATGGCGTTTGTGAATTTCTTATACTGCTCTGAGGTAGGGAGCTCGCCGTAAATAAGCAGGTACGCTACGCCGAGAAACGACGCTTTGGCGGCCAGGTCTTCGATGGAATAACCCCGGTAGCGGAGGACGCCTTCCTCGCCGTCGAGGTAGGTAATGGCACTTTTAGTAGCTCCGGTGTTTTTATAACCCCGGTCCAGCGTTACATAACCGGTTTGGTCGCGGAGGGAAGAAATGTCGAAGGCTTTTTCCTGTTCGGTGCCTTCGAGGATAGGGAATGAGTACGATTTGCCGTCGAGGGTCAGTTCAGCGTTTGTCATATAAAGTGGAATGGGAGTGTTCTCCGGTAGAGAATGGGTTGGAATGTATCGAAGATTAAGACGGGCTAAGTTAGGGCAAAAACCGCTATGACGGGCGTCTAATCCCAAAAAAGCCAATGCGCCGTTGGCACGGTTGACAATCCATCGGTATGGCAATAGGTTTTGATTACGGCAGGTACCAAATGCCGCCTTTCATCACCCGCCGGACCTGTTGCAAGCTCCCAATGGTCTGCGCCGGATCTCCCGTTACCAGCACCAAATCGGCTAGCAAGCCCACTTTGATACGACCCCGGTCGGTCAGGTGGAAAACGTCGGTATTGATTGATGTGGCTGAACGCAGTGCGTCGAGGGGTTGCATGCCATAGTCCGCCATCATCATCAGTTCGCGGGCGTTCTCACCGTGCGGAAACACACCCACGTCGCCCCCGGCGCAGATGATAATGCCCGCGTCGAGGGCCTGCTGAAATGTAATACGCTTTTGTTTGATGCGCTTCGGTTCAGGATCCTGGCCCTTTTTCCAGCCCCGGTACTGCGAAACGGCGTCGCCAGCCGCGAGGGTAGGGCAGAGGGCGGTACCGTAGTTGGCATACACTTTTATCAAATCTGCCCCGTGCCCAATCTGCGACCGCACCACCCGAACCAGATCATCGTGACCGTCGGCTTCTTGGGCACCTTACGGTACGTTGATATCAGTGCTGAGTTTGGGTCTATACGAGCCGGTTGCCACAATGCCCCGTGTTGCAATGACCATACGCGGACCGGGAATGATACCCTGGTTGATGGCCTGTTTCAGGCTCACGTCGTCATAGTCCGCACCTTCAGTGCCAAGGTCGCGAGCGGTGGTGAAACCTGCCAGCAGCGTTTTTTGGGCTTGAACCGTTGCCCGCGCCGTACGCATGGAGCGTGATTCCCGCAGCACCTGATCGTTCTAGAGTGTTTCGTTGTACGGATGTAGAAACAGGTGCGAATGCCCTTCAATCAGCCCCGGCAGCAGTGTCTGACCGGGTAGCTCGATTACCTCGGCCCCGTTGGCCGGTACGTTTGCTACTGGCCCGACGGCGTCAATCTTGTCGCCCTCTACCTGAACTACCCAGCCCTCATGCATGGTCTCGCCATCAAAGACACGGTCGGGTTTAAGCAGGTAGTTCGTTTGGATTTGGGCAATGGCTGAGCGAGTCAAAAAAAACAGACAGGCTAAAAAAAGGCGGTTCATCGGCGAACGGGTTTGTTGGTGACCAATTCAGCTAAACTCTTACCGAAAACCAGCGCCAGCAGCCCCGGCAGCAAAATGGCCCCTGCCCGGAAGCCCGCGCCGGTAAGTTTGTACACACCGGAATTATACAGCGTAAAACTGTCGATGAGCCAATAAACACTCACGGCCATAAGCACACCGAGCAGAAAGCCGGCCAGCACACGCCCTAACCGGCCAACGAGCCAGCAAACAAGTAATGCAACCCCCGTAACGGCGGCAACGGTACCAAGGGCCTTCGGAAACGTATTGAGATAATCGTAATCGAAGAAAAAGACGCCCGCCCGGCCAACCAGATTGGGATGAGACAACAACCAGCCATCCAGAATGACCAGCACAATTAACAAAACATAGAAAGACGGATTACGCATGAACAGATTAACTGGTTGAATAACTTAAAAACTAACGCTCGGCTGAGCATCTTATCACATTGCACAGGAGTAAAATAAAAGAACCGCACGAGCAGACCGTGCGGTTCTTTTAAGAACGTTTCAGCTTATAACTCATTCAGCAGCAGCTTACGCCAGCGGACCTTAATGCCGCCCCCATCATGAATTTGCAGGGCGATAGAGCCGTTGGCCGCGCCAATTTTCTCGTCGTGCATGTCCACCATTAGTGTGCCGTTCAGGTACGTTTGTACGTGATCGCCCTCAACACGAATGCGCAAGGTATTCCACTCACCGGGTTTAAGAATGTTTTCTTTCTCATCAGGAATCTGTTCAAGCCAGCCGCGCCCGTACGATTCGTAGATACCACCCGTATCGTAGTCTTTGGGAGCAACTTCTACCTGCCAGCCACTAATTTTAATGCCTTCAATGCTCGACCGAAAAAACACGCCACTGTTGCCATTTGCTTCCTGCTTGAACTCAAGTGACAGGTCAAAGTTTTTGTACGACTTGTCCGTAGCCAGATAGCCATATTTCTTGTCGGGGCCGCTTTCGCAGACCAGGTTGCCGTTGTCAACGTACCATTTTTCAGTACCGTAAACGGTCCAGCCGGTCAGGTCTTTGCCGTTGAAGAGCGCTATTTTTTTCGTTGGCATCGTAAAGGCCAGCGTGGCCGCGAGGGTAATCAGCGAAACGAAGCGTGTCATGTGATTGATTTGATTAGTGAGTGAAATTATGGTTTGCCCATGATAATACAAACGGGAGCCGGCACTGATACCGAATTACCGGTGTAGATGAGTTTTCCGTTTTTTTTGTCCCGCCGAAAGATAGTGATGTTATCGGTATCCTGATTGGCAACGAAAACGAACTCGCCTTTGGGGTCAATCAGGAAATTACGGGGTGTTTTGCCCTCAACCGGCTGATCAGCCACTTTGGTCAGCATGCCATCCGTACCAATCGAAAAAATGGCCAGTGTGTTGGCTCCCCGGTTGGACTGGTACAGAAACCTGCCCGACGGGTCAATGTGGATGTCAGCACTGGTATTTTGCCCCGTGAACCCATCGGGCAGTGTCGAGACGTTGTCCTGAATCAGCGTTAACGCACCAGTTTTGGGATTGCGCCTGAACACAGCTACCGACGAGACCAATTCTTCAACCAGGTAAGCATAGTTGCCGTTTGGGTGAATGGCGAAGTGGCGAGGGCCGGAGCCAGGCTTGACCGCAACGAACGGCATTGTGGCGGGTTTTACCGTACTGGCTTTCGGGTCGATGGCCAGAATGTGCAGCTTGTCGGTGCCGAGGTCAGCTACGTACAAAAATCGATTGTCAGGCCCTACAGTGGCTGAGTGTACGTGCGGCCCATTCTGTCGTTGCTGGTTTGTACTGCTGCCGCTGTTTTGAATACTATCGGTAGAAGGAGAGAGCCTACCGCTGGCCTGAATGGGGAACACCACCATACTGCCCCCGCCGTAATTGGCTACAAAGGCGGACTTGCCGGTATGATCGATACTAATGTAACAGGGGCTGCTACCAAGCGATGGCTGGCTGTTCATGTATGTCAGTTTTCCAGTTTTCTTCTCAATCGTGTACGAACTGACACCTCCACTTTTTTCGGCACCCTCGTCAACCGAGTAGAGATACCTGCCAGACGGATGCATAGTCAGAAACGAAGGACTTTTGGTCTTTGAGATGCTTTGTACCTGTTGCATGGTTCCGGCTTTCCGGTCAAAGCTAAAGACGTACATACCTTCGCTGCCCCGGATAGAGTAGGTGCCGACATACATAATTTCGCCGGAGGACTGCGCCCAAAGCTGCGGACTCAGGCTGATCGTCAGCCATACGAGGAGGATAAGTTTTTTAATCATGCTATTAAAAAAAAGCTGGTTTAGACTGAACCATAACGCCGAAACAACAAAGAAGAAGCGAACATCTTTCAAATAGGGATGCTGTCTGCGCTGACCTCGGTTGACTGATTCGATTGAATCTGTAAAAAAACAGTAATTTTTAAAGAAATTACATACTGAGTTTGGTTTAGCATGTAGTGTGGCCTTGAGGAGGTTGGTCAGAATCCCTTACCTTTGCGTTACAAAAAACCCGTTTTAGCGGGTTCATGAATTAATCCTAACTTTTCATTACCTGTTTTTCATTCCATCTTCTATGAAAAAGATACTGATTCTCTTCGCGGCTGTGGCCATGCTTTCATCCTGCAACAGCAAGAAGCGGCAAGCCGAAATCCAGTCGCTCCAGGAAGCCCGTGACAAAGCCGTTGCTTCATTGAACGATTGCGATCAGCGCACTGCCGATCTGCGTTCGCAACTAACGGCCAAAGACACCGATGCTCAGGCCAAAACAAAGCAGGTTAATGACCTCATGGCGCAGGTAGATTACCTGAAAAAGACCAATATTAACCTTCTTGATCGGATGTCGGACCTCTCTATCGTGAGCAAGGCCGGTGCCGAGAGCATCAAAAAGTCGCTCGAAACGCTGAATGAGCAAACTAAGTACACCAACAACCTGAACGCCAGCATTCAGCGTAAAGACTCCATTAACCTCGCCCTGGTGATGAGCCTGAAACGTTCGCTCGACGATATCAACGATCAGGACGTGCAGGTTGAGGTGAAGAAGGGTGTGGTTTATGTATCACTGTCTGATAAGATGCTGTTTCAGTCTGGAAGCTATCAGGTATTACCAGCGGCCGAGAATGTGCTGAGCAAAGTGGCTAAAGTGGTCAATGATCACAAAGATCTCGACATTCTGGTTGAAGGCCACACCGACGTTGTCCCCATTTCGACATCGGCTATCAAAGACAACTGGGATTTGAGCGCGTTACGGGCTACGTCGGTGGTACGTATGTTGCAGGGCAAGTTTGGAGTATCGCCGGCGCGACTGACCGCCGGTGGTCGTTCGGAGTACGCACCAAAAGATGATAACACAACCTCGGTAGGACGTCAGCAAAACCGCCGGACCGAAATCATCATTACTCCGAAACTCGATCAGTTCTTCAACCTGTTGTCGAGCGGCCAGGCTGGTGGCAAGTAATCTCTTTAGCATAAAAAAAGCCCCTCTGAACAATTCAGCGGGGCTTTTTTTATGTACCCGGACGGGACATCCAGGCTGCGTCACGAAACCGTAATTGAAAAGCTTGCTTCAAATACTTTTCCGGTGTCAGCGCACTGAATTAGTTCTTTCTGCTCTATGGGTACTGGTTTTCCTTCGCTGTCGGCGCACCCAAGCCAGGGTTCGATGCAGATAAATGACGCGCCCGGTTTAGCCCACAGACCCAGATAAGGAAAGCTTGGAAACTCAACCGTTACCGTCTGTTCATGTTTTTCGCTACGGAGTGTTACACGCCGGGAGCGCAATTTTTTGAACACCAGCGCGTCCTGATCGAACAGGTGCTTGGTGAGGGATAAGCGGTTGCCGAGTGTGGCAACTGGTTCGGTTTCGCCCGTAAAATATCCGCCTTCCGAGAGTTTATGTGTTACCAGCGACTCGTCGTACTCAAATTCGATGAAGTAGTCTTCATAGACGTCACCTTCTCTAAACGGTACGGCAAATGCTGGATGCGCACCCACAGAAAAATAAACTGGTTGTTCGTCTTCGTTCAGCATTCGATACGTGACCGTCAGGCGTGGCCCGTCGAGTTCATATATAATCTGAAACAGAAATTTGTAAGGATATACAGCCCTCGTCTCTGAATCGGCCCGCAGTGAAAACACGGCGTGTAAGTCTGACGATTCGGTAGTTTCAAACAACGATAGACGGGCGAAACCATGCCGCTGCATTGGATACGTTTTCCCATCGATGAGTAGCTGGTTATTCAGACAGCCTCCCACGACAGGAAATAGGTTAGGTGCGTGCCAGGGCCAGACCGTTGGGTTAGCCTGCCAAAGGTGTTCAATACCGCTACTCTTATGAAAGAGCGACGTTAGTTCGGCCCCTTTGGATTTGATGGTAACGCGCAACGCGTCGTTTTCGAGGATTGTCATACCGCCAAAACTAACAAAAGCCGCTCAATGTTGAGCGGCTTTTGCAAAATGGATCAGCCTTCGGGAGCGGACCGTTAGTAGGTGATGTTAGAACCGGAAGTGCGAGAATGCCTTGTTGGCCTCGGCCATACGGTGCGTATCATCTTTCTTCTTCACAGCCGCGCCTTCGCCTTTGGCAGCCGCAATGATTTCGGCGGCCAACCGATCTACCATCGTCTTCTCGCCCCGTGAACGCGAATACTTAATCAACCACTTCATGCCAACAGCCACCTTACGGTCGGCCCGGACTTCGGTCGGTACCTGAAATGTGGCACCACCAACCCGGCGACTTTTCACCTCTACCGAGGGCATGACGTTGTTCAATGCTTTCTTCCACGTATCCAGGCCGCTTTCGGAGGTGCGCTTGGCAACCACGTCGAGGGCATCGTAGAAAATGGAGTACGCCAGGCTTTTCTTACCTTCGTACATCAGGTTATTAACAAATTTGGTTACCAGAACCTCCTTGTATTTGGGATCTGGGAGGACGTAACGCTTTGGCGGTTTGGCCTTTCTCATGGTTTCTTCAGATTTTTGGTCTTACTCTGCCGCAGTCTTTCAACGGGCAGTGGATTGATTTTACTTCTTCTTCTTAGCCGGTGCGCCTTTGCCAGCAGGGGCTGCCTGACCGGGTTTCGGACGCTTGGCACCGTACTTGGAACGACTCCGCAACCGACCGCTTACGCCAGCCGTATCGAGCGCACCACGCACAATGTGATACCGTACACCCGGCAGGTCTTTTACCCGGCCACCGCGAATCAGCACGATGGAGTGTTCCTGCAGGTTATGACCTTCGCCCGGAATATAGGCGTTTACTTCTTTTTGGTTCGTCAGACGAACACGGGCAACTTTCCGAAGGGCCGAGTTCGGCTTTTTCGGTGTCGTGGTATATACACGCGTACATACACCCCGACGTTGTGGGCAGGCATCAAGAGCTGGTGATTTTGACTTATATACCAGTTTCTCACGGCCCTTACGCACCAATTGTTGTATCGTAGGCATTCTTTGATGAGTTTAACAAACGGTCTTCCCGAAATTTGAGGTGCAAAGATACGGAAAAGTGGCTGAACGACAAGGGTAAAACAGGTTATGGTGTCCAGTTTACGGAATGCCGGGTCGCACCGTAAACCGGACACTGCAACCTGCACTAAGCCTGCCCAACCGGGCCACCGAAACCACCACCGGGAATGCGGAACGTATCGCTCGGTTCGTTGATGTCGCCGTAAGCTTCCTCGAACTTGCTAATGTTCTCGCGGAGAGCTTCGAGTAGCCGCTTGGCATGTTCGGGCGTCAGAATGATGCGGGCTTTTACTTTGGCCTTCGGCACCCCTGGCATCAGGCGGATGAAGTCAACGATAAACTCGCTGTTGGAATGGGCAATCATGGCCAGGTTAGCGTAGGTACCTTCGGCAATGTCTTCGCTAAGTTCGACGTCGATAGAGCCGTCGGTATTTTGGTTTTGCTGCTGGGCGTTCATAGTCTGTTTCTTTTGGCAAAAATACGGTTAAGCACTCAAAAAAGCCGCCCCGATCATTGCTGAACGGGGCGGCTTCGATTTTGTATTCACATTAGCTATTAAGCCGTTGCTTTCTTCTTGCTGCGGGTAAACGACTCGCGCGATTCGGTAATCGTTTCGAGTTCGTCTTTCGAGCCGACAATCAGATTCTGGTAGCGACGGATACCCGTACCAGCCGGAATGAGGTGGCCCACAATGACATTCTCTTTCAGACCTTCGAGCGTGTCCCGCTTGCCGCGAATCGATGCTTCGCTCAGCACCTTCGTCGTTTCCTGGAACGAAGCCGCCGAAATAAAGCTGTCCGTACCCAGCGACGATTGCGTGATACCCATCAGCGTCGGTTGCGATACCGCAGCCATCGCATCGCGAACGGTCACAAGGGCCAGGTCACGGCGTTTCAGGCTGGAGTTCTCGTCGCGCAGACGGCGGGTCGTTACGATCATGCCCGGCTTAAAATTCTCCGAGTCACCGGCGTCAACCACCACTTTAGCGTCGAGCATCTTGTCGTTTTCTTCGCGGAAACTCCACTTGTCAACAACCTGACCTTCGAGGAAGTTGGTATCGCCCGAGTCGATGATTTCAACTTTCTGCATCATCTGCCGAACAATGGCTTCGATGTGCTTGTCGTTGATTTTCACACCCTGCAAGCGATATACCTCCTGAATCTCGTTCACCAGATATTCCTGCACAGCAGTCGGTCCTTTAATGGCCAGAATGTCGCTCGGCGTAATGGCACCATCGGAAAGTGGCGCACCAGCCCGTACGAAGTCGTTGTCCTGCACGAGGATGAACTTCGACAGCGGTACCAGATACTTCTTTTTCGTGCCGTCTCTCGACTCGATGAAGATTTCGCGGTTACCCCGCTTGATAGCACCGTAGGTTACGACACCGTCAATCTCGCTCACAACCGCTGGGTTTGACGGGTTCCGGGCTTCAAAAAGCTCCGTTACGCGCGGCAGACCACCGGTGATGTCGCGGGTTTTGCCGACGTTGCGCGGAATCTTGGCCAGCGGCTGACCGGCTTTGATGGCCTGTCCTTCTTTCACCACCAGACGCGAACCAACCGGCAGGTTGTAGATTTTCTCCAACAACCCATTATTGTTAGTGTCTGTGAGGTGCAGCGACAGCGTCGTTGTTCCCTCAACCACAATGGCCGGGTTCTTGGTTTTATCGCGGCTGTCGATGATTACCTTCTCCTGGAAGCCCGTCTGTTCGTCGAACTCCTCACGGTAGGTGATGCCATCTTCAATTGCGTCGAAGCGCAACGTACCAGTCAACTCAGACAGAATAACGGCATTGTAGGGATCCCAGGCGCAGATGTCGTCGCCTTTCTTCACCATATCGCCGTCTTTCACCCGCAGGAACGCGCCGTACGGAACGTTATTGCTGATCAGGACCACGTTCTTGTCAGTTGGATCGACAATCCGAACCTCGCCCGAACGGCCCATCACAATCGTTGTTTCTTTGCCCTCGGCGTCGGTCGATTGTACCGTGCGCATCTCTTCGAGTTCGATCACACCATCGAATTTAGCTTTGATCGACGCATCGACCGCAATGTTTGAGGCTGTACCACCCACGTGGAAGGTACGAAGCGTCAACTGCGTACCTGGCTCGCCAATCGACTGCGAGGCAATAACGCCCACCGCTTCGCCGATGTCAACCATGCGTCCCGATGCCAAGTTACGACCGTAGCACTTGGCGCAAACGCCCTGCCGTGATTCGCAGGTCAGTACTGACCGGATTTCGACCGTTTCGATGCTCGTTTCGTCAATCTGAGCCGCTACCTCTTCGGTAATTAACTCACCGGAGGCAAGAATGAGGATCGGATTGCCATCAGCGTCTTTCCGCAAAGGATCATAGATGTCGTGTACTGTTGTCCGGCCCAGAATCCGCTCCGAAAGAGGTTCAACGATGTCTTCGTTGTCTTTCAGGGCCGACACCTGCAAGCCGCGCAGCGTACCACAATCGTCTTCGCTGATAATTACGTCCTGCGCCACGTCGTGCAAACGGCGGGTCAGATAACCGGCGTCTGCCGTTTTTAGAGCTGTATCGGCCAGACCTTTCCGCGCACCGTGCGTCGAGATAAAGTATTCCAGTACGTCGAGACCTTCTTTGAAGTTCGACAGAATCGGGTTTTCGATAATCTCACCAACCGAGCCTTGCAGGTTTTTCTGCGGCTTGGCCATCAGACCCCTCATACCACCCAACTGACGAATCTGCTCGCGCGAACCACGGGCACCGGAGTGCATCATCATATAGATGGAGTTGAACCCACCCTGGTCGGCTTCGAGTTGTTCCATCAGCGTTACCGTCAGGCGCGAGTTTACCCGCGTCCAGATGTCGATAACCTGATTGTAACGTTCGTTTTCCGTAATCAGACCCATCAGGTAGTTATCCCACACGCCCTGTACTTCGGCTTTGGCTCCGTCAACCAGGCTTTGCTTGGCCTCGGGAATCATAACGTCGCTCAGACCGATAGACAGACCACCTTTGAAGGCCATCTGGAAACCGAGTTCTTTGATTTCGTCGAGGAACTGAGCCGTTCGCGCACTACCCGAAATCTTGAAAATCTGCGCGATAATCTGCTGCAGTTTTTTCTTCGTAAGCAGTTCGTTAATGTAGCCAACTTCTTTTGGTACCGCCTGATTGAACAACAGACGACCGGCTACTGTGTCGATTATTTTCTCGACCAGATTGCCATTTTCATCGCGCAGCGTTACCCGGCACTTGATGTTGGCGTGCTTGGAAATCTTGCCTTCGTTGATACCGATGATAACCTCTTCAGCACCATAGAACGTCATGCCTTCGCCCGAAATGGGGTACTCAGGAATGCTCTTGCGGCCTTTGGTTACGTAATACAAGCCCAATACCATGTCCTGCGACGGTACCGTAATCGGCGCGCCGTTGGCAGGGTTCAGGATGTTGTGCGACGCCAGCATCAGCAACGACGCTTCCAGTACGGCTTCCTGACCAAGCGGCACGTGAACGGCCATTTGGTCACCGTCGAAGTCAGCGTTGAACGCAGTACAAACGAGCGGATGCAACTGAATGGCTTTACCCTCGATGAGCTTCGGCTGGAATGCCTGAATACCCAGTCGGTGCAGTGTTGGAGCACGGTTCAGCAGAATCGGGTGGCCTTTCAGCACGTTCTCCAGAATGTCCCAGATAACGGGGTCTTTCCGATCCACGATTTTCTTCGCCGATTTCACCGTTTTCACGATGCCCCGCTCAATGAGTTTCCGAATCACGAACGGCTTGAATAATTCAGCCGCCATATCCTTGGGTAAACCACACTCGTGCAGTTTCATTTCGGGACCGACCACAATAACTGAACGACCTGAATAGTCAACACGCTTACCGAGCAGGTTTTGCCGGAAACGGCCCTGCTTGCCTTTCAGCATATCGGACAGTGACTTCAAGGCGCGGTTGCCTTCCGAACGAACGGCGTTCACCTTCCGCGAGTTGTCGAACAGCGAATCGACGGCTTCCTGCAACATCCGCTTTTCGTTGCGGAGAATCACTTCGGGAGCCTTGATTTCGATAAGCCGCTTCAGACGGTTGTTCCGAATGATAACCCGGCGATACAAATCGTTGAGGTCAGACGTAGCAAACCGACCACCATCCAGTGGGACGAGTGGGCGCAGTTCGGGTGGAATGACTGGCACCATTTTGATAACCATCCACTCGGGGCGATTCTCGATGCGGGTGTTGGCTTCCCGAAACGCTTCAACTACTTTCAGCCGCTTCAGGGCTTCGGCCTTGCGTTGCTGCGAGGTGTCGGTAGCTGCTGCGTGACGGAGCGAGTAGGAGAGTTCATCCAGTTCAACCCGCGACAATAGCATCTCAAGGGCTTCGGCCCCCATCTTGGCGATGAATTTGTTCGGATCTTTATCCTCTAAGTGCTGGTTGGTACTGGGCAGCTTATCCATGATGTCGAGGTATTCATCCTCGGTCAGGAAATCAAGCTGGTTGATACCGTCTTCGGCTTTCACACCCGGTTGCACCACCACATAACGTTCATAGTAGATGACTTGGTCGAGTTTTTTGGTCGAGAGACCCAGCAGATAACCGATTTTGTTCGGTAGCGACCGGAAATACCAGATGTGTGCCACGGGAACCACCAGTTCAATGTGGCCCATGCGCTCCCGGCGTACCTTCTTCTCGGTCACTTCCACACCACAACGGTCGCAGATGATTCCTTTGTAGCGAATCCGCTTATACTTGCCGCAGTGGCATTCCCAGTCCTTGGTTGGCCCAAAGATGCGCTCGCAGAACAAGCCACCCATCTCGGGCTTATAGGTCCGGTAATTGATAGTCTCCGGCTGTGTCACTTCGCCGTAGGAACTCTCCAAAATAGACTCCGGCGACGCCAGGCTGATTGTAACGCTCTGAAAGTCGCTGTTGAGCTTCTTGTTCTTTTTGAACGACATTGGTCGGAGATTAAAAGTTAAAAATTGTCATTGATGAGTCATTTGATAGTCGTTGGCTGTCATTCGTAGTAAAAACAATTGCTAACTACTAAATGACAATCAATGACTACCAAATGACCATAGATTGACTATTCAAGTGTGATTTCAAGGGCCAGACCGCGCAACTCGTGAACGAGTACGTTAAATGACTCCGGTATGTTCGGCTTCGGCAGATTTTCGCCTTTTACAATGGCTTCGTATGCCTTTGCACGACCTACCACGTCGTCGGATTTCACGGTCAGGATTTCCTGAAGGATGTTCGACGCTCCGAAAGCTTCCAACGCCCACACTTCCATCTCGCCAAACCGCTGACCACCAAACTGCGCCTTACCACCCAGCGGCTGCTGCGTAATGAGCGAGTACGGGCCAATGGAACGGGCGTGCATTTTGTCGTCAACCAGGTGACCAAGTTTGAGCATATAGATGATACCTACCGTTACTTTCTGGTCGAAGCGTTCGCCCGTAAGTCCGTTATAGAGGTACGTCCGGCCAAATGAGGGGAGACCAGCCAAGTCAAGTTCATCGGCAACCTGCTGCTCCGTTGCTCCGTCGAAGATTGGCGTTGCGTACTTACGGTCGAGCTTTTGGCCCGCCCAGGCGAGTACGGTTTCATAAATCTGACCGAGGTTCATCCGGCTTGGTACACCCAGCGGGTTCAGTACGATGTCAACTTTGGTTCCATCTTCGAGGAACGGCAGGTCTTCATCGCGCACAATTCGGGCTACTACACCTTTGTTGCCGTGCCGACCAGCCATCTTATCACCTACCTTCAGCTTCCGCTTCTTGGCGATATAGACTTTAGCCAGTTTCACAATACCCGCAGGGAGTTCATCGCCCACTTCAAGCGTGAATTTCTCGCGCTTGAACTTGCCCGAAATCTCACTCCGGCGGTTGTTGTAGTTCTTTACCAGTTTGGCTACCTGCCCGTTCGCCTTATCATCGTCTGTCCAGTCGGCCAGACTAACGTCCGACAGCAGGTTAGCCTCTTCCGGCACAGCATAACCGCTTTCATCACGGTACGCGTTCTTATCGGGGAATAGGTTCTCGGTAATGTTTTTTCGGCTGAACTTCACGCCTTTGCTCACTACTTCGTCGCCAAACTTATGCTTCACACCCTGACTGGTCTTGCCATCGAGTATAGCCGTCAGTTTGTCAATCATGCGGGCGCGGAAGTCGGCCAGTTCACGGCTGTACTTTTTCATCAGCACCTTTACCTCATCCTTGTGCTTACCCCGGTCTTCTTTGGCCGGGCGCGCAAATAGTTTGGTATCAATGACCACGCCTTTCAGCGATGGCGGTGCTTTCTTAGAAGCATCTTTCACATCACCGGCTTTGTCGCCGAAGATAGCGCGGAGGAGTTTCTCTTCCGGCGTCGGGTCGCTCTCGCCCTTCGGCGTGATTTTACCAATCAGAATATCACCTTCCTTCACTTCCGTACCCACGCGAACAATACCGTTCTCGTCAAGGTTACGCACCGTTTCTTCCGATACGTTTGGAATCTCGGAGGTTAGTTCTTCTTCGCCCCGCTTGGTGTCGCGTACTTCGAGTTCAAACTCTTCAATGTGAATGGACGTGAAAATATCCTCGCGCACAACGCGCTCCGAAATCACGATAGCATCCTCAAAGTTGTATCCCTGCCACGGCATGAAGGCAACTTTCATGTTCCGGCCCAGGGCCAGTTCACCCGCTTGCGTAGCATAACCTTCGCAGAGCACATCGCCTTTCTTTACCTTCTGTCCTTTAAGAACCGTCGGCTTAATGTTGATGCAGGTATCCTGGTTGGTTCGGCGAAACTTGATGAGGTTGTACGTTTTCCGGTCTTCACCGAATGTAACGGCCATCAAATCCTCGTCAAGATTGTACTTGACAACAATCTTAGCAGAGTCAACGGCTTCGATAACACCGTCGGCTTCGGCAATAACCAGCGTCCGCGAATCGACCGCTACACGACCTTCCAGACCCGTTCCCACAATAGGAGCTTCGGGACGGAGGAGTGGCACGGCCTGACGCTGCATGTTCGAACCCATCAGGGCGCGGTTGGCATCGTCGTGTTCGAGGAACGGAATCATCGATGCGGCCACCGACACAATCTGGTTCGGGGCAATGTCCATGAACGTTACGTTTGCTGGCTCCGCCATCGGGAAGTCGCCTTCAAAACGGGCCTTGAGCCGGTCAACCTGAAAGTTGCCTTTCTTATCGATCCCGGCATTAGCCTGGGCAATGTAGTGCGTATCTTCCTCTTCGGCGGTCAGGTACATTACTGGCTTGTCCATCGACACCTTTCCGTTTTCGATAATCCGGTATGGCGTTTCGATGAAGCCCATGCTATTGATTTTGGCATAGACACAAAGCGATGAGATCAGGCCGATATTCGGACCTTCCGGTGTTTCGATAGTACACAACCGACCGTAGTGCGTGTAGTGTACGTCACGAACCTCAAAACCAGCCCGCTCGCGGCTCAGACCACCCGGTCCGAGTGCCGACATACGACGCTTGTGCGTCACCTCGGCAAGCGGGTTGGTCTGGTCCATGAACTGCGACAACTGGTTGGTGCCGAAGAACGAGTTGATAACCGATGACAGCGTCCGGGCGTTAATAAGGTCAACGGGTTTGAAGTCCTCGTTATCCCGCACGTTCATCCGCTCTTTAATCGTCCGCGCCATACGCGCCAAACCAACGCCAAATTGTGCGTACAACTGCTCACCCACCGTCCGAACGCGCCGGTTGCTAAGGTGGTCAATGTCATCGACAACAGCCTTCGAGTTAATGAGGCCAATGAGGTATTTAACAATCGAGATGATATCTTCGGTTGTCAGGACTTTCATGTTCGACGCAATCTCCAGATTCAGTTTCTTGTTGATCCGGTAACGGCCCACGTCGCCGAGGTCATACCGTTTGTCGGAGAAAAACAGGCTCTGAATAATTTCGCGGGCCGCCTGTTCGTCAGGCGCGTCGGCGTTACGTAACTGCCGGTAGATTTGCTCTACAGCCTCTTTCTCAGAGTTGGAGCTATCTTTTTGCAGGGTGTTATAGATAATGTTGTAATCGGCCATATTCATGTCTTCCTTATGCAGGATGACCGACTTCTGGCCCGATTCCGTAATCGTATCGATGTCATCAGCCGAAATAGCCGAGTCGCGCTCAAGTAGAACTTCGTTCCGACTGATGGAAACCACCTCGCCGGTGTCTTCATCTACGAAGTCTTCTGTCCACGTCCGCAGAACCCGTGCTGCCAACCGACGACCAATAGCCTTCTTCAGATTAGCGGGCGTTGCCGGTACCTCCTCCGATAGACCAAACAAGTCGAGAATGTCCTTATCCGAACCGTAGCCAATAGCCCGTAACAGCGTTGTGACCGGAAATTTCTTTTTCCGGTCTATGTACGCGTACATGACATTGTTAACGTCCGTGGAGAACTCAATCCACGAACCCTTGAACGGAATAATCCGGGCTGAATATAGTTTGGTACCGTTCGTATGCTTACTCATCGAGAAGAACACACCCGGCGACCGGTGCAACTGCGAAACAATAACCCGCTCGGCTCCATTAACCACAAATGAACCTTTCTCGGTCATGTACGGAATGTTGCCGAGAAAAACTTCCTGCTCAATCGTCTCAAAATCCTCGTTGTCGGGGTCGTTATTCGACAGGCGCAGTTTAGCTTTGAGCGGTACTGAATACGTTAGGCCCCGATCAATCGACTCATCGACAGAATACTTCGGCGGATCGACCGAGTAATCGATGAACTCCAGCTTGAAGTTCTCGCGGGAGTCGGAGATGGGGAAGTTCTCCTGAAAAACTTTGAACAACCCCTCTTCCGACCGTTGGTTGGATGGCGTGTCAAGCTGGAAAAAATCCTTAAAAGATTTAACCTGGATATCTAAGAAATCAGGATATCCAATCACTGGCTGGATTGTCGCAAAACTTTTGCGGGCACTGACTTTCGCGTTTGTAGCCAAGATGGTTGTATGTTTAGATGCGTAACCGATTCTAAATAAGTGCGTTGCGGAGACGGGCAACGGTACCCAAGCTATTCGGCTAATTAGACCTCAGGCGTCATTCTACTCATGAGGTGTAGGTAACTAACAGCAAGCAATAAGAATTAGTTTGTCTTTTGCAAGGGCATAGACAAAAATTCTCCAAACAGGAAAAGACCAGACAACTTACCTGGTCTCCCCTGTTTGGAGTACTATGTGAACGAGTAAGTGCTTATTTTACTTCAACTTCAGCACCTGCTTCTTCGAGTTGCTTACGCAGAGCCTCAGCTTCGTCTTTGGTAACGCCTTCCTTAATGGGCTTGGGCGAGCCATCAACCAGTTCTTTGGCTTCTTTCAGGCCCAGACCGGTCAGGTCTTTCACGAGTTTCACTACCGCCAGTTTAGCGGCACCCGGAGCCTTCAGGATTACGTCGAACGAGGTTTTCTCAGCAACGACTGGGGCGGCATCGCCACCACCTGCACCACCAGCTATCATCACGGGAGCGGCAGCAGCCGGTTCGATACCATACTCATCTTTCAGAATGGTAGCCAGTTCGTTAACTTCTTTAACCGTGAGGCCCACAAGCTGCTCAGCGAACGCTTTCAAATCTGCCATTGTCGTATTTCTTAATTTGGTTGTGATACAATTGTTTGGGAAGTCTAAGGTACTCACCTTCGACTCTGAGAGTCAATTCGTTGTCATTTACTCCGTGTCATTAGTTACTACTCGTTCTCACGATGAATGCTGTTAATGACCACCAAATGACAATTAATGATAATTTGTTAAGCTGCTTCCTCGCGCTCCGACAGCGTTTTGAGGATACCTGCCAGTTTGTTGCCACCACCCTGAAGGGCCGAGATAACGTTTTTAGCAGGTGACTGCAACAGACCGATGATTTCGCCGATCAGTTCCTGCTTGTTCTTGAGCGCAATCAGCGTATCGAGCTGGTCAGCACCGATAAACAAACTGTAATCAATAGAAGCGGCTTTCAACTGAAGCTTGTCATTGCCCTTGCGAAACTCTTTAATGAGTCTGGCGGGTGCTTTTTGGTCTTCGGGGTGAAACATCACCGCCGATTGCCCCTGCAACACCGCATCGTTGAACGGCGAATAATCCGTTTCCAGGGGTTCGAGTGCTTTTTTGATGAAGGTATTCTTCACCACTTTGTACTCAATACCCCGTTCAAAACACATCCGGCGAAGGTTATTGGTTTCAGCAACCGACATACCATTGGCTTCCGTGATGTAGAAGAAGGGAATGGTCTGGAACTTTCCAGTCAACTCCTCGATAATTGCTCCTTTTTCGTCGCGTTTCATGGTTATATCCCGGCTACTGTGCCTTTATCTATCGTGATTCCCGGACCCATCGTGCTTGTCACGTTGATCGTTCTCATGTACGTCCCCTTTGCCGATGAAGGCTTCAGGCGCATCAGCGTAGCAATGATTTCCTGCGCATTTTCGGCGAGTTGCTCTGGCGAAAATGACACTTTACCAATGCTGGTGTGAATGGCTCCCTGCTTATCAACTTTAAAGTCAATTTTACCGGCCTTCACCTCGCGAACAGCTTTGCCGACGTCAGGAGTTACCGTACCCGATTTGGGGTTTGGCATCAGCCCGCGTGGTCCCAGAACTTTACCCAGACGACCAACCTTGGCCATGACGCTCGGCATCGTGATAATCACGTCGATGTCTGTCCAGCCTTGTTCTATCTTCTGAATGTATTCGTCCAGGCCTACGAAATCGGCACCAGCTTCTTTCGCTTCGTTCTCCTTGTCCGGGGTGCAAAGCACCAGAACGCGAACCGTCTTGCCCGTACCATGCGGCAACGTAGCTACGCCACGTACCATCTGGTCGGCTTTGCGCGGATCGACGCCTAACCGAACGTCAATGTCCACGGAAGCATCGAATTTGGCGTGCGAGACTTCCTTCAGAATCTCAACCGCTTTCTGGATTGAGTATTCCTGGGTAGCGTCGTACTTCGACTGGGCTTCCTTTTGTTTCTTTGTTAACTTAGCCATTTCTTTAGTTGCCTCGGCAAGTCGTTTAATGCTTAAAACGGCGCGGTACCCGTCACCGTGATTCCCATACTGCGTGCCGTTCCGGCCACCTGCCGCATGGCGGCTTCGACCGTAAAGGCGTTCAGATCAGGCATCTTGGTTTCTGCGATGGTGCGAACCTGATCCCAGCTTACCGAGCCGACTTTATTACGGTTTGGTTGGGCTGAGCCACCTTTCAGTTTGGCCGCTTCCATGAGCAGAATCGGTGCCGGTGGGGTTTTGATGACGAAATCAAAGGACTTATCCTTGTAATACGTAATCAGAACCGGCAGTACCGTACCCATTTTATCCTGCGTACGGCCGTTAAACTGTTTGCAGAATTCCATGATATTCAAACCCTTGGAACCCAGAGCCGGACCGATTGGCGGTGAGGGGTTAGCCTGCCCGCCTTTGACCTGCAGCTTTACGTAGCCACCTACTTCTTTTGCCATTGTTGAAAATTGATTTTAAGAGACCTGAATCATACCTTGTGGGTAGGCAGTCACATGCTTTGCACCGTTTGGAATCATTCACGCTCTGCTATTTTTTGGCAGGACGTTCATTAAAAAGAAGCACTGATTGTCCTGCCGGGACGAAGAACCAAGTGGAAGCTTAGTTCTCCTTTTCTACCTGTGCGTAACTGAGTTCTACCGGAGTATTCCGGCCAAATATTTTTACGACGACGTTCAGCTTCTTCCGGTCATCAAAAACTTCTTCAACTGTGCCAACAAAGCCGCCAAACGGCCCATCGACTACTTTCACGCTTTCGCCCTGAATAAAAGCTACTGTGGAAACGGCAACTTCGGCTGTTTCTTCTTCCTGCCTACCCAGAATACGGTTCACTTCAGACTCGCGGAGTGGAACGGGTACTTTGCTGGTACTGCCAACTTGTGAGTTGCCAAGGAAACCAAGCACGCCTGGCATGTTCAGAATCAAATCGAGTACCCGGTTATTACTCAGATCAGCCGAAATCAGAATATATCCCGGAAAAAATGACTTCTCCCGAATGCGCTTCTTGCCGTTGCGCATCTCATATATCTTTTCCGTAGGAATCAAAATCTGGGGAATGGATTCATCCAGCTTTTGCCGAACTATCTCATTCTCAAGGTAGGATTTCACTTTCTTCTCCTGCCCCGAAACCGCCCGAATGACGTACCATTGTATGCCGCTCATTTCTTTGTCATTGATAGAGTTATTTTGTTGTTATTACTGTCATTCGCTGCCGCAGAACTACCCGCTATAAATGACAATGAATGAGTTTCAACGACAACTAAATGACTAAAGTTAAAAGGACTGATAAAAGGCGTTGAGTGCATTCTCAAACACCAGATCAATCAGCCCGACCATCAGCGCGAAAATCAGTGAAGCTACCAGCACCAGCGTTGAGCTTGCCTGTAAATCACTGAATTTAGGCCAGGTCACATTGTGCTGAATCTCTTCCCATGAAGCTTTCAGAAACGCAGTGAATTTGTCCATTTTGTGTAAAGGATTGGCACGGGTGGAGAGATTCGAACTCCCATCAACGGTTTTGGAGACCGCTATTCTACCCTTGAACTACACCCGTAAGTTGTTATTAATACTCTTTTCTCTGAAACGGACTGCAAAGGTAAGAAAAAGACATAAAAAACAAGTGCATTCCCGCGAGGAAATGCACTTGTCTGTCAATTACGTACTTAGTCAAGAATCTCCGTTACCTGACCGGCACCTACAGTGCGGCCACCTTCGCGGATAGCGAAGCGAAGACCTTTCTCCATGGCAATCTTGTTGATCAGCGTAACATCAATCGTGATGTTATCGCCAGGCATTACCATTTCTACGTTTTCGGGAAGCATGATCTCTCCCGTAACGTCAGTGGTGCGGAAGTAAAACTGCGGGCGGTACTTGTTGAAAAATGGCGTGTGACGGCCACCTTCCTCTTTCGAGAGTACGTACACCTCAGCCTTAAACCGTGCATGTGGTTTAACCGAACCTGGCTTGCAGATTACCATGCCGCGACGGATGGCTTCTTTTTCAATACCACGGAGCAGCAAACCTACGTTGTCACCGGCTTCGCCACGGTCCAGAATTTTCCGGAACATTTCAACACCTGTCACAACCGACTTCAGGTTTTCAGCACCCATACCGAGGATTTCAACCGCTTCGCCGGAGTTGATAATACCCCGCTCAATACGACCTGTAGCTACCGTACCACGACCCGTGATCGAGAATACGTCCTCTACTGGCATCAGGAACGGAAGATCCGTTTGACGGGGAGGCAGGGGAATAAAGCTGTCAACGCTATCCATCAATTCTTCGATGGTCTTTACCCACTTCTCGTCGCCGTTCAGACCACCGAGGGCCGAACCTTGAATAACAGGGATATTATCGCCATCGAACTGATAGAAGCTAAGCAATTCGCGGATTTCCATTTCAACCAGTTCGAGCAATTCAGGATCGTCGACCATGTCTACTTTGTTCATGAATACCACCAGCTCAGGAACGCCTACCTGACGGGCAAGCAGGATGTGCTCACGAGTCTGGGGCATTGGTCCGTCGGTTGCGGCTACCACGAGGATAGCACCATCCATCTGAGCGGCACCCGTTACCATGTTCTTCACATAGTCGGCGTGACCAGGACAGTCAACGTGAGCGTAGTGACGATTAACCGTTGAATACTCAACGTGTGATGTATTGATCGTGATACCACGCTCTTTTTCTTCTGGTGCGTTGTCAATCGAGGAGAAATCCCGGACTGAGGCCAGACCCTTTCCGGCCAGCACTTTCGTAATGGCAGCCGTCAGCGTCGTTTTACCGTGGTCAACGTGACCAATCGTACCGATGTTTACGTGCGGTTTCGAGCGGTCAAAATTCTCTTTTGCCATGTTGTTAAAACGAAATTGTGAACTGTTGTTTGTGTTAAATAAAACTCGCCGAACGTCAACCAAGCCGCACGAGACCACATTGTTGAAATGTGTAACGATACGGCTTTACGCCAGATAGACTTCATTGCAAAGTCTTGAACCTTCTATCGGATTTGAACCGACGACCTTCCCGCCGAGGGCGGAATGCTCTGCCATTGAGCTATCAAGGTTATTTACTTTTGAGCCTTCTATCGGATTTGAACCGACGACCTCTTCCTTACCAAGGAAGTGCTCTACCACTGAGCTAAGAAGGCATTAATACAACTTTCTTCAATTGAGCAGAAGACGGGTCTCGAACCCGCAACCTATAGCTTGGAAGGCTATCGCTCTACCAATTGAGCTACTTCTGCCTGTTCAGCTATCAGTCAGCACTAAACAATTATCAATCCAAAAACTGATTGCTGTTTGTTGCTTTGCTGGTAACTGCACTGTGGGGAGTGGAGGATTCGAACCTCCGAAGGCGTACGCCAGCAGATTTACAGTCTGATCCATTTGGCCACTCTGGAAACTCCCCAAAAAAGACTCTTAAAGAACATTTTCCAGCCCCTGTCCGGTTTTGGAGTTGCAAAATTACAAGCTTTTACGGTGTTGGCAACAAACGGACCAAAAATAATTTAGCGAAGTAGTTTCGTTAACCGACTCCCATCAGCATAAACTATATCCGAGACGCGCCATCGGTCGTCGCCAATCGATACCATCTCTACCTGCATCTCCTTTTCCACTCCGTCTTTCTGATACGTGACGAATACAACGGCTTTGTCGCCCGATACAAGTGCCGGTAATACCCACGTCTTTTTAACCTCGGTATCAGGAACGTTGAACAGCGGATTTAGTGCTGTTCGCTTCCAGGTTCCATTTACCCGTCGGGAATCGTTCCAGATACGATCAGCCATTGATTTACTGAAAAACTCGTCAATCAGGGAACGGTTTTCTGCATCTCGAAATGGGTTTTCGGTCTTGTTATGCTCGAAATATAAGGCCCTTATGCGCCGGTCAGCGGCAGAACGAGGTGCGCTGTCAGCGGGACGTTTTGTTAGATCGACCGGCGCAGCTTCGGTTTGTTCGGTTTTCGCTTCCTGCTTCGGTTTGGTCTGGCAGGATAGCTGAAAGCAGACAGTTATGAGAATGAGATAGGTTTTGACCATGAG
>Ga0105045_10000541_pt1 | contig 28125 bp, 23 predicted proteins | sample MAT02_FD_78089 | JGI IMG/M metagenome (GOLD analysis project Ga0105045, IMG submission 78089) | Freshwater microbial communities from Lake Fryxell liftoff mats and glacier meltwater in Antarctica - MAT-02 (megahit assembly) | ecosystem: Environmental > Aquatic > Freshwater > Ice > Liftoff... | reverse complement strand
CTGGCAGACAGTAATGGCCGAAAAGGCAACCGTAATGATGTGAATGGAAAGGTTTTGCGCGGCTTTGAAGACCAGTTTATTGCCGATGGTAGTGGCAAACGAACCTTCCGCCCTCTCTGGTTCAGGACGTACCGCTACCTGCAACTGACGGTGCAGACCAAAGGCGAACCGCTTGTTCTGGATGATTTGGTGGGGCAGTTTACGGGCTATCCGTTCGAGCAGAAAGGCCAGTTCTCGGCCAGTGACACCACCCTGCACGACATCTGGAACGTGGGCTGGCGCACGGCCCAGCTCTGCGCGGGCGAAACTTATTACGACTGTCCCTACTACGAACGGCTGCAATACGTGGGCGATACGCGGGTACAGTCGCTGATATCGCTCTATGTAGCGGGCGACGACCGGCTGATGCGCAACGCCATTCAGCAGTATGACCACAGCCGGTTCAGCGACGGGCTGACGCAGAGTCGATTTCCGTCGTCTGATTTTCAGGTTATCCCGACATTTTCGCTCTGGTGGGTTTGTATGGTACATGATTACTGGATGCACCGCTCCGACGATGCGTTCGTGAAGCAGTTTCTGCCCGGCATTCTCGATGTGCTGCGCTGGTACGAAACCCGGCTCACCAAAGCCAACCTGAACGGCCCGCTGCCCTGGTGGAACTTTGTGGACTGGGCCAGCTGGCCCAACGCCACCGACGAAATTGCGGGTGGTACCCCCACCGGTGCGCGAAACGGCAACTCGGCCATCCTGACCTTGCAACAGGCATATACCTACAGGCGGGCGGCTGATTTGCTGGCCCATTTTGGCCGGAACGAACTCGCCGAGCGCTACCGCGAACTGGCCCGGCAGCTCAACAAAGCGGTGTACGCTCAGTGCTGGGACGTTAGTCGGGGTCTGCTTGCCGATACGCCCGAGAAGAAAATATTCAGTCAGCACGCCAACATCATGGCCGTCCTGACCGATGCCGTACCGGTGGCCCAGCAAACCGCGTTGCTGCAAAAAACAATGACCGATTCGACCCTGACGCAGGCCACGTTCTACTTCAAATTTTACCTGTTCGAGGCCCTGAAGAAGACGGGATTGGGTAACGAACTCGTGCCGCAACTCAAGCCCTGGCGCGATATGCTGACCCTCGGTCTGACTACCTTCGCCGAACAGCCGGACCGGATCGCCGGACCGTCCACGCGGTCCGACTGCCATGCCTGGAGTGCCTCGCCCTTATACGAGTTTCTGAGTACCACCTGCGGCATCCAACCCGCCGAACCCGGTTTCCGCAGCGTCCGCATCGAACCGGCGTTGGGTAGCCTGACCAGCGTAAATGGCACCGTCCCGCACCCGCTGGGCAACATTGTGGTGGCGTTTCAGAAAACGGCTACCGGTAGCCTGACAGGTACCGTTACCCTGCCCGAAAAATTGTCGGGCGTGTTGCGCTGGCAGGGGAAAACCAAGGTGCTGACAGGCGGTAAGCAAAGCGTTGCCTTTTGAGATTATTTCCTCGATTGGTGGTAGGTGTAATACAGTTTAGCCAGTATTACCTAAGTTTTTCTATCGGCAATACCGGCTTTTGCGTAAGTTTGGTGCATACAAACCAAATCATGTTGACGCGTTCATCCTCCTCCCTTACTGTGGCCCTCTGCGGTGCCGCCCTGTTTACCTCCATCCTGAGCGGCTGCCAGTCCAAAGGCTCCGACACCGCCAGTTCAACCACTTCAACCACCGCCATCGCTACCCCTACCAACGGTGCCGTTACCGATAAGCCGGTTGCTGACACGGTCAGGGCCAACTCCGCTGCGCCCGACCCAACGAGCATACCAGCCGATAAAATTGCCGATGCGGCCACGATTCTGGCCCGTCCGCAGGTACCGATTCTGTGCTACCACCAGATTCGCGACTGGCGGGGCGGTGACTCCAAAAGTGCCAAAGATTACATCATTCCGGTGGCGTCTTTCCGGGAGCAGATGCAGATGCTGGCCGATAGTGGCTACCACACCATCCTGCCCGACCAGCTTTACGCCTACCTGACCACTGGCGTGCCCCTGCCTTCCAAACCCGTCATGCTTACGTTTGACGACGGCGACCTCGATCAGTACGAAACGGCCCTGCCTATTCTGGACAAACACGGCTTTAAGGGCGCGTTTTTCATCATGACCGTAGCCATTGGTCGGCGGGGGAAGCAGCCGTATATGGACAAAGCCCAAATCAAGGACCTCTCGGACCGGGGCCACACCATTGGGGCGCATACGTGGGATCACCACAACGTGAAAAAATACCAGGGCAACGACTGGAAAATTCAGGTTGAAGAGCCAAAAGCCAAACTCGAAGCCATTACGGGGAAGCCGGTCCGGTATTTCGCGTATCCATTTGGCTTATGGAGTCCTGCCGTCCTGCCCGAAATTCAAAAGCGAGGCTACGTAGCGGCTTTCTCCCTCGCCGACAAGCGCAACCCCGATATGCCGCTCTATACCGTTCGGCGCATTATTGCCGGTGGGCAGTGGAAAGCATCCACGTTCTACCGCAACATGGTCAGTAGTTTCGATAGTAAATAAGCCACCCTCAACGTATTCCTGAATGAACACCCGCATCCGCCTGGCCCTCGACTGGACACCCAATACCAACCATACCGGATTCTACGTAGCCGCTGCCAGCGGAGCCTACGAACAGGCTGGCCTGGACGTTGAATTCATCCTGCCCGACGCCGATAACTACGAACTGACGCCCGCCAAACGCGTGGCGCAGGGTGACGCTGACCTGGCCATTACGCCCTCCGAAAGTGTGTATAGTTACCAGGCCAACGGGGTGCCGCTGGTGGCCGTTGCCGCTGTGCTGGCCCGCGACGCCAGTGCCATCGTAACCCTGAAACAACGTGGCATTGCCCGACCGCAGCAACTGGATGGCAAGGTCTATGCATCGTACAAAGCACGGTATGAAGACGAGATTATCCGGCAGCTCATTAAGAACGACGGCGGCAAAGGGCAGTTTATTTCGCACCAGCCTGCTCGCTTCGATATCTGGAACGCCCTGCTGACCAACGAAGCCGACGCCACCTGGATTTTTCTGCCCTGGGAAGGCGTAGAGGCCGAGGATCGGGGTATCGAACTGAACAAATTTCGGCTCGAAGATTTTGAAATCCCCTACGGCTACAGCCCCATTTTGACCGCCCACCGCGACTGGGTTATCCGGCATTCCGAAGCCCTGCGCCGGTTTCTGGCTGCCACCACCGAGGGCTTCCTGTTTGCCGCCCACAACCCCGACAAAGCTGCCCAACACCTGATGGAAACGGCGAGCCATCCTACGCTGAGTGATCCCGGTTTTGTGGAACAAAGCCAGCAACTGGCGTCGGACTATTACCTAAATGATAACGGGCAATGGGGCGTTATGCAGCCCGGTGTCTGGCTGTCGTTCACCAACTGGCTCATCCGCCACCACCTGCTCACCGATGCCGTCGGCGATGTGGTGCAGGAACTGGACCCCACCACGTTATATACGAATGAGTACCTGCCGGTAATGTAAAACGGTAACGTCTGCTCTCTTTTCTGGCTCGCCGAGTGTCCTGCTACGCACCCCATCGAAGGTACTGTTCCTGTTTTAACGTTTGCCCCCATGTCCAGTCGGTTAGCCGTGGTGTGAACGCATTTGCTAAGACATTGATTATCAACGAAGATTCCTCTTAGGTAACAATATCTAAACGAGATGTCAGCGGGATGATAGCAGAATTAAAAGGGGCGGGCAAGGAATATAAAACCGGCGACCAGACCATTGTGGCCCTGCAACCCACAACGCTCCGGCTTAACGAGGGCGAACTGCTGCTTATCATCGGGCCGTCGGGGTCGGGCAAGACTACGCTGCTCTCCTTACTGGGTTGCGTGATTTATCCGAGCTATGGCGATTTGTGGGTGGCCGGACAGCACGTCAACACGATGAAAGAGAACGCCCTGGCCCGGCTGCGGCTGAGTACCATTGGGTTCGTGTTCCAGAATTTCAACCTGCTGGCCCCGCTCACGGCAGAAGAAAACGTGATGATGCCGCTGCAACTTCAGGGCGTGAGTAATGCCGAAGCCCGCGACCGCACGCAGCGGGCACTGGAAACCGTGAGCATGACGGACCGGCGCAAAAGCCTGCCAAAACAGCTGTCGGGTGGGCAGCAGCAGCGCATCGCCATTGCCCGCGCCCTGGTCACGAACCCCAAACTCGTGCTGTGCGACGAACCGACGGCCTCGCTGGATAAAGACTCGCTGGGTGTGGTCATGCGCGAACTCCGCAACCTAGCCGACGGGGGCAAATCCGTTGCCGTTGTCACGCACGACCCGCGCCTGAAAGAATACGCCCACCGCATTGTTGAAGTGGACAATGGCAACGTCCGCGAAACCTCAAAACAGGACAGTCATGAATAACCGATACATCAATGTAATGCCAGTGCTGCTGGCTTTTTTTGTCTTCGCCTGCGGGGGTGATAAAAGCGAGACCACCAGCCAAACCGACTCGCTGCAAGCGGCTGCTATTCCGAAAGGCATAAACGAGGTGCTGGGCATTGCGCAGATTGAACCGGCGGGGCGCATTAGTCAGCTTTCGCCGGAAACAGGTGGGCTGGTCAAGAAAATCGACGTGGAAATTGGGCAGCAACTCACCAAAGGGCAGGTTGTTCTGACGATGGACAATGCCATTGAAACGGCGCAGCTTCGGCAGGCAAATGTTAAGGTTGGTACCCAACAGGACGCCATTGCGGTGGCCCGACAAAACGTGCAAACGCTGCGGGTGCAACTCCAGAAAGCCGAAGCCGACCTCAAACGCAACGAAACCCTGTTTGCCGGAAAAGCCATGACCCAGCAGGATTTAGATAATTCGCGCTTTGCTGTCCGGGACTTACAGCAGCAAATTCAGGCATCGGAAGCGCAGGTGAAACAGGCCGAGGGGCGCGTTACCGAACTCCGCGCCGACATCAAATATGCCAACACGGTGGCGGGTTTGAAAACAGTGTCGGCTCCGGCCAACGGTACGCTGCTCAGTCTGGATGCTAAAGTGGGGCAGTACCTGAACAGCAACGAAGCCATCGGCGATTTTGCCCCGGCGGGTCCGCTGGTGGCCGTTACGGAAATAGATGAACTGTTTGCCAGCAAGGTAAAAGTCGGCCAGAAAGCATACATCCGGCCCCAGGGCGGCAGCGAAAAACTAAGTACTGGCACCGTGATTCTGGCCTCGCCCTACCTGCGCAAAAAATCGCTATTCGCCGACAACTCCGCTAACCTCGAAGACCGGCGCGTTCGGGAGGTGCGGGTGCAGTTAGACAACCCCGAAAACGTCCTGATTGGCGCGCGGGTGGAGTGTATCATTGACGTACAGTGATGTTTTTTTGCCACAGAGATGCACCAGGACGCACAGAGATACACGGAGGTTTTTCAAGAGAACCAAGAGGATATTTTTCTCTGCGAATCTTGGTGCGTCCTGGTGCATCTCTGTGGCGAAACCCCTTAACACATGCTTCGGACAGCCTTTAAATTCATTCGGTACGACGTGGCCAAGTCATTCGGGGCGTTGGCGGGTATCGTGATTTCGGTGTTTCTGGTGGGGCAGCAGGCGGGTATTTTTATCTTCCTGACCGATGCCATGCGCAGCGTTGTGGATAACAACAGCGGCTACATCTGGGTAACGGACGAAATCACCACCAACGCCAACCAGCTTAGTTTGCTCGACATTCGGAAGGGCTACGAAATTGGGTCGTTGCCGGGCGTGGCGCAGGTTTACCCGGTGGTGATAGCCAGTGCGGGAGCCAAATTTGCCGATGGCACCACAAGCGGCTTTTCGCTGGTCGGCGCACAGGCACCGGCCTTTGTGGGTGGTCCCTGGCGACTCTACACCGCCAAACCGCAGGACATGATTCCCGACGGGGCCGTCATTACCGATTTTTACGATGCCAAAGCCCTCGGCGACCTCAAACCCGGCGAGTATTTTGAGATAAACGGCAAAAAAGTCTATAACGCCGGACTAACACGGGGCGCGCGGTCGTTTGGCGGGGGACTGCTGGCCTTCACCACCATCGAACGCGCCCGCTACTTAGCCAACGTCCCGACCGATAAGGTATCGTTCTATTTGGTAAAATCCGGCGCGGGCGAACCGGAGTCGGCGGTGATTCGGGATATTAACCGGCGCATCAACGGTGTGCGGGCATGGAACGCGCAGGATCTCTCCCAAACGACTGTCAAAACCGTGCTGGCCACCAATGGCATTGCCGCTTCGTTTGGGAGTTTGATTGGGTTTGCCATTGTTTCGGGTCTGATTATCATTGGCTTAACGCTTTACTCAGCCGCCATTGATCGGATAAAAGACTACGGAACCCTCAAGGCCATCGGAGCGACCAACGGCTACGTCAGCCGCCTTATTCTAACCCAGGCGTTGCTGTTCGCGCTGGTAGGCTACGTGGTTGGGCGGCTCATGGTGGAGGGGTTTCGGCAGGGTATTGCGCAGGCCGGTACGCTGTTCTTTTTCCCAATCTGGTTCGAAGTGGCCCTGTTCGTGGTTACACTCGTGATTTCGATTGGCGGCTGCGTCTTCGCCATCCGGCGCATCAACTCGCTGGAACCGGCAACGGTCTTCCGGGGGTGAGGTAGTTTTTTTGGACACAGAGATGCACCAGGACGCACAGAGATACACGGAGAAAACCTCTTTTTGCTCTCAAAAAAACCTCTGTGAATCTCTGTGTTTCCTTTGTGCATCTCTGTGGCTAAGCCCCTTTTTTCAACTATGAAACTCACCATCTTTCTCCTTCTCTCTTCTGCCTCTTTTGCGCAGGTGCCGGTTTCGCTGGAACAGGCCATCCAACAGGCGCAGACCAACCGGCTGGAACTGACCAATCAGCAACTGCAAACGCAGCTTGCCGGAAGCGACGAAGCCCGCCGACGCGCCACCTGGCTGCCGCAGATTACCGCCGGGGCCGATGCACGGATAAATACCCAGATTCAGCGGAACATCATCAAAAACGCGCCCTTCGCCAACGGTCAGGACGTGATACTCCGGTTTGGTACGCGCAGCAACAACATCCTGAACGTGCAGGCCGAGCAGAAGGTCTATGACGCACAAAGCCGTATTGACCGCAGCATCAACCGGCTCAGCGTGGAGAGTCAGCAGGCCGCTCTGGAAAAACTGCGCATCGACCTGCGGCAGCAGGTAACAGAAGCGTATTATCAGGCCGTGCTGAACCGCGAAAAAATCCGGCTGTCGGCAGATGCCGTGGCGCGGGCGCAGAGTTACCTCGATGCGGCCCAAACCCGCCTGAACGCCGGTACGCTGCTGCCCACCGATTTTGAGCGGTTCGTACTTGACCTCAGCAATGCCCGGCTTACCCTTAGAAATGACCAGCGCGATTACGTCCTCAGCCTTGACAACCTGCAACACCGCATCAATACGCCCCAGTCCGTTGTCCCCGCCGACTCGCTTACCGCGTTGTTTGCTCCCCTTGCCGATACGCTGTCGGGCGAACGTATTGAACTGAAGCAGGAAGCCCTGAACCGGCAGGTGAATCTGCTGAACGAACGGAAGGAAAAAGCCCGGCTGGCCCCGGTGGTGTCGGCCTACGGCGCGTATTTTGCCCAGCAGTTCAACGACGTATTCAATCCGTTTCAGGGTGGCACCTGGTTTCCGTACAATTACGTGGGCGTTCGGCTGAGCGTACCCATTTACGACGGGCGGCAAACGCGCATAAACCGGCAGGACTACGTGACGCGGGCGCAGATTAACCAGAACACCATTCAGCAGTTTAGAAACGACTTCGACTACGAAGCCCGGCAGGCCCTCAACACGGTCACGCAGGCCCGCGACAACCTCGCCGAAACCCGCCGGAACATCGAACAGGCGCGGCAGATTCTGGCCGTTGACCGCGTCCGTTTCGATGCCGGTACGCTGCTTTTGGCCGACTTCCGCAACAGCGAATACCTGTTGCAGCAGGCCGAAACCAACTATCTCCGCGCGGTTTATGATGCCCTGCTCGGTCAGTTGCAATTGCGGAAAGCGTTGGGGCAGTTGTAAGGTTCACCCCCCAATCGTCGCCATTGACTCGGTGACGGTGGTGCGGTTTTGCTCAGCCTCGAAGCCGGTGGCCGGGCGGTGGGCAAAGGCGCGGAGAAAGGCCGCCGTAAGCTGCTCGTCGGTGTCGCCCCGGCGCAGGAGTTCGCGAACGTCCAGCACCCCGTTGTCGTACAGACAGGTTTTGAGCGTTCCCTGCGCCGTGAGCCTGATCCGGTTGCAGGTGCCGCAGAATGTCCGGCTGAACGCGGCAATGATACCAATGGTACCCCGGTGGCCCGGAATCTGATAATTGGCCGACGTTGAAAACGGGGAATCGGGGAGTTTGGTCAGGTTGGGGAAGTGCGCCCGCAGGTGGTCAACGATGCGGGTATGGGTCCAATACAGCACCGGATAATGGCTTCCTTCGCCATTGAACGGCATTTCTTCGATAAACCGGACGTCAACGGGTAATTCGCGGGTCAGTTCGGCCAGCGGCACGAGGTCGTCGATGTTCTGCCCATCCATGACCACGGCGTTTAGTTTGGTGGTGATGCCCGCCGACAGCAGCGCGTCCAGCGTATTCAGCACGGCGGGGAGTTCGTCGCGCCGGGTAATTTTATGAAATCGCTCCCGGTCGAGCGTGTCGATGCTGAGGTTCACTGATTTGATGCCGAGTTTGGCCAGGTCTGCTACGTGCGGTGCGGTCAATACGCCGTTGGTGGTCAGCGAAATATCGGTCAGGCCGGGCGTTTCGCTCAGGCGATGCAGAAACGGCATCAGCCCCGCCCGCACAAAGGGTTCGCCCCCCGTAATGCGTACTTTGGCAACGCCCAGCCGCGCCAGCACGCGCACCAGCCGCTCCATTTCCTCGTAGGTCAGCACCTGCTGTTTGGGCAGGTACCGGATGCCTTCTTCGGGCATGCAGTAAAAGCACCGCAGGTTGCAGCGGTCCGTTACGGCCAGCCGGAGGTAGGTAATTGGGCGGTTGTGGTTGTCGTAAATCATGCGGTATGAGACCAACACAAAGCTACGAATTTTGATTGTAACCCCTTTGCCGTTGTGTGCCAAACACATGCAGATGAGTTGGCCAGCAGACCGTCGGTTAAAAAACCTGTACTGACCATAGTCGACGACTTTATCTGCATTTTTGCGAGACCATCCGGCGAGACAGTCCACGTTTTTGACTTTTTCACTACGTTCGCCAATACCCATCCGACTATGTCTCTCAAACTCCCATTTATAGAAGCCGAAATCATTGACCAGTACCTCTATGATGAAAATCCACGTCCGTGGATAATCGGATTTAGTGGCGGTAAGGATTCCACTATGCTTTTGCAGGTGGTTTGGCGGGCGCTGATGAAAATACCGGATGGCACAAGAAACCGGCCTATCTACGTGGTTTGTAACGATACACTGGTCGAAAACCCCAAAATCGTTTCGTTCATCAATCGGACGCTCGACCGGGTACAACGTGCAGCCGCTGAGCAAAGCCTGCCTATTACTGTTCACCGGACTACGCCCCGGCTCGAAGACACCTTTTGGGTAAACCTGCTTGGGCGTGGATACCCTGCCCCAAACAATACATTCCGGTGGTGTACGGAACGGCTCAAAATCAACCCAACGACACGCTTCATTCAGGAGAAGATTAGCGAGAAGGGCGAAGCCATTATTTTGTTGGGTACCCGTGCCGCTGAGAGCCAAACCCGCGCCCGGTCTATGAAGCGCCATGAACTAAAGGGGCAACGACTTCGTAAACACCTGTTGCCCAATGCATTCGTCTATGCACCCCTACATGACATTACAACCAATGAGGTTTGGCAATATCTGATGCAGATTGACGCGCCCTGGGGCGGCAGGCATAAGGAGCTCCAAACGCTTTACCGGAATGCCAATACGGACGGTGACTGCCCATTAGTGATTGATGAAACAACGCCCTCCTGTGGCCAAAGCCGGTTTGGGTGCTGGGTTTGTACAGTGGTGAGTCGTGATAAATCAATGGAAGGGTTAGTACTGAACGGCGACGACTGGATGGAACCGCTCATGGAGTTTCGGGATGTACTTATTGATACGCGTAACGACCGCGCTTACCGCGAAATGCGCCGACGTACCGACAGCCCGTTTAAGGAAGAAGATGAAAACACCTGGGGGCCATACACCCCCGAAGCCCGCGCTAAATTTCTGACTATGCTCCTGCGGGCGCAACGCGAAATCCAGCTTTCGCAGGGTGAGGATATGCAACTGATTTCGCACCAGGAATTAGTTGCTATTCAGTTGACGTGGTACCGGGATGGAATTTTTAATCTTAAAGTTGCTGATATCTACAACCAAATAAATGAACAACAAATAGTTGTCTCGAATAAATATTTGGAAAAGTATCAGCAGGAGGAACAGCTTCTCCGTGACGTGTGCGCTGAAAATCCGGAAGACTTCTACTTTATACAGGAGTGTTTACTCCTACAACGCAATAAGTCACTATTGATACGTAAGCAGGGATTGAAATCGGAGTTAGAAAAGCATCTGGAACGTTATGTTGCCAAAGAACGTATAAATACTGCCGTTCATGGTTGAAAGTAAACTTGATTATTTTATTTACGCCTTTTCTAACCTGAATATGGGTAGAGGTAAAATCAAAGAGAAGGCCCCACATAAACCGATACTGTTGCTTACCGTTATTCAGGCATACGAAAACAAACTACTGACAACCAATTCAATACCGATCTCGCCAGAGTTTACCAGCCTATTTAAGACAAACTGGAATTTGTTCGTTGCAACCGGTCACACGCTTGGCTTTTCACTGCCTTTTTTTCACCTTAAAAATGAAAAAGGAAACTGGTGGGAATTAGTTGCTAATCCCGGTTGTGAAGCATGGGTGCAAAACGGTGAACTGAACACATTCGGTAGTTTAAGCGTAGCCGTTTCACATGCACAAATTGACCCGAATTTGGCTGGGTTGCTTCAGGATGAATCGACACGAAAGGTGTTGCGCCGAACGTTGTTGGATACGTATTTCCCCGGTCAAACTGTATTGAACATGGATAGTCCTAACGCTGACTTAGACGCGTTGAAGCGCGAAATGCTGGAGGAATCGCCCGCTGAATATAGTGCGAAGTTGAAGCGGCTGAAAAAGCAGCTTAATCCTGAAACCTATCAGATTGAAGTGTATACGCGGGACACGATCTTCCGGCGCGAGATTGTCCGGCTCTACGACGACCGGTGCTGTGTTTCGCGCGTTCGCGTATCGGCTCCATATGCCTTTTCGATGGTCGATGCCTGCCATATTGTGCCGTTCTATAAAACGTTCAACAATCACCCGACCAACGGCATCGCGCTTTGCCCGAACCTGCATCGGGCATTTGACAAAGGAGCCATTTCGATTGATGACGATTATCGGGTCGTTGTGTCGCCAACATTCGTGGAGAATGAAAGCAGCGCGTACAGCATGAACGTATTGAATGGAATGCAGATTGAGTTGCCAAAAGACGCGCAGTTTTTACCGGATCTGGCCGCTCTTGCTTGGCATCGTAAGCAAACCTTCAGGCGGTGAAGTTAATTCTGCCCCAATTTTCGTTATCATACCAACAGTCAAGCCTCTGCCAGTATGGAAGCGACAACTGGTAATCTGATGCCATAATGCAATGGTTAATCGTATAGTAATTGTGCTCCTCCATTATGAGCTTCTACGATAATATCAAAATAGCCCCTGCTCAACTGCCATTATCCGAAGCCGATGTCTTGCGGTTGCAGTCAGCAAAGACCGATTTCCAGACTCAATCGTTGGAAGGAATGTATGGTGCCTACGAAATTACGACCGAGGGCTATCTTGAGAAATCAACTGTCCGCATGGTTGATACACACGGCGTTGTGGTTTTTTATGCAAAGTTGAACAACGACTGGCTTTATTTTAAAGCCCGCTTTCGAGATGGCCGACTCACGCACCTGTTCCGTCTCAGGGAACTGCCTGAAACATATAGCCGAACCTGCACGTGGGAACTTGAAATACCTATTGATGAACTAAGACCAGCCTACGACGCCGAGACTATTCGCCAAGAACTGAGCTTACTGGATGCGCGCGAACAGCAACATCTTGACGATGAGTTCGCCGACTTTGACCAGCAACTCCCAAAGGAATGAATCAACACACCACTGGCCCTACGTAGCCCTGGTGCAGTTGCGAGAGGGGGAAAATCAAATCACAGTCCCGACCCCAGAGGACATTGCCCTGCTTAATATGAAACCTCTTGACGTTGGCCAATTGGCGGTTTCGCTACGCTGCTGGTCGAGCAGGGAAGTAGCACTGGCTACGTTCAGGCCGCAGCCAGTGATGTAGGAACTACCAGAATGTCGGCATCCAGGGCTTCTTCAATGCGGATAATCGTTTTCAACTCCATATTGTGTGTGCCGCTCAACCATTTACCAATCTCCGATTCCGACTTATGCAAGGCCACTGCAAGATCCTTCTGGCTCATTTTTTTCTGCTCCAAAAGGGCATGAATACGGTCTGCTACATCCAGCATCTTGGTTACTGAACGGCGGGTCTGCATGGGTGTACGGGCGGCAATACGATCAAATGCGTCCATTGAATAAGGCTGTTTAGTCTATTAAATTAATACCTCTTCATTACCTTCACCAACTTCTTGCTAATCACCACATTGCCCTTATCTGATGGGTACAGGCCGTCATAAGCCATGCCGATGGCTTCGGGCGGGTACGGGTATTCGTCGGTGTCGGGGGTAAACGGGATAGCGGTATAGGCAGGGTAGGGGTAGTTGCGATACGCGCCCGTTTTGGGGTCTTTTAGCCGTTTGAACTTCACCAGTTTTTTGACTGCCAGGCTTTTGGTGTGGTATAGGTCAATTACCGGAAGCTGCTCCGCGCGGCCAATTGTTCATGTCAGTTCGGGCAATCCGTCAGTACGGCCAGCGCAGGCCGGCGGTCCGAAACGTAAGTTGTCGCTTGCCCTGATTATAGAAGTCGAGGCTGACAACCGTGGTACGGGACGATTTTAACTTGCGGGTGATGGCGTCGGGCTGATCCAGAAAAATGACCGTAGCACTGCCGTTTTCGGCGGCTTCGTATCGGTACGTAACCGGTGGCCCGCCGTCGAACCGTATCTGGACGCTGCCCCCCTGAAAACTCTTGTTAAACGCGCCATTCGATACGTGCAGCGATACCAGCGCGTCGTTGTTCCGTTCCCGAAGGCCCAGCCTGACCGTTGAGCCACCGGCGTAGGGAAAGCCAAACTGAAGCCGGGTAGGGGAGGTTAGCGAGGCCCGGTGCGTAGTGGGTTCGTCAGCGGATTCGACCCGGTTTTCGTACGTCCAGGTAGTTGATTTAGCCGGGGTGCTTCCGGGCGAAACCGGGCCATTGGCTGGGTTGGTGTCGGAGGTTATTTGCCCGGTAATATCCGTGACGCGTGCTGATTTTGTACGGCTGGTTTGGGTAGCTTTTTTGTCATCTGAGCAGTCAGTGCTGATAAACAGGACAATGATAAACAGGGGCGTCAGGCAACTGAGAATGGGACGGATCATAACTGAACATAAACAGAATTAAGAACTGCTTTACGCAACCATTGCCCGGAGTTCTTCCACAACGCCTTTTACAGCCTGAACCGCTGCCAGTACGTCTGCTTCGGTTGTGAACCGGCCCAGGCTGAAGCGCAGACACGAGAAGGCTTCGGCTTCGCTCAGGCCCATCGTTAAAAGCACATGCGATGGGTCAATGCTGGCGGCAGTACAGGCCGAGCCGTTCGAAACGGCAATGCTGTCCAGACCCATAATCAGGGCGTCGGAGTCGCAGTGTTCAAAGAAGATATTGGTGGTGTTATACAGCCGATCGCTCATGTCTTCGTATCTACGGGGGCCGTTTACGCGGGTGCCGGGAATGGTTAGTAGTTCAGTTTCGAGTTGATCGCGTAATGCGCCGACGCGACTATTTTCGGGCGTCATAGTCAGCCCGGCCAGTTCTGCCGCTTTGCCCAAGCCCACAATACCGGGTACGTTGAGGGTTCCGCTGCGCAGTCCGCGTTCGTGACCGCCCCCGTGCAGCAGGGCTTCGAGTTTTACTTTGGCCGAACTACCCGACCTGCGCTGCCGTACAAACAACCCACCAACGCCTTTGGGGCCGTAAAACTTGTGGGCCGAAAAGGCCAGCAAATCAATTGGTACGGTGTTCAAATCAATTGGTAGTTTACCCACCGCCTGCGTGGCATCGGTCATGAACAACGCACCGGTATTGTGGGCAAGCCGGGCAATTTCCCGAATGGGTTGAATGACGCCCGTTTCGTTGTTTGCCAGCATAACGGACACCAGTAGTGTATCGGGTCGGAGAGCGGATTGCAGTACGTCCAAATCCAGTAATCCACTGGACTGAACGGGTAGGTACGTTATCTCAAATCCGCGTGATTCCAGATAACCACATACGTCCAGTACGGCTTTGTGTTCGGTCTGCACTGTAACGATGTGCTGACGGCTGCCGGAAGCGGCCCTGGTGCCAGCCGTTTCTGCGACGCCCTTGATGGCCAAATTGATGGCTTCCGTAGCCCCCGACGTAAATACCAACTCGTGCGGATCGCAGATCAGTAAATCGGCTACCTGCTGCCGGGCAACTTTAACGGCATTGCTGGCTAAAACGCCAAACGGATGGGTGCTGGATGCGTTAGCGAAGGTGTCGGTCAGGAACGGCATCATGGCGTCCAGTACGCGCGGGTCGAGTCGGGTGGTGGCGTTGTTGTCGAGGTAAATCATTGGGTGAAGATACGCAGAAACAGAGAAGAGGGCGCAAAATTGACCATACCTACTACGTGGGAACCCGCGAAGTTAAAAACAGCAACCTCGGCACCATCACCACGCAGTCGCTGAACGCCTACGCCAGCTATGGGCTGGACTACGACCTCGATTCGAGGAGTTGCAAAGTAGAGAAAAAAAGTAGCCCGCTTTACCCGGCCCACCTGTGGGGCATTCGCTGCGCAAATCACACACAAGTCTGCGCGGGTAGTGTGGAAGGCCACGTAGGTGCATGAACAGGACCGGTCAAAGCTGCGGGTTTAGATGGCAGTGGGCTGGAACGGGAAAGGAGCGGTGGCAAATGCGTCTGAATTTATTGCCGAATTTATGGTATTCTTGTGGACGTTTTCCGGTTTCACGCGTGAAGAAAATTCTCTCAGTTGGTTTGTTTGCTCTGCTCGCCTATCACACCCTGGCCACTGTGCTGGTGGCGGTGGGGGCGTGGTGGCAGGCCGAGCATGATTTGTCGGAGAAGCTTATGGTATATCGCACAGTCGATAGTCTGGTCGAGTTCGAGATTCCCCTGACCGATCAGATCAAGGGTCAAAACCTGCCCCACATCACCGAAGAAGGCTTCAGCCACCGGGGTACCTACTACGCCGTTGTCAGCATCGAAACCCGCGCCGACAAACTCTTTATTACGGGCATGGAGTCCAAAAACCGCTCATTTTGGTCGGACGATCTGCTGTCATTCCTAAAAAACAACATAGCTGGTGCCACCGATTCTCACCAGCAGGGCAGTAAATTATTGAAGTTGCTGCTCAAAGAATACCCGCCTGTTTCGCGGCTGGCGTTTACGTTTCCCGCCCCCAGCCGTTGCGAGTCCGTTCGTATTCCCAACGGGTCATTCCTGCTGTTTGGCCGTACCCCGCCGGTGCACTCGCCCCCGCCCCAGGCATAACTCTCCCTTTGCTGCCCTGAATAGACCAAATTCCATCATCCGGCCCGCTGTACTGCTGTCGGTATCTGGTCTGTGGAACGCACCTAATTTAGGCGGTAGCTTCCCCTTTTCTCAGAAATTAGTTTGAACCGACTACTGCCCAAATCACGGCGTTAGTCTCATACAATCAATTCGTAGCTATGTATTACAGACCATATATTCTCCTGTTTCTGCTGCTGTCGGGCCTTCAAACTGCTCACGCACAGGGGCTGGTCGATGGCTTTATGAAAGGCAAGCGCAAAGGCAGCCTGGCCCTCACCGCATCGCAGGAAGCGTTTGATACCTACTATGTGGGAACCCGCGAAGTTAAAAACAGCAACCTCGGCACTATCACCACGCAGTCGCTGAACGCCTACGCCAGCTATGGGCTGGACTATGACCTCGATTTGATCGTGAATGCCACCTACATCCGGGCCGACGCCAGCGCGGGCTACTGGCAGCAACAGGAAGGAGTTCAGGATATATCGGCGGCCCTGCGCTGGGAAGCATTCGACTATAAAATTGGCAAGGCGCGGCTGTCGTGGCTCTTTGCGGTGGGGTATTCAATGCCGCTCCAGAACTACGTTATCGACTCGCCAGTGGCTATTGGACACGGTTCTAAAAATCTCGACGGACGCACACTGCTGCATCTCAAAGCAGGTGCGTTTTTCCTGACCGGTCAGTACGGCTACATCCGGCGCAGCACCGTAAAACTCGACCGCTTCGTCAATTATTACGACCCCGGCGACCCAAACAACCTGAACCCCAACAGCGGCTCTAAAGTGAACGTACCCGATGTGACCGACCTGGTTATCCGGTCGGGCTTCGCCACGAAGTATTTTTACGTCGATGGCTGGGTACAGCGGCAGACGCCCTTTAATACCGGCACCGACATTGGTCCCGGTATCCCGTTTCCAACCAACGCCATTGGTTTCACCCGCGCCGGGGCAACGCTGTACGTTCCGCTCATCAAAAAATTCGGTATCACCGCCAATTACAGTACCACCCTCAACGGGCGCAACGTCGGCAAAGCCACGCGCGTTAGTGGGGGAGTGGTAATTGGAATTTAACGTAGGTTGGACCGGCACGCCGGTCCAACCTACATAAACATTAACCATGAAATACATACTCCTTATCATCACGTTATTAACCCTCGCTACGGCCTGTAAAGAGTCGAAAATTGACGAAGGAATTCTGCCGTTTGTAACACCCACCAGTACCGATGCCAACGGTGGTAGCTGGAGAACGGTTGTGCTGAACTCGGCGGCTGATATTGCCGTGCCGCCACCGGCTGCGGTTACGTCGGCAGCGTATCAGGCCGAACTAACTGCGGTGAAAGCCGGGCTGCTGAGTGCCACACCGGAGCAGAATACGGCCGTTAATTACTGGGGGGCGGGGGGCGTTTTGCGCTGGAATCAGATCGCCCGGCTACTGGTAGCCAAGTATAACGTAGCACCCGCCTACAACGAAAGCACCGGAACGTTTGCTCCCTTCGATGCCAGTAACCCGTTTGCCAGTCCGCCCTACGCGGCCCGGCTGTACGCGCTGCTGAGTGTGGCGCAATATGATGCCCTGGTGGTTTCGTGGCGGGCCAAGTTTCAGTATAACCGCCCCTCGCTCGAACAACAGGGTGTTCAGGCCCGCGTTCCGGTGCTGGGCATCCCCTCGTACCCGTCCGAAGATGCGGCAGTAGCCGAAGCGTCGTACCAGATGCTGGTGTTTTTCTTCCCGAACGAAACCGCCTGGCTCAAAGCCAAAGCTGCCGAACACAAGAAAAGCCGCGTACTGACCGGTGCCTGTGTCCCGACCGATATAGCAGCCGGTGAAGCCATTGGCGGAGCCGTAGCCCCGAAAGTTGTAGCCTACGCCCGCACCGACCGGTTTTCACTGGCCCGCGACCCGAATAGTACGTGGTCTGCGCTGCGGACTAACGCATCTTACGATGTAAAATGGACGAGTCTGGAGATTCCGTCCCGACCCCCGATGCTGCCGCTGGCGGGCAACGTAAAAACCTGGTTCGACTCGGTAGCGGTGTTGCGCACGATGCCTGGGCCGCCCCCCGCCACCACCTCGGCGCAGTTTCAGCGTGACCTGGCCGAAGTGCGCAGCATTGCCGACAGCCGTACCCGCGAACAGTGGCGCATTGCTGATTTCTGGGGCGATGGGGCTGGTACCTACACGCCCCCCGGCCACTGGAACCGCACTGCCGAAGACCTGGTGCGGCAGTATGGGCAGAATGAGCTGCGCACTGCCCGCACCTACGCCCTGATGAACCGGGCTATACAGGATGCCGGTACAATTTGCTGGCGCGTTAAAAACCTGTATTTCACCCCCCGCCCGTCGCAGATGGACCCGAAAATCAAAACGGCTACCGGCATTCCGAATTTTCCGAGCTACACATCGGGTCATGCAAGTTTTTCCGGGGCCGCGTCAGCGGTGTTGGCATACCTGTTTCCTAACGAGGCCGGTAGTCTGAACGCTCAGGCCGACGAAGCGGCTTTGTCGAGGCTGTACGGCGGTATTCACTACCGGCATGACAACGAGGAAGGCGTGAGGTGTGGCCGGGCCGTTGGTACCGTAGCCGCTAACTGGGCCAAAACAGACGGGGCAGGGCAGTAAACACAGTCATTGGTAAATAGTCATTGGATGACTATTTACCAATGCGATCAGTCAATCCTGGCCGAGGGCGTGAAAATCCAGGTCGTCGGATTCGATAGTCTGGATTTTTTCGTTGTGCTGTAACCGTAAAATCTCGTGTCCGGTCAGTCGTGCTTTGTAGATTCCTTTCAATCCTTCGACAGGCTGAATTGATGCCCTCGCACCGGCGAAATCCGGTTCGTCGGCGTCGGATTTTTGGGTAATCATAACCGTATAGTCTGCGTCTGGATCGGCGTTTACCTGGTTGGCAAACCCGCTGGATAATGAGTTCATGTCAGTAGGAATTAGTGGTGGTCATTGGCAGCCCTTTGTTGTCATTGATAGCGTAACCTATAAATGACGACAAATAACCACCAATGACCACAATTGCCCATCAACTTACAGTGTAGCGAGATCGCAGTTGACCAGCCCGGCCCCGAAGGTGATGTCGTTTCCGGGGGCGCCGAGGTCCGTTGCCGTTGCCGTTAGTTTGAAGCGCGCGGCTGCTACCGAAATGCCGGGGAAACGCTGTTTGAGCATCGCGGCTGCCCCGGCCACGTGCGGACAGGCCATACTCGTTCCCGACAATGGCCGGTAGCCGTTGGGGGGCGTGGGAAAAGTCGAATTGATAGAAACGCCCGGTGCCGAAATCGTAACCTGATTGCAGGCTCCCCCGCGCGATGAGAACGGTGCAATCTGATTGGTCTGGCTGGTGGCACCTACCGCAATAACACCCCTTATACTGCCCGGAATACCCACAAAGCGGTCGGCTGCGTTGGGCGACTGAAATGAGTTTCCGGCTGCGGCCACTACGATACAGCCAGCCGCCATGAGCTGATTGATGGCATTGACCAGGGCTGTCGGTGCGTTTTGACAAGGCATAACTGCTCCGAGGCTCATCGAGACCACGTCCATTTTGTTAGCCAGTGCCCAGCCCAAACCAGCTACAATGCCGCTGAAGGGGCCATTGCCGCTGGCAGCCAGCACCTTTACGGCGTACAACTGGCAGCGCGGAGCCACGCCCACAACCCCAATGAAGTTGTTACGTGCACCCACAATACCGGCGCAGTGGGTACCGTGTCCGTTGTCGTCGTTGAAACTACCCACGCCCGAAATAAACGAGGCCCCGCCTGCCACAATCAAATCGCTGTGGGGGCCAATGCCGGTGTCGAACACAGCCACCTTAACACCATCGCCCCGAATGCCTCGTTTCCAGGCTGCAGGTGCTTTGACGGCCCGAATGTTCCAGGGGATGGGTTGGGTAGGCAACAAAATGGGCGGGAACGGATGCGGGAACGGTAGCGGCAGCCTGGGAATAGGTTGCAGTACAGGCGGCTGTTGCAGATCGGTCTGTTCGCCGGGGCTGGTGTCGGGCATGAGCAGTTGGCGAACCTGATCCTGCATAGCCTTGTAGCCATCGCCGTAGCCGCGCATGTACATCACCTGCCCGGAATCGTGGGGGGCGCTGGTCTGGCCCGCAAACGTTTCAAGGTCAAACACATCGGTGTCGTCGCCGTTGTTGGTGTAGGCATCGAGGGCGTACATCTCAAAATCCTCTACGACTTCAACAACGCCGGGCTTTTTGGCCAGTTCGGCTTTTTCCCTGTCGGTCAGCGACACCACCGAGGTGTTGAGGTTATCGAAGTACAGCACGTCGGCGTCGGAGATCGTACGGTCGCTGCTCATCACGGTGAGACCGTCTTCGATGTCGGCAACCGAAATGTTGAGGGTTTCGCTCAGGGCTTCTCTGCCCGATTGGTCGTCGGAATAGGTCACGACGTACCGCTTTTTTTCTTTAGACATGAGTTTGTGCTGGTTAAATAAGGTGTTAAGAAATAAGGAACGTTGGGGCTGGCCAGCATGGGCAACGTGGTCTCGAATCAGTTACTCAACTGGTTCGATAGGACAAATTTATGATATTGGTTGTCAGTGTTTTAACGTATGAATACGCAATTCGAAAAAGACGTTATTTCGCGTGAACTGTTAGGTGGATGTACGTAATTGTCCGGGCTGGTGTTTGCGCCAGATGGCGATAAACCGACTCATAGCCCGTTTATTTGTGTTTGTCAGCCACGGTCAAATACCTAATCTGTACTCTACTAATCACTCTGTTGTGTCTATGAATACCGAGAAAATAGCCCCGTCCCGTCCCACTTCAACGAGAAAAAACGCTGCCCCCGTTTCCGGCCCAATCGCCGTCACTGAAACAACCATAAATCCGGCCATTGAGGGCCGCTCGCGCGTCACGATTCAGCGCGTTAGCCCGTTGCTTGACGGCGGTCGGTTTCCCATAAAATCTATTCCCGGCGATGTCATTGCCGTAGAAGCCGACGTGGTTTCTGACGGACACGATTACCTCGCGGCCCGGCTGCTCTACAAACACACTGACGATGCCGACTACCGGGAAATGACCATGACACTACTTGTCAATGACCGCTGGGGTGCGTCGTTTGTGGTCGAAAAAACGGGCCTGTATCAATACACGATTGAAGCCTGGGTCGATCATCTGGCCACGTGGCAGCACGAAATACATCTGAAAGTGGCCGATGGGCAGCGCATCACGAGCGAACTGCTGGCCGGGGCGCAACTCATTGACGGGATGCTGGTCCGTGCCGAAGCCGCTACTGCCGGGGCTTCCGCCACAACCGGCGTGCCGAAATCCAAAGGCCGGAAAAAGGCGGATGCGCACCCCGACGTTCGCGCCCTGCGCGAAATGGCCGACCTGTTCCGGGCGGGGGCCAAACCAACGGCTACCGACCAGTATAATGAAGCTGTATCGCTGGCGGAAAGTGATCAGTTTATCTTCTACACGAAAGCGTATCCCGAACGGCAGCACCCCGCCCGCTATGCGCCAGTACTCGGCGTGGAGGTTGACCGCGCTAAAGCCGGGTTCAGCACATGGTATTGCCTGTTTCCGCGCTCAGCGAGCCGGGAGGAAGGCCAACATGGCACGTTCCGGGATGTGGAAAGTTTGTTGCCGCGCATTGCCGACATGGGATTCGACGTGCTGTATCTGCCGCCCATTCACCCCATTGGTACGGCGCACCGGAAAGGCAAGAACAACTCGGTAGCCTGCGAACCGGGCGAGCCGGGCGTTCCTTACGGCATAGGCTCCGAAGCGGGTGGACACGATGCCATTCACTCCGAACTGGGTACCGTCGAGGACTTCAAGCACCTGATTGCCATCGCCAAAAATTACGGTATGGAAGTGGCCATGGACCTCGCTATTCAGGTCTCACCCGATCACCCCTGGGCCAAAGACCACCCCGAATGGTTCAAGAAACGACCCGACGGTACGATTCAATACGCCGAAAATCCACCCAAGAAATACCAGGATATTTACCCCGTTTATTTCGAAACCGACGACTGGCAAAACCTATGGCTCGAAATGCGCCGGGTGTTGCTAACCTGGGGTTCGTGGGGCGTCCGCATGATCCGGGTCGATAATCCGCACACCAAGCCGTTTGCGTTCTGGGAGTGGATTATTGCCGAAGTCAAAAAAGAATACCCCGATATGCTGTTTCTCTCCGAAGCCTTCACCAAGCCGAAGGTGATGCAGGAACTGGCCAAGCGCGGCTTTGCGCAGTCGTACACGTACTACACCTGGCGCAACACCAAAGCCGAGCTGGAGGAATACATGAACGAACTGACGCAGAAGACCGCGCCCGATTCGATGGCGTATTATTTCCGGCCCAATTTCTGGCCCACCACGCACGACATCAACCCGTACAGCCTGCATTCGGGCCACGAGCCGGAGTTTCTGATCCGCTATTTTCTGGCCGCTACCCTCAGCAGCAACTACGGCATTTACGGTCCGTCGTTCGAGCTGATGGAACACGAGCGATTCCCGAACAAGGAAGAATACCTGAACTCGGAGAAATACGAAATCCGGCTTTGGGACTGGGACCGCACCAACAAACTAACGTACCTCATTGGCCTGACCAACCGCATCCGCCACGAAAACGCGGCTTTGCAACAGACCAACAACATCCGGTTCTGCGCCGTCAGTGACGACGCGATCATGGCGTACCTGAAAACGATCGGAGACAATCGGCTGCTCATTGTGGTCAACACCGACGCCTACAGCCGCCGGGCCGGTATGGTGCAGATACCGATCTGGGAACTCGGCATCGGCCATGACCAGCCGTATCAGGTGCGTGATCTGCTCACCAACGCCCAATACACCTGGCAGGGCGACCAGAACTACGTTGAACTCGACCCGTATGTATTACCGATGCACCTGTTTCGGATCGAGGTGTAGCCAGTTAGCTGGCTTTTACTATCCCAATACCTCCCGTAACACCATCAGCGATTTTACGTCGCCGATGCTGTCGAGGTGAATCTGGTAGTAGGCTACGAGGGCATCGGCGAGGTCGTTGCGGGCGGTGCGGGTCAGGATAATGGGTGTGCCGAAGGGTTGACGGAGCATCAGGTTCAGGGCCGCGTCAGTATGCTCGTCGGGCAGGAACGGGTAGGCGTTTTCGCGAAGCTGGTTCTCGAACTCGCGGGCGTTTTCGGGACCGAAGCCGAGGTAAAACGACAGTTTGAGCAGGAACACAAGGTGAAAATTCTCGAAGTCGGTACGGGCGTTTTCCAGAAACAGCACTGCGTCGATCAGGAACCCGAACAGCACCGGGCTGCCCGCTTCCTCTTTCAGCACCTTATTCAGCATCTCGGTCACGAACAATGCAATGGCCGACTTAGCCATCTCGAACGGCAGACTTTGAAACGGCACTAGCGTTTTTACTTCGGACAGCCGGTGCAGGTCGCGGTCGTTTTTGTAGTAAACAACCATATCCAACAGCGTCAAAGGCTGAAACAGCGCAATGCGGTTGTTTTTGCTCCTGGCCGACCGCACCCCGTTTACGATATAGCTCTGCAACCCGAACTCTTCGGTATAGACGCGGGAAATAATGGAGGTTTCGCGGTAACGCAGGTAACTGAGGGCGATGCCCCGGGTTTTTTGCAGCATAGAATCGGCAGACTAAACGTCAACCAAGATAACGTGTTTTTGCCAACTCATTGTTCTGTCAAAAATAAAGCCACTGGTGTCATGGCCAGTGGCTTTTGCACTAAAGAAGGCTATTGTTAAAATGAATACCTCGCGCCCAGCTGAACCGTGTAAGGTGTACCGTTCCGCTGGGTAACGCCAACGTTCTCGTTCACACGGTAGTTATACTGGCGGGTCGTGGCGTTGAAACCCGTCGGAATCAGCAGCGTCTGGTTGCCGAGGTTGAAATTGCCCCCCCAGTTGCGGGTCGATACTTTTTCGGCTCCGCCAGACAGCACCCCGTCGAACACCTGACCGAGCAGGTTACCAAAATTGAATGCATCGACTGTCAGCTCCAGATTCTGCTTTCTGTAGGTTTTTATGTTCTTGATAAGCCGAATGTCGAACGTACCGAAGAATCCGTTTTCGCCCCCGTTCCGGTTGGCAATGGTACCCAGACTATTGCGAATATGGTCGGCAGCGCGGTTGTCGGGGTTGGCCAGCACTTTCTGCATTGAGGTTCGGACGGCTGCGGAGGTGGCAGGGTTGGCCGGGTCGAATACAAACGCCAGGTCATTGTCTGTTCCGGGGCCACCCACAAAGTCGCCGTTAATGTCGCCATCAGCCGTGAGCGAGTAGCGTGTTCCGCCCAGGCCCGAATACCGAACGCTCAGCGCAAACCCTTTTACCGACGGTGTAGTGCCGTACAGGACTACTTTGTGCCGGAACTGATTGTCGGAGAAATTGACTTCGCTCAGGTCGCGCGGGTCGCTTTTAACGGGCCGGAAGGTAGAGGTGTTGGCTACGTTACCATTGTACGACGTATTGTCGCGGGCATCGTTATAGGTATAGCTAAAGGCCACCACGCCGTTGCGGGGCAGGCGCATCTCGCCATCGAGCACAAACGTCAGCGTAGTCAGTTTGGCTCCGTTGGTCAGCAGCAGCGTGCGGCCCACCGCCTGCGTCTTGCGACCCAGCACGTTGTTGGTCTGCCCATTGGCGGTGTTGATGGTATTGGCGGGTACAAAGACGCTCCGGTTAGCTTCGTTGGCCAGGGTAAACGCGGGCTGATCAACAATGTTACGGTCCAGATAGACGTAGTTATTCACGGTGCGGGTGTAGAGCAGATTAGCCCCTACGCGGAAATTATCGCTGAAAAAGTGGTTGTACGACGCATTGGCCTTGTACAGCGTAGGTACCTGAAAATTGGGGTCGTTCAGGTTGATGGTCGATACCGAGGGCGCCCCCGCCGGTACGCCCGGCGCGGTCAGGGGATCATTGCGGTACGAGACAAAATCGGGGCGGGGTACGAGGTTGGGCAGGGTGGCATTGTTGGGTCGGGTTACGTCGATAGCGGCTACTTTGGTGCCGGTGTTCTGGATATTGTTCACCTGAGCGTAGTTGATGACGTAGGCCGAGAACGCCCCCGCACCCACGCGGAAAATGTCGCGGTTTTTGCCGCCTACGTCCCAGGTCAGTTGCAAACGCGGCTGAATGTTGTTCCAGTCGGTGGGGTTGGCATCGGTCCGCAGACCCAGTTCACGCTCCACAATGGGGTTGTACTCGCCTTTGGTGAGGTAGCTGGTCAAATCCCAGCGCAGCCCGGCACTGGCCGTTACGTTGGGCAGCGGTGTAAACTGAACCTGCCCAAACAACGACGCATTCAGCACGTACTGCTGCACCGATGGTACGCCCCTGAGCGGCACTTCGCGGGCGTAGCGCGATGGGTTCAGGTTGTTGAACTCCTGCAAACTGTTGAAGACAAACCGTCCGTTCTGCTCGTTGGAGATGTACGTGTCCAGGTACGTCAGGGTATTGTCGGTACCGAAGGCAAGATTGTAGCGACCTTTGGTGAGGTAAGTCGTGTTGGCCAACTGAACCTGTTTTTCGAGGTTGCGTTCGGGCGTGAACCGTTGCCCGCCCAACTGTACCTGCGTGTTGCCGAGGGTGCCATTGGGCAGCGTAGAGCGCACCGTTACGATGGCGCGGGGAATATTGGCCGATGGCAGCAGCGAGTTGGGTTCGAAGTTTCGCGTCGAGTACTGGTACTGCACTTTCAGCTCGTTGACTAAGGTAGGTTTTAACGCTGACCGCAGCGAGAGCAGGGTGCTGTTTTCTTTCGAGCCAAAGTTGCTGAACACCTCAAACAGGTTGATGTTCGAGTTGTCGTTCACGCTGTTTGGGTTGTTCCAGTCGCTGTAATTATTGCGGAGGGTAAGTGTATTCCGCTTGTCGATTTGCCAGTCGAAGCGCGTGAAGAACGTTGTTGCCGTTGTTTTTCGGCCAAACTCACCCACCTGCTGCGCCGTGCTGAGGCCGTATTTCTGCTGGCCAATGGTAATCAGGCTGTCCAGCGCACCCTTGCTGATGCGGAGGGCATTGGCATCGTCGGGGGTGCGGATGTCGGCAATGTAAAACGGCGACGATTCGTTTTGCCGGTCGAGGGCGGCAAAGAAGTGCAGCTTGTCTTTCACAATAGGGCCGCCGAGACTGAATCCGTACTGCGTGCGGCTGAAATCGACGGTGCGGACGTTGCCCCGGATGTCGCGCTGACTCGATAGCCAGCCGGCGTTGTGGAAGCCAAATGCCGAGCCGGTGAACGTGTTGGTGCCCGATTTGGTAACGACACTGACCGAGCCGCCCCCCTGCCGGCCTTTGGTTACGTCATAATCGTTGGTCGATACCTCAAATTCGCGGATGGCTTCGAGTGACACCGTGTAGGGGCCGCTGCCGAGGTCGCCACTGGTGAGGTTGTTGCGGGCACTGGCCCCGTCGATGAGGAAGTTGGTGGACGAGGGCAACTGACCGCCGAGACTGATGCCACCGTTGCTCAGGGGCGATAGCGAGAGCAGGCTGTTGAAGTCGCGGTTGATAATGGGCAGTTTGGCAATGTTGTTGGCTGTGATAGCGGTCGATGCGCCCAGCCGGTCAGTACGGCTTTTGAGCGCGTTTTCGGTGACATTGACAACCTGCAGCTCCCGCGCATTCTCGTTGAGTGAAAAGTCAATGGCAAGCCGGTCGCCCTGGCTGAGCTGGTAGCCGGTGCGGGTTTGGGTCGTAAATCCCACGTAGGATACCGTAATGGAATAGGGGCCACCCAGCGGCACTTGTCGCATTAGAAACCGCCCTTCCACGTTCGAAACGGTGCTGGTCTGGAACCCCGTCGATTCGTTACGGGCGGTAATGGTTGCCCCCGGCAGGGTTTCATCGGTGGTTCCTTTCACCACGCCCACAATGCTGGCGTCTGTAGCCTGCCCAACTACCCTGACCGATACTGACAAGATTAGTAGTGAGCTAAAAAAAAGAATTTTACTGAAAAAGTGACGCATAACTGCACATAGTTAGTTTGGTAATCAGGGCCAAATCTCAGGCTGCGCAGTTGGGGGGATATGTTAGATTTTAACGTGATTTCAATCCTTTACAAATACTTAATCCGGGGTAATAAACCGGTAATACGCAAAACCGATGTCCGGTACTTATACGGCACAGACAAGGGTCTCTTTCAGCTTACGGGATATGGTTTGCCGGGTTGTGCCGGTGAGGTCGGCGAGGGTCTGGTGCGAGAGCAGGTCAAACACACAGTGCAGTCGGTTCTGACTGTCGGGAACGGGTTTGGTGTATTCTTTGCGGAGGTTTTCCAGCCGGGCGTCCACATCGTTGCGGGTCATGTACAACAGCCGGGTTTCGGCTTTCCACCACCGCCGAACCACCTGCTGATTGAACCAGTCAGACATAATTGGGTCATGCACAATAACGTGCCTGAAGAACGGTAGCGCAACAGACAGGACTGTGGCAGAGGTAATGGTCCGGGCAAACTCAAAAAACTCGACATTATCCGTATCGAGATAACTCAGATCACCAAAAAATTCGCCGGGTTGCAGCACGTCATAAACCACCCGGTCGCCTTCCGGCGAGTAGCTGCCAATTTTGATCGCCCCTTTCCCAATCAGCCGGATGTGCGTTTGTGGGTCGCCGGGCTGGTAAACCAATGTGTTTTGTTCAAATTGCTGTTTCTGAACGTTTCCGCCCGCTTCGGTATGGTTTTGCAGGTAGTCGTAAACTGTTGCCATAGTTATCTGCTCCACCCGTTAAAACCTGTTTCGTTCGCGTCAGATGTGGTTCGGCATACTAATTTACGGCTTGAAGTCAGGCGCAATGGCTGGCTTAACGATATGATAACATGGTTGAGCCGACTATTCTGGCTGTCCGGCAAACTTCGTTGCGAACACCGTAATGCTGAAAATGCCGTGGCCGTCCTGCTGATACGTTTTAAGCTCGTCGGGTGTCAGGTAGTTTCGGAGTAATTCGTCGGGTAGGTCCGCAGCAGCTCGATGGACCGCAGCCGCAATCGACGTTTACGCCCTGTTTACTATCGGTCCGTGCAATTTCGCCGTATTTCTGGCAGACAATCTCTTTGAGGTCTTCGTTGGTAGTGGTTATGGTTTTAGTTAGTTTATTGTAATATTACGATTGGGATTGGTAAAAAAAGTCAACAGCAATTCTGGGTAGTGCCAGTTAGGTCGAAAACCTGCCCGAAAAGCTGCCGGGTTTCATTCCAGACGGGTTCGTTGATGCAGTAGCAAACGCGGGGGGGCGTGATCTCTCCTTTAATGATGCCAATACGTTTTAGCTCTCTGAGGTGCTGCGATACGGTTGCCTGTGCCAAAGGGAGTTCGTCTACCAGATCACCGCAGACGCAGGCGTTACGCTCGGCCAGGAGCTGTAAAATGGCGACCCGCGCCGAATGAGCGAATGCTTTGGCTAAATCAGCCATGCGATTCTGGTGGTCAGTAAACGGTTCT
>Ga0105045_10000540_pt1 | contig 28143 bp, 12 predicted proteins | sample MAT02_FD_78089 | JGI IMG/M metagenome (GOLD analysis project Ga0105045, IMG submission 78089) | Freshwater microbial communities from Lake Fryxell liftoff mats and glacier meltwater in Antarctica - MAT-02 (megahit assembly) | ecosystem: Environmental > Aquatic > Freshwater > Ice > Liftoff... | reverse complement strand
GCCGGTTCATCGTCGGGATCCTCGAGGGCGATGGTTCGCAGCGCGGCCTTCCATGGGGCCTCGCCGTCGGCATCCTTTATTTCGCCGGGGCGGGTCTCGCCGGGCTTGAGCGGGGCGCCGGGGGGGACCGGCGTGTCGTCCTCATAGCCGGGCGCGGCGACCACGGGCACGCGGGCGCCGGTGGTGCCGCACACGGCGCAGCGGGACGCGGGTGGCTGCTCGTTGAGGTTGGCGCCGCAGTGCATGCACAGACCGCGACAAGCCTCGCCGCGGACGCACAGCGCCCGGATCGGGTAGGCGACCAGGATCTGCTCCTCGACCATCGGGCGTAGATCGAGGTGATTGCCGAGGAAGGAGCGCTGGTCGGTCTCGCCGGGATCGGGTTGACCCTCGCGCCAGTCGCTGTCCTCTTCATCGTGCAAGCTGTCACTGGCCCCGCGGACGAAGTGTACACACAGCTCGCCGCCGGCCGGGACGTTCGCGGGATCCAGGCAGCGGGCGCAGGGCACCACGAAGTCGAGGTCCAGGGTGCCACGGACGAGCACGCTGCTGCCCTCGCCGATGAGCGTCAGCTCGATGTCCACGGTGCCGTGCCGCTGGATCTCCGCGTCGGTGTGCGCGAGTCGGGCGGCGATCCACGCCGCCGGGAGCTCCACCTGGACGCGGTACGGGCCGGGTCCGCTGCGAGAGAGGGCGACGAGATCGAGGTCCAGGTCGGCTGCCGAGTCGTATCGTGTGGTGGTGTCGCGTGCCATTGGGCCCTCCACGCGGCCACGGGACGCTTGCCATAGCGCCGCGAGCCTCCGAAGTCAAACCGGCTGTTGCACTCACCTGCGCGTGAGGTCGTGGCCGCGATCGCCGGGCTGGCAGCCTTGACACAACAAACGAGGATTCGCTATCCCCACACCGCCGTGGATGCCTCTGAGCCCATCGCGCGCGGAGCTCCATATCTCGGGGGCCCCGGACGTGCGTCCGTGCGATGCCTCGGCGTCGTCGTCCTCTCGACACTCACGCTCGCCGCGCTCGTGCCCGGTGACGCGTCGGCCTCTGTACCGACGAGCTTTGATCGAAGCTTCGGTCAGCTCTTCGCGGGTCCACTCGGCGACGTACTCGAGTCGGACCTCGGTCTCGACGCGAGCTTCCGTGCGCTCGCCAGCGGCGGTTCATTCGCCCCGGCGTTGCTCGGGCCGCCGACGCGACTACCGCGACGAGCGCCCAGCAGCGACGCACCGGTCACCACACCGGTCGCCGCACCCGAGGATCCGGACGCGCCGCCACCTGACCCTTCGGCCAGGCCACCTGTCGCTTCGGACAGCGACGCGAGCACGACCTCCGCGCCGACTACTACGCCGAAGATCCCGGCGCCGACGGCCCCAGCCGAGCCCGACAGCGCGTCTGCAGCGCTCGACGCGGACGCGGCGGTCGGCGAGTCCGACGCCCGGGTCAGCGGCGAGACCTCGGACGCCGCGATGGCGCGGGCGTTGCCGACTGAGGCTGGTGCGCCGCCCTCGGCTGAGGCCGAGGCTGCGCTCGCGACGGGCCCGTCGCGGTTGATCCGCGGCAAGAGCGTGCCGCCGTTCTGGATCGATCGCACGTGGACGACCCACCGCACGCGCGCGCTGACCCTGCCGCCGGTGTTCTTTCATCGCAGCGGCGGCGCCAACAACCCCGAGAAGCTGGCGCACTTCGATCTGTCGCTGACGGGCGGCTGGTACAGCAAGCGCATGCAGAAGCGCCGGTACCTGTCACCGGCGATCCTGTTCTTCGGGTCGTTCTCGGAGCGCACCACCGGCTGGGCCGCTGGCGCGCTGCTGATGGGCTACAAGCGGGTCGGCGAGCAGTTCAACTTCGGTCAGTTCCCGTTCGTGTGGCGGTGGGGCAACAAGCAGGTCAAGAACCTCGTCGTTGTCCCGCTCCACTACCACCAGAAGACGCCCGACAGCCTGCGTGGCTTCGACGCGATCCTGTTCTGGTACGGCCACAAGAACCTCAACGACGCCGACGCACAGAACGACCTGCGCTACTTCGTCGGCGCGCCGCTGTTCCTCAAGCTGACGCAGGGCACCCGGCGCACGACGATCGGCCTGCCGTTCTACTTCGGCGGCGGCGACGTCACCCGCGGTCTGACCCACCGCACGGTGTTCCCCTTCGTACACTGGCAGAGCCGCGAGTTCGGCAACCGCAAGGAGCTGTGGACGATCCCCTTCGTGCGCCGCACGGACGTCGCCCGCAAGCGCAGCGCGTGGGCCGTGCCGCCGGCGCTGACCTTCGGGATCGACACGCCGCAGCGCAAGCTGCTGTCGGCGACGCCGCTGGTGTGGCGCAGCGAGAACAAGGTCAAGGGCAGCGTCGCGTGGTCGGTGTTCCCGTGGGTCTCGTACCGCGACACCGAGCAGCGAAACCGGGTCCTGTTCCCGCTGTACTGGCAGTTCGACGACCTCAAGACCAAGTCGACCACGGCCCTCGTGTTCCCCCTCGGCGGCTGGACGCGGCGGCCCGGCGGCGGCTCGCTGGTGCTGCCGCTGCTGCTGACCTCGGTGCGCCACGACCCGCTGCACCGCAGTCACCAGGTCGTCACGCCGCTGTTCTGGCGGTTTCGTGATCGCAAGGCCTACGGCGGGCTCGGCTCGCAGCAGATCGTGGTGCCGCCGCTGTTCGTCTACAACCAGCGAGGCAAGCGGCGCGACATCGGCGTGCTGCCGGTGCTTTCGTTCTTCGGCAAGGACGCGACGCGCCGCTACCAGGTGATCGCGCCGCTGCTGTTCGGTCACGTCCGCGACCGCGATCCGAAGCGGGGGCACGACACCTGGGTCGGCGGCCCGTTCTACTTCAAGCGCACGGCCGTCGCGGGCACGAGGCCCGGCTGGCACGCGGGGCTGCTGCCGGTCGTCGCGGCGGGTAGCGACGACACCCTGCGCTACACCGTGGTGCCGCCGCTGCTGTTCGGTGACATCACCTTCGTGAAGGAGAACCGCCGGCTGACGATCTCGCCGCTGTTCGCCCGCTCGAAGGGGCCCGATCACCGCACGCTCGGGGTCCTCAACCTGTTCTGGGACGTCAAGCGCGCCGGCGACGAGCGTCACAGCGTCCTGTTCCCGCTGTATTACCGGCGGCAGCACGCCGACCGGGTCCTGACGATCACGCCGCTGGGTGGTGGTCTCCGCGACAAGAACCGCCTGACGTGGATGGCGACCCCGCTGATCTACGGCGCGCGCGACCTGACCGGTCCGGTGGCGCAGCGGCGCCGCAGCTTCGGCGTCATCCCGATCGTGTTCTTCGACACCCGCCCGGTCGAGGGCGGCATGGCGCGCAACCTGGTCGTCGCGCCGCTGTTCGCGTTTCACCGCGCGCCGAGCGAGGACCTCGACATGTGGACGCCGCTGGTCTGGCGCACGCGCACCGGCGGCGAGAAGCCGCGCCGCGACCTCGCGGTGGTGCCGTTCTACTTCCGGCAGCGCCAGCCCGGGGGCGTCGACGTCGACGCCGGCCTGCTGTTCTTCTTCAGCCGCGATCCGGTCCGCCACACGCACACCCTGATCGCCGGGCCGTTCTTTCATCGCCTGAGCCGCAAGAGCTTGCACACCGGCGTCGCGCCGCTGGCGTGGTGGATGGACTCGGCCACGAGCCGGCGTTTGGTCTCGCTGCCGATCATCGTGCACATGCTCAACAAGCAGACGCGCGAGCACACGACGATCGCGGTGCCGTTCTGGTTCGACCGGCGCCGCGCCAACGGGCGTCGCGCCTGGGTCGCCCTGCCCTTCGTGGTCGGCACCAAGGGTCAGCACAACTTCACGCGCTTTAGCCTGGTACCGCCCGGCTTCGTCGACGTGTTCCGTCTGGCCAAGGACTTTCGCTTCACCGGCTTCGCGCCGCTGCTGTTTCGCCACCAGAAGTGCGGCTTCCGCGAGGAAGACGACGACAAGTGCCGCTACACGCTGTGGGGCAGCCCTCTGCTGTTCCTGGCCGGATCCGACGGCAAGGGCCGGCGCACCCACTCGGCGCTGGCGCTGTACTACTTCGACCGCGACAAGGCCGGCTTCAAGCTCTACACCTGGCTCGGCGGCGCCAACGTGCGTCCGGGCGAGCGCCTGACCTGGTACGCGCTCAACGTCGGGCGCACCGTCACGCGCACGCACGCGACCACGGTCGTGTTCCCGCTGTTCTTCCGCAAGGCGCACCGCACCGAGGACCGCAGCACCACGCTGGTGGTCCCGCCGCTGTTCATCGGCCGACGCAAGGAAGAGTACCGGTGGTTCGAGGCCGGCCTGGTGTTCTGGAACTTCCGCCGCCCGCACAAGGTCAGCACGGCCGTGCTGCCGCCGATCTTCTACACCTCGCACAGCCACGCCGAGCGGCGCCTGACCTGGACGATCCCGTTCTTCCTGCGCGACAACAACTGGGCCAAGGATCGCACGCTGACGATCGTGCCGCCGGGTCTGGTGGTCCAGCGGCGCAACGGCGAGGACAGCGACTGGGTGCAGTTCCCGCTGCTGTGGCACATCGAGCGCGGCAAGGACTCCGGCACGGTCGGCTTGCCGCTGTGGTGGGACATCCGCCGCAAGAACACGATCACGCAGGTGATCCCCGCGTTGCTGGTGCGTCGCGTCAAGAAGGACCGCGAGCTCGTGGTCGTCGGCCCCGGCCTCGGCTGGTGGACCCGCACGACCGGCAAGGTCAAGGGACTGCACTGGCGCGCGCTGTTCGGCGCGTTCGGAGGCGGCAACGAGGCCGGCCGCCGCTACATGACCCTGTTCGGCGGCCGCATCGCGCTCAAGGCCAAGCCGGTGTGGGAGTCGAAGCGCGCGCAGATCCGGGTGCTCAAGAAGCGCAAGGCCGAGGCCGACGCGAAGGCCCGCGCCGACGAGAAGGCCGCCGTCGCAGCCGAGGCGAAGCAGACCAGCGCGCCGGGGACCTCGGTGGTGCCGGAGCGCTCGCAGCCCGCACCGCTGCCCGAGACCCGCACGCAACTGCCCGCGACGCCAGCATCCACGGCCAACCCGTCCGCCTCGCCGTGGGCCGGCGCGGCGCCGGGTGGCGGCCGGCCTGGCGTCAACTCGTCCGTCGGGCCGGCCGCGCCGTCGTCGACGCAGACCCCGAGCACACCGGGCGGCACGACCACGCCGCCGCCGGCCAGCCCGCCCGCGGCCGCCCCGGGCACCGCGTCGAGCACCACACCGACCACGCCGGCCACCACACCGACCACCCCGGCCACCACGCCGAGGGCCACGCCGAGGGCCACGCCCGGTCGCTGAGTGCAGCCTGTCCGTAGGGACAGGTGATGGCTGCTCGCTGCCTCAGCGCTCCGACTTGCGCTTGTCGCGACGCCCGGCATGGATCGCCGCACCGACACCGACGCCGACACCGAGCGCCGACACAGCGGCGAGCAGCCCGAGGCCCACGCCGCGCAGCCAGCCCGGCGCCGGGTCGATCGGGGCGCGCTGAGGGGCGCGCGGGGCGGTCGGCGGGGCGGCGCCGAAGGTCCGGGCCACTGTGTCGACCAGGGAGTCGCGGACCGGGGCCGGGTGGAGCGCGGCGTCGAGGCGGGCGCGGCGGACCGGGTCGACCAGCACGTCGCGGGCCAGGTTGAGCGCCCGCGTGCGCTCGAGCGCCACCGGGTCGCCGGCGTGGCGGTCGGCGTGCTCGTGGGCCACGAGGCGCCGATAGGCCTGACGGATCTCCGCGACGGTGGCGGACGCGGACACTCCGAGGATCGCGTAGTGGTCGGCGACGTCAGGCATGCCCACGAATATGCCACAGACCGGGCCGGGGCCGTCGCGGGCCCCTACCCTGCTCCGCGCGGTCGGAGCCCGGGCGACCGCGGGCGTGACCCGCATTGCGACAGCGCGGTCACCACCGGGTCTGCGGGGGGCGCTCGCTGTTATGGTGCGGGCCGTGTCGCGCTACAACTGCGTCCAGTGCGGCGCCTGCTGCTGCAACCCGCCCGAGAACCGGGCCGAGGGTTACACCGACTACGTCGAGGTCGACGCTCGCGCGCCGCTGCTCCGTAAACCGGATCTGGTGCGCCGCCTGGTGGTCTACTCGGACGAGGGCACGCCGCACCTACGCATGCACCCGGACGGCCGCTGTCTGGCTCTGCGCGGCCGCGTGGGTGACAAGGTGCGGTGCACGATCTACGCCGACCGCCCGCTGCCGTGTCGCAAGGTCGAGGCCGGGGGCGCGCTGTGTCAGCGCTATCGCCGGAGCCTCGGGCTCCGCCCATGAGTTGCTAGCGGAGGTTGCTCGTGCTCATCGACGCGGAGCTCTGGTCCGCGGGCGGCGACGGCAGGTCTTCGGGGCGCATGCTGCCGGGCGCGTGCCAGCGCGAGCGCCGGAACGCGAACAGGAACACGGTCTGCAACATGCTCGCGACCGGCGCCGCCAGCAACGCCCCCGTGAGCCCGTAGACGTGCTCACCGGCCAACAGCGCGAAGATGACGACGACCGGGTGCATATGCGCCGCGTCGCCGATGATCTTCGGGTTGAAGATGTTGGCCTCGAGCAGGTGGATGCCGGCGATCCAGGCCAGCATCAGCAGCGGCGGTCCGAACGCGAGGCCCTCCTCGTTGGAGACCAGCGCGACGACGATGATCGGGATCGAGGAGATGATCGTGCCGAAGATCGGGACCAGGCTGAAGGCGGCGGCGACCACGGCCAGCAGGAAGCTGTACTTGATGCCGAAGATGACCAGGCCGACGTAGGTCAGCACGCCGTTCACCAGGCAGATCAGGAGTTGGCCGCGGATCACCCCGGCGAGGCCGACGTCGAGCAGCAGCATCAGCTCCTCGTAGGTCTCGCGGTAGTGCAGCGGGATCAGGCCGCGCGCGAAGTTCATCACCCGACCGGGGTTGATGAGGATGAACGCCGCGAGCATCAGCGTGATCACCAGGTTGGTCAGGAACGCCGTGACGCCGCTGATCAGCGCGCGCACGAAGCCGGCGATCTGCCCGGTGTACTCGCTGCCCTTGGTCATCACCAGCTTGCGCAGCGTGTCGGTGAGGTTCTGCTCGATGTGCTGCGAGGGCGTGTTGATCTTCCAGCGGCCGTTGCCGGCGTCCTCCATCGAGAGCTGCACGCGCTCGAGGCTGATCGACCAGGTGCCGTTGGGACCCGGGGTCGCTAACAGCTCGGAGGGCGGCGGCGGGGCGACCACCGGCGCGGCGGCGTTGAGGCTGCTGAAGCTGTCCTCGAACCACTTGGTGGCCTCGGGCAGGTAGGTCTGGTCGACGTACTCGAGCGCCGCCGGGGCCGTGTCGCGCAGGCGCGAGAAGTCTTGTACGAGGGCTGGCAGGAACACCACCAGGAACACGCTGATGACGCCGAACAGGCTCAGGTACACGAGGATCACCGACAGCGCCCGGCCGAGCCGCGGCTGCAAGCGGTGGATGATCGGGGCCATCAGGTAGGCCAACGCGAACGCAAAGATGAACGGGAGCAGGACGTCCCGGAACACGAGGATGACCAGGAGGATCACCAGCGCGTAGCCCCACTGGCGCAGGAACCGGCTCGAGGTGCTCAGCAGCTCGCTGCGGCGGCGGGGATAGGCGGCGGACTGTTCGCGGTTCATGCCTCGGCCCTCCGCGCCCGAGCTTCGGGCTTACGCGCGCCCGCGGCCGGTCGCTCGCGGGCGCCGACCTGGCGGTTCGCGTGGCCATCGAGCGTGCCGGCGCTGTCCCACGCGCCGCAGTCGTCGCAGCGGAAGCGAAAGCGCGGCATCTCGCGGGCGCATGCCCGGCAGACCACGATCGGTGGGGGAAGTTCCGTCATCGCGGCGTCGAGGGCCTGCTCGCGCTGGCCCTGGGCGAGGCGCAAGCGTACCAAAGTCAGCGCCGCCGCGGGCGACCGACCACGCACACGCTCGAGCGCGATGCACACGGCCTCAGGGTGTTCGGGCCCGAGGCACCTCGCCAGCGCGACCACCAGGGCGGCGTCCTCGGCGGTACGCAGGCTGGCGAGCATGCGCTCGTGCAGATCTTCGAGGCCGCCGATCTCGGACGCGGCCTCGAGCGCCTCGCTGATCAGCGGGGTGGCGGCCGCTGGCGTCAGCTCCCAGGCGCGCTGCCACGAGAAATTGGCCTGCGCGGCGTGGTTGCCAGGAGCGGTCGGATCGAGGTCGTCACCGAGGTTAGCGAGCACGCGGGCGCGGGTAGTCCACACGTGACCGGAGTCCGGGGCGAGCTCGAGCGCGCGCTCGGCCAGGCGCTCGGCCTTGCGACCGTCGCCCTCGGCCAGCGCCGCGAGGGCCTGGCCGGCGACGGCGTGACCGCGGCCGATCCGGCTGTCGCGGCGGCGGCGGGCCGGGACCAGCTTCTCGTGGCGCTCCCAGGCGGCCGCAGCACGCTCCCAGGCGCCGGCTTGCTCGAGCGCGCGGGCGAGGGTCTCGAGCGTGGCGAGCGACTGCGGAGCCAGGCTGATCGCCCGCGAGAGCGCGCCGACGGCAGCCTCCTGGTGGCCCTGCACGAGCAGGTCGCGGCCGAGGCCGACGAACGCGGCGACCCGCAGCTCCGCCGGCAGCTCGGCGCCCGCGAGCACCGTGCGATGGATCGCCTTGGCGCGCTCGACCCGGCCGCGCCGGCGGTCGAGGGCTGCGAGCGCGAGGAACACGGTCGCGTCACCCGGTTCGGCCTCGGCGATCTGCTCGAGCTCGTGGGCGACGTTGTCGACGTCGCCCTCGGCGAGCGCGTAGAGCACGTGACTACGCCGGGCCACCGCGGCGCGTGTGGGCCGGCGCAGGGCCGCCCTCCACCACATGAGGCACGCCACACCTGCCCCGAGGACCAGGGTGCCGACCGCGAGGATCACGATCCACAGCGGGCTCACGGCGGACCCCCGAAACGACGCCCGTTTGGCGCGTGCGACACGTGTGTCGCTGCGGACGGCCCAGCGGCGACTTCAGGATCGAAGTCCGGGGCGAGCTCCGGGGCGAGCTCCGGGGCGAGGTCATGGGCGACGTAGTGGCCCTGCATCACGCGTTGCTGGCCGCCGTCGAGGCGTGCTTCGGCGGCGAGCATGTCGTCCTCCTCGGCCTGACGTAGTGGAAGCGTGCGCAGCTCGAGCACCTCGCGCTCGAGTCCTCGCAGGCGCCGTTGCGCGACGGCCGCTGCCCTGATGCGAAATGGCGCGCGGATCGCGTATATCGCCATGAGACCCGCGGTGGTGAACCATCCGGCCAGCAGCGCGGAGGCGCTGACATCGTAGTGTCGCGCGCGCCACAGGCCATCGGGCGTCCAGGCGGGGATCCACAGGGCGAGCGGGACCCAGGCGGTGTTATCCCGCAGGGTCATCACGGCCCACAGCAGCCCGAGGACCATGAGGCCGAGACTGACGAGCAGATAGACTTTGCCCAGCACTGACACTGAAGATTCGCGGGAATATATCAAGGCGTGTATGCTCCGGCCATGGGAAAGCCCACCGGTGAACATCTCGCTCGTCGTCCGCTTCGAGCCTCCGCGAAGGACCTGCTTCGGCATGCATGCATGCTGGGCCTGCTCGGTGGGACCGTGATCGGAGCCTGCGCCGGGACCGATCAGAACCTTGATCGGCAGCGCCTGATCGACGAGGTCAACAACGCTGGCAGCAAGACCAAGGCGCAGTGCAAGCCCGGCATCGTCGAGGCCTGCTACGACGGCGCCGTCGGCACGCAGAACCGCGGCATCTGCAAGGGCGGCACGCGCACGTGCAGCGCGGACGCCATCTGGGGCGCGTGTGGCGGTCAGGTCGCGCCGCGCAAGGAGCTGTGCAACAAGACCGACGACGACTGCGACGGCATCGTCGACAACAACTTCGAGCGTGACGGTGCGAGCTGCTCGATCGGCAGCGGGCAGTGCAAGTCGTCCGGTACGTGGCGCTGCAACGCCGACGGCGGCGGCACCACCTGCGACGCGCCCCCGCCCAAGAGCGAAGCGGAGCGCTGCGACGGCATCGACAACGACTGCGACGGCCAGATCGACGAGGACGTGCCCGGCACCGGCGGCGCGTGCGTGACCGGCAAGCCCGGCGTGTGCGCCCAGGGCATCAACCGCTGCCTCGGCGGCCAGATGCAGTGTGTGGCCAACATCCAGGCCTCGGTGGAGATCTGCAACCAGAAGGACGACGACTGCAACAACGCCGTCGATGACCGCTGCATGACCGCCGAGCAGGCCGCCAACCTCGTCAAGTAAGCCCTGCGCTCAGGAGCGCCGAGCAGCAGGAGCCCGACCACCGCGAGGTGGCCGGGCTTTTTCGTCGGTCTACTCGTCTGCGTGCGCACGATGAAAAGCGCCCGACCACCGCGAGGTGGCCGGGCGAGGTGGCCGGGCGAGGTGGCCGGGCGAGGTGGCCGGGCGAGGTGGCCGGGCGCTCGTGTCCGACGCTCAGGCCGGCGACTGCAGCGCGGCGATGCGGGTCGGGATCTCCGGGTGTTGCGGGTCCTCCTCGAGGCCGCGCTTGAGCATCGACATCGCCTTCTGCGGCTCCTTGAGGCCGACGTGGGCGGCGGCGAGGTTCACGTAGATGTCGCCGCGGCGGACCAGGCCCGACTGTTCGACGTTTTGCAGGAGCATCGCGCGGGCCGTCTTGAGCGACTCGTCCCACATGTCCTTGTGGGCGTAGACGTCGGTCAGCAGGATCAGCGTCTCGGGGTTGGTGGTGTCGATGCGGTAGGCGTCCTTGAGCCGCTCGAGCGCCTTGTCGACGTTGCCCGCGTTGATCTCGACGCGCGCGAGGCGGGTCATGTAGTGCGCCTGCTGCTTGGTCCGCTTGGGCGCGGCCGAGGTGACCTCGACCAGCCAGCCGTACATGCCGCCGGCCTCGTCGAAGCGCTCGCTGACGAACAGCGCGTCGGCGATCCTGCGGTTGACCTCGACGTCGTCCTGGACCGCCTCGTAGACGGGGGCCAGGGCGCGCAGGGCCTCCTCGGGGTCGCGCACCTTGGTCATCAAGATGTCGACGCGCTCGAGCACCAGCTTCTTGCGCTCGGCGTCGTCCTCGACGTACTGGGCCAGCAACGCGAGCAGGTACGCGACCTGCTCCCAGTAGCCCTCCTTGCGGCTGAGCTCGAGCAGCTCGCGCGCGGCCTCGACGTTGGCCGGATGCAGGTGCAACGCGGTCTCGAGGTGCTCGCGGCGCTTCTCCGGGGTCTCGGCGAACACCGCCAGGCGCAGTTGCAGGTTGGCGCCGATGACCCCTTGCGGCTGGAGGGCCTGGGCCCGGGCCAGCAGCGCGCGCATGGCCTCGTCGTTGCCCTGCTGCTCCTCGACGGTCGACAGGGCGATGATCGCGGGCACGAAGTCGGCGTCGGCCGCGAGCAGCTCCGTGAGGATCTGTCGCGCCTTGTCGCCGTCGGCGAGGCGCTCGGCGTACAGCTCGGCGAGCCGCAGCCCGACCTCGCGGAGCTGATCGGTGCCGCCGAGCTCGCGCAGCACGACCATGAACTGCTCGAGCAGCTCGGCCAGCTCGGCCCACTTCTCGGCGCTTTCGAGCAAGCGCCACAGCGCGACCAGGCTCGGCGTGTGCGCCGGCGCCTCGGCCAACAGGCGCCGATGCAGCTCGGCGGCGTCGCTCGGGTCCTCCAACTGCTCCTCGGACAGGTGGGCCATCTCCTCGAGCACCGGCACGCGCTGCTGGCCGCTCAGGTGATCGAGCTTGCGCTCGAGCACGTCGCGGACCTCTTTCCAGTTGCTTTGCCTGCGATGCAGTCCCTCGAGCTCCTGGAGCGCCTGGAGGTCGTCCGGGCGCGCCGCCAGCATGTCGTTGTAGACGACGATGGCGTCCTCGACCTGGGCGAGGTGCACGAGCAGGTTGGCGAGGCGGTGCCGCAGCAGCCGCCGCTCATCGACGTCGGTGGTGATCGTGATGCGCTGCTCGAGCGCTCTGGCGAGCCCCTCGTTGTCGCCCGAAGCTTGTAGCAGCTTGAGCACGCTCTCCCACGCCGCCGCGTCGCCGGGCTCGACCTCGAGGAGGGCGCGGAGGTCGGCCAGCGCGGTGACCGGGTTGGCCATCGCCTCGGCGACCGTGACCGCCTCGCGCAGCAGCGGCACCACCAGCTCGGGGTTGCTCGACAGCTTGGCGTAGCGGGTCAGCGCGTCGTGCAACACGTCGAGGTTGCCGTCGGCGCGCGAGGCCATGATCTGCAGCTCGAGCGCCTCGAGGTTGTCCGGGTCGTCCTTGAGCACCGGCGTCAGGGCTTGCAGCGCCGAGGCCGGCTTGCGCAGGTCACGGAGCAAGATCCGCGTGGTCTCGAGGCACAGCGCCGTGCACGGGCGGCTGTCCTGCACGGCGGCGTCGATGCCCCCGGCCAGGTACTTGATGCCCTTGACCAGCAGCGCCTGGCTGCGCGTCAACGCGACGATGCGCTCGATCGCCTGCGGTGACTCGGCGTCGAGCTGGATCAGGGCGCCCCAGGCGTCGAGCGCCTCCTCGGCGCTGCCGCCCCCGTCGTCGATCAGGCGCGCGAGGGTCTCGAGGCCGACGACGCGATCGCCGCCGCTCGCGCCCTCGAGGCGCAAGCGGGCCACGCGGGTCAGGCCCGGCTTGTTGCCGGCGACGTGGTAGGCGTTGTCGAGCGCCTCGAGCAGCCCGGGCACGATCGGGAGGTTCTCCCGCTGCGAGCGCTCGAGCACGCGCTCGAGCCCCGCGACCGCGCCGGCGTAGCCCGGGCGATCGTCGAGCGCCTCGGCGTACGCGAGGGTCGCCGCCGCGAGGTCGCCGATGTCTTGCCGCGCGTCGCCGAGGCGCACCACGATCTCCGGGTGCTGGCTCTGGCCTGACGCGAGCTTGGCCGACTCGGTCAGCGCCCGCGCGAGCAACGGCTTGTCACCCGAAGCCCGGGCCAGCCGCTCGATGCTGCGGGCGGTGTTCTCGTCAGCGATCTCGGCGTCGAGCAGCGTGGCCAGCAGGTGCAGCGCGCGCGTGCGGTCGCCGAGGATGCCCTCGGCCATGTCGGCCGCCGAGTGGGCGATCATCACGCGCGACTGCGAGTCGAGGTCAGTGCGGGCGGCCCGGCGGGCCAGCGCGTCGACGTGCTCCTCGGCCTTGTCGAGGCGGACCGACATCTTCTTGCTCGCCTCGAGCACCGGCTGCAGGTCCTCCGAGCCGACCTTATCCATCAACAAGTTGTTGGCGATGAGGCTGCCGGCGATGTCGCCGAGCTTCTCGAAGCGGATGCGAGTGAGCTGGCGCAGGGCCTCGACGGCGTCGGTCGGGGTCTCGGCGAGCTCGGCGCGGGCCTCCCACACTTGCGCGAGCTCGGCGTAGCGGTGCGCCTGGTCGAGCTGCGGGATCAGCAGCGAGGCCGCCGACTCCGAGATCTGCGGCTGGACCACGAGGCGCATGAGATCGGCGACCGCGTCGCTTTGCGCGGGCGCCAGGCCGAAGATCGACTCGTAATGCGGCATGGCGCCGGGGGGGTCGTTCATCGGCCCGACTTGCAGCCGGGCCACCTCGAGCAGCAGCGGGATCTTGCGCTCGCGCGCGGCGAGGTTGACCCGCTCGAGCAGGGTCGTCGCGGCCTCGGGATAATTCTCGACGGCCAGCAACGCCTGCGTCAGCGCGCTCAGGGCCTCCTCGTCCTCGGGCGAGTCCATGAGCAGCGCGCGCAGGGCCTCGATCTCGGCGGGCCGGTCGTGGGTGCCCTCGCGGTGCACGCGGGCCAGCTCCTTATGCAGGGTCAGGCGGGCCTCGGGGTCGTCGGCGCCCTCGATCTGTTGCTCGAGCACGCCGATCAGCTTGGCGTGATCCCCACGCGCGGCGTACAGCCGGCGCAGGCGCAGCATGGCGTCGGGGTTGCCGGGCTCGATGTCGAGGATCCGCCGCCACGCGACCTCGGCGGCGTCGGGCAGGCGCAGCCCCTCTTCCACCAGGCGCGCCAGGCGACGCAGCAGGTCGATGCGCTCCTCGTCGTCGGTGGCGACCTCGACGCGGCGCTCGAGCACCAGGCGCAGCCCCTCGAAGTCGCCCTCGATCGCCAGCGCCTCATCCAGCAGTGCGAGCGCCGCGCGGTCGTCCGGGCCGACCTCTAGCGCGCGCCGCAGGATCGCGATCGCGGCCGCGTTATCGCCGGCGTTGAGCGCGAGCTGGGCCGACTGCAACATCAGCGACACGCGCCGCGCCTGGTCGGCCTGCAGCGCCTCGGACTCGGCGGCCTGCATCATCGCCTGGCGCAGATCGAAGTCGTAGCCGTACGCGCGAGCCAGGCGCAGGATCTCGACGTCCAGCGCCTCGACGGCGCTCTCGGGGCCGGGCTCCGACAACGCCCGCACGAGCACGTTGAACGCGTACTCCGGGCCCTCGGCGCCCTGCGGCTCGAGCAGCCCGGCGATCTCCCGCAGGAGTTCATGGCGGCTGACCGGATCCTCGGTCTGGGTGAGCTGCCACTCGTCGACCGCCACCAGGCGCATGGCGTCCTCGCTCTGCTCGTAGAGCGGACGCAGGATCGCGAACAGGCGCACGCGCTGCTCGGCGCGGGTCTCGGCCAACTGCTCGAGCGCCTGGATCGCGCTGAGGACCCCCGGCTGCTCGCCGAGCAGCGACTCGAGCGTGTCGATCGCAGCGTCGGGGCTGTCCTGCTTGCCGTCCTGGAGATCGGCGATGCGCAGCAGGATCGCCTCACGGATCGCGGGGTCATCGGCCCGCTCAAGGCGCTGGCGCAGCGACTCGACCAGCGCCTCCCAGCGGGCCAGGTTCTCATAGACGCGCTCAAGGCGGCCGCGGGCGGTCTCCTCGGCGGGCTGCGCCTCGAGCACGCGGACGAACGCCCGGATCGCAAGCTCGGAGTCGCCGAGGATGCCGAGCGCGAGCTCGCTGAGGCGCATGAGCACCGTGATCTGGTGCTGCTCGTCGAGGTTGGTGTCGGCCTCGCGCCAGTACGCCTCGGACAGCTCCTTCCACATCTCGGCGCGCGTCAGCGCCAGCTCGAGCGCGGGGAACACGGTGGCGTCGTTCGGCCGCGCGGAGATCAAGCGCTCGTACAGCGGCACCGCGCGGGCGGGCTTGTCGAGGCTGATCCACGCGTCGGCGGCCTCGCGCACGATCGCCAGCGTCTCGTCGCGCTCGTCGCCGGCGGCGTCGCCCTCGACGTGCGCGGTGAGCAGCTCGGCCAGCGCCTCCGTGCGCGCGAGCGCGTGGGCCAGACGGGTCAGTTGATCCCTCGCGGGCTTGTGCGCCGGGTCGTCCTTGAAGATGCGGGCGTAGGTGTCGAAGGCCGCGTCGTAGTTCTCGAGCATGTCCTCCTGGATCTGCGCGACGCGGGTCAGGATCTTCACGCGGCCCTCGGCGTCGTCACCGGCCTCGGCGAGGTGCAGCTCCTGCACGCGGATCAGGCGCGGCCAGTCCTGGGCCGCGGTGAACACCGGCTCGAGCTGCTCGATGACCTGCGGGCGCAGGTCCTCGTCGGACAGGTACCGCTCGAGGTCGGGGCCCGACGAGACGTGCTCGGGCTCGTTGCGCAGCGCGTCCGCGAAGTGACGGAGACCTCCGGCGAGGTCGCCGAGCTGCTCGCTATAGATCGTCGCCACGCGCAGGTGGTTGTCGGTGCGCTCGCGGCCGGACTGGGCCGGCAGCTTGGCCTCGAGGAAGCGAGCCAGGTCGTGCCAGCGTCCGGTCGACTCGTAGAGCGGGGCGACCTGCGCCTGCGCCTCGGCAGCCGCGGCGCCGCCAGGCCGTACGCGCTCGTACAGGCCGATCGCATCCTCAGGCCGGCTCAGGCGAGTGCGGTAGATCGCCGCGGCGCGCATAAGAAATTGATCGGCCTGGTCGCCGTCGTCACCCTGCGTGCGCTCGGCCCGACGGACCAGCAGCTCGGCGAGGGCGTCGTCGTCGCGCTGGCGCACGAGCACCTGCTCGAGCGCGTCGGCGGCGGCGGTGTCGGCGGGCTCCGCATCGAGCAGGCGCTCGTGGGCGCGGCGGGCCTCGTCGAGGCGACCGTGCTCGACCGCGAGGGCGCCGATGTTTCGCAGCACGCGGGCCTGCAGCGCGGAGTCCTGCACGCCGTCGACGACCCTGAGGTACGCGTCGAGCGCGGCGGCGCCGCGCTCGGGATCGGAGCCGAAGCGATCGAGGCGATCGAGGATGTCGGTGAGCTCGGGCTGGTCACCGGCCTCGGCCAGCGCCTCGCCCAGCACGGTGAAGGCGCGGTCGACGTCGCCGAGGCGCTCCTCCTGCGTGCGCGCGACTTGCAGCAGCGCGAGCAAGCGTTCGCGTCCGGGCGACAGGTGCCGGGCGCGGCGCTCCTCGAGGTCGAGCAGCGCGGGCCAGTTGTGCTCCGACTCGTAGAGCGGGTGCAAGACGCCGATCACGCGCTCGCGGACCTCATCGTTGCCGAGGTACTCGGTGAGCGTCGCGCGGGCGCGATCGTCCTCCGGGCTGATCTTGAGCACCTGCTCGAGCAGGTCGATGGCATCGGGGTAGCGGCCCAGCTTCTCGCCGACGACCGCGGCGGTGCGGCCGAGCAGCGCGGCGCGGGACTCGTCGTCGTCCGCCAGCGTGAGCAGGCGACGCAGCCCCTCCTCGACCTCGGGCCAGCGCTCGAGCTCGGCGTTAAGGCGCACGATCGCGTCGATCGCCGCGATCGTCTCGCGCGACGGGGCCGCCCCGGGCGAACGGGGCGCGCCGTCGGCGATCGCCTGGAACGCGTCGATCGCCTGGTACGGGTCCTTGAGCTGGTCGCGCTGGATCTCGCCGATCTTGCGCCACAGGCGGGCGCGCTCGGCGAGGTCGTCGACGGCCATCACGCGCTGGCGCAGCACCTGCGTCAACGACTCCCACGAGCCCTGCGCCACGAAGATGCGCTCGAGCGAGTCCATCGACTCGAGGTTGGCGGGGTCGATGTCGAGGACCTCCTGGTAGGTGCCGGCCGCGGCCTCGTGGTCGGCGATCTTGTCGCGCTGGAGCTCGGCGATCTCGAGCAACACCCGGATCTGCTCGCTGTCCTTGTCGATGAAGCGCAGCAGGCCGCGCAGCGCCTCGATGAGGGCCGGGGCGTCGCCGGCGGCGCGGTGCAAGCGGGCCAGCGCGACGGTGGTGCGGCGGGCCAGCTCGAGGTCCGGGGGATCGAGCGAGAGCAGCTCGGCGTACGCCTTGCGGGCGCCGTCCTGGTCTTGCAGGTGGTCGTCCAGGACCACGGCGATCCGCGAGAGCAGCTCGATCTTCGCGTTCGGGTCGGGGAGCTTCACGAGCGAGGCCTGCCACACTTCGACCAGCTCGCGCTGCTTCTCGAGCTGGATGCCGAGGCGCTGGAGCTCGCTGCGAATGTCGCTGCGGCGCGGCTCGATCCGGTAGGCCTCGCGCACGGCGTCGAACGCGGCCTCGGGGTTGTCGAGGTCGTTCTCGTGGATCCGGGCCAGCTCGAGCAGGTAGCCGGTCGCCTCGTCGACCGAGCCGAGCTGCTCGGCCTGGGCGCGGCGGACCTCGAGGATCTTCACGCGGCTCGCGTGGTCGTTGAGCCCGAGGTAGATCGGCTCGAGCAGCGCGGCTGCTTGTACCTGCACGTCCTTGTGGTCGAGCAGGCGCTCGAGCAACGCGCGCGCCTGGGTGTCGCCCGGGTCGGCGCGCAGCACCTCGCCGAGCAGGTCGACCGCGCCGAAAGCGTCGCCGAGCTTGTCCATGCGCAGCGCAGCGCGGCGCGTCGAGATCTCGCGGCGCAGCGCGTCGCTCTCGGCGAGGTCGGCCCAGCGCCCGAGCAGCTCCTCGAGCGCGTAGTGGTCCTCCGAGACCTCGGAGCCCTCGTACATCGCGGCGAGCTGCTCCATCGTCTTGAGGTCGTCGGGGACCAGGTCGAGCAGCTCTTCGGCGGTGCGCATCGCCGTCTCGCGCTGGCCGAGCACGTCGCGCGCGATGTAAATGATGCGCGACAGCAGGCGCTTCTGCTCGTCGGGGTCGAAGATGACGTCGACGCGACGGCGATACAGCTTCGTCAGCGCCTCGTTGGCGCCGCGCATCTTGAGCAGCTCCTCGAGCGCCTCGTAGGCGGCCGGGTGGGTCTCTTCGCGGTCGAGCACGGCGGCGTAGGCCAGCTCGGCCTCCTCGCCGAGGCGCAGGTCGTCACGGAGGATCGCGCCGCGGGCCAGCAGCAGGTCGCGGATGAGGTGTTGCTCGTCCTTCGAGACGGCGCGGCCCTGCGACTCGGCCTCCTCGGCCTCGCGCTGGCGTTTCTTGAGGATCGCCTCGTACGCGCTGGCGACCAGGTCCATGCGGCCGAGCTCACGCGCGGCGCGCTCGACCTCGGCGCGCAGCGACCCGTCGCCGGGCTGAGCGATGAGCAGCTCGCGACGCACGCGCAGTGCATCCTCGGCGCGGCCAGGCATCTGCGCGTAGAGGTTGGCGAGGCTGACCAGTTGCGCGGTGCGGGCCGGCGAGTCGGGCTCGGCCATGACGATGACCTCCATCGCCTCCGCCTCGCGCCCGTGGTCCTTGACGCTGCGGTAGTACGGCAGCAGCCCGCGCATGACGGCCAGCGCGCTGCTCGGGTCGGCGCGGCGCAGCAGCTCGAGCGCGTCGATCGTCGGGAGGTGGTCCGGGTCGAGATCGAGGATCCGGAGGAACCCCGTGATCGCCTTGCTCGACTGACGCAGGCGGGTCGCGTAGATGTGCGAGAGCTCGAAGAGCAGCGGGATCTGGTGCTCGGTCAGCTCGATCGCGTCGAGCCGCTGCTGGAGGATCTCGGCGAGCTCGGGCCAGCGCTCGCGGGCGCGGTACAGGCGGGTCAGGCTGTCGACCGCCTCGGCGTCGGCGGGCACCGAGCTCTGGATCTGCCGGTAGGTCGCGATCGCGGCGTCGAGGTCGCCGATGCGCTGCTCCTGCAGCACACCGAGGCGGCGCTGCACGGCCAGGCGCGCGCCCGCGTCGGTCGTCACGCCGAGCCGGATGTTGTAGATCTCGGCCAGGGGTTGCCACTGCTCGGTGGCGGTGTACATCTCCTCGAGCGAGGCCATCGCGGGGCGATTGCTGGGCTCGAGGTCGATGATCTTTCGCAGGTAGCGCTGGGCCTCCTCGGGGGCGCCCAGGCGCTCGCGGGCGATCGTCGCCAATTTGTCGAGCAGCTCGAGGCGCTCGTTGGCGTCGCAATCCGGGCTTTGGACCCGCGCCTCGTAGTAGCGCGCCAGCGCCTCCCAGCCGTCGGCCTTCTCGGCCACCGACTCGAGGCCGGCGCGCAGCACCTGATCACCCGGACGCAGTTGATAGGCCTGGCCGGCCCAGTGCATCGCCTGCCTGGGATCGTTGAGCTTTTGCAGCGCGACGTCCCGCATGACGGCGATCGTGTCGAGGCGGTCGTCGTCGTCGACCGAGCCGGCGAGCAAGACCTCGTAGATCGCGAGCACGCGGTTCCAGTCGCCGCGCTCGCGGTAGATCGGCAGCAGTTGCCGCGCGACCTGTTGGTTGTCCGGCTGCATCGCCAGCATGCTCTCCAGCGCCTTCAGACCGCGCTCCGGGTCCGCCAGGCGGTCGCGCGCGAGGGTCGAGATCCGGCGGTACAGCGCGAGCCGTTCGGCGGCGTCGGACAGCGCCTCCGCGGCGCCGTAGAGCACGTCGATGGCGCCGCCGAGGCGACCCTGCGCCTCGTACAACGCGACGAGATCGTCCCAGCGACCCTCGGCGACGTACGCGGCCCGCAAGGCGGCGTTGGCACGCTCGTGCCCTGGCATGCGGCGGGCGACCTCGGCCCACACCAACACGGCCTCCGGCGCTTGATGCAGGCGCTCGGTGTGCATGTCGGCGAGGCGACCGAGCAGGTCGATCGCCAGCGACTCCTCGGTCGCCTGCTGGATCTTCCGACGCAGGATCTCCGCGGCCTCGGCCCAGCGGTTGTCCTTCTCATACAGGCCTTGCAGCGCCTGCAAGGCGATGTCGACGTCGCCGTGCTTGTCGAGGACCTCGCACCAGGCGGCGACCGCCTCGTTGCGATCGCCGAGGCGGTCCTCGGCGAGCTGGGCCAACTGGGCCCGGATCTCGAGCGCGTCGGCGCCTTCGGCGGTGGCGAGCTCGGACTTGCGGAGGTCGATCAGCGCGCGCCAGTCCTTCCGCGACTCGTGGATGCGCGCCATCATGTTGTGCGCCTCCTTGTCACCGGGCGCCAGCGCGGTCGCCTCGTGCAGCAGCTCCATCGCTCGTGCGCTGTTGTTGAGGTGGTCGGCGTAGATCCCAGCGACGCGGCGCAGCATGTCGAGCTGGCGCGCGGTGTCCTGCTCGCCGCGGGCCGCCTCGAGCAGCCGGTTATACACAGCGAGCAGATCGTTCCAGCGGTTGCTGTTGCCGTAGGTGTCGGCGAGCGCCTGGATCGTGGCAGTGTGACGGGGATTGATCTCGAGGATCTTCTGCAGGGTCCCGAGCGCCATCGCGTCGAGGCGCAACTGATCACGGTAGAGCTCGGCGATCTCGAGCAGCCGCGTGATGCGATCCTCGCGGGTGTCCGGGCTATCGCCGACGCGGTCGTACTCCTCCTTGAGCAGCTCGACCAGCGCGGTCCACTTCTGACCGTCGCGGTACAGCCGCTCGAGCGCCTTGGCGGCGCGCGCGTCGTAGCCGTCCTCGCGCATGACGGAGCGCCACACCTCGATCGCGCGGTCGAGGCTGCCGAGCTTCTTCTCCGCGAGGTCGGCCATCTCCTGCGCGAGCGCGAAGCGGGGCTCGATGTCCTCCTTCTTGAGGGCGCGACGCGCCTGCACGAGCACCTGCATCAACTGACTCGCGTCGGTGTCGGCCGCGAACATGTCGCGATAGAAGCCGAGCACGTCGGCGCTGGCCGGGTCGTTGCGGCGCACGCGACGAAAGTAGGGCTCCGCCTGCGCGGCGGGGTTGATGCCGCCGCTGGTGGTCCCCATGCGCCACACGACCATGCCGGCGAGCAGCGCGACGTCGTTGCCCGCGACCTCGCGCGGGGCTCGTTGCGCGGCCACCTTGGCGGCGTCGACGACTTCATCGGTGGCCGCGCCGTCGAGCAGGAGGCGGCCGACGACCCGCGCCGCGGCCTCGCCGGAGCCCGGGTCGTGCTTGGCCTCGGCGCGGGCCGTCACCAGATCGACGGACGCGAGGGCCGTCGTGAGCGCGTCGCGACGGGCGGGGTCGGACGAGGAGCTGAGGTACTGGAAGAGGGCAGAGCGCAGTTCGGACATACGAGCCTCGGGAGGCGGCGCCGGGGAGGATCCGGGGCCGCCGAGCGATCGGCGGAAGCAGCCGCCATATGGTGGCGAAGATCGGGCGTCTTATCTAGGTCAGGCGGCGACGCGGTCCGGGCGAGAATAAACCGCCGGCGCCTTCATGCCACGCACGAAAGCGTGACCGCCGCTGCGGCAGAGACATTGAGCGAGGCGACTCCGCCAGCGCCGGGGATCGTGGCGAGAAAGTCACAGCTCTCGCGGGTCAATCTCCGCAGCCCCTTCTCCTCGCTGCCGAGCACCACCACGAGCGCGTCAGGCAGCCCCTTGGCCGCGAGCTCGTGCAGGGAAGTGCCGCCCTCGGCGACGGTGCCGACGATCCAGAAGTCCGCCGACTTGGCCGCTGCGAGCGCCCGCGCGAGGTTCGTGACCTGCCCGAGCGGCAGGCGCTCGCTGGCGCCGGCCGACGAGCGGACGACGGTCGGCGAGAGGCTCGCCGATCGGTCGCGGGCCCAGAACATGCCCAGCGCGCCGAAGAACTCGGCGCTGCGGATCAGGGCGCCGAGGTTGTGCGGGTCTTGCACCCCGTCGAGGGCGACGAGCAGGCGGCGGCGTGCGGGGTCCGCCGACCGCAGCGCCAGCAGGTCCTCGACGTCGTACTCGCGGGGCGGTTTGGCCACGGCCACGATCCCGCGCGCGAGGTCCGGGCCGATCACCGTGGCGAGCTCCTCGATCGTGACCCGGGTGACGACGATGCCGAGCCCCGCAGCCAGCGCCTCGGCGTCGCCCGGGGGTCGGTTCACGAGCACGAGCAGGCGGCGAACTCGCCGCGGGTCGGCCCGCAAAAGCTCGACCACCGCGCGCTCACCAGGCACCAGGTAACCCGGACCACCTGGCCCGAGGGCCAGGTCCCGAGGCGGCTCACCGCGCGCGGGTCCGGGGCGGAAATTTGGGCCGTGACCCATGCCCGGGGCGCGCGGACCCGGGGCACGCGGCGAGCGGTCAGGGCCTCTCGCGGGGCCGGAGTTGGACTTGCGCGGGGGTGGGGACAAGGCGTCCGCCTTCTACCCTGAGCACGGCGGCGATGGGAGGGGTCGCAACGCCCCCGGCCCACGCGGCGGCCACGGCCCGCCACACCAGCCAGGCCTGGTCACCGGGTGGCTGGCCCTCGAGCGCGGCATATTCGTCGGCGAAGGCGTCGGCATCCGGGGTCGGCCAGGCCACCGGGGCCAGCCACACGCCGTCGAGGATCTCGTGGCCGGGGCCGAGGGCGTCGGCCGCGAGGCCCTCCCCGGTCGACAGCACGGCCACGCCCTTGCCACCGCTGCGCTCGATGGCCATGCCGGATCGCACCAGTTGCCGCAGCAACAATTCCATCCGCGCGAGCCGGTCCGGGACGATCAGCGCGACCTCTCCCTTGAGCTCTGCGAGGACCGGCGCGACGAACTTCGAGAAGCTCACCATGTCATCTGGATAATAAAGTGTTTTCAATAGCTTACTGTTGCTCTCTCGAAGCGACTTCGTAACCGCCTCGGCGGCCCGCTTGCCGTAGTTGTTGTTGGGCGCGAGCACGACCACGGCGCCGCGACCGAGGCCGCGGAGCTGGGCGACCAGGGCGGCTGCCCGGGCCTCGAGGGTCGGGGCCACACCGGTCACGGCGGCGCTCGCCTCCCCCGGCACGACGAAGCGCGGCTTGCCGCCCGCGGCCGCGGCCGCGGCCACGGCCGCCTCAATGTTGCCGGGTCCGACCGGTCCGACGAACACCTCGACCCCGGCGCGCATCAGGGCCGCGGTCGCCTTCGCTACCTCGGCGGGCGTCGACCCGGCGTCTTGCCACACGACCTCGGTGCTGGTCCCCCGCGCGAGCACCTTGACCGCCGCTGCCGCCGCTGCCAACTGCACGTCGGCGAGTCCAGCGAACTTGCCCGATCGCGGGAGCAGGAAGCCGACCCGCGCCACCCCCGGCGTGCACGCGGCGACCCACGCCGGGGCCTTCGGGTCCGCGGCGTGACCGGCCCGCGTCAACAGACAGGCCGCTGCCGGGGTCCCGGTCGCGCTGCGGGCCGCGGTCTCGAGGGCCCCGGGATCGACGCCGAGCCACAGCGACCGCATGCGCGCCTCGGCCAGGGCCGCGTCCGGGCTGCCCTCGGCGGCGGCGGTCCGCCACTGTGCATAGGCAAGGACGGCGCCGGGCCGGTCCCCGGCCCGCTCGCGCGCAGTCGCGGTCGCGGCCAGACGCTCGAGGTCCGGCCCGCTCGCGGCGGGCAGGGCCACCAACCACTGCAAGGCCTGCTGGGGATCGCCGACCTGGGCCTCGGCGAGGGCTCGCACGCGGGCGAGCTGCTGCGCGAGCCCCTGCTCGGCGCTGGCCAGATCGCCTCCGGACGCGCGGGCCTTCGTCACCTCCGCCAGACCGGTGGCGGCGTGCCCGGACGCGCCGGCGTAGTCGCCGGCCCGCAGCGCCTGGTCGGCCTTGGCGTGCAGCGCTGCGAGCTTGAGGTTTCGCGGTGGTTCACGCGACAGCAGGCGATCGGCCGCCGCCGCGATCTCCGGTGCGGCTGGATCCGCCGCCTGGGCCCGGCGCACGGCCTCCCAGTCGGCCTCGAATTCCGGCGCGACGCTGCCGGGGTCGAGGGTGCCCTGGGCGGTCGGTCCAGGAGGATTGGCCTGGGACGTGCGACAGGCGGCGAGCCCGGGTCCGAGGCCGACGACGAGCACGGCCGCCACGCGCGCGACGTCCAGGCCGCGGGCGAGAGGCGAACGGAGACGGGCGAGGGACCGACGCGGCGACATGGCCCGCACCATACGTGGCCTCCCTGCGATCCCCCAAACGAATCACCAGGCGTTTCACCGGCGCGGCAGCGAGCGATCCACTGGCCCTGACGGAGGCCGGGCGCCCCGTGCTATATCCAGCGGCATGTCGATCGGCGACAGCGAAGATCTGGACGATGCGGGCTTCGGCGAGACGAGCCGCTACGCGGCCCACCTCGACCGCGGATGGTCGCTGCTCGACCGGGCGGAGTTCGAGCCGGCGCGCCAGTCGGCCAACCATGCCCAGCGCCTGCGCCCCGATGCGCCTGACGCCGCGGTGTTGTTGGGGGCGATCGCCCTCGCTGAGGGCGACGCGTCCGAGAGCTTGCGCTGCTACGACCAGGCGATCGAGCTCGACCCCGACTACTTCGAACCCTACGCCGCCGCCGCACAGGTGGCCCTGTTCGACCTCGGCGACGCCACGCGGGCGCTCCACTACTGCGACGACGCGCTCGAGCTCGACACGGTCTCGGCGATCGACGCGATGGACCTCGAGCTACTCGGCGCCGAGTGCCTGATCTCCCTCGGTGGCGACGACGAGGCCCGCGCCCGCCTCGACACCCTGCGCGAGCACCCGCTGTTCGCCGCGATCCTCCATCCGCCCCCGAGCGACGCCGAGGTCTCGGTCAGCCCCGACGACCCCGACCCGGATGACGCCGCCCCGGCCCCCGCCGAGGAGGAGGCCCCTCCACGTCGGCGGTCCCGCAGCGCCCGCGTGCGTGAGGCCCTCAGCGCGCAGGATCCCGACGAGGCCCCCGAGGCGCTCGACGCCGACGACGAGGCCGACGCTGCCGAGGCCGCGGTCGCCGAGCTCAGCGAGGACGAAGACGGCGAACCACTCGACCCCGAGGAGCGCACCGCCCAGGTCCAGCGCGTGCTGCAGTTCGCGCTGCGCCTGAGTCGCCTGTGGCTCGACCTCGGGTCCGCCGAGGGCGCCCTGCCCCTCTTGCGCGCCGCCGTCGAGCGCTTCCCCAACAACCCCGACGCCTGGCACCTGGTCAGCGAGGCCGAGTTCCTCGCCGGGGACGCGCGGGCGGCCTGCCACGCGGCCTTGCGGGTCTATCGCCTCGACGCCCAGAGCCAGGCCCCGAAGTGGTTGCCGAGCCCCGCCCAGTTGCACCGCAAGGTCGTGCACATCCTCAGCACCTGCACCGACGACAGCCTGCGTGAGCTCGGCCAGCGCCGCGCCGCGCTGGTGCTGCTGGTCCACGACGTACCCTCGCTCGAGCTGGTGCTCGAGGGCGTGGACCCCCGGGTCCCAGCGGTCGCGCTCGCTACTCGCGGCGGTCACCACGACGGTCACCACGACGGTCACCACGACGGTCACCACGACGGTCGCGGGGAGAGCCACGATGACGGCGCCGAGGACCGCGCCCCCGAGCTCACCGGTCTCGCCGTGTACCGCCGCAACCTCATGCGGCTGGCCCGCAGCCCCGAGCAGTTCGACCAGGAGCTGCGCTTCGCCGTGCTCGAGGAGCTCGCCAACTTCTACCAGCTCAATGACCCACGCCGCGCCGCGCTCGGCCTGCCCCCGCTCGGTGGCGACCCGATCGACGAGAGCCTCATGCCCGCCGAACCCGAGCCCGCGCCCGAGCCCGTGCTCGACGACGGCAGCGGTGACGGCCGTCGCCGCCGTCGCCGCAAGCGCATGCTCTCGTGAGCTGCGACGGCGTCCCTACCTCGCCCCGCGCCCCCGCCCTGTTCATCGCCCACGGCGCGCCGATGCTGCTCGACGACGCCGGCTGGGACTCTCTGTGCGGCCGAGCCGGGCCAGCGCCTGGTCGCCGCCGAAGCCGGTGTTGTGCACGAACTTCATGTCGGCCACGCCGTCGAGCGACTGACGGGTCTCTCGCCGTGGTCGTCAGCGTGTCGACCGAGTCGACCGGGTCGATCCTCAGAAGCGCAGCCGCCAGTCGACGCCGACGAAGCCGGGCGCCAGCGTCAACGCGGGACCCGAGAGGCCTGGCGGGGCGCCACGACGCCGCACGACACCATGCAGCACGGCGGCAGTCACCAGCGTCACGCCACCGACGATCCCGGTGGAAATGGCGAGCGTGCGGTGGACCTGGCTCCGCGCGCGCAGGTCCTCGGCCGTGCGCGCTTCCTGCTCCGAGGCGAACTCGCCGGAGCCGATCACTTGCGCGGTCAGTGCCCGCAGCTTGCGACGGCTGTCCATGTGGACCGCGAGCCCATAGACCATGGCGCCGAGCCCCACACCTGCCACACCGTAGAGCACGCCGCTCGCGGCGCGCAGCCCAGTGGACGTCCCCCGTCGGGCGTCCGGCGCAGGGATGCTCGGCGGGGGTACGGTGCGCGGAGGCGGGCTCACCGGCGGCGTGACGGCCGACGGGATCGGCTGCACGGGCGCGGGCGCGTGGGCCAGGGTCGCCTCGACCTCGCGCAACGCGGCGAGATAGGGGTCCGCGTCGTCCGGCGTGGCGGCGTCGCCGAGCGCCGCCAGCAGCGCCTCGAGGTGACGCATTAAGAGCGCGTGTAATCGGTGCAGGTGCGTCGGGTCTCCGGTCGTCGCGTGAAGATGATTGAGCGCGCTGCGGATCGACCCGAGGACCTTGCTGCGGCCGGCCCGATACACCAGCGGATCGGGCATGAGCGCGTAGGCTCGCTCGAGCGCCTCGACGCCCCGCGCGTGCGACCCCGCCTCGATGTCGGCGATCCCCTGCTCATTGTGGGCGCGGGCCTCCGGGGCGAGCTCGGAGGGGCCAGCGCGCCCGAGCTCGAGCGTCGCAACCAAACAGAGAAGAACGACTCCGAAGGTCATCGCACCCTCGCCGGCTCGGTGCGCTTGAATGCATGCACGACCTGCTGTACGGGACCAGGCGCGAACTTCAGCGCACGCAGCACCGGCCGGATACACCCGGAGAGGACACTGTGGTCGCTGTCATGGAACTCCGAGCGAACCACCATGCCGCCCGAATTCACGGTCAGGGTCGCGCTGACCTGCACGACCTCGATGCCGCCATGCCCCCGGATGCATCGCGCGACCGGAGCGGCCGCTCCGGCCAGGACCGACGCGACCCCGCCCGCGTCACGCTTCGTCGACCTCGTGGGTGATGGCGGGTGCTCGACCGCCGGCATTGCAGGCACGACCGGCCGCGACGCGGCGAGCGTGAACCTCGCAGGCGGCTCCGGATACAACATCGGCTGCGCATCAGGTCCGGGCTGGAGCAGACCCGCGGGCGTCGCGGCCGCCTCCGGCGTCGCGCCGTGCAGGAGCAGCGTGGCCACCACCGCCGCGCCACTGGCGGCCTTACCGAGATGACGCGAGCCGAGTTGTAGAAAGCCGAGCGAGCCGCGACGACGCGCGCGCGTCGGCATCGCCGGCTCGACCTCGTGCGGCGCGGCGCCGACGAGGCACCCACGAAGCTCCTCGGCGAACTCCTTCATGGACTGAGGGCGCCCCGCGGGGGCCTTGGCCATCGCGCGCAGCACCACCTCCGCGAGCTTCGCCGGGATCGCCAGGGCACCGTCGAGGCGCGGCGGAGCGTCGTAGATGTGATGCGCCATCAACACGTACGGACCCTCGCCCCCGCGCGTCTCGAAGGGCAGCCGGCCCGCCAACATCCGGTGCAGCGTGACGCCGATCGAGTAGATATCCGTGCGGTAGTCGAGCGGTAAGCTGCTGGCCTGCTCGGGCGACATGTACGCGGGCGTCCCGAGCACCCGGCCCGAGCCGGTCGTGTGCGGGGCACCCTCTGGACGCAGGCCCGGCGCGACCTTTGCGATCCCCAAGTCCAGGACGATGAGCGCCGCCCGACCGTCGCGCTGGTGGATAAAGAGGTTGTCCGGCTTGAGGTCGCGGTGGATGTACCCACGATCGTGTACCCGTTGCAAAGCGTCGAGCGCGGGCAACAGCAGCTCAATCGCGCGGGTCCACGGGACCCGACCGTCAGGCGCCGCGCGCAGGTGCTCGGCGAGCGAACAACCGTGTAGCAGCTCGGTGATCAGATACACGGTCACGCCGACCCGGCCGATGTCCAGCATGCGCAGCAGGTGCGGGTGATCGATCGCAGCGGCCGCCCGACCCTCCTGCAACATGCGCGCGCACATCTCTGCCGACGCGATGCCCTGCTTGAGCACCTTGATCGCGACGTCGCGGCACAGCCACAGGTCGTGTCCGCGAAACACATCGGCCATGCCGCCGCCGCCGATCCGCTCGCCCACCACGTAGCGCTCGGCGAGCTGCTGGCCCGCGTGCACCGCCGGTGGACTCGCCGCGAGGTCCTGGCTGATCGGGACCGCATGGGCCGTC
>Ga0105045_10000539_pt1 | contig 28159 bp, 24 predicted proteins | sample MAT02_FD_78089 | JGI IMG/M metagenome (GOLD analysis project Ga0105045, IMG submission 78089) | Freshwater microbial communities from Lake Fryxell liftoff mats and glacier meltwater in Antarctica - MAT-02 (megahit assembly) | ecosystem: Environmental > Aquatic > Freshwater > Ice > Liftoff... | reverse complement strand
TTTGGTGTGTTCATGGTTTAATCGATGTGAATGAACTCATTGCTGGCCATCATTACGCGAACGTACGCGGCCCATCGCTCGGGCTCTGACGCAGGATATGCTAGGAGAAAAATTTCACCCTGGCGATGTTCTGCTAAGGAGGGTTCGCGTTGGAGTAGCACACGATACAGTTGTGAAAGACGCGAATGCTCATCAGGGAGCGATGACAATGACTCAGCTATTCGCAAGGCTTGTTCATGGAAGAAGGGATCGTTTAGAAAATACAATGCCTGCGTTGGTACAGTCGTTGCTTGGCGAATAGGCGTACTGGCGTTAGGGTCAGCACCATCGAACAGAGACAGGAATGGATGGCGTCTTTGACGTTGCACCATTAAATAGGCACTTGATTTTTTTGACTCGTAAACAGCATTAAATGGGCCGTGCTGAGAAAAAGCCCAAGTCGCTTCCGGTGGAAATGGATGGGACTGGGCCGGTGAAAGATCGAGCTGGCCGGATACAAATAGTAAGCTGTCACGGATCTCCTCCGCACTCAATCGGCGACGCGAAAAACGCGCGAGTAGTCGATTATCGGCATCCGATTGAAGGAATGAAGCTTGGCGGACACTACTTCGTTGATAGGTCTCGGAGTTCATAATCAATCGGTGCATTGATTTGATGCTGTACCCGTTTTTGACGAATTCCGATGCCAGGAAATCGAGTAGCTCGGGATGTGTCGGCTGATCGCCGCGCGAACCAAAATCATTTGGCGATCTCACCAAGCCGCTGCCGAAGTGCCATTGCCAAATTCGATTGACCATGACCCGTGCAGTGAGGGGCTGTTCAAGAATCCAGTCTGCCAACTGCTTACGGCCGCTGCCGCCGTCGGCAGCGACACTTTCGCCACCAAACACCGAGAGCCATCGCCTGGGAACTTCGTCACCTTTCTGTTCTGGATCGCCACGCAATTGCATAGCCACATTCTTCGGATTACTTTCGGCCACGGCGTAAGCGACAGGGATTGTGGGAGCTGGCTCGTTTTTCGGTCCCTTGTAAGACAAATTCTGCCCTATTTCAACCAACTGTGGGCCTATCTCTGTTGCCGTAAGATGCTTGATAGTAAATGACACGCCATCGCCTCCGCCGAGATGCGCATCGGCAATGTGACTGAAAAATTCAACCGTGCCATCGATCGGGCTTATCCATGCAACTGCCACCGCTGTTGCTGGACCAGGGTGAACGTAAAATGATTCAGCTTGAAGGGTAGTCCAAACGTTGACAGGCTGTGCTGAGGCATTGACCGTAACCGAGGGCGTGTCTCCTAAACCCCACGATTGAATTGCACTAAGACCAAAGACGGCGTCATTTTTCTCTGTCAAAAACGTCGGGCCATTCGCTTCTTCGAAAAAACACCAGACGGCGCCGTGTCCAGCATCGTGTGGATTCGACTCAGTTAGATTACTAGCAAGATCTGAGACGCTCCACTGGCGATGGTCGCCAGTGGTTTCACGAATCTTCCAGTCGACGAGAGTCGTATCTGCACCGTGACTCGCGTTAGGATGAACAACTAGCTGCAACACTTCACCTTTACGTACCTGGAACGAGGACGTGTTAATCGTAATCGATTGCCCTTCATCGACCTGTCCTGAAGCGACCATGCGAGTCGCATTTGCAGACGCGTCGTTTACGGATTTCTTGACGACATTCGCAAGTTCCACAAGGCGTTTCTTTTCGGCTTCGTTTTTTGCGTTGAGTGCTTGCCAGGGCTTCATCAGTTCATCGACTTGTTCCGGCGACAGCAACGGCACGTTGTCGCGCGGTTGCCCCTTGGGTTCGCAACCCGGAAAAGCAAAACGCGTGCTGTTGAAAATGCCGTAAAGGGCATAGTAGTCTTCTGCCGTAATCGGATCGTATTTATGGTCATGGCAGCGTGCGCAACCGATCGTAATACCAAGAAAGTTCTTTCCGAGGTTGTCGATCACGTCCTCGTGCATCAAATGAATGTCCTTGTCGATGTCGTGACCAAAACGACGAGCGATCGCGAGGTATCCGGTGGCGATAATGCCATCCTGGTTGTCGGCTGCGAAAGTAATTGGGTTTGTAAGATCGCCAGCGATTTGCATTCGGACGAATTGATCATAGGCAAGATCGAGATTGAACGCTTCAAACACCCAATTGCGGTACCTCCAAGCATGAGGCAGAGGCCGATCCGTGTTTTCTCCTGCTGTATCAGCATATCGAACTACATCCAGCCAGTGACGTCCCCATTGCACGCCGTATTGCGGCGACTCCAACATCCTATCGATGACTTTAGAGAACGCGTCGGGAGAATCATCCGCGATGAACGCTTCCATTTCTAAAGGAGTTGGGGGGATTCCGATTAAGTCGTAGGTCGCGCGTCGTAGGAGCGTTCGTTTGTCAGCTCGTCCATTTGGCTGTAGCGATTCGAAAACGATCGCAGCATTGACAAACGAGTCGATTTTATTCGGAGAATCATCCTCGTCTGTTGGATGCAAAGGTTGAAACGACCACCACGAACGAGCGTCTTCGACACTCATCCCGGCTAGTTTTTGAACGGCTTCTCTCGGGTCCTGGGCCCCCAATGTTATCCATTCTGTAAGCCATGCTATCTCGGCGTCGGTGATTTTCTCGCCCGCATCCTCTGGTGGCATTGCTGTGGAATCATTCTCATGACGCACTGCTTTCATCAAGAGTGAATCAATTGGGTTGCCAGGCACGATGGCTGGACCAGAATCTCCACCCTTGTGCCACCCTTGCCGGGTGTCCAGTGAGAGCCCACCCATCGTCTTTAACCCGCTGTGGCACTTGTAACAATGAGCGATCAACAGTGGCCGGATCTTCGCCTCAAAAAGCGAATCGTCAGCAGACACATTGACTGGTCCCACCAAAAGTATTAAGCAAAAAAGCTGACCGAGGTTTCTCATAATCTATCCTCATCATCAGTCGTTATCGGAAGCCAACTACGCCAGCTAAGGATATGAGCTCGCATAACTCGTTCACAGGTGCTATCAGATTGCGTCTGGAATGTATCGATGAGTTCTTGATGCGAGACAACCGTTTCTTGCAGCGTCTCTTGGGTACGAAGTTGGTGCTTGCGATGAAGCCTCCCAAGCCATAACTCCAGTTCACCTCGAATCGAACACCAAAGTTTCAATAGCCGCTCATTACCAGCCGCCGCAATAATGATCTCGTGGAACTCCAGGTCCAATCGCGTTACTGACTCGATCGTATTGACACGATGCGTGGCCTTGAGGTTTGCCTGAAGTGCGGAACAATTCTTACGTATGTTCGTCGCAGCTAGACGCGAGGCCATCGGCTCGAGTGTCAAACGCAGAACGAAAAGCTCTTCGAAATCTGTCAGTGTTAGCTGTTTGACGAACGCACGACCCGTTGGGCCAAACTCAACCAATCCTTCACGTTCCAGTGTAAACAGGGCTTCGCGTACCGGGACACGACTTACCCCGAGTCTTGTCGCCACTGCCGATTCGGCGAGCAGATTGCCCGGTTCCGCCAAGCCGCTGATTATTTCTTCTCGTAGTCGTGACGCGGTAGCGCCGGAACGCTGAACAGCTGGCGGGATAGAGCTCATATGGAAGTCGTTCCGGCAATGTGGCACGCCTGTACTTGGGTGGGATCTCAAACGGTATACCGTTTACTATAATAAAAAAAAGCATACCGTCAAGGAGTGCGTACAGGCTTCGCTGGAGTGTCGCCACAGATCAAGCCACGATTGATGGTTTTCGGATCCCGAAAAACTTCGAGCTACATCACGGCTTTAACCAGACACGGATTCCTTTGTTGCTTCTTGTTAGCTTGTAAAAAAATCATTATCTGACAAAACTGTTCGAGCCACGCGTTCGTTAACCGATTGCCTATGGCAAGTTTAGCTCAGTCAGCCAGCTAGTTTTCTGGCGATTTAGTAGGTCGCTCGTCCACCCGAAAGATCGAAGACGGCGGCGGTAGTAAACGAACACTCTTCGGAGCAGAGCCACGCCACGAGTGCGGCGGCTTCTTCTTTTTTTCCAAAGCGTCCCATCGGAATCTTAGAAAGCATGTAGTCGATATGCGATTGCTGCATTTGTTTGAGAATTTCGGTTTCGATTACTGCTGGGGCGACCGCATTTACCGCGATATTCGATGTAGCAAGTTCCTTACCTAAGGACTTGGTTAACGCGATTACCGCAGCTTTCGATGCGCTATAGTGAGCTGCGTTCGGGTTTCCCTCTTTGCCGGCGACCGAGGCAATGTTGACGATTCGCCCATAGCCATTCTTCAGTAAGAAGGGGACAACACAACGGCAACAATAGAATGGGCCGTTCAAGTTAATTTCCATGACACGACGCCAGTCTGCTGGATCAATCTCCCACGTTTTTGCGTTCCCACCCGTGATGCCAGCGTTATTGACCAAAATATCGATTTTGCTGAAGGCGGTCGCCGTCTCTTCGGTAGCCATCGCTACCGATTCAAGAACTGCCAAGTCAACGACTACCGTATGCAAATTCTGTCCAGCCTTAAGTTCCTCGGAAGCTTGCTCGAGTGCTGTTGCATCCAAATCCCAAAGGGAAACCGAGGCTCCCGAGTCAAGAAGCCTTTTTGCAATGGCAAACCCAATACCGCGCGCCCCACCAGTAACAATAGCGACGCGATTAGTAAGATCAATTTGGTTCATAAAAACACCTAGCGATGAAAGGAAATTATAGTCTACCGAGGGCTTAAAGACTCCAACCTGCTCGATAGGGTCTACGAATGAGTACATCCGCTTCAGGGAAGTTAACGCACTTGAGATTAGCTGAGTCCCATTCGATTTTTTGACCCAACCGATAGGCTACATTTCCGAGATGATTCGCTTCGGTTAACATGCCCGCATATTCAAAGTTAGCCGAACATTGCTCACCGCTTCGGCATGCCGCCAACCACTCTTGGTGATGTCCAGAAACGCGAGGAATCGATGGTGACGGAGCGGCGAAGTCGCGGAAGTCGTCCTCTGGAAGCAAGACGTGCTTGTCATAGTCAGCCAACAGCATACCTTTGGATCCAATAAACAGTATTCCGTTGGACCAATTAGGAATTCCGCCCTTATTCCAGATTTCTGGCTTGTTGCTCCCTTGATGCCATGTCATTTTTACAGCAGGCATGTCGCCTCGCGGGCCATATTCGTACACGGCACTCATCGACGCAGGCGCGATATCCGGATGAGCGGGTGGTCCGAAGGCTTCGATCGTTTTAGGTGCGTCCAGTTTCAGTGCCCAAAACGGGAGATCGTTCAAGTGACTGCCTAGGTCGCTCATCGTTCCACTCCCGAAATCCCACCAGCGATACCATTTTGGACCCGGCAAGTAAACGTTATTGAATGGCCGCTCGGCAGCAGGGCCAAGCCAAAGATCCCAGTCGAGTCCTTCGGGGATTGGATCGAACGTGGATGGCAGTTCCGTGACATAAACAATATCCCCGTTGGCTTTGGAGTCGGCCTCCGATTGAAGTCCCCAGGCACGCGATGCCCACACATGCGCTTCGTGGACTGGCCCAATTGCTCCGCTCCAAATCAACTCGACAACCTTTCGATAGTTTTCAGTCGCGTGAATCTGAATACCCATCTGCGTCGCTACGTTCGCCTTTTTAGCCGCCTCGCGAATCTGCCTCGCTTCATAGATTCCATGGGTCAGAGGTTTCTCGCAGTAGACGTGTTTGCCGAGTTGCAACGCGGGTAGCGTGGCCAAGGCATGAGTATGCTCTGCTGTACTAACGACAACGGCATCGATTTGTTGTCCTATCTCGTCATAGAGCTTGCGAAAGTCGCGAAACGTTTTCGCTCCCGGGTACTTGGTCGCTACCGCATCAAGAGTCTTTCCATTCACATCGCAGATGGCGACAATATTCTCGTTGGCCATTTCAGCCAAATTGCCGCCGCCCCGACCACCCACCCCAATGCATGCGATGTTAAGCTTGTCATTAAGGCTGCGACCATGGACGATGTTCGGGGCTGTGATGGCGACGGCAGTAGAGGCCGCAAGAAATTTTCGACGTGAGAGTAGCGGCATGGTGGGACTCCAAAAGTGGAAGGCGGAAAGGGGAGGACGACGCTAGTATAACATCATAAGCCGCGCGGGCCGAATTGCAGTCTTGTAGTTTGGGACCATTGTCCCGGGCGAACCGGACCGGACAATGGTCCGATCCTACGCCCATCCTACGAATTGGTGTTTTTCTTATTTTTTATCAGCCTTGGTGATGACGACCTCATTTGAAGACGCGTGGAGTATAACTCGAAGACCAAGGCTTTCGCAACCATCTCGGATGCTTCCGCCCACGCCGCAAAGTTGAATAAAGAGTAACGGGCAAAAGGCTACCAGGGAAGATAATCACCTATTCACTTCGAGTAGGTTTGGCCTCGCCCAAGTTTGAAAGGCTCCATCGCGATTTTAGGTTGAACGCCTGTCATTGCGTCGACAATTAGCTTGGCGGTTATCGGCGAGAAATGGATTCCGTGGCGATAGTGGCCAGCGGCTACGAAAACGCTCGACATCCCAGGTATTGGGCTGATGTACGGGAATCCATCGATCGATGCCGGTCGAAGGCCTGCCCATGTCTTTTCGATAGTCGCATCCTTCAAGCACGGCATCAATCCACGGGACCATGCTAAGAGGTCGTCTAGCATCGCAGGTGTCGTCGACGGGTCGAAGCCGACCTCTTCTTCACAGGAGCCTGCGAGAATCAGTCCATCCGCTCGAGGAACTAGGTAGCGATGCCCGTCGTTGATGACGTGCTGACATGGACGCGAGGGAAGTCGGAAGAGAATCATTTGGCCGCGTACCGGAAAAATATCGGTTGTATTCGAGCAGGAGGCGAATTCTTGTAGGACTTGCCGAGTCCATGCACCGGTGGTCAGACAGGCTCGAGAGCCTTTAATTTCGCTTCGACTAGTCACAACTACGCAAGTGTCTGAGGCGGCATTCGAGTCGAGGCAACGAATGTCGATCAAGTCTTCCGATTCGCGAATCTCGACTCCGAGTGATTTGCAGGCTGTTTCTAGTGCCTGAAGGTACCGTGGATTTCGAATTTGGCATTCGTCGGGTAGATACCAAGCGCCGCGAATAGAGTCGCTGGAAAGGGCAGGGGACTGGTCTAGTACTTTTGCCTTGTCCCAATGCTCGAAAGTAATTCCTTGGTCGGTCCACCACGTTTCATTAGCCATGAGGGTGGCAAATTCCCCGGCGGTTCTAGCCAGATAAATACCGCCACATCGAGAATATCCAACATTCATATGGGAAACTTGCTCTAACTCGGCCACCCATGCTGGGAACATTGAGTGAGCAGCGGCTCGAAGTTGGTCAATGGGATCTAGGCACGAGAGCGTTGCGCCAGGCGGCAAAATGCCAGCCCCAGCCCACGAGGCGCCTCGCCCAATCTTCCCGGATTCGATAATCGTGACTTTCCAACCGCAGCGTTTGGCAGCTTCGTAAGCAATTGAAAGCCCGATGACTCCACCGCCCCCGACAATGAGGTCGATCATTGGAATCCCCCTATTCGGCAAAATTTGTCAAGAAACTTGCACCAACGCAACTTTTCGGAGACCTTATAGAGGCTTAGCTGGTTGTACAACTTGCAGATGGGTATCATAAGAGAGGGCTGAGGAACGTGTATCCACGTTTTTGGCATCACTGAGAAAGGCGGCTCAAGACAGAGATTCGATGTCCAAGGTAACCTCTGAACAATTTATTGAATACGTCCAAAAGAGTCGGCTAGTCGATGTTGCCGAGATGGAGAAGCTCCGTACACAGCTTTCAACTCGATACGGAGACTCGCTACCTAAGGATCCAGTCGAGGTCGCCAAAGCGTTTGAAAAAGCAAAGCTATTGACCCGCTGGCATTGCGAGAAGCTGCTGCAAGGTCGGTACAAGGGGTTCTTTCTAGGTAAGCACAAATTGCTCGGACACCTTGGTACAGGAGGAATGAGCACTGTCTACCTAGCTGAGCATATGGGGATGCATCATCAGCGAGCCGTCAAGGTTTTGCCGAAAAGCAAACTGGGAAATAATTCCTATCTCCAGCGTTTTCAGCTCGAAGCGAAGGCAATCGCTTCACTCAATCACCCGAATATTGTTCGAGCGTACGATATCGACAACGAGAAGGATACGCACTATTTGGTGATGGAGTTTGTTGATGGATCTGATCTCAATTCGCTAGTTCGGAAGAAGGGTCCACTTCCATACGAACTCGCGGCTGACTATACCATTCAAGCGGCCAAGGGTCTTCATCATGCTCATGAAAAAGGTTTGATTCACCGAGACGTAAAACCTGCAAACCTGCTGGTCAATCGTGAAGGAGTTATTAAAGTACTCGACCTTGGCCTGGCGCTGTATGCCGACGAAAGTCTTGCTTCGGTAACCATGGAGCATAACGATAAGGTGTTGGGCACTGCTGACTATCTCGCACCCGAGCAAGCTTTAAATAGCCACAACATCGATCATCGAGCCGACATTTATGGCCTGGGCTGTAGCCTCTACTTTTTGCTCACCGGACACGCACCTTTTCCAACAGGAAGCATCGCACAGCGAATCGCCAAACATCAATCAGCCATGCCCGAAGACATCCGCAAGGACCGGTCTGACTGTCCTGGGGAATTGGACGGGATCTGCGTCAAGATGATGCAAAAAGACCGTCGATTTCGATACGCAGACTGCAATCAAGTCGCCGAAATTTTGGAAGCCTGGCTAAACACGTATCGCAAGACTCTCTCGACAACCCAATCGAACGGATTAAAGGCTGTAGCGGCGAAAACCCTCGGCGGTACGACTGCCTCCGGTAGCGGTGTTGGCAGCAGTCCTTCGAACGCCGGAGGGGATTTAGCGTCGCGCAGCCACGCGGGGTTAACCAGTTCTGGAATTCGACTTCGCAAGGAGGCTGAAACAGTAAGTAACCGCGGCGGGGATACTCTGACCGGAAGTGGCGGTAGCTCAAGCAGTTCGATGGTTTCGATTTCTGCTTCTGATAGTGGAGTTCTGCGGGCGATCGCATCCCAAGGAGGCTCCGACGTGGTAAGCCGCATCGACTTGGAATTCGATACGACTCGGCCCAACCCGCATCGCGATATTCTACCGAAGCCAAAGGCCTTGCGAGATGCGGTGAAGAAGGTAAGCGAAAAGTCGCTCGGTGCGCCTGGAAACTTAAAGTCTGCGGAGCGAATCATTGCGGCTGGGACTAAGAATCCAGCGAAATCATCGCAAGGACCCGCTGCGGGAACCCCGGCAAAGGCTCGGTCCGCTCCGGGTGGGCAAATGCCAGACGCTTTGAGGGCCAGGCAAGCAGCAAAGAAGGCGAAGGATGCCCGTTTCTTGCTTATCTTGTTAGTTGCTTCGGTACTTTTGGTCGCGGTGGCTGCTTTAGCATTTTGGTGGTCTCGCGCTTGAATTGGACGACGCTTCCTAGAAACAATAAAGCGAATGGTCGATGTTCTATGTATCTAATTGTTGTAATTCACTTTCCGCAGCTTCAATCCAGACAATGAAATCAGTCACTGCAAACAATCATCAGGCAAGTTTTGCTCGTCTCAAGGCCTGCCTTTTGGCACTGCGGGTTGTGCTGACATTGCGAGCTGTGCTGCTACTGGGAGTCGTAATGACCTCGTCGCCAGCGGTGGCACAGCAGACTACAACCACGGCAGAGGTCATTCGCCAACACGTCACTGATGCTGGCCAGGCATTTAAAAAGGGTGACATCGAGCACGCCGTATCGATCATCAACCGAAGCAGTGAACTACTCAAACAGCTAGGTTTGCAGGCAACGAATCCCAAGTCGCTCGATTCGCTAAAGTCGACCCACGCGGCCCTGTTAAAAGCCCACGGTTTTTTGTCAAAGAAGAATGCAGAGTCGCTCAACGCGTTCCCGGATTGGGCTACTTTTAAGAAAGAAATTATTGAACAGCTAAAATCGCAAACAAAATCGCAGCCAAAATCATCGGCTGACCCTAAAGCGAATGGTGTCGATTTTTTACAGGAAGTTGCACCTTGGATGGTTGCAAAGTGTGGTGGTTGCCACGTGAACGGTACCAAGGGTGGGTTTTCGATGGCGACGATTGCGTCATTGGTGAAGGGCTCAAAGGCTGGCGTAGTTCTTTTCGCAGGCGACTCAAACAGTAGCCGCATTGTCGAAGTCATACGAACCGGTGATATGCCTCGCGGTGGCGGAAAAGTGACGCCCGACGAACTCGCGAAGCTAGAGCAGTGGATTCGTGAGGGAGCACAATTCGATGCAAAGGTTTCAGGTATGCCGCTACAGCAATTAATATCCCAAAAACTCTCCGGTAGCCCAGTCGGCGTGACTCCTGATATGTCGGCTATAGCACCTGCAAAAATTGGAATGGAGTCGAAACCTACAGGAAAGGAGACCGTCAGTTTTTCTCGTGACGTAGCACCACTGCTAATGGCGAATTGCAACGGTTGCCATGTGGATGCGATGCAGCTTCGCGGAGGCCTGAATATGAATAATTTCGCCATGTTTAGTAAAGGCGGAGATAGCGGGGAAATTGTCGTTTCGAAGAATTCCAGTGAGAGCCTGATTGTGCAGAAGCTTCGGGGAACGTCTGGTCAGAGAATGCCAGCAGGAGGACGCCCGGCCCTAAGCGAAGAAAATATTCAGCTAGTCGCTAAGTGGATAGATGAAGGGGCTTTTTTTGATGGCCAGTCTCCGAACCTTTCGCTAGCGGTCATCAATGCAACGGCATGGGCTGCATCAGCTTCCTATGAAGAGGTGATGGAGCGTCGTCGTGAACGGGCACTCGCCAAATGGAAAGTTGCTTATGGCAATCAAAAACCAGCTGAAGCATCAGATAAGAATTTTGTCGTCCTCGGGAACGTCAGTCAGGCTGCTGTTCAGGAAGTACTGGAGGCTGCCAATCAAGCGAACGATAAGGTTAGGAAGGCGCTGAAGGTTAGCGAGGATGCAGAGCTTGCTAAGGGAGGAGTGACCGTGTTTGCGATCAAAGGTCGTTACGACTATAGCGAGTTTGGTAAAATGACCGAGTCGAGAACTCTGCCTTCGTCTTGGAGTAGCCACTGGAGACGCGATGCGCTCGATGTCTATATCGCAATTCTTTACGATTCCAAGGACGCGAAAGCAAACGAAGCTAATCTTAGTCAGCAACTTGCCAGCGTGTGGATTTCTCAGTTTGAGGAAACGCCCAGTTGGTTTGCAGACGGTTTTGGTCGGGGGGTACTGGCGATCGTCGGCGGCAAAAGTGATCCGCATTTGCGTGAGCAAATCAAAATCTGGGACGCACAGATTGCAACGATCGTCGGTAATATGAAGGATCCAAAAGAATTGTTGGAGGGCAAGATGAATGAAGAAGATGCTGCAATCGTCGGCTACGCACTTTGTCGAAAAATGATCGATGTCAACGGACGACGGCAGTTCAGTAGTCTGCTTCAATCTCTCAACAAAACCCAGTCTTTCCCACAGGCTTTCCAGTCGGTCGTTGGTCCTATGGAGATGAGTATTGCAATGGCGTTGGGATTGAAGCTCAGTAAGTGATTCAAGTTGACCAAGAATATTCTCGGATAGGTGTGATAAAAACAGCTATCCCACCGAAATGCAATCTGAAAGCGAGCAAAAAAGAGTGACTCCAAGAGGTGTTTTAGCGTTCTGTCGCGAGAAGGAAGTTCGAGTCATTGATCTCCGGTTTACAGATGTTTTTGGTAAATGGCACCATGTCAGTATTCCCGTCCGCCAGTTGACTGAAGCGACTTTCGAGAGTGGATATCGAATAGATGCTTGCCAACTGAAGCTCGACGGAAGTCTGAACAGACTTGTGATTCCGCTGCCAGCTACTGCTTTTCTCGATTCGTCTGCGACGACAGCAACGCTGGTAATGATTTGCACTATTCAAGATGCTCTGACACGCGACGACGATCTTCTTGATCCACGTACCATCGCACAGCGGGCTGTCGACTTTTTGGCGAGTACTGGTATTGCGGAAGCAGTGAGAATAGGACCGCAATGCGAATTCTATTGGTTTCAGTCAGCTCAATATGCAAGATTGGCTTCGCAGACAGATTTTCCCGTCGCGGAGTCAAGTGTCTTATCCGATCAACCAACCAACCGAACAGAAGGTTACGTTGCGGATATCAGTTTTCAAGCTCGCAACGAGATTACAGAATCACTGGAGGATATGGGGTTTCCAATCGCCATGCATCACCAGATGAATTCATCCGGTAGTAAGTGCCGAGTCGATTTCGTCGACAATACGCTCGTTCGGGCTGCTGACGCGTTGATGTCCCTCAAGCATGTCGCACGTCGGATCGCAGAAAATCACCATCGTAGTGTTACGTTTATGCCGAAGCCGATTGGTCATGATTGTGGAGCTTCGCTAGTTATCAATCTTTCGTTTTGGAGAGGTGAAGAACCCACTTTTGGCGGGCAGGGTTATGGTGGTCTTAGTGAGCAGGCGTTGATGGCAATTGGTGGTATATTGCGGCATCGTCATGCGATTTCCGCAATCTGCAATCCGACGACGAATAGCTACCGTCGATTGAATGCAGTGCAAGGATCATCGTTTCGCTCGGGGTACTCGAGCTCGGTACGCCAGTCCGCTTGCCGTGTTCCATCGCACAGCACGGACCCTCGAAGCAAAAGAGTGGAGGTTAGTTTTGCTGACCCAAGCGCGAATCCTTACCTTGCTTTCGCTGCGATCGTAATGGCTGCGGTTGACGGTATCCAGAATAAGATGGATGCTGGCAAACCGTTAGAGAAGGTTGTTGCGCCCAAAGTGACTGACGACAGCCATGATTTTCCTGCATCACTTTGGGACGCCCTCGGGCATCTCAGGCGGGACCATGCGTTTCTGCTGGAAGGTGACGTGTTCTCTTCTGCGATGCTCGAACAGTGGATTACTTACAAAGAACAAGTGGAGCGGATAGCAGTCGAGCGCCACGCGACTCCGAGCGAGTTCGTGCAATACTTTGATTGCTAGACAGTATTCCCCATCCACGAGACGCTAGACACGATCCCACCTTGTAGCAAAAATTCTGGCCAATACGATGAATACGAAGGAGCATGTTACCAATACACCAAGCTCTGTTTTCAGTTCGGTCAGTGGGAGTTCTCGCCAAAATATCTTGTTGTAGCCATCCAGAGCCCACGCGTTGAAGGTAAACTGCCCTACGCTTTGAATGGTCTCACTCATCAAGTAACGAGGTACCATACTTCCACCAAGAGCGCTCATGGACAGAATTAGTATCGTTGAAACCCATCCGAGCTGGGTTCGCGTCTTGCACATGGCCGCCATCATCAAAGCAAAACTAGCAGCCGCGCCAGCCGTCACCAATGTCATGACGGCAAATCCGTCTAAGTGGCCGAATAAGTTCAAGCCAAAAAATAGCCAGCCTGCTGTAAACATGAGTGTCGTTTGTAGGCAACCGATCATGACTAGGTAACACCACTTTCCCATCAACAAGTGGTCCATCGTCATTCGACTGCAGAGCAATCGTTCTAGGGTGGAGTTTTCTCTTTCTTCTAAGATGGCTCCACTAGCCGTGGTTGCGCTGAAAAGAAGAAACATGACTGCGATACCTGCGGCGTACATTGCAACAACTGGATTCGTCTTGTTCGTGCCCAAAACATCGATGACTGTTATCTGAGGTATTGAGATAGATGACAAGTTGCCTGACAAAGTCTCCGATGTAGTCATTGCTTGCTGGCTTGACGACATTGCCGCAGCCTTTACTGCTAGGGTTTCATCCGGGGTGAGGTTGCTAAGAGTTTGTGCCTCGCGTCCGTCCTCTAAGAAACCCGCTTGCGTTGGCTGTTGTTGCATTCTTATAGTATTAGACGCATTCTGATGAGCAAACTCAGCTTGAGCGGTCATCGACGCCTTTTGAACAAACGCCACGATTACTTGACTTGCGACTTGGTCGAACGAATCTGCCATGATCTCAACCGTCGGAAGAGGTGTCTCGGTCGATGGATCAGAGGGGGATGAGCTAAATACGATAGCGGCTGAAACCAAGCCACGTCGTACCAACGATTCGGCTGCTTCGCGAGAGACCGCTTTCGGCGATGTGGCGAGCGACTTGTCCATGCGATGAAACCTTAACGATCCAGAGGCTTCGAGTATCTCACGTGTCCGTTGCGTGAGTAGACTACCTATCTCGTCGCATGCAACCACCTTCAACTGAGGAGTGGCCCCACTGTTTCCACGGGATCCGAAGATCCAGGCAAAAATACTGAAGAAAAGTATTGGGACAATGAACGTTAGCAGCAACTCTGCTTTGTTATGCCACAATCTCAAGAAACTGATGTGAATGATCGTTCGTATCACTCTCTTAGCTCGCGTCCTGTAAGGTGAATGAACACATCATGTAAATTCGGCTGGTGCATTTCAAGATCGACTACGCTGCCACCGCAAAGACGAATTCGCTGCAACAAGCATGGAAGCTCCTCAGCTGGATCGTTTACGGCTGCGATAAAAATTTCGCGGCTTGGATCCCATTCCAAGTTCGGGATACTGGCAGTCAAAAATCCCTCGATTCTCAGATGTACTTGCCGCTCTGAGCCGACGGTGTGTTCTATGAGGTCGGCAATTGCTCCGTCAGCAATCACCTGACCATGATCGATAATGACGATCCGATCACACTGGGATTGGGCTTCATCTAAGTGGTGAGTTGTCAGGATAATCGTGGTCCCACCTGCGCTAAGTTCGTCCAGCATTTCAAAGATACGATGACGGCTTTGAGGGTCGACGCCAACCGTCGGTTCGTCCAACACCAGTACCTTGGGGCGATGCAGCACTCCACAGGCTATGTTGACTCGTCGCTTCATTCCACCAGAAAACGATTTTGTTAAGTGGTGCTTACGATCTTCCAGCCCAATCCATTCTAAGGCCCAATCGACACGAAAACGGAGTTCCTTTCCCGTCAATCCATGCAGTCGTCCAAAAGCTCGTAAGTTTTCAAGCGTGGTTAGATCGCCATAGATTGCGAGATCCTGTGGGACCACACCTAGTTGATCAAGTGTCGAAGCCTTGATTACTGATTCCCCAAAAATCTTAATCTCCCCTTGGTCGATGCGAATTCGCCCACAAATAGCGCGTACCAAGGTCGTCTTGCCAGCGCCGTTTGGACCAAGTAACGCCAGTCGCTGACCCGATTCAACTCGCAAATCGATGCCCTGAAGCGCTTGCGTCTTACCAAAGGAACGGCGAACGTTCAGCAACTCCAACGCAGGTGTTAAGGTCGTGGAGTGAAAACTACCTGGAACCTTCGATGCATCCAAATGAACATCAGCTACCATAGCGTTTTTAGGATTGGAAGAGATTCTCATAAGATGCCGTAATTGGTGAAACAAGCCTGCTCGGACCTGCCTGTGTAGTTAAGATGATATCCGCAGCACCTGGCGCAGACGAGAAATTTCGGTGCGCAGGTTTAGCAAAGTTCAACTCTTGTTAACTTAAATAATAGATTTTCCTTTGCGAATCGACCCCAGAACGGCTCCCTACCCTCGACAGATGTCCAAATCAACGCCCGATTACAGGAGATATTTCCGCCGAATGCCAGCATTTGCATGGATCGGGGGGGGGCTTTGCGCATTTGCTATTTTGTTCACTGGCAAGCCTCGTTTAGCTACTTACCAACCTGAAATGGATTCGATACAGGTGCCAAATCGCCTCGCTTTAGGTGATCCAGTCCTGGAATCGGTGGCCGCAATCGACGGCATTTCTGCGGAATCTGAGGCGCAAGTCGAAAGGGGCCGAAGCGACCTGCTGGTGGAAGTTTCCGGATTCAGCGATTCACAAGGAGAATGTTTGGTCGCGGTCTACGACAATCCGAGTGCATTTAATAAGATAGATCAGTCGACTGTTCGCCAAACGGAAGCAGTAACCGGCGATTTAGTACGATTTACGGTCGATGATGTTTCTGCGGACTCGATCGCGATAGCTGCCTTTCATGACCAAAACAAAAATGGTCGATTAGATAAAAACGCATTGGGGATTCCGACCGAAGGGTATGGGTTCTCCAACAATCCCGTCAGCACGTTTGGACCTCCTTCCTTTGAGACCGCGAAAGTCTCCGATTGGAAGCACGCCACTCAGCCAATAAGAATTTTACTCAAAGGTTTAAAATAGGAATCGACATGAAGACTCGATGGATGAAAGAAGCGTCGGATGAACCGACCGACAAAGAGATTCGCGATGAGATCCTTCGTCAGCTAATGTCTATGAGTAGCGGATCATCTATCTGCCCATCCGATGTTGCGAGAAGCCTTCGGCAGCAATGGCGTCAATGGATGCCTATGATTAAAGAAGTCGTCAGCGAGATGGCTCGCGACAACGAGATTGAAGTTACTCAACAGGGAAGGCATGTCGAAATCGAAACGGCAACCGGTCCGGTCCGATTAGCGTTGAAAGTCGTCAAAGCTAGTCGGTCGGACGATTAGGAGGGGATTAGCATTCACGAGAAACCGCGAGAAATTGCTAAAAACATGACAAATCGCGAGATTCTAAAAGGACCAACCATCTGGAAGAGTTGCATCTTTTGAAACGATTGGAATTCCGTCTCGTATGTAGCATGGAGAATGCTCATCCGATTCCTCGACCTTGGAACGATTGACCACGCGAACGTTACGACCGATTCGAACGTTCTTGTCCAGGATGGCACCTTCAATCAAGCTACCAGTTCCGATTCCCACAGGAATGCCTTGGTTTTTAGCAAGCTCCGCGAGATCGCTTACCGTTTCCAGATAGTCAGCTCCCATGATAACGCTATTGCGAATCGTCACCCCTTCGCCGACGATGCAACGCAATCCGATTACACTATTCTCGATCACCGCTCCTTTACCGATGCGACAACCGTCTGCAATTAAAGAACTGGAGACGGTGGCACCTTCCATGAGTGAAGGCGGGAGGAATCTTGCTTGCGAATAGACCGGGGCATCTGGGCAGACTAGATCAAAGGGTGGGTTTGGTTTCGCAAGCGACAAATTCGCTTCATAGAAGGCTTTAATGGTACCAATGTCTTCCCAGTAGTCATCAAATAGATGGACTTGGACCTTGCGAGTACGGATTGCGGCAGGAAAAACTTCCTTACCAAAATCTTCATACGTTGTTTTGCTGAGCACGTCGAAAAGCAGCTTTCGATTAAAAATGTAGAGTCCCATACTCGCGAGACAGTCACGACCTTTTGATGGAATTCCGCGAGCATCAATCCAAGCGGGATCTGTTTTGACCATATCGATCTCTTCTTCGGTCTTCGGCTTTTCAAGAAAACCAAGTACCCGTCCAGTGTCGTCGCATCGCATGATTCCAAGGCTTTTGGCTTCACTCCGATGGACTGGAATCGCAGCAATCGTCACATCCGCTTTCGATTCGATATGCGTTTTCAGAAGTTGCTGGTAGTCCATTCGATAGAGCTGGTCACCCGAAAGAATCAGAATGTATTCTAGGTCTTTCGAGTCCAGATAGGTTAGGTTCTTCCGTACGGCGTCGGCTGTACCTTCGTACCAGTCCGTTCCGCCGCTGACGGTTTGCTGTGCCGCGAGCAGTTCGACAAAACCGCCATTAAAGTTATCAAAACGATACGTCTGACGAATGTGTTGGTGAAGCGAGACACTCAAGAACTGAGTGAGTACGAAGATCCGATTGATACCACTATTGATACAATTCGAGATCGGGATATCAATCAATCGATACTTTCCTGCTAGTGGAACTGCCGGTTTGGCGCGAATTTTGGTCAAAGGAAACAATCGCGTTCCGCGACCGCCACCTAATATCAAACAACTAACATTCTTCATGTCGTAATTCATATCGAATCATTATTTAAGGAGCGCTTGGTACCAATATCAGCCTCAGACTGAAGTATACAAGCCTTACCAGAAGGTGTCAGCTGCCATTACAATAAGGGTGTGTTTTTGATAGGCTTTTAGGCTTTTTCTGGTTCAATCCGTATCAACTTTTCCGGAATGCGATGAAGGCTATGAATTTGGCTCGGAATGCATTAGAAACCACGCTCGACATTGCAAAATGCCTCATCAAGTTTAATTCTGTTTCTTCGTCAAGTAATGAGCCGATTAGCCGATGGGTTTCGGATCGATTGGTGCAGCTGGGTTTCGAGATTGAGTGGCTTCCTTACCTTGATCCAGCGGGATGTTTAAAAGTCAATATCATCGCCAAGCGTGCGCCGACGAAGAGCCCCTCGGCGGATACCTTTACTACCGAAAGGTCGACCGCCAAAAGGTCGACTTCCGAGGTGGGGCAGGGCGGCGTGTGCTATTTGGCACATACCGACGTAGTGCCAGCTGACGACTGGAGTCTCGACTTCTGCGGCCCTTTTAACCCTGTCGTTCGAGATGATCGCCTTTGGGGGCGAGGGGCATGCGACATGAAAGGTTCCTTGGCCTGTGCGCTGGCTGCCATTGCATCGATACCAGTAGATGAACAGACTCACCCCATTTATTTTATTGTGACGGCCGATGAAGAAGTGGGAATGGAAGGTGCTAAGCACGTCGACGCGAACTCAAGATTTTTTGAAGAGATGGTTCGCACGAATGTAGTTGGTGTAGTCGGTGAACCGACCGAACTAAAAGTGGTCTATGCTCACAAAGGAGGGGCCTCTATGCGAATTCTCGCGCATGGTAAAAGCGCTCACTCTAGCACTCGTGATGGAATTAATGCGAATCACCAGTTAATCCCCATTCTTCCGTTACTACTCGAACTTCGTAATGAGTGTGAAACGAATCCCAAGCTTCATAATCTAGACTTTGACCCTCCCACCTTGTCTTGGAATATCGTTTTGCGAAACGAGCCTTTCGCGACTAACGTTACTCCCTCCCTTGCCGAGGCCGATGTCTTTCTTCGAAGCATGCCGGGGGTTGATGATGAACCTTTGATAGAACGTGTCCATGCCGCTGCAATGCAGCTTGGTTTAGAGTTTTCTAAAAGGAGAGGTTTACCTTTCAGCGTTCCCAAGAATGCTCCTCATATTCTCGAGATGCTGCGAATAACAGATACTGTAGAACCTTACACCGTTTGCTATGCCACAGATGCTGGCGTGTTGCAGCGACTTTCACAGTTAGTTGTTTGTGGTCCAGGAAGTATTGAGCAAGCCCATCGAAGCGACGAGTATATTTCACTTGACCAGCTAGATCGCGGTACGGCGCACTATCAAAAAGTGTTTCGTCGTTGGGCCACCATGGGTGATTAACCAAACGGATCAAAGTCTCGGTGAATACGTTTCAAGCGATCGAACTACTTCATGAATGCACAGGAAATGACTTGTGGTCAATCGAGCATTGTAGGCTTCGTAACGTGCCTCCAGCTTGGATCGATGAGCTTTCAGACGGATTTGAAAGTGACTATCAGATAGATAGTCAGACAATCTATATGGGAGATAAGAAAATTAATCAATTTGAAGGTGTCCCCGATGTCGATTTAGCGATCAAGTTGGGCGAGTATTTAGGTGTAGACACAGCACGCTTGAAGGCTTGTGCACTCACCCGGCATGGCTTGGTGAAAGCCATTCGCGAGGCTGTTGAAGAGGATTGAATTACGAACTCATCCATCAGAAAGCAAAAGTAGGTAAGCATGCATTGGGATCCCGAAGTAGAATCGCCAGCCACGATCGCGGTAATTGGGTGCGGACCGATTGGAATAGAAGCTGCCTTGTACGGTCGATTCTTGGGCTATGACGTGGATCTATTCGACGCGAAAAGGCCAGCTCATGAAGTCGTTCGTTGGAATACTAGGTCGATGGGCGTTTCGGTCGCTGATTGTACGACTTCGCTCGGCATATCCGCCTTGGAAGGGCAGATATCTCAGTACTTGCCCCCTCCCATGGATCGGGTTTGGAATGGGGCTGAGTTTGCCGAGGAGTACTTGATACCTATTGCGAAATCTGACCTTCTTGTCGATGGAATTCATATCAACAGCTCGGTTCTGGAAGTAGGCCGCGTTCGCTACTTTCGAGAAGAAACCTGCGACTGGCAAGCCCGAGCCAATGACGAGTTTCGTTTAGTGGTTGCATCGCGAGATCGAGGTATTTATACGGCTCGAGCAGATGTTGTCTTGGATTGCCGCGGAATGTTTGCGGATGCCGAAGGATATGGTCCGGGGGGAGCTCAAGCTGTAAATGCTGCTTCCGTTCGAGCATTTCTTCAAGCCTGGCTTCCGAGTGACCCTCGGTTCGAGATCCGAATGATCGACGAGAAACATGTTCTCGTTTTTGGAAACACGGATTTGGCTGTACGGTTTGTTGAGGAATGGTCGGCGATGGTCAAGAAAGAAGAGAATGATTCTGACAAATCTTTGACTCGTAAACTGACGTGGCTAGTTCCATGCAGTCGGTCCGATTGGCAGAGTATTGAAGCCAGCGACCCCGAACGATGGAAGCGAACACTGTCTAAAGCGACTTCGGTAGTCCCATCACGAGGAATTGAGAAGGTTGAATTTGTAGAATCTACTAGTATTTGGAGACTACAAGTATCGAATGAAGATGATTCGACAAGGGAGATTTTAGGAGACGTGTTTGCTCCCTTTACGAACGCATTGCCGACCTCTTCGATTGCTCCAACACTTTTTAGCGATCAGCCCGCTTCGGTTCATTCGCTCGCTCAAGAGGAGGGAGAATGCCAAGGCGATTTCTATCCTGGGTGGTCGGGGTGGACGCATGCAACGGGTGAGCCGAACTACTATCGACTTGGATCACCACAATATCCCTTTGATGGACGAGGTCTCGCCGAGGGTTTTCAGCAGATCAAAGATGTGTTTGCGCTCTTAGGTGCTCGACAGGATCTTGACCTGTACGACATCCTTGGAAAGTAGAAAAGATGAGCGACCTGCCGCAGGATTTGCCGGATCAAAGATTTTTAAAGAAGTATCGGATTAAGCTTCGAAATGACTTTCAAATCGTCTATGACGCGGGGACTGTTATTGCGGATGGGACGCTTGTCATTCACGGAGTCCGCAATGCTAAGGGGTACTCACGCATCGGGCTGTCGATTCCAAAAAAGGTTGGAACCGCTCCCGTGCGAAATCAGTGGAAACGATGGATCCGCGAAGCATTTCGACTGCAGCGATGCGACATGCCCATAGGTCTAGATCTTATCATCCGCCCCAAGAAGGATGCAGTTGGAAGTTTCGCAGCGGTGTTCAAGTCGATCAATCGTTTAACGACCAAATTAGATTCTAAACTGCCACCAATGTAACTACTAGGCTGTATCGACTAGGCAAACGATTCTTCACCATCGTGATCGATACCAAGTCGCATTTGAAGCTGTTCAAATTGTCGAGCAAAAATATCGCTGCTGCTGTGAACATGTTCGGCTTCCGTGATAAAGCGAATATCTTTGTCGGGATACACGTCATGCTGAATGAGGATCTTTTCAAACGACTTCAGGGGTTCGCCGTAAGCGATGAGCATCTTGTGTTCGTCAAATTGAACTTCTTGTTGCTTTGATGGATTCAAGACGGCAATTCCAGTGCATCCATCGTTCAAGATCATTTCCTCGAAATCATAGAGGATACTCTTCAAGACGGGCATGTCGATGTGTTCTCGATAAAGGTCTGAGTGACCACCGTTACCGTGATGGCTAGTCTCTAGCACGATATCAACGACTTCGCCAAGTGGGCTAAGCATTTCGATGAACAAGTCAAATAGTTTTTCACGAGTTGCTGAGGCCATCACAACGGGGATTACTGACTTGCCGTTAGAATCTTTGTATGCGTCGTGACGAAATCCCTGACGTGGGACGACTTTGAGGTCGTAGGAAGGTCTTACGGCTTCTGTGAGGTCAAATGTTCCGTATCGGAACACCCCTAGGTGGGTCTCTAATTCCTCGTCGGAAAGGGTATCAAAGCTACCGACGACGGACTTCGTATCAGAAATCGACTGGTTGGCAGCGGTATTGTTTCGCGAGAAGCCAGGCAGTGGGCCCATTTGAATCGCTCGAGAGTGTTCGTGGGGGAGATGAAATGCGTTAATTGTTATTGGCAGGATGAGCCCGTGTTAGGATCATCTCAACAAACAAAGTTAGGTTACGCAAAACAGGATGGTCGCGTCGAACCGCCAAGGAACGCAAAAATTACCGAGAAATTACACCCTGCGCAATTGTTACAACCCTACCGCCTGCGTAGTGCCAAATGCATCCTTGGAGAAGCCGGTCCCCTCGTTCAAGGCTCAGCCTGGAATGCCAATCGAAAGAGGCGATGCCTCGTTATGAGTCTGCTGCAAGCACTGAGGGGGCAGGAACCTCCCATGCGTAGAATTCCACGCAGAGCATGGAACCAGAACAATTCAGGACTCTCTATCTGATCAGCGAGCAGTATCAGAATTCGATTAGAAAATCCGAGAGTATTCAACGACGAGAGCACTCGTCATAAGGAGTGCTCTTGCGATCTGCTTGCGCGTTTAGGCGACTTACTCTTAACGGCGTAGATTGAGAAGTTCGTCGAACAATTGCTGAGTCGCTGTGATGACTCGAGCGTTGGCTCGATACTGCGTGCTTGCCAGAACAAGGTTGACAAGATCTTTTCCAACGTCGGTATTGGAGAGTTCAACGGCACCAGCCGTAATAGCACCAATACCGTTTTCACCTGGACGGCCCTGGATAGGAAGACCCGTATTGATGCCTTGCGCGAAAAGATTTTGGCCTCGTTGCTCAAGTCCGTTGGGATTGGAGAAACGAGCGAGTCGGATTTGCCCAAGGTCTCGAGTGATACCGTTACTGAATACGCCTCGAACGGTTCCGTCGCCACCGATGACATAGCTGGTGAGAGTGCCTGGAGGAGAACCATCCTGACGAGAGGCAGCTATCGATGCGGAATTCGCAGCAAGCCCTGAAACGCTTCCAAAGTCGAGTTCAAACTGAAGCGGCTTCGTACTCGGGAGGTTAGCTCGATTAATTGCAACCGTCGAAGTTGTCGTTGAAACGAAGTTTCCGTTCCCATCAAAATAAACCAAACCTGTTCCAACCACGACGTCCGTGTCACCACCAGAACCGGCCTTGTTTGTATTGTCAGGCGAATCAGCATACCATCGGTAGGTGGTCCGGGTGTCATCACGACTTTCCAGTACTGCGGTCAATCGAACTTGGAGTGGCAGCCCTAGCGAGTCATAGACCACATAATCGGCGACCGCACTCTGGCCCTTCGCGGCTTGAACTTGGCCGAAAGCAATATTCGGATTCGTTACGTTACCCGTTGCATCGGTAAGACGGAAGCTTGTTAAGTCAATCGATACTGCATTGTTTAAGCCCGTGTTTGAAACAAATCGAATCTGGCCATTCGAGATGAAGGAACCAGGGTTAATGAATCCACCTTCTCCCGGAATGTTGTTGATCGATGCCTTGATCGGATTATTGGAGTCGTTACTGTCAGACTGGATTCCCATGACGGCTTCCATGAACTTGTTCAAATCTTGTACTGTTGATGCATTGGTGACTTGAAGTGACTTTGTTTCAGAAACGCGGTTTCCTTTTCGTGATGTAAATTCTAGGTTGCCCAAAGAAAATGGCCTGGAGTACTCAAACCCATCCCGTTTCGTCAGATTGACTAGTAGTGTATTCGAGTCAATTCTGGGACCATCCAGGTCCACTTTTTTATTGCCAAACGTCGCAAGGTTGCTGATAGCTGCATCTGTCCGCTTATCGGTGTAGGTTTCGCCGGGAGCGACCGTGTCAACGAGATAAAAAGTGTTTGGATCACTCGCGACGTTGCGATAGATGCGAATCTCGTCATAGGCGGGAAATCCACCGCCAGGTGGTGGTACTGGAGGAGTGGGGAAGTTGTTGATGTGAACCCGACCGTTGATAACGTTCTGTGGTCCCAACAAAGCGGACGGTCTCGATTCAGGATTGCCTGCTTTATAATAGGTAACCATGTAGATGTAGTTACCATTTAGCTTTGTGTCATCTAACGCTGTCGTTGGTGTGGTGGAGTTGTTGTCAACGAAACTTCCACCCGCTGCGGCTTGCCCTACGAGCGAAAAAGTATTGCCTCCGTTGGCTGTCCGGTAGACTTGCACTTGCGAATACTGAGAACCACCTGAGGGAAGGCTATTCAGCGTAATTGTGTTATCGGCGGCCCCGTTGCCCGTCGGAACCGTTATTGAGACAGGGTCCGAAGCGGTACTTTCGTTTCCGGAACTATCTAAGAATGTGAATTTGTACTGGTAAACAGCCCCTTCTGGGTGGGTGCCACCGCTATCTGTTTGAGCTACCGTAACTCCGACCACCACGGGTCGGTTGGCGCTTTGAACCGTAATGCCAGCCGAGGGCGGAAACGGAACGGATTGGTCACCCAAAATCGAGCTCTGAATGATTGCAGAGGTATCAGCAATGTCCCCTTGTGCCGTCAATGTTCCTTGAAGGACGACTTTTGTCGTCGCTTTGGCAACAGCCTCAGATCCGAGCGGAACGGTCAGCGGTTCTAATATTGAAGTTTGAAGATTGAACTTATCATCAATCCCATAGCCGAGCAGTCGATTACCCGAAGAAGTTACAAGTTCATTGGCACTATTGAGCTTTAGAATACCGTTTCGAGTGTAGAAAGTTTCTCCTTGGTTTCCTTCGACCTGGAAGAACCCGTCACCTTGAATTGCCAAGTCTGATGGACTTGAACTAATTGAAATGGTCCCTTGTTGAAAGTTGGGAGTAATGCCAGAAACCTGCACACCCAAACCTGTTTGCCGAGGGTTGGTTCCACCGTTCTCGTTAGTTGGTGCTGAGCCGAGCGAGAGTGTTTGCAAGAACTGCGACGCAAAAACAATGTTGGAGCTCTTGAATCCGACGGTTTGCGAGTTGGCAAGGTTGTTACCAAGGACGTCGATTTGCGACTCCGCAGCATTCATCCCGGTCAATGCGGTACTTAGAGACGAAGAAAGACCCATCGTGAAGTGCCTTTAGTAGAGCGCCAGCAACATATCTGAATGCGATTGAAGTATTAAAAACGATTGAGCTATCGGTCAACCGCATGTTCCTAATGACAACATGCCTTCTTAAGACCTTATTACTGGTTCAGCAGTCGAATTAACCGTTTTGACTCCGTCAATTGCTTTAACATTAGACATATCGACCGTTTTGTTTCCAACTTGCACCCGTACTTGCCGATTATTTCGGTCTTTTTCGTCGATTTTGATCGAAACGCTATCAACAACGCCAGAAATGTCGTCTCCAGCGGTGTCTAAACCTTGGATTTTTTTCCCGATCAATGTGCTTGCAGTGGTAAGCTGTTGAGTGACAGAGAACGATGTCAAAGTCGTTGTTAACTTGTCGTTGGCAGTGATCTCACGCAACTGACTGACCTGTTGCATCAATGCCGCGTTATCGGTAGGCGCTAACGGGTCTTGATTCTGAAGCTGAGTAATAATTAGATTTAGGAACTGAGCTGGATCTAAGCTGTCCAGTCCTTTACCTCGCTTTTCATCCGATGAAAACGCAGCCGCTGTAGAAGTACCTAATGTACTTTGAATTTGAGACATGCGTTCTCCCCATCCATGCTGTTCGATACATCAATATGCAAGCAAGCCACTGAAGGTCCACTTGCGTTAAGTGAATATCACGGTTGTGAAAATACTAAGTACCAAACTCGGGTTTACGACGACCGAGTTGTTCTTGAAGCCGTTGTACGATGCTGGTGTGCATTTGGCTAACGCGGCTTTCGCTCAAATCCAAAGTGGCACCGATTTCCTTCATCGTCATTTCCTCGTAATAATAGAGGATGATGATGAGTCGCTCGTTGCGATTAAGACCTTTCGTAACCAATCGCATGAGGTCACCCTTTTGAATGCGAAAAGTCGGATCTTCACCACGTTTGTCTTCAAGAATGTCGATCTCACGAACATCCTTGTAGCTGTCCGTTTCATACCACTTTTTATTGAGCGATACCAAACCGACGGCTGCTGCATCGCTCTTCATTTTCTCCAGCTCGGTGAGCGGGATTTCCATGAACGCAGACAGTTCGTGATCCGACGGTGCGCGACCGTAGCGGGTTTCAAGTGTCTTGGTGGCTTCACCAAGCTTGCTCGCCTTGCTGCGAACTAGCCGTGGAACCCAATCCATCGTACGAAGCTCATCTAGCATCGCTCCACGAATTCGTGGAACGCAGTAGGTTTCAAATTTGACACCACGCGACATGTCGAAGGCATCAATCGCGTCCATCAGTCCGAAAATGCCAGCACTGGTCAAATCGTCCAGTTCGACACCTTCCGGTAATCGCGATCGAATGCGTTCGCCGTTATATCGAACCAACGGCATGTACCGTTCAATCAATATATTGCGTAGGTCCACATTTGTTTGGTCTTCTTTGTATTTGACCCAAACGTCTTGAATATCAATACCCGACGTGATCGTCGTTGCCATCCAAACCTCCATGTATGCTATGGCAAAGGCGTAGCGACTCTTTAGCACAGTTGCGAAAGTCAGCGGACTCTAGCAACTGCCGCCAATCAAAGCCATGCCAATCCTTTGGCCTGCGAGTTTGTTGAGGGATCGAGCTCGTAAATTGTTTACTTCGGATCTGTCCGCGGAGGTTGGGCACCATTGACCGATTTTTCGATAGATCGGCGAAAGTTTGACTCGACCGTTTGTCGAATCACCCCCTCAGTCATGCTGCCAATTCCGTAACCTAAACCAGTGAAAACGATCAAAAGAGTGATGGAGTGAATAATAGTTTGGCCAAGGTGCGGGCTGCCGAAGAAGTGCTGCAACAGTCCGAAGACCATCGCGATGCATCCTAGTCGAGCAGCGTAAGCACGAGCCATTCTTAAACGCCCTAAATCGTTTGATACGTCCTAACCGCCATAAAAATCGCTCGTCGAAGGGCATCCTGCCATTCGACAACCGAACTCTCCGGCAAACCTTGTTTTCGGCTGGAAAGCCTCTTGGGCTTGAATCAATCTCGTTTTTTACGCTCGATTTCTGAAATCGTCTCGTTACAAACTTTCCAGAACTCTGAGTCAAGTGCCGCTTTCGGATCGATTCGATACTAAAGCAGATAAGGCGGATAAAGCAGAATCGCTCGCCTCGCAAAAGATCTATCGTTTCTCGTAGACTCGAGAAACGCCAGGGAGCGGACCTTCCTGAGGGCGGAATCCGCCAATAACGGAAGTCGATGCGATCTGGTCGCCGTGTTGATAACCATCCGCCGTCTCAGGAGACCCAGAGTGCCGGACTCGTTTCGCGATATGGCTTGGTACTGGCGGACTTTGGTAATTACACGGGCCTGCGGGCTGAATGCGGCTATAGCCAGCCTCATAGAAGCCCTGGTTGAATCCAGCTTGGTAGTCAGAAGTGTGTTTGGCAAGGTGCGATGGCAGATCGCAGTATCCCTGATTGGTCAAGGCAAGATCACTCTGACGCTGAATGTACTTTGGCCAGAGTCGACTAGGACCTGCGCTTGAAAGTGTTTTTCGGCAACCAAGATTGGGGATTACGATTAACAGGTAAAGGGCCGACATTGCGAAGGACCTAAACGAAACCGTTTTGAAACGTGCCATACGGAATAATCCTTTCAGCGTATAGTAGACTCGAATCTACCTAACACGTCGCGACAATTAGTGGTTACCCACGAATTTCTGCCCATAATGTCCATCGGCCATTTGCGACATCGACCTTGCGTCCATTTACGGAGCCGACTCTATGCTCACTGCCTTTCAGGCAGACAACTGAGCCGATGGCGCTAGCCACGGGTGACGCGAGGCGATTGTATTGATTGGATAGTTAACCGGGGGGAACCCGGAGCTACCGCTCACGGCTCAGTAAAAACAACATTTCATTTGGCCACCCTCCGGCAGGGTCGAGCGATTGTCTTGGTTGTTTGAGCAGATGAAGCGAGCTAGACCATAAAACGTAAGGGGATAATTGGATGGGAATGTTAACTGATGAAAAGTCGCGAATGGATGACATGTCTGGTGTCGAGTGGGCTCGTGTACGATTGCGAGAATCATTCGACGAAGTTGCGTCGCTGAATCCTGATCTTCGAATCGAACAGGAATCCAATGGGGAGTTCGTCTTTATGTCGCCGATAGGTGGAGAATCGAGCAGTCGCAATATGGAGATTGCATGGCAACTCATGAGCTGGACTAAACGTTTTGGAGAAGTTAGTTTCGATTCATCGGTAATTTTCTGTCTTCCAGACTGTTCGAAGCGTTCACCCGATGCTTCGTGGATTTCGCGCGAACGTTGGATT
>Ga0105045_10000538_pt1 | contig 28169 bp, 26 predicted proteins | sample MAT02_FD_78089 | JGI IMG/M metagenome (GOLD analysis project Ga0105045, IMG submission 78089) | Freshwater microbial communities from Lake Fryxell liftoff mats and glacier meltwater in Antarctica - MAT-02 (megahit assembly) | ecosystem: Environmental > Aquatic > Freshwater > Ice > Liftoff... | reverse complement strand
TTAACTTCAATATTTGTTGTAAAACAACTTAACGTTGCCCTACACAAGCTCTATTATTATTGCTTGCACATTGTCTTTCTTATACTGTCAAAACATGGCAAATACTCAACGGTATTTGCTATTCTCACTAACTTGTCAGCGTTGTTTGCCGTTCGTTGTGAGAAAGTAAAACAATACAAAAAAGAGAAATTTAGCACAATACCTTTTTTGTCAATTATTTCGTTATTGCCTTTAAGACCACTCTTCAAATAGAATTTTTTTATAATTTTTTTGATTAAAATGTCTTTTGGCTTTAAAAAACACGCGTTGTTTTTAGAGATTCTCTTATTTCATTCGGTAGTTCTATTAAAAGTTTAAGTATTCCTTTTAATTTACATACTTTATTTTTTAAAATAATCTTCTATATTAAAATCCGGCTCAATATCATTTAAACTATTTAAACTATTTAAAAATATTTCTGTCTGATTTTCGAGAAAATCTGCCGCAATGCCTTCTGCCAGACGACGTGCTCCTAAACTGATGTGCGTGATATCTCGACAAATGATTCCGTGACTGAGAGTAGAAGCGTGATTAAAACAATGAATATTTTTTAAATAAGGCGTTTGACCCGAAACTTTTTCTAAAAATTCAAATTTACTTCCTAAAAAAGGATACAATTTGAGTTTAGAAGCACAAGGATCGATATCTTTTTGATCTGCCCACAATTGAACATTTTTTATAATGTTGCTGAGTTCAGGTTGCTGACTTCCATCTACACTATATCCGGTCGCTAAAATTAAAAAATCGAAAGTCATCTTTCCTTTATTTGTTCCTAAAACAACTTGATTCTCTTCAAATTTTGCTAATTTTAAAACCATATTGGTATTCAAAGAAAAATTTTTATAAACCTGCACACGTTCTAACGATTGTACAGGAGGAGGAACGGTATCTGTTAAAATTTTATTCATAATATTCCAACGCCACTCTTTCGACATATTGTAATAAGCCAATCCAAAGCATTGGGAATGAAAGTAAGGAAATTTATTGATGGTCGGTAGATGCGCCGCACGCATGAGTAGCTCAACTTTTTTAGCACCTTGTTCTAATGCAGAAGCAGCCGCATCAAATGCAGATGCTCCTCGACCAACTATACCAATTTTTTTATCTTTAAGCTTCTTAAAATCAATCATGTCCATCACATGCGCACTACATTTTTTTGATAAGTTTTTTGCAAAATCTGGAATAAATGGCCCTCCAAATCCTCCTCGTCCCGTAGCTAAAACAATTTTAAGTGCAAAAACTTCTAGTAGCTGATTATTTTGCTTAAATTTTAAAATAAAATAGTTATCTACAGGATCGATTGAAAGAAGTTTACATCCATTTTCTACAGGGATTTGAAGAATATCGCGGTACCAACTTAAATATTTCATCCAAACTTCATTAGGAATTTTATCCAATTCATCCCATTTTTTCTTGCCATATTGGGCTTCATACCAAGCTTGAAAAGTGAGACGAGGAATGTCTAACGCCGGTCCGATTTCATCTTTTTTTGATCTTAAAGTTTTCATACGCGCATAAGTTAACCAGGGACCTTCTAAACCTTGAGAATTTTCATCGAATAATTGCACATTAAAAATCCCCTCTTTGTAAAGAGCACCCGCAGCAGCCAAACCCGCCATCCCCCCTCCAATAATTGCCACATCTAAAATGGGCTGAGATAGAGATGAATTGCTGCTTTCGCTTGATCCAAACGGAACTCCAGGAAAATGAATCCATTCAAATTCTTTAGTCAATTTTTTTTCAAGATTGATTAATCCCTGAGAATGATGAGCAAATAAAGTCAAATTGGTAAAAATAGTGAAAAAAATAAAAATTTTTTTTGAAATTTTATACATATAAAGTCACCCGTTATATTTATTAATTTGTCTATCAAGCTTTTTGTAATCAAGCGCGGACTAAAACCCGCAAGAGCCACATTAGACTAAAAGTCTATTTTACAAGTACTCGTGAAATTCGACCTGCTTGCATCACTGCTACGCGATCGGCCATCAAACGAATGACATCTAAATCATGAGACACAAATAAATATGTCAAGTGGTACTCTTTTTGCAAATCTTTTAGTAAAGTCAAAATTTGCATTTGTATAGAGAGATCTAAAGATGAGGTAGGTTCGTCACAAACCAATAAAAGAGGTTTTAATGCCAAAGCTCGGGCAATTGCAACACGTTGTCTTTGCCCCCCCGATAATTCCCGAGGATAGCTTGAAAACATATTTTTATTTATGCCTACTGCATCTAAAAGATCGTACACATGTTTATTAATTAAATGATTTTCAAAAATATGATGAATATGTAAAGGTTCAGCAATATTTTGGCCTACAGTCATTTTTGAGTTTAAAGAACCGTAAGCATTTTGAAAAATCATTTGTGCTTTTCTTCTAAAGAGAAAAAGCTCATTTTTTTTTAGATCACTCATGTTGTTGTCTTCAAAAATAAGATTTCCTGTATCCATTTTTTCTAATAGAAGGAGACAACGTAATAAAGTTGACTTTCCACAACCACTTTCGCCAATCAGACCTAAAGTTTCGCCTTTGGCAATTGTCAAAGACACATCATTGACAGCCTTTAAAGTGTTCCCATCGTGTAAATAATAGGTTTTACACAAATTTTCGATTTTCATTAAAGTTTTCAATTTAACTTTCCAGAATTGAGATTAAACACATGGTCCATTAAAAATTTATTTTTATCTATTTTTATGTCTAAACGGGAATTGAGAAGAGTTTTCGTATAAGGATGTTGTGGATGAGAAAATAACTTACGCGTGGCTGCTGCTTCAACGACCCTTCCCTCGTGCATGACAATAACTTTATCACAATATTTGGCAACACTTTCAAGATCATGAGAGACCAAAAGCAAACTTGGCACTTCGTTTTTTAAAAGTTGTAGGACTTTTTGCTTTAGCTTCCTATCTAGCGCCGTTGTGGGTTCGTCAGCAATAATCAGCTGAGGTTTGCGGATCAATGCAAAGGCAATCAAAATGCGCTGACGCATTCCTCCGCTTAGCATATGGGGATAAGCCTGCATAATATTTTGGGACTGTTGTAAATCCAATTTTTCTAAATATTGACAACACATTTCATTCGCTGGTGCTAAAGAAACCGCAGGCATGCTTTTTCTGAATGCTTCAATCATTTGTTTTCCAATTTTCATGGTTGGATTTAATGATGTCATCGAATCTTGGGCAATAAATGCCATTTGATTACTCCGTATTCCTAACATCTCTTTCTCTGTACAAGACACGATATTTTTATTTTGGAATAGAATATTGCCTTTCAATAGGGCATTTTCAGATAGAAGTTTTAATAGAGCTTTACATACGGTACTTTTACCCGACCCTGACTCTCCAATAATTCCTAAAGTTTCACCTGTTTCCAATGCAAACGAAACACCTCTGACTACATTTATTATTTGTGAAGTAGTCGAAAAGGAAACTTGAAGATCTTGAACGTCTATTAAAATACTCATCTTTTTACCTTTTCATCAAACACATCACGCAAGCCGTCTCCAATAATGTTTAAGCAAAAGATGCTTAAAAAAATGAGAGATGCAGGAAAAAAAAGCCTCCAGGGATAATATCTCAAAGCTAATAAGCCATCATTTGCTAGCGTCCCCCAGCTTGCCACTGGAGCTTGTACGCCAAGACCAAGAAAACTTAAAAATGCTTCTGTAAATAAAGCTGTTGGAAGGCTAGCCGTTAAGATCATCAAGACTGTCCCACTAATATGGGGTAAAATATAGCGATTTAAAATGCGTAATTTTGAAGCACCATAGCCTTGAGCAGCGAGAATAAATTCTTGATTTTTCAATTGTAAGACTTGGACCCTTACAATACGCGCCATATTGATCCAACCTGTTAATGCTAACGCAACAATAATTGTCAACAAACCAGGTCCCATGACAACAACCAGTAGAATGACTATGAGCAAGTAAGGAATGCTTTGTACAACATCTATAAAACGCATCATCCATTCACTTATGCTGCGTTTTGCAACCCCTGCTATCATCCCATAGGACACGCCAATAAATACATCGATGAGAGAGGCAGCAAAACCTACAAGGATAGAGACTCGTGCTCCCCAACAGCATCGAGTAAATAAATCACGCCCTAACTCATCTGTCCCAAACCAGAATTTTGTGCTGGGCGGCAGATTCTTAAATGCTAAATTCATTTCATCATATGGATAAAGAGTTAAATAAGGACCAATGATTGCAAAACCAATTAAACTTAAAAGAACTCCACAACTTGCCAAAAAAGATCGATTCCGTTTTATTTTTTGCCATTTTTCTTGCCAATAGGAAGGAGGACTTAAAAAGGCCGGTGAATTCACTTCATCTAAAGGAGAATAAGATTCAAAAATTTTCATTAAATTCTTTCGTAAAATTTTAAGCGGGGATCTAAATTATAGTAGAGGCAGTCAATTAAAAAGTTGCAAATCATGAGAATGCCACTGTAAAAAATTGTAATGCCCATTATTACAGGATAATCGCGATTAGTAATGCTAACCACTAACCACTGACCCAAACCCGGTATTCCAAAAATTTTCTCAATAACAAAACTTCCTGTAAAAATGGCCGCAAGTAGTGGCCCCACATAAGCAATTACGGCTAATAGAGCATTGCGCCAAACATGTTTATATAAAATTTCGAAAGTATTTAATCCTTTAGATCGAGCAGTCAAAATATAATCTTGAGCTAAAACATCCAGTATATTCGTGCGTGTCAGTTTTAAAATATAAGCTAGAGGAAAAAGGGCTAAAGCCACTGCGGGTAAAACAGTATGTTCAAAGGAACCCCAGCGCGCGACCGGAAAAATATTTAACTGCATAGCAAACACATATTGTAAAAGCGTTGCTAACAAAAAGGCCGGAAAAGAAAGGCAAATAATGGAAAAAATTAAAATCCCTCTGTCTTGCCATTTGTTTTGATAAAGGGCTGCAAGAGTTCCTAATGAAATGCCTCCCATTAAGGCAATAAATAAGGCTTCTAATCCTAATACAAATGAAATAGGAAAATGCTCTAAAATAATTTGAGTTACACTCCTTCCACTATATTTTAAAGAGATACCCAAGTCGAAGTGCAAAATATGATTGAGATACTTGAAATATTGGATAAGTACAGATTGATCCAGTCCATAATGACGATGTAAAGCCTTTAAATTTTCTAAAGAAATCGAGTGTTCTTCTGCAAAAGGATCACCAGGTAACAAATGCATTAAAAAAAATGTTAAGGTGATTACAAAAAAAATCGAACACAGTAAAAAAAGTATTTTTCTAAAAATATAATGACTAAAAAATTTTGTCAACATACGTGAAAATAACTCGCAACAAAAGGTTTAATCTTAGATTCCTCTTATAAACACACCTTACGCAAAAGAAGCAGATGAACAAGCCAATTTTTTGAATCTCAATTGACTTCAAAAATCCTCGCAATATTAGTAAATATTGCTGCGCTTTTTAAATTAATTGATTTTTCAAAATCTTCGGATTCTTCATTTTGCTCATTTTGCGTAAGGTGAGTTGTAAAAATTTACTGAGCCTAGCTTTTTTGTTCAGATCACTCTTTTAAACTAGCGGAAAGAATGATCTAATCTATTAATCACTTCAATCAACTCTATGTTAAATTGTTATGCATTTTTCTAATGAAGAAGCCACACTCAAATTCACATTACTTCTTTAAGGTTGCGCGACTAAAATCACATGCGCCTACACAATCAAATGTATAGCCTTTTAAATCCGGATGATGAGAGAAAATGAACTCATCACTACTTACAGGAATAAAAGGAACCTCCTTGATTAATATTTCTTCAGCCTGAGCGAGAAGAGCTAAACGCTCTTGTGAATCACTCGTATTTCTTGCTTGATTGACTATTTCTGTAAATTGTCCATTTGTCCACTGGGGGAAATTATTTGGTCCATATCTCACTAATTTTTGCAAAAGCTCTAGTGGATCATTGTAAAAAGGGGCATCAAAGCTTCCGCTTATTTGGTAATTTCCATTGCCCAAATTGACACGAAAAACATTCCATTCTTGAGGTTCAATTTTTACGGGAATATTTAACCCTTTAGTCCAAGCTTGCTGAAGGTATTCTGCTAATTGCTTTCTACCTGCTTGTTGCGAGTAAGTGATCGTTAAGGGCGGAAAAGTTTCACGAGTCAGGTTGAGTTCTTGTAGCCCCTGTTCCAAAAATTGATTAGCCACAACTAAATCTTCGTATAATTCAAAGCTGGGTGAGGTGGCAAGCAATGATTCTGGCAGAGGTTTTTTTAAAGGTTTGCCGGCTGAAAAAATATGTTCAGTCACAGCTTTCCTATCAAAGGACAAGTTCAAGGCTTGACGAATCGAAGCTGAAGTTAAAGGTAAGGACTGTGTATTTAAAAATACTAAAAAAGATCTATCCACCGGGTGTGATCTTAAAGCATTTTGTTTACCTAAATGCTGAATCAGCTCGCTTGATAAGGGGACGAAGGGAACGCCGATCCAGTCTATTTGGCCTTTTTCAAACATGGTAAAAGCTGTCATGGTATCTTGTACCATATAAATTTGAATGTGCTCTAATGCAATCTTTTCTTTATCCCAGTAGTGAGGATTTTTTATTAAGTGCAGATAATCTCCATGTTTCCATTCTGCTACTTGAAAAGGACCATTAAATTTGCTTGGCTCTTTTTCATGAATGTTTGCTAAAGGAGCACAAATAGGTTGGGCTAAAAGCTCTAGAAAATGTGAAGAGGGATATTCCAATGTAATGAGTAAAGTTTGAGTGTCTTGCGCTTTTACACCCACAGCATTTACAGAAATCTCACCTTTTTTAGCTTTTTCAGCATTTTTCAACATGTAAATTAAATCTGCACGTGGACAATTTGACGTCGAAGAAAGGGCTTCTTTCCAAGCATTTTCATAATCACTTGCAACGACAGCTGTTCCATCTGACCAATAATTTTCGCGTAAGGAAATCGAATACTCTAAGCCATTTGGACTAACAGTAATTGATTTAGCTCCTGCAAGTTGTGGCTGACCTTTTTCATCTATTCGGGTAAGTCCTTCAAATAAAGTTTTTCCAATTGAAATTCCCCTTAAATAGATCATCAAATTATAAGGATGCAAGGAAGGCAGGTCACCTTCTTGAAAATTTAAGTGGAGAGTGTTTGTTCGAGTTTCCTCTTTTCTTTGACAGCTCATAAATACCATCATAATAAGTAAGAGTAAATAACCTATTTTTGCTTTTATCATCAATGACTTCCGATTTTTATAAATGATTGGGAGAAATCCACACATCCTTCATTATCTAACATATATCCGGATAAGGGGGGAGCATGAGCGTAAAGGTGAGTATATTTAAATAATGGTGTAAAAGGAGATTCTTGTGCCAATAAATTCTGTATTTGCATAAGCAAACTATTTTTTTTATTTTCATCAGTTTCTTGGCAAGCTTTAGAAACAAGGTTTTGATAATGAGAATTAGACCATTTAGAAAAATTCCAAGAACTAGGCCCCTCTAATTTTTCGTAATATTTTGGAGAATCATTTCCTTGTGTATCGTGGATAGTACTTGCTATCTCAAAATGCCCTTTTTCTAATCTATTTCTAAATTGATTCCACTCAATTTTTTCTAATTTAATTTCTATATCAAAAAGCTCTTCCCACGTCTTTTTTAAGTAGAGGGCGAGTTTATGCCGTCTTTCTTGATGCGAATAACTAAATGTAAGAGAGCAGTTTTTTTTATCTAAACCTAAGATATTTAATCCTTCATCAAAAACTTGCCTGAGTTCTTTAGACGTTTTTTTAACTTCAATGGGAATATTTAAAGGAAAAATCTCTTCACAAATTAAATTTCTATCAATTGCGTGACTTAATGCCCAACGAATGGAGGCAAGAGATAAAATAGGATTATGCACATTAAAGCAGATAACAAACTGGCGACTAACTTCTTGTTGATAAATTTTACCCTTTTGATTTAATTGATGAAGAAAAGCCGAGGATAAGGAACTTAACGGATCACCTACCCAATGAATTTTTTCGTCAAGAAAGTTTTGATTCAATGTTTCTCTATCTTGAATCAGTTGAATCTCGATTTCTTCAAAAAAAATATTTTTGATATTCCAAAAATAGGGATTTTTTTCTAACCAGATTGATTCACTATTTTGTTCGCGCACTAAGAAAGGTCCATTAAACCATTTAGGTTCTTGAATCGTCCCAAACAGTGGAAAAAAGAAGGGTTGTGCAAGTTGATGTAAGAAAAAAGGATCGGGATACTCTAATTCAATTTGTAAAGTAGTCGCGTCCAAAGCTTGAATTCCAATAGTATTGGGAGTTAAATTTTTTCTCTTATTAGCCGCATTCTTAATAATATCATAGATTTCCGGGTGACTAATATGTCCATCTAAAGCATTTTTTAGACTATTCGCATAGTCTATTGCCGTCACTCTTTCTCCATTAGACCAATAGTTTAGACGAAGCTTGAAAGTGTAGACTTTTTCATCTTCAGATAGTGAATAATCCACTGCACCGGCAAACACGGGCTTTCGATTTTCATCTAAGCGCATTAAACCTTCAAAAAGTAATTTACTTAACAGCCGACAGCGCATATCACTAGCTGAAAAATAAGGATTCAGTGAAGCTGGACGACCTTCTTCAAAGACTAAACGTAGAGTTTTAGTATTCAATTCTGTGGTATTAGACACTAAGGCAGTTAATTCGGTGATTGCAGTCCCCAACGCACAAAAATAGAAATAGCCACCTAAATTAAATTGTGCCTGGCATGTGATTTGCTTAAAATCCTGACAAAAATGACTTAACCGTCTTAAATCCGTACTTTTAGAAGATTTAACAATAATCACTTGCTCGGAGGTAATAATATTTGTTTCTTTTCCTTGCAGCATTTTAGAGAATAATTGAAAGATTTCTTGAGCATCTGAAATTTTAAGCATTAATCTTTTTTCTACGGGATGTAAAGCATAGAAAAGCTTTTCTGCGAAAAATTCGAATAAGGGAATTTTATCGGATAATGCTCCCCGTAAAAGTTCAAAATGTTGCTGCTGCTTCTCAAATAATCCCCCATTATAGTCTCGGCATACCCCTAAAGTTTCCTCTAAATACTTCATAATATAGCGTCTAGCATAAAGAAGATTAATTGAATCTCGGATGTCAAAAGCATAGGAAGGTACTTTTAAAGCAAAAGCCCCCAATTCAATTGGAAAAGGTTTTTTAAAAACTCCTTGAAAATGGCAAAAGAAATCCAAATACTCCGGTAATTTTTGCAGCGAATGACTTAAAGATTCTGCATGATGAGGGCGAACCAAATGAATTAAAAATTCCAATGACGTCGAAGTTTGCTCTTGAAATTGAATCGAGACATGAGGAAGATCATTCTTTTTGCGAATTTGTTTGAGTAACAGTTGAACTTGACGGAAAGATTCCTCTTCGTTGTAAGGCCAAAAAACGGCAGGCGTCAAGGGTGGAACTGTATGCAGTTGTTCTTTCAAAGCGCGTTCAAGTTTCTTCAATTCTTGATTAGTCAATTCGACCCCACGAATTTTTTGTACTTCTAAATAACAAAATGCATAGGGATAGTCTGGATGATGCCAAATAAAAAATGAGAAAGGAATTTCTAATATTCCCGGAAGAAGCACTTGAATAATTTTCAAAAGATTTTCACGAGCGATTCTATATAAATCAAGAAAGATGAAAGATATGCAAATTTTGGATTGAATTTGAAAAAGTTTTAAAAAAAAATGCTGAGGAGATTTCTTTTTATTTTGAAGAGATATCTCCATGCGCCTTTGTAAAAAGAATTGGATAATTGCAATTTTTTGTAAATGTCCACTGGAACGATTATTAAAAAATTCTTCAGAAGAATTTACAACTAATCGGTCAAAACTTTTCATTAGTCTTTCATCAAACAATGCGGGAAATCGCGATGAAATTGCATAAAGTTTAGTTTTTAATTTATCTTTTAATTCAACCTTTTGATCAATGATTAAAAATTTAGGATTACTATTTGTCATAATTTCATATATATGAAGGATTTCTTTTTTATTTTAAGCCACTGATATTTTGAAGATGAATAATTTTCTAATTATTCAAAATGAATTATATAAGTAAACAAATTTCAAAAATAAAATTATTATTTACATTTTTTTTCTTTAAAATTTAATTTATTTTTTTACAAAATATTGGCATTTCAGGTACAAATCATCCAAATTACTTAAAAACATTACAAAAAAAATACTTCAACAGTAGTGATTTATGACCAATAAGCAACGATTTTTAGTGATCATTCAATTATGTTTTGCGTTTAGCCTTTTTTTATGGTTTTTAGTTCAACCTTTTATGGGCGAGTATTTTTCTTTACGTTCACGCATGTTATTTTATGAATATGTAATGGGGACGTCCGATCTACTTAAAAAACAAGAGGACCAAAAAAATAAATTAGAAAACAATAAGATGCGTTTTACAAAGTTACCAGAATTTGAAAAAGAGAGGATTGCGCAAAATTATCAAATTTTGCAAGACTATGCGCAGCGCCCAGCTTCTGTAAAAACATTAGATGGAATAAAAATTTTATTTTTCTATATTCCTATTTTTCAGCTCGCCTGGATATTTTTTGCTTTGACTATTGGTGTATTATTATTATTAAATAAGCCTGGGGCGCGTCAAGCCGCCTGGCTTTTGCCAGTGCTTGCATTTTGTTATGGAATTGATAATTATCAAAATGGTCAAGTTTTAGCACCCTCTGCAGATCAAATAATTTTTCCATCTGAAAAAGAACTGTTACAAGACTACGTTGCTTATCAGGCGAATGATGAAAATTTGTCTTCGCACGAGAATTTAAAAAAAGCGTGGCACTATTATTTAATTGCGCATTGGTCTCAGGAAAAGGGTGAAAATCAAAAAGAACAGCTAGAAGAAGCAGAATTCCATTTCACAAAAGCTCGATTACTCTTAATGCAAAAGGAGAATCCCCAACAGTGGATCATCTCATTAAGAGAAAGAACGAATGGCTGGTTACTCATGCTTTATTTCATTTGGAATATTTATTTTGCTTGGAAGATGAATAAAAACTCACCACAGATAACATAGAAAGGCTAACTTTTTTGCAAGCCCCTTTCTGTGTGTTCTGTGGTGGTTATACCAAACCCGAGAAATATTAGCTAATTAGCTGATAAACACCAATACCTGCAAAATAGCCCACTGCAGCTGGTATACCCACTTTCTTGAAATACCAAAAAAAGTCCACTTTTTCTAGTCCCATAAATGCAACTCCAGCAGCAGAACCAATCACTAATATACTCCCGCCAGTTCCGGCACAATAGGCAATCAAATTCCAAAAGTCAGAATCTGCAGGAAATTGAGTCAGATCGTACATACCAATCGCAGCAGCAACTAAAGGTACATTATCTATAACTGCAGAGGCTAATCCTATTGAAACTGCAATAATATGAGAGTTTCCTATGACACGGTCCATCCATCCAGCGAGGCTATTAAGAAGACCTGCCGTACTTAGAGCATCAATACAAAGTAAGATACCTAAGAAAAACAGGACACTTGATATATCAATTTTAGTCATAATGTGTGGAACCAAAAGATGTTTGCGCTCTTCATATTTGCTATGCACGAGATCAGTGAAAAACCATAAAAAGGCTAAACCAAACATCATGCCCATAAATGGTGGAAGGCCTGTAATGATTTTAAAAATCGGAACAAAAATGAGACAGCATATGCCTAACCAAAAAATTGCTGTACTATAAGGTTCTGTTTCTTCAGTCTCATCTCTTTTCGTAATTTTAAAGTCCCCTTTCAAAAACCAACTGATACATAGGAAAGCTGCAACCATACAGATAAGACTTGGAATAAACAGTGTTTTCATAATACTCAAAGTGGAAACTTGTCCGTCGATCCATAACATAGTGGTTGTCACATCTCCAATGGGCGTCCACGCACCACCAGCATTGGCAGCAATGACCACTGCACCACCTAGCAACAAACGCTCCTTTCCCTGCGAAAGCATTCTTCTTAGAAGAGTGATCATAATTATCGTTGTTGTCAAATTATCTAAAACCGCAGAGAGAAAAAATGTAATAAATCCGATAAACCATAAAAGCTTTCTTTTATTGCGAATTTTTATACAATCCAAAATGATATTAAATCCTTTATGAACATTAATTACTTCAACAATTGTCAATGCCCCTAACAGAAAAAAGATGATCTGGCTTACACCGCTTAAATGTTCGTAAAAGTGAGAAAGATTTTGGGCATGTGTATCATGTTGATTGGCAAATTGAAAGACCCAGCAAACGGTCGCCATCAGAAGAGCAATTGAAGTTTTGTTAATTTTAGTTTGATGTTCGATGGTTATGAAAAAATAACCCACAATAAAAGTAATAAGGATCAAAATATCATATATATTCATAAGACCTAAGTTTTTAAGTAATTGCGTTAATAGAGTTTGTTTATGGCAGTTCCATTTCATTGAAATTCATGGCAACTAAAAAATTATAAACGATATGCTATTTTTATAAAGCCAAAAAGCCTTGATAAAATTTAAAGAGAGAAAATAAATGGATGACTATTTGCAAATTCAGACAACAATTACTCATTTCTATCTTAAGTCCATCTTGTATAAAGGTTTTTGTTACGCCTTTCTGGGGGTTTTAATCCTTCTTATAGGGGGTGTTTTTTTACCTGAGCCCCTTATGCAAAGGTGGGGCTGGCTGATCTATTTTTCAGCTTTCTTTTTTATCACTTATGGGCTTTTACCTTATCGCAAAATAACACGCCTACAAAATAAACCAAACGAAATTAAACTTACTTCCCGCTCTTTTTTGGAATTCTGGAGTCAAACTCATTTTCAATTTGCCATTCCTCTTCATTTGATTAATTCGGTTAGATACTTTCAAAAGAATAAAAAATATGGAATGGTACTTAAACTCACTGATTTTCCAGAAAATCTGAGGGACAATCTGAGTAAATTTTATATCGAAATGGATAAAAGTAAAAAAGAGATGATTTTCCTTTATTTTAGTAAACGCTCTTGCCAAGAGTTAGATACAGCTTTAAGTTCAGATGATTAGTCCCTTAATCTCTGCTTTCTGTGCGAAGAAGTGATAGTGGACAAGTGAAAAAAAATTAATATAGACCTAATCCTATCTTTTTCACTGCTATATTTTAAATACCACTTTGAATGATGTCGTGAATATGTAAAAGACCAACAATATTTTCCTCTTCGTCAACCACCGGTAAAACAGATAAGCGCTGTTTAGGATTCGCTTCCATTAGTTTTAAGGCATCCCAAGCAAGGGTATGAGAGTTAATGGTTTTAACATTTTCAGTCATTAATTCATCCATACGCATTTTTAAAACTTCTTCTCGGTATTTTTGCAAAGATCTTCTCAAATCACCATCAGTAAAAATACCTCTAATTTTTTTATGCATATCGACAATGACTAGACAGCCACAACGTTTATCTGTCAGTTCTAATAAAACTTCAGATAAAATGTCTGAGGGATTGCAGACAGGTATTTTTGTACCAGAAAGCATCAGATCTTTAACTTTCATAATAATGCGCTTGCCAATGCGTCCAGCTGGGTGATTCGAAGCATACTCGTCTAATGTAAATTTTTTGTGTTTCATCAAGGCAACCGTAATCAAATCCCCTAGCAAAAGTTGATAAGTAGTTGACATGGTTGGGGCCAAATCAAAAGGACATAGCTCTGCTTGAAACGGCAAGTGTAAAATAAAATCACAAAGCGTATTGAGGCGAGATTGTGCATTACAAACAACCCCTATGACTTTTGCTCCTTTATTTTTAATTGCCGGTATAAGATTTATCAGTTCGTCACTTTCACCACTTTTGCTAAACACTATAAAACAATCTAAAGAAGAAACCATTCCCACGTCTCCATGTAAAGCGTCAATAGGAGACATAAAAAGAGCTCTTGTACCAGTAGAAGCCATAGTAACAGCAATTTTTTTAGCTATCATGCCACTTTTACCGACACCGGTAAAAAAAATAATTCCTTGCGTATTGATTAACAACTGCATAAGCTTTTCTACTTCTTTCAAATCAAAAGTTTCAAAAAAGTGATTCGTATAAGTTCGCTGTTTCTCAATAAGTTCTTTTAGCATAAATAAAATTCGTGTGAAGTGTAGAAAGATTAAATCTGGATTTTAAACTAAAAAGTCATTAGGCTCAAGTTTTACTGCCCTAAAAAACTCAGTGTGCTCTGAAAAAAACTCTATAAAACTGAAAATATTACATTTTTTAAAGGTTTGGTTATGACTGCAAAAACTTTAATTACAGTAGCTGAAGGCGATGGAATTGGACCAGAGATTATGCAAGCAACTTTGCAAATTTTGGAAGCAGCTCAAGTAGATATCGAAATTGAAAAAGTTGAAATTGGAGAGAAAGTCTATTTAAGGGGGGAAACTGCCGGGATAGAAAAACACACTTGGGACAAAATCCGAAAATCTAAGGTGTTTTTAAAAGCTCCTATTACGACTCCACAAGGAGGCGGATTTAAGAGCTTAAATGTAACCGTCCGAACTTCTTTGGGTCTTTATGCTAATGTCAGACCTTGCGTGGCCTATTCCCCTTTTGTTGAAACAAAACATCCAAATATGGATGTCGTCATCATTCGCGAAAATGAAGAAGATTTGTATGTGGGAGTGGAGTACCGCCATACTCCAGATTATTACCAAGCCTTAAAAATTATTACACAACCCGGTAGTGAAAAGATTATTCGCTATGCGTTTGAATATGCTGTCACACAAGGACGAAAGAAAGTCACCTGTTTTACTAAAGACAATATCTTAAAAATCACGGATGGCCAGTTTCATAAGATATTTGAAGAAATTGGAAAAGAATATCCCCAAATTGAAAAAGAACATTGGATTGTTGACATCGGAGCAGCAAAATTAGCGGATACTCCGGGTGCATTTGATGTCATTGTTATGCCTAATTTGTATGGGGACATTTTATCTGACGTCGCAGCACAAATTGCAGGCTCAGTTGGAATGGCGGGTTCGGCAAATATTGGCACCTCTGGCGCCATGTTTGAAGCCATTCACGGATCAGCACCTCGAAGAGCTGGTCAAAATCTAGCAAATCCCTCCGGATTAATATTAGCTAGCGTTTTGATGCTTGTACATATTGGACAGCCTGAAAAAGCAGCTTTAATTCACAATGCATGGCTTAAAACAATTGAAGAAGGGATTCATACTTATGATCTCTATCGCGAAAAAACTAGCAAACAAAAAGTTGGAACTAAAGAATTTGCCCAAGCCGTCATTCAAAGACTGGGTCAAAATCCTCACACTTTGCCTGAGGTTCACTACGGCAATCCAAAACATGTCCAACATACATTTCATCAAGAAACTGAAGCGGTCAATAAAGAGTTAGTCGGGATTGATATTTTTATACAATGGAAAGGCTCTGCGGATGATTTAGCAACTGCTTTACAAAACAAAGTTGAAAAAGGCTTATTGAAATTAAAGATGATTAGTAATCGAGGCGTTAAAGTGTGGCCCCATTCTATGCCTGAAACATTTTGCATCGATTGTTGGAGATGTCGGTTTTTTCCATTAGAAACAAAACAAGTAAATCCTCAAGAAGTTGCCAAACTTTTAACGACATTAGCAGACACTAAGTTTGATGTGACTCAAACACAATATCTTTTTGATTTTGATGGAAAACCTGGCTACACCTTAGCGCAAGAACAACAGTAAAATGACTCGTAAAAAAGCGATCAAGTGATAAAGTCACTTGATCGCAAAGAAATACAAAATTAAAGCATAGAGTCTTGGCTAGTGTGAGAAGATTCATTATTTCCTAAAAGAGCGTCTTTTAGTTTTTTAATTTTTTCTGACAAATCATGCATTTTAGTTCTTAACTTTTGTGCTTTTTTGCCATCTTTAATTTTTGATAATTTTTCTGCACATTTTGCTAATTGAGCTTCTAAACGTTTAATTTGCTTAACAGCTTGACTCTTTAAGAATTTTAAATTTGATTTAATAAAACCTTTGCGAATCATTTGTGCTTCCGCATCAGATTCTGCTGATTGTAAACCAGAAATTAAAGATTCAATCTCTTTTTCCAATTCTTGACGAGTATCAGCAGCAAATGTAAAGTTTTGGCAAACAACAGCTGATAAAATAGATAAAACAAATAAAGTTTTTTTCATAATTCCCCCTTTGTAATTGTTGGTTTATTAAAGAAGAATTAGAAATAATTCCATATTAATAATATAAAAGTCAAAAACAAAGAGCTTTAGAAAAATAAATGAATTATTAAAATATTGTTTAATAATTCATATTAGATATTTCTCCATGAAGATAAACACGTTCATCGAGTTCACGTTCTTTTTTTGCAATGTAAACAGTGACTGCGGAATCGCCAAAAATGTTAAGGAAAGTGGCAAACATTTCTCTCAAACGATCGATCCCAGCCATAATAGCTAGTCCTTCTAGAGGAATGCCTACGGAAGCCAAAACTGCGGATAGCATAATAAATCCGCCACCTGGAACGCCGGCTGTTCCAATTGCCGACAAAATCGAAGTCAGCGTCAATTTAATATAACTTGATACATCAAGATCAATTCCATAAGCATTTGCTAAAAATACAGCGCTCATCGCTTGAAAAATTGCAGTCCCATTCATATTGAAAGTCAAACCCAGAGGAAAAATAAAGCTGGAAATATTTTTTGATACACCTAAGTTATCTTGAGCACAGTGCATGGCTACAGGAAGAGTTGCGGCACTACTGCAAGTAGTAAAGGCAATCATAAGCGCGTCACCCATGCCTTTAACAAATTTCCAAAAAGGAAGATTGGCACCAAAACGCAATAGATTATAATAAACAATAAAGATCTGTAGGACACATACTAAACAGTAAAATCCTAGAAATTTTAGTAAGGGGAGCAATAAAGTTAAGCCAAAAGTCCCCGTTACCCATGCCATAATTCCAAAAACACCAAGTGGTGAAAATTCCATAACAATGGATGTCAAGCGATACATCACATCAGCTAAAGATTCTAAAACACGTAAAAGAGGTAGACCTTTTTCGCCGGAAAAATTAATGGCTATAGCGATAAAAAGAGCAAAAACAATGACTTGTAAGATATTTCCATTAGCCATAGCAGCAATAGGATTACTCGGTACAATAGATAAAAGAATTTCACTAATAGAAGGAGGTACAGCATTGGTCTGAACAGCACTTAATGCTAGCCCCTCACCTAAACTTGCACTATCAGCGATAAATAAACCCATGGTAATTGCAATGAGGGTGGTACAAAAATAGATGAAAATTGCCTTGCCGCCCACGCGACCTAATTTGCTGGGATCATGTATTTTATTGACCCCAACAACCATGGATGAAAAGATTAATAAAATAATGATCATGTTGATCAAGTTTAAGAATATTGTACCCAAGGGTCGCAGATAAATTGTATTTTCGCCCAAAAACAAACCTGCAATAACACCAAGAAGAAGTCCAATAAAAATTTTTATCCATAATTTCATAATAAGATGAGTTCCAAGTTTGTTATTACATGAGCTTTAAAGGGTATGAACATAGATTAATTAGAACTGATTATAATATCAAATCTAAAGATTTTAAAAAAAAATAAATATATTTTTATTATCAGCAAAGTAAATAATAGGTAATCCTAAACATGAGATCATTTTAAATTTTCATTATAATCATAGATAAATATTTTGATTGCACCAGCCCAGTGCAACGCGCCGGGTATGTATAAAAAAATAGAATGAGTCTGAAAGACTGTGCTAACTCTATTAATCGAAAGCACTTGTAATTTCAAAAGTAAATGCGTCTTATCTATCAAATTGTTCATGTTGTGAAGTAAGCTTATCAACTTTCTTTTCTAAGCTGCTATTTTAGTTCAATTTGGCTAACAATCGGTTAAGAAATTTTTGCCACTCTTCTTGACCTTCAACAATTTTCAATTCAATTTGAACCCATAAAATAGGGAGTTCAATATTTAATTGATCACGTAATTTAACCCGATCCTTTTCAGTGCAAATAAGCCATTCGCATCCTTTTTTCACACATTGTTGAGCAAAATAATTTAAATTTTTCTCCACGATCTCGTCATGATCAGGAAGACAGTATTCTGCTGCAACCCCTGCCCCTGCATTTTCTAATAGATGTTTAAAATAGTCAGGATGGGCAATAGAACAAAACATGCCAACCGTTTTATCTTTAATGGAAGAAAGCTCGTTGCCATTTAAATCTCGAATTTTTGAGATTTGATAACAGGTGCCAATGATAGAGGCAGTTGTAAAAGGTTTGATTTTATTTTCAATTAGCTTGAACTGCTCTGGACTTTGTACATGATTTAAAATAATGCAATGGGCACGTTGCAAACCCTTTATTTCTTCACGCAAATAACCTCGAGGAAGAAAGTGCTTTTGACCAAAAGGATCATTGAGGTCCATTACGACGATATCAAAGTCTCTGGTTAGTTTACGATGTTGCAACGCATCGTCAAGTATAATTACTTGTGCGCCCAATTCAGCTGCCATTCTAGAAGATTTTTTACGATTACTTCCGACAATCACAATTGCTTTCGGATATCTTAAGGCATACATGTGGGGTTCATCACCACAATAAGAAACCGGAAAAAGCGGGCCTTGACCTTCACTCAGGATAACAGGTATTTCTAAATTTTCCGCTTTAGAACGATAACCTCGAGAAAGAATTGCTAGTGTACATTTTTCATAAAAAGCATTGATGAGCATAAGCGTAACAGGAGTTTTTCCTGTTCCGCCTGCGACGATATTACCGACACTAATGACTAATGGAACTGGTGGGATGTAGCATCTCATTAAACTGCGGTCATACAACCAATTTCTGAATTGAGAAAATTTGCGGTAAAACCAACTCAACAGTAAAAGAAATGTTTTAATTATTGTTGTGTGGATTCCCTTCTTTTTTCCTGAAATTACAGCCTTAAAGTAGAGCTCCATTTTTCTGAATAGCATCATTCACGTCACTTGCATTTATATGTTGATGGGAAATGTTATCAGCGAACAAAAGATTTTCAACCATTTCAATGATCAGATGAATGGCTGCCATATGCACCTCTTGAATACGATCTGATGTTTCAAACCCATCTATAATTATTTCGAGATCTGCTACACCTTTCAATAATCCCCCATCTTTACCAAGAAATGCTAGGGTTTGCATATTGAGGTCCTGTGCTGTTTGAAAAGCTTGAATGATATTTGGAGATTTCCCACTTGTTGTGATACCGATAAAAACATCACCTTCTTGCCCGTAAGCTTCTATAGCTCTTGCGAACACTTGATCGAATCCTACATCGTTTCCTACACATGTCAAGTGACTCGGATCAGCTAAGGCAATAGCTGGTAATGCGCGTCTTTTTCTGCGAAAAAATCCCGTTAATTCCTCTGCAAAATGCATGGCATCACATAGACTTCCCCCATTACCTGCAATTAATACTTTTTTACCGGATGAAAAGCATTTGGCCAAAAGTTGGGCAGCAGCCATCATAAATTGCATGGATTGCGGTTTTTTTAATTGGGTAGTTGCTTGAATGCAATCTTCTATTGCATCGCGTAATTTAGTTTGCATAAGCTCCTAAAAAAATTAATTTTTAATTCCTATTTTCATTTCATTATGTCTAGATTAACTAAAAATTACAAAAGAATTAACAAGGCTCTCTCATCTGAAATTTGTATTTTTTTTAAATATTTATTTTTAAGTTTATGTATTATCAAGAATTACAAATAAAGTTCCTCTTATCATGTTTTTTGGAGAAAACAATGACTAAATCCCTTTTTACGCTTCCTATTGGAGCCCAGGCCCCTTTTTTTAATTTACTAGCAACTGACAAAAAATCTTATTCTCTGGACTCATTTGCCAAAGCAAAAGTTCTGGTTATTTTTTTTACATGTAACCATTGTCCTTATGTGATTAATTCCGACGAAGTCACTAGAAAAACGGCTGAAAAATATAAAAATCAAAATATTACTTTTGTAGCTATTAATTCTAATAGCTCAAACTCTTATCCGGAAGATTCGTTTGAAAAAATGGTAGAACGCATGGAGAAACATCATTTTCCTTGGATTTATCTAGTCGACGCCTCTCAAGAAGTCGCCTTAGCTTACGGAGCTTTGAGAACGCCGCATTTTTTTGTTTTTGATGAGAACCGCCAGCTTATCTACACTGGTCGCGCAGTGAATTCGCCTCGAGATCCTTCAAAAATAGTTGATAATGATTTAGAAAATGCACTGGATGATCATTTAGCAGGCAACCCTCTTCGCGCTCCTGTAACAAACCCCATTGGATGCAATGTAAAATGGGAAGGAAAAGATAAACATTGGATGCCAGATGCCGCATGCGATTTGGTCTGATTCCCCTTGCTCCTTTAATTTTATTTGCATACAAAAGCTGTATTTTCAATATTGAAATAGTTATACTATCCGTAAAATAGAAATTTCTGTGTCACTATCACTGTAGTTCTTTAATTGATTTATTAAATGACCCCGATTTTTACTCCAATAATTTTTTAATTCGAGTAGTAAAAATCGTCACTTCAATTTTATATTATATGCATTGAAGAGCTCCGATAGTAGAAACAAAACACTGACTATTAAATAAAATTTTTACTTAATGAACTATTCGCATACAGCAATTCGTACAGTAATTAAAATTTAAGCTTTAGGAGAATTCGTCATGCCTGCGACTTATAAATTAATTGATAGTGGAAATGGACAAAAATTAGAGCGGTTTGGTCCTTATCTTTTAATTCGTCCCTGTGCACAAGCTGTTTGGCAACCCCAATTATCTAAACAAGAGTGGGATAAAGCCGATGCTGTTTTTTCACGTGAGCAAGAAAATAAATGGACGCAGTTCAGGCCATTGCCTGCTCAATGGGCAATTACTGTTGCTGGTGTGATATTTAAAATTGCCCCTACAGATTTTGGTCATTTGGGAATTTTTCCTGAACAAAAATCGAGTTGGGAATGGCTTCAAAAAAATTTAGAACTCAAACATCAACAAAAGACTCCCCCTCGGGTTTTAAATCTATTTGCTTATTCAGGTGGTTCGACTTTAGCTGCAGCAAAAGCTGGTGCAGCCGTCTGTCATTTGGATGCCTCTAAAGGAATGGTCACTTGGGCACGTGAAAATGCCGCTCTTAACAAACTAGACCACGCCCCTATTCGTTGGATTGTTGAAGATGTGAGGAAGTTTTTAATGCGCGAACGCAAAAGAGGCTCGCGTTATGAAGGAATCATTTTAGATCCACCAAGTTTTGGACGAGGTTCAAAAGGCGAATTATTCAAAATTGAAGAAGAGATTGTAAGTCTTTTAGAAGATTGTCGCGCTTTGTTAAGCGACACTCCCCTTTTTGTTCTTTTTTCTTGCCATACTCCAGGTTTTTCACCGTTAGTTATGCAGCATTTATTAGGACAAACAATGAAAGGACTGCCAGGTCATATCGAAGCTGGCGAAATGGCTTTAAATGGTCAAGAGAATATTTTAGATGTTCCTAGTGGAACTTTTGCAAAATGGATAGGAGTAAGTAAATGACACATTTAACCAGCACACAGAATCCCAAAGTAAAACTCATTACACAATTACGTAATAAACCTACACGCGATGAAACATCCCTTTTTTTAATTGAAGGATATCGCGAAATTTTACGAGCACTGGATGCGGATTGGAACTTAGACACTTTATTTATTTGTGAAGAACTTTTTTTGGGCACAAATGAACATTTAATCATTGAAAGGGCTGCCAAAAAAAACGCCACGATACTGACATGCAGTCAAACTGTTTTTCAAAAGATCTCGTACCGCGACAGACCCGACGGTTTATTAGCGATTGCCCCACAAAAAAAATTAGGGTTAGCACATTTAGAAAAAGCCTTTAACAAAGCCGCAGCGCCTTTGTTTGTCATTGCAGAGGCTATTGAAAAACCAGGCAATTTAGGAACTATTTTGCGCTCTTCTGATGCTGTAGGTATCGATGGATTAATCGTCTGCGATCGTTGCACGGACATTTTTAATCCCAATGTAGTACGAGCAAGTGTGGGAACACTTTTTACAGTGCCTACAGTTGAAGAAACAGGCGAAGCGACCCTCAAATGGTTAAAAGAGCATCAAGTGACCATTTTAGCAGCGACACCTCATGCAACAAAAGAGTTTACTGAAGTCGATTTAACTCAACCAGTAGCCATTGCAGTTGGCACAGAACAACTCGGCCTATCGGAACGATGGATGAAACAAGCCACCTTACAAGTACGCATTCCCATGAGAGGAATCGCTGATTCTTTAAACGTGGCGATGGCGACCACCCTGCTTTTATATGAAGCTTTAAGACAAAGGCAATTGAAATGATCGATATAATTTATGAAGATAATCATCTCTTAGTTTTAAATAAACCCGCTGGCATTCTTACGCAACCAAGCGGCACGGATCAACTAAACTTAGAAGATGAAGCAAAAAAATGGATAAAAGCTAAATACCAAAAACCCGGCAATGTTTTTTTAGAAGCTGTTCACCGTATAGATAAACCTGTAAGTGGACTCGTTGTTTTTTGTAAAACAAGTAAATCCTTATCACGTTTAAATTCGACCATACGTGCAAAAGAAGCAAAAAAGACCTACTTAGCTTGGGTGGAAGGCTCACTTGAAGGCAAGGGGGTATTACAGAATCATTTGGCCCATGATGAACATTTAGCAAAAGTTGTACATCGACGACATCCCGATGCAAAATGGGCCAGCTTGAATTATTACGTCATTAGAAAAAGTGAAGGGAAAACTTTGGTAGAAATCGATTTAGAAACAGGTCGCTACCATCAAATCCGAGTACAATTTGCAACTATAGATCGTCCAATCTGTGGAGATGTGCGTTATGGAGGCAAACCATCAAAAACGCTCCCTGATGTGATCGCTTTGCATCATGTCAAACTCATCATTCCGCATCCAATCAGCAGAGAATTGTTAACGTTTGAAGCCCCTCTTCCCAATTATTTTCATTAAAAAAAATAAAAACAAAAACCACTAGGTCTAATTAGAGATAGTGGTTTTTGAAAAATCATTTTTTGTTAGGGTATCCTCTCTTCTTTCTCAATTCTATTCTGAAAAAGAAGGTGTGCCTCCCATCACTTGCTCTAATGCTTGAAATTCGGCTAGTGCACGATCAATTTCTGATTGAATAACAGGGGTATCGCGATGTTCAGCAATTTTTGGATTAGTGAGTAGCTCTCTTAAATCTTTTAAAGGCTGAACCAATGTGACCATATCCGTGTATTTATTTTGCTTAAATTCGCCTTTGGCAAGACTTTCTAATCCCTTAATAATACTTTTGAAAGGTTCGATGAGTTCTGCAAACTTCAAATCTGTTACGTTTACTATGGCTTTAGCAACTTCTAATATCGTACTCACTGTTAACTCGGCGACTTCATTAAAATGATGTTGTTGAGCTTTTAAACCAAATTTAGTCAAAAAATGCATGGGAAAAGGGACTAAAGACAAATCTAATTTTGCACCATAAACGATAATTCTACCTAAAACCATAATCATATGCCGACAGACACTCTCTAAACGATTTGTGAGTGCACGGTCATTAATGAGCTCTAAACGTTGCAACAAATAAAATAAAGTGTAGCTTGCTTCGTCTTGGCCTGTTTGAGTTTCTACTTGATTGTCTTGAGTTACACGACTAATGCTTTTAGAAGAATTGTAAAAAGCATGCATAATTGGGGGGAACGCTTGAATCGCTTGAGTACTCAAAGAAATTTTATTATCATGAACTCCACTTAGAGCCATTTCAGACAAACTGTCTAAAGTTTGCCATAATTTATTATCTTGGCCATCTTGTACAGCATGTTTAGCTGCAATTTCAAACTCTTTGACTAAATGTGTAGGATTAAGCAAATTGACCAGCGAAGTCCAATTCATTTTTAATAAATCTAATTCCAATCCAAATAAGATCCACCAGGTTGCCAAAAACCATAAGCGATGTGTTTCGTGAGGGACAAACGCGATGGATAAAAAATAAGAAATAAAGACGCTAACTGTCAATGCATGGCGATAGATATAGAGCCAGTTATCCTTGCTTAAAAGACTCATTAAGTTAGGAATTGATTTTTGTTCTAAGCGTACTAATGAAGGAAGCACTTGAATATTTAAAAAAAATGTCAAAAATAATACCAAAGAAGTGCCGGCAAACATAAAAGCAGCAATTTCCATGGGAACACTATCGAGTGGCAAAAACTCAGGATAAAAAATCAGACTCAAAACACTGATTAATGCTAATAAAGTCAACCACATATTTTCTCCAGGGCTTAAATTAAGAATAATTTAACCTTAAGACAACAGCGATTTTATTAGCAAATGACAAAAAAGCGACATCCTTAAGATGATGTCGCCAATTCAACTTATCTAGACCAAAAAGAGAAGAAGGGAGAGAGTGAAAAACTAAAGGAAGACCGCGGTTCGGATTGAACAATAACTTGCTGTACCGGAGCGGGTCTAACGACAGTCACTTGCTCGTAATAAGTAGTAGGCAAAGGTTGATATTGCGTGACGACTGGCGCATAAGTAGTTGTATAATAAGTAGTTGTAGTTGTTGGAGCGCTGTAATACACAGGCACGGCTCTTTCATAAGCCCTTGTTCTTGCATCTACATTTAAATTGACTGCAAGAGAAGTCCTTGTCACTCTTTTATGATGACCGCCACGCTGGTGAGATTTAGCGCTTAGTTCTGGAGAAGCCGTTATAAATAACGCGGACAAGATAAGTAAAAAAGAAATTTTATTAATTTTCATAGGAAGCTCCTAATTGTTTTTAAATTATGAATAAACATTGAATATGTTCAATCAAGCAAACAAAGCCTACAAAAAAAATTAATTATTATCAACTAAATAGATAAGTTTTAATAAATTATAAATAAATTTTATTAACTGCATAGATAGAATTTATTTAAAAAAATGAAACTTAAATTTTGCGAGTGAGATTTTGAAACGAAAATAAAAAAAGGGCAGATAGGGCAGAATGCGGTTAACGATTAAAAGGGGGAATAATCATCCCCCTTTAACAGATCTATTCACTAAATTCGAAATTTAATCTTCTAGCTTTTAGTAGAAATAAATTTTTACCAAATAGTTGGCAATCTATTCCAGAGTGACTTTAAAGGCTTAGGAGTAAATCTGCTCATATAATCAGACCATGATTCTGTGACAGCAGGTTTTCCAGTTTTATCTGCAGGAACGACAGTAGGATCAGAAGCAAATTTATGTGCATTTTCGGATGCAAATTGAATCGAGTCAGTAATTCTGTCTCTGTAGCATTCAGCAGCTTTAAGAGAAATTCCATGTCTTAAAGTTTTAAATACTATTTCCTTTGAGCTATTTTGAAATTTTAAAGGCTCAATAATAAAAGACATAACCCTTGAGTCGGGATTAACATATGTCACTTGACGTGGAACACCTAGCATCTCAACCGAAAAGCTTCTACCAACATTTGAACGTACAACAACTGCTTTCAATGCATTATATTTTTCATTCAAGCGTTCAGTTTTAACTTTCTTGTTCCATATAAAAAGACAAAGAAACGAATTGAAAAGATTTTTTATTTTCATTATTAAAGTTCTTTCAGCTTCTGGAACTTGACTGTACTCTAAAACGCTAATAAGAAATCTATTGTCGCCACGTTTTTCTTCAATCGGGGTGTATACGCGATTATTGCATCTTTCTGCCCAAGTTGGCGCCTTATATTCTTGGTCTAGATTTAAAGGACCACTTTGGAGATTCTTGGAAATAGTATTACTCATTAAAATATCCTCATTTATTCGGGTTTAATTTTTTTTCTATGGATGATCATATCGCTTTCTTCGTTTATTTAAAAGTTAATTATTCGATATAAAATCATTTGGTTTGTGTTAAGGCCGTCACCAAGTTTATTCAATCAGAAAATTATTTTCCATTTTTTTTTGAACAAACTATAAAAAATTACATTTCTATTTATTTACAAGTATCTCTAAATGCTCTTTAGAAGTTTTTACAAATTTTAAAACAAAAATTTGACACTACTATAACAAAATAAAATAATTAAAAGATTAAAAATTTCAGATAAAAAATTAGCTATCTTATCTGATTTTTAGTTTAGTAAAACCTAAAAGTTTATTTTCTGAATACTAATTTTAAATTGTAAATCTTCTATTAGAAAAAAGTAGTAATGAAAAAGCTTTTTCTAATACATAAGCTAAATAAAAGAACTTTAATTTATATTTTTATCAATTAAAACACTTTAAAAGTTCTATTAAAAACATTTTTCATAAATAATTAATTTACAATAAAAAAAATTAACAAACAATTTACGAAATTAAACTAACTTTAAAATATTAATTATTGTTATAATGCAAATGTACTCTTGCTTGAATATTATAAAAAAAGTAATTAATCCCATTATTAAACGTTATAAACATTCACTATTAATAAAGTAAAAGAGGTAAACATGAGTAGTATTAATACACATCTAACGATTAAAACTCCCTTAACTTTTCCTGAGAAACTTGTTGCAAATGAGATGGAATTTGCTAAATTAACTCCTCAGCAAAGAAAATTGAGGGATGAAATTTCTCATGTAATAAACCGTGTCTTACTAAAGTTATTTACAACCTCTTCAGAACGAGAAGAAGCAAGCAAAAAAATAAGTACTAGGGTTGCTTTCTTGTCAGTATTTAGAACACCTGATGGTAAAAAAATTGGTACCAGAAATACTTTTATAGTCATCAGGAACGGTGTACAAGAAAACGAAATATCTAAGTACTACTATAACGCGCAGAATATAGAGGGTTTTCGAAATGATTTCTTAGGTAAACACATTAAAACTACAGAAGAAAAGAAGCAAAAGTTTCATACAGATATTGAACATGGTGCCATAGACATGATTGCTCAGCGTGAGAAAAAAGCTCTTGCCAAAGCCGCACACAAAAAAGATTTTCCAACATCTAAAGATATTCAACTTGGGAAAAATAAGATGAAAATCAAACGTCGGGAAAGAGCTCAAGCTGAGGTAGCTGCACAAAAAGAAGTAGCTGCACAAAAAGAAGTAGCTGCACAAAAAGGAATTGAACTTGAGAGAAATAAGATGAAAATCGAAGTTAAGGACATAGCTCGAGCTAAGGTTGAACACAAAAAAAATATGAAGGCTTCTCTCACAGAAATCGCTGCAAAGGGAGCTGAAAAAGAAATTGATCTCGCTAAGGTTGAACACAAAAAAAATATGCAGGCTTCTCTCGACAAAATCGCTAAAAAGGCACCTGAATCAAAAACCTTTATGCAAAGCCTAATAGGTGGAGCCACAGCGCTTTTTAAAAAATGGGTCCTTAGAAGCTAAAACCTATGGAAAAATATAAGAGGAAGAATCACAGAATCACACCTCTTATATTTTTTTAGTTCTTTATCTATAAATTCGAGTCTTTTAATTAATTAAAAGACTCGAATTTATAGATTTTTTTATTTTTCTAACTTAATGACCAGATTAAGCTTCATCCTGCCACCATAAAAACCCAAGCTACCGCCATGAACACTAACAGAAATTCTGCAACTATGACTTCCTATTTAGATAAGTCTAACTTCGTGATTTCAACTGGTTAATTGTTCTTATCCTCATTCAATTATATCGAAATTAGGCCTTTTTATTTTCTATAAATTTTTATCTAAAAGATTTAATAGTGTGCTTATTTGGTAGTGATAAAGATGTTATACTGACTGGAACTTTTGTCTGACTTTTTTGGTATTGTAAAGTTTTCTATGAGTTTTAATTTTTAGAGACTCAAATCAATTTAATTTGTCATGACTTTACAACTGAACACCCGTTTAAAAAAATGCTAAGAAACGACACAATTTGCTTCTTAAGTCTATTGAGCTTTCTGTCGCTGCTAGCCGCAGCTCGCATGCTATTTGATTAGTCCACCCCGCTTTCCACTGCGTTTCAAACGGGGCTAGAGCACGATCCATGGCTACCGCCATTTAGGGCATTTATCTCGACTTTAGGCTTTCTATAAAAAATTAGCTCTTTTTTATCTCAAAAAAAAAGGCAAATCTTTATAAGTTAACTTTTTTTTCCACCATGAATTAAAGGT
>Ga0105045_10000537_pt1 | contig 28175 bp, 25 predicted proteins | sample MAT02_FD_78089 | JGI IMG/M metagenome (GOLD analysis project Ga0105045, IMG submission 78089) | Freshwater microbial communities from Lake Fryxell liftoff mats and glacier meltwater in Antarctica - MAT-02 (megahit assembly) | ecosystem: Environmental > Aquatic > Freshwater > Ice > Liftoff... | reverse complement strand
TGCCATCGCACGCGTGGCAGGGACTGCAGCGTACGGCGCTTTTGCGCTGGCCGCCAACGTGGCGCTCGTGCCTGCCGCGATGATCGGTTCGCTGGTGAGCGGCGTTGGGTTTGCAGTGGATGGCCGAATCGGGAACGACGCTGGAGAGCGCCGCCAGTGCCGCTCGTGATCACGAGCAGCACTGGCGGCGCCGTGATGCTTCTGATGGCGCACGTTGCCGGGTCGACTCTGACGGCCGCGTCACTGGTGCTGATGGACCCACGGTGGAAGCTCGGCATCGCGGATGTCGCACGGCTGGTCGTGGCCGGCCGATGACGTCGTCGTGCCGCCTCTGGTGCGTGCACACCCTCGACACCGGTCCACGGTCGACGCCACGGACTGCGCCGCTGTCCGCACTTCGGGTGGTGAAGGCCTGCGTGATCGGCTGTGACGTGGCATGGCCGCGTGACTCGGGAAACACCGTGATGGTGACCAACCCCGTCGCCCCCGGGGAGCTCCGTTCGCTGGCGGCGCGCGCGCGTGCCGAGGGCGTGCCGCTCGCCCTCGGAGTCGAAACTGTCAGCACCGGGATCGCGGGCGCGACCGCGAATCAGCCGGTGACCATCGCGGTTTTGTCGTTGCCGCAGACGCCACCTCGCGCGTCCGCCAGTTCGGGGACACGGGCACTGGATCTCGCGGTGACCGCGGTGCTCGCGCCGTGTGTGTTGCCGTTGCTCCTGGTGGCCGTGGTCGCGATCGTACTCGACTCGCCGGGGTCACCATTGTTTGCACAGGTGCGCATCGGCCGTGCCGGGAGACCATTCAGGCTGTGGAAACTGCGCACCATGCACCACGACGCCGCACCTGATGCCCCTTCCCCTCGCGAGACCGATCCCAGGGTAACGCGCGTCGGCCGGCTGTTGCGCAGCTCGGGACTCGATGAGCTGCCCCAGCTGTTCAATGTGATCGTCGGCGACATGCGGCTCGTCGGTCCGCGCCCCGAGATGATGTTCATCGCCGATGGCTACACGGCGCTCGAGCGCGAGCGCCTTGCGGTGCGGCCCGGGCTCACCGGGCTCTGGCAGCTGCGCGGCGATCGCTCCCGCGCGATCCACGCACAGGTGAGCCTGGACCTGTACTACATCGCCTTCCGGACGCACTGGCTCGATCTGCAGCTGCTGGCCGCGACCGTGCCGTACGTACTGCGCGGCTTGCGGCGTGCCCTCACCCATCGATATCGTCCGTCGCATGACTGAACGCACGCCACGCGCCCTCGTCACCGGTGCCGGTGGCTTCATTGGGCACCATCTCGTGGCCGCGCTGAAGCGAGAGGGGTGGTGGGTCCGTGGCGTGGACCTCAAGCAGCCTGAGTATGCCCCATCCGCGGCCGATGAATTTCTGCTCTGCGACCTCACGCGCCACGAGGCATGTCTGCGCGCGACCGACGGGGTCGACGAGATGTACGCGCTCGCTGCGGACATCGGCGGCATGGGATACATCTCCGCACACAACGCGCTCATTCTTCATCAGAACACGTTGATCAGCACCCACTCGATCGAGGCGGCGCGACAGAACGGCGTCCAGCGATACTTTTTCGCGTCATCGGCATGCGTGTACCCGGAGTATCGACAAACGCAGGTCGATGTGACGCCGCTCCGCGAGGATGACGCCTATCCGGCACAGCCGCAAGACGCGTACGGATGGGAGAAGCTGGTGTCGGAGCGTCTCTGCACCCACTACCGCGAGGACTACGGCCTCGAGACCCGGATCGCGCGTTTCCACAACATCTATGGCCCGCTGGGGACCTGGCGCGGCGGGCGTGAGAAGGCTCCGGCTGCAATCTGCCGTAAAGTCGCGCAGGCTCGCCTGTCGGGCGACCCGGTCGTGGAAATCTGGGGTGATGGTGAGCAGACACGTTCCTTCTGCCATGTGGACGACTGCGTGGAGGGGATCCGGCGGTTGATGCGTTCGGACTGTCGTACCCCGGTGAACATCGGTGACGATCGCCTCATCTCCATCAATGCGCTGGCTGACCTCGTCTCGACGATCGCCGGGGTCAGGATCGAGAAGCGCCACGTTCCCGGCCCCCAAGGCGTTCGGGGTCGTAACTGCGACACGACACGGATGCGTGACGTACTGGGATGGACGCCGAGCGTCACGCTCGAACAGGGTTGTGCCGAGACGTACGCATGGATCGAGACATCGCTCCGCCGCGGGTGAACGTCCTTGGTGTGCAGGTGAGCGCGATCGCGATGCCCGACGCGATTGCGACGCTCGCCCGCTGGATCGCCACGGGCGAGCGCAAGTACGTGTGCGTCACTGGTGTGCATGGCGTCGTGGAGTCACTCGATGATCCGATGCTGCGCGATATTCACAACCGTGCCGGGCTGGTCACCCCCGATGGCATGCCGCTGGTCTGGCTCGGCCATCGCGCGGGGCACAGCGCGATGGCCCGTGTCTATGGCCCGGATCTGCTCATCGCAGCCATCACCGCGCCTGCATTGCAGACCGCGCGTCACTACTTCTTCGGCAGCACGTCGGAGGTGCTCGTGGCGCTGATGGAGCGCGTTCGCAAGCTCGCTCCCGATACGCTCATTTGTGGCAGCCATTCTCCGCCGTTCCATGACGTGACGCAGGTGCAGGATGCCGCGCTGGTGGATGAAATCAACGCCGCCCGTCCCGACATCGTGTGGGTTGGCCTCGGCACACCACGCCAGGAGCGCTGGATGGCGGCGCACTGTGGCCGGATCGAGGCGGGCGCGCTCGTTGGAATCGGCGCTGCGTTCGACTTCATCGCCGGCACCAGGCGGCAGGCGCCACGCTGGATGCAGCGCAGTGGCTTCGAATGGCTCTTCCGCATGCTGCAGGAGCCGCGCCGGCTTGCTCCGCGATATCTCCGCAACAACCCGCGGTTTCTGTGGCACATTGCGCTGCAGCGGATCGGGCTGCAGAGACATGAGACCAACAGGACGGACACGCAGCGATGATGGCATCCCGAACCGATCCGCCGCACCTGGTGGATCGCGATGGGGACGGCGCTGCCGGCGGGAGGCCACCCTTCTCGATCGCACAACTCGGCCTGCTCACCGTGGTCGCCGTCGCCCTGATCAGCGGCTCCGTCATCGACCTGCCGCGGGAGCTCTGGCCCGCTACACGCCGTGGCATCTCAGCGCTGGGGATGCTGACACTGGCGTTGGCATCGATGGGGACACTGGCACTCCTGGGCGGACGTGTGCTGCCAACGCGAGCCATGCGCGTGCTTGCACCATTTGCAGGCATGATGCTGTGGGCGGTGGCGAGTCTGGGATGGGCGCCGACAGGGCGCGCCGGTCTTCAGATTCTTGCCGTTCTCGGCTGCTTCCTGATTCTCGCCTTCGTTGCCGCCGCCGCGATGGTGCGCGACCGGCACCGAACCGTGAGTGTCCTCATCTGGTCCATGCGGGCCGCCGACGTGATCGGCCTCGGCATCGTGGCGGCGAACTTTTTGGAGTACGGCTGGCCGGCGCATATCGTGGCGGAGCGTTGGGTCGGAGGTCCGCGCTCGATCGCATTGTTTGGGCTCGTTCCGCTGAGCTGGCACCTCGCGCGGTGGGTGCGTGGAAACGACGGCTCAGCCGTCCTCGCGGTGTCGTGGCTGATGGCGCTCGTCGTCACATTGTCGCGCACCGCCACAGCCGCAGCGGTGTTGTTGGTGTTGCTGTCAGGCCTCCTTCGGATGGGGCAAGGCGACGTGTCGGCACGTCGGCGCTTCAACAATCTGATGGTGCTGCTGGTGCCGGTCGTGCTGGTGGCGGTATTTGCCGTCGGCCCGTTCCGAGATCGGTTCATGAAGGCCGAGGTCAGCATCACCCAGCCCGGTGAGTTTCAGTTGAACGATGGTGGCCGGATGAAAATGTGGGACAGTGTCGCGCGCTCAGCAGCCCGATCGCCGTTCCTCGGCAAGGGTCTTGGCTCGAGTGAGGAGGTCGTGAACGAGATCCACTACTGGGTAGGGCATCCCCACAATGAGTTCCTGCGCATCTGGCACGATCTTGGCCTGCCAGGAATCCTGATGTTCTTGCTGACCCTCGGTACGATCGGCCGCTTCTGCTGGCGGCACGTCTCGCGCCCCATCATCAAGGGCGTCGCGCCGCCCCTGCTTCCGCTCGCCGCGAGTGGTGTCCTGATTTCGTTGATCGCCGGCATGATGACCGACAACCCGCTGGTCTACGTCTTCGTGATGGCGCCGAGCGGTATCGTCATTGGTGCTGCACTTGGCGCGGAAGCACGGCAACGGAAGCGTCGCACGCGCCGCGACGAAATCGCGGATCCAGTGGGCGTGACCAAAACCGATGCGGCTTTCACGCTGAACGACGACGATGTGGTTGATGCGGTGTACGGCGACCAAAATCGCGCACGCCGCCGCCGTCGGCGCCATCCGCCGTGACGGTGTCGGAACGACGATTCCGGCGACCCAACACTCCGTGAAAGGCAGAAAACGGCGGCACCATCTCTGGTGCCGCCGTCCGTGTTTCTGCACTCAGCCCCAGGCCGCCGATTACCGCGAGCGACGCCGCCGAGCCAGACCCACCACCCCGATCAGCCCAGTTGCCATCAGCACATACGTGCTCGGCTCCGGCACCACCTCCGCCGCCCGGAAGTCATTCACCGACGCCCACCGCGCCGGCCCTGACGGTGGCTGCACGGACGACACCGTGAGCGCCGACCACGCTGAATTCGCGAGGATACCAAAGAACGTCCCCGTGCTCGTGCCGACGAACGAGAAGCTCTGCGTCCCGGTTGCCGAGATCGCCGTGATCGTGATCGTCGTGCCGGCCACGAAGTTGCCGACCTGGTTCGACCCGAAGAAGAAGCCACCCAGGCCGCGCACGTTCGAACCGAACCCCGTGAACACCATCGTGGCCAGCGCGTCGTCCGGCGACAACCAGCGATCGGCGCCTGGACCGGCCGGGAAGAACCCCGGAAGCTCACCACCGCTCACCGCGACCGTGTAGTTGTGCGGCCCGGCGGTCCGGATCAGCGGGCTCATCACTTCGTCAGCCGGCAGGTCGTCAAAGCTGTCCACACCACCGTTCATCGTCGCCGCAAGGTAGTCAGCCAGCGTGAGATAGGTCGTGAACTGTGCCTTGGCGGAGGCAGGGACCAGCAGGGCGGCGACTACTGCGGCCGCCACGTATCGCCTGAATGCTGTCTTCACTGGCCTTCCTCTCATGGTGAATGATCATTTGGGTGGAATCAGCGCAAAATGTCAAAGCAAACGTCGGACCAGCGCACTTTCCCTCTGGAAGAGCCCGCAGAAAGTGTGGCATTCAGGACACACCTGATGCGCCCGCGATGCATTTCGCTTCGAGTATCAATCGAGAAAATTACCAAAACGGGACGAGAAGCAGAAGCACTCCAACGCCCATCGGCTGTCACGGAAGACCGGTCGCGTCGCGGGGATCGGCATCCATCATCCGGAGGCGCTGAACCAGACGGCATCACATTGGTCTGGTTGCATACCCGAATTTGAGACCAGCCGAGCCGCGCATCGCATCAGAACGACGCGCTGTAGCTCATCCGGGCAGCGCGACGCCCCTCCGCCTGCAAGGCAAACCGTCCAATCACGACCCCGATTGCGGCGCCGATCACGTAACCCGAGAAGTCCTTGTAGCTGGCGCAATGCCCCGGGCGCCGAAAATCCCAGGCCTCCTTGAGCGCGCCGACCGCCACTGCTGCGGCAAATCCCTTCACTCGGCTGCCGGTCATGTGTGTTCCGGCAGCGGACAGCGCGGCGGTCGCCCCGACATTCCAGGGCGTGTTCCGGTTGACATACGTATCGCCCCGCGAACAGGCCAACTGCGCCGCCAACGGTCCCGATCCGAGCGCACACACCGCACCGGCGATCACGGTTCGTCTCCACGTGATCCATCTCACTGGAACGACGCCCGCCATCTGAGATGGAGACATCGCGTCAGGTGCGCGAGTCGGTGCACCGCGCGGCGGAGAACCCACGCCATGAGCGAGACGACGACCGACCCGCCATCCCTACTTCCTGACCTCCACCCCCAACTCCACCACCTCCCGATACACCCCCACCACCACCGGCGCCGCCGTCACATGCGCCGTCGCCGCGGTCCGCAGCAACTCGACCACCGCGTCGCTCCCCCCCTCCCGACAGAACACCTCCACCACCACATCGAACCGATCCGTGCGGGCATCCCCATCCTTGAGGAAGATCACGCTCGTCACCACCGCCGGATGCTGCAGCGCCGTCCGCAACGACACCCGCGCCGGCTCGCGCTGCCCGGCCCGCGTCATCAGGAACGCCACCACCTTCTCCTCACCGCGCACGCCGGCCGTGAGATCGAACCCCGCCGGCTCCGCCAGCCGGAACGCACCGGCCTGCAGCACGCCGATCGACCCCAGCCCGCCGCTGCCCCGCACTCCATGCGGAAAGGCCCGCTCGAAGCGGCCCTCGTCCCAGAGATTGCGCGAGACGTAGTCGAAGGCGGAGTCGGCCGAGCGCTCGCTGTTCTCCGAGAGGACGATGCGCGTGATGCCGCGCGACAGGAACGCCGACGCAAACGGCTCCCACGCCTGCAGGAATTCGTCCTGGGGCAGTGAGGTGGTGAAGCAGACGAACTGCACGAGCGAACTCATCACACTCTCCACACCATCGAATGAACGGTCGGCACGGGTGTGCTGACTCGTGTGTCTGTCGTCGTGCGAGGATCGTCGACTCCGTTCACACGCAGGCAACGGAGTCGACGATGCCCGAACCACTTCGACGAAGGGAATCTAGCAGCCCCCGTGCCACCGGGCGCTATTTGAACGCCTGCAACCCCGTCACGGCGTGCCCGATGATCAGTGAATGCACGTCGTGCGTCCCCTCGTACGTGTAGACGCTCTCGAGGTTGGCCATGTGCCGCATGCTGTGATACTCCGCCAGGATGCCATTGCCGCCGAGCAGCCGGCGCGCCTCGCGGGCGATGTCGGTGGCGACGTTGACGTTGTTGCGCTTGGCAACGGACACCTGGTTGGAGTTGAACGTTCCCAGGTCCTTCATCCGCCCCAGGTGCAGCGACAGCAGCTGGCCCTTGATGATCTCGGTGATCATGTCGGCCAGACGCACCTGCTGGATCTGGAAGGCGCCGATGGGCTTGTCGAACATGATGCGCGTCTTCGAGTAGCTGAGCGCTTCCTCATAGCACGCCATCGCGGCACCGATCGCGCCCCACGAGATGCCGTAGCGCGCCTGCGTCAGGCAGCTCAGCGGGCCGCGCAGCCCCTGCACCTCCGGCAGCATCGCGTCGGCCGGCACGTGCACGTCCACCAGCACCAGTTCGCTGGTGTCGCTGGCGCGGAGGGAGAGCTTGCCCTTCTGATCCTTCGCCGTGAAGCCGGGGGTGTTGGTGGGCACGATGAAGCCGCGCACACTCTTCCCCGTCTCGTCGCCGTCGGCGGTCTTGGCCCAGATGATCGAGACGTGCGCCTGCGACCCGTTGGTGATCCACATCTTGGCGCCGTTGATGATCCACGACCCGTCGGCCTGCTGGCGGGCGCGCGTGGTCATGCCGCCGGGGTTGGAGCCGGCGTCGGGCTCGGTCAGGCCGAAGCAGCCGATCACCTCGCCCTTCGCCATCTTCGGCAGATACTCGTGCTTCTGCGCCTCGCTGCCGAAGGCGAAGATGGGATACATCACCAGCGCGCCCTGCACGCTGGCAAAGCTGCGGATCCCGCTGTCGCCGCGTTCGAGCTCCTGCATGATCAGTCCGTAGGCGACGCTGCTCAGCCCCGCGCACCCGTATTCCTCGGGGAGGTTGGCGCCGAACATGCCCAGCTCGGCCATCTCCGGGATCAGCTCCTTCGGGAAGCGACCCTGCACGTAGCAGTCACCGATGATCGGCAGGATCCGCTCGTCCACGAAGCGGCGCACCGAGTCGCGGATCGCCCGCTCCTCCTCGGTCAGCGCGGCGTCGATGTTGAAGAGGTCACCGTCGCGCGGCGTCAGGTGTCCCGACGGCAGCAGCGAGGTCCCGGAATCGATATGGATGGCCATGGCACGTCTCCGCCAGGAAAGTCACGATCAGCCGCGCCTGTCTGGCGGGCACATTGAGCCAGTGAAGCCTAACGACGTAACACCACGGTGAAGAACGTGGAGCCGGGCTCTTCCGTTTCCTGCGCAGCTCCGTGGGAGGACCAGCATCAACGCAGAGATCGCAACGGGGCAGGGCGAGTTCGCGGAGGGCTCTGCGTGGAGCGCCGGCACTGGTGAGGATCGGGGGGTCGGGTGTTTGTGGGTACGGCGACGGCGATGGGCACGGCGACGGCGACGGGAAGACAGGATTGAAGGAAGAGCGCGCGCGGGGGCACTTCCGCAAAATTGCGATGTGCGACTCGAGCGCAGCAGCAGCGCTCGCGCACCGATCGCGTTGCGCCTCCGCGCCTTTGCGACTTTGCGTTGACGCTATTGCCGCGGTTGACGCTGTTGACGCGGTCGCCGCCGTTGCCGCGGTTGCCGCGGCCGGGCGCACTGCCCCGGCGGACGGATCAGCGCGTGATCATCCGCGTCGCCGCCGGCTCGATCCCGACATCCCGGCATTTGCCCCGGAATCCGGCCCCATGATCCACCGGCCGCCCGGTTTCGTCCTGCCACTGATGCACCATCTCGTGCAGCAGCGTATGCGTCGCCTCGGGCCAGCCGTCGCGGCGGAGGTGGCGGCGCGAGATGACGATCTCGCCGGGCCCACCCGTGTGCGAGCGCGGCGTGTAGTGGCCGAGCCGGCGGGCGAGGCGGCGCGAAACCTGGATCTCCAGCGCCGTGAGCGTGCAGCCGAAGTGGCGCCGGTTGAGCTGGTCATGCAGCATCGTGAGCTGCGCGGCCAGCGGCTCGTCGTCGGCATGCTGGGCGGCCGGGCGGCGCGTCGGCGGACGCATCGGGACGGGAAAGGCGACGATCACGTCGCGGGCCATGAGGCGCTTCGCCTTGGTGCGCGTGGTGGCGAAGATCGCGATCGCCGACAACACCTCGCGCGGCGCGTCGGTGAATGCCTCGTGCACGCGCAGCACGCCGCCGGTCAGGCTCACCATCGTGCGCCGATTGCGCGTGAACCGCACAGCGCTCACGCCACGCAGGCCGAGGGTATGCAGCACGGCGAGGAACGTGGCGGGATCACGCGACAGTCGCGTGGGAGCGCTGTCCGCCGTGCACTGCTCGACCGGCGGCACCGGCAGGCGACGCCGCGGGCCCGGCTCGCCGCGCATGCGCGTCAGCGGAGCCTCGGGCTGCGGCTCGCTCACCACCAAGGCCAACCCCAGCTGCACCGGATCCGACGACCGCTTCCGCGTCAACCACGAGATCACCGCGCGAAGACCTTCACGGGCCCCGGCCCGAAACGACGCGCCGTCGGCTCCCAGATCCACGTCACGATGTGCAGCTCCTCGTCCGAGACGTCGATGCTGTTCACGCTCGACGGCCGCCCGCCACGCGAGCGACTGCTGATCGTGCCTGCCGTGGAAATGACGGTTCCCTTCTTCGTATGCTCCACGAAGTGGATCGCCTCCTGATGATCATGCCCGCACAGCACGAGGTCCACGTTCATCTCGGCGAATGCGCCGAGCACCTTCTTCGTGTGCTTGAGGCCGTGGCGCTGGCTCAGTTCACCGCGCACCGGGTTGTGGTGCATGACGACCACCTTCGCTGCCCCGTCGGGCGCGGCGTCGAGTCGAGTGCGCAGCTGCTCGAGCTGCGCGCGCGTCACGTCACCCATCACGCTCAGGTCGCGCATGTTCCACGTCAGCGTGCGCCGCGTGATGCCGTGGCTGGTGTTGAGGCCCACCAGGCGCGCGCCCGGCACGTCCAGCACCGGTTCGATGTCCGGGTCGATGAAGGCGCGATAGTCCTGATACACCGACGCAGGATCACCGAAGCCCATCGGCGCCTGCCACCAGCGCACGTCGTGGTTGCCGGGGACGACGATCGTCTCGCTCACCTTCCGGGCATCCCGCAGGAACGCGGCGGCGCGCTGGAACTCGCCGGCGCGCGCGCGCTGACTGACATCACCGCTCACCGCCACGACGTCGAACCGTTCATCCTGGATGAGCTGCTCGATCGCGTCGATCTGCAGCGGGACGGCCGGTCGGCCGAAGTGCAGGTCGGACACATGCAGAATACGGGTCACGCCACAGCTCCCTCGCACATCGCCGTCACAATCGTGCGATGATCGCGTCGGCGAACTGCTGCGTGGTGGCCGACCCGCCGAGGTCACGCGTCAGCATCTGCTTCTCGTCGATCACGGCGTGCAGGGCGGTGCGAATCCGTTCGGCGCGCACGGTATCGCCGAGGTGGTCGAGCATCAGGCAGGCGGCGAGGATGAGGGCGCCCGGATTGGCGACGCCCTTGCCGGCGATGTCGGGGGCCGTGCCGTGCACCGCCTCGAAGATCGCGCAGGTCGGGCCGATGTTGGCGCCCGGTGCGAGGCCGAGTCCACCCACGAGGCCCGAGACCAGGTCGGAGAGGATGTCGCCGAAGAGGTTGGTCGTGACGATCACGTCGAAGTTCTCGGGCTTGAGCACGAGCTGCATCGCCATCGCGTCGATGATGCGGTCCTCGAACTGGACGCGGCCGGAGTACTCCCTGGCGATCTCGCGGCCGACGTCGAGAAACAGCCCCTGCGAGAACTTGAGGATGTTCGCCTTGTGCACGAGCGTGACCTTGCGACGGCCGTGCTTCACCGCGTACTCGAACGCATACCGGATGGCGCGCTCCGATCCGTAACGCGTGATCAGCGCGATGCTTTCGGCCGCGGCCTTGGGGTCGTCACCGATGCGGATGTAGTGCTCGGCGCCGTAATAGAGGCCCTCGAGGTTTTCGCGGATGATGACGATGTCCACCTTCTCGAATCGGCCGCCGTGCAGGATCACGTGCGCGGGTCGGACGTTCGCGTACAGGTCGAACGTCTTGCGCATGGCGACGTTGACGCTGCGGTAGCCCTCGCCCACCGGCGTCTCGAGCGGCCCCTTGAGCGCGACGCGGTTCTTCTTGATCGAGTCGAGGGTGGCCTCGGGGATCGGGTCGTTGTAGCGCGCGGCGGCGGAGGCGCCGGCCATCTGGCGGTCCCAGGTGAGATCGGCACCGACCGCCTCGAGCACGCGGATGGTGGCCTCGGTGATGTCGGGGCCGATGCCGTCGCCGGGGATGAGAGTGACTGTCGTGGTCATGATGCACTGAAAGAAAGCATGGTGGGCAAACGCGCGCCCGGAGACAGCGGTCCGGAGCAGTGGGTCGACGATCCCGCGGTCAACGGGGATCGGTCGATCGAGGACTCTGCACGCTCGAAGAAAGCCCGTGAAGAAAGCCCTTGGAGAAAGCCCGTGGAGAAAGCCCGTGAAGAAAGCCCGTGAAGAAAGCCCTTCGAGAAAGCCCCTGAAGAGACCTCTTGAAGAGACCCCGTCACGAGACCCCTCGAGAGCGCGTGGAGGCCCCTCGAAAAGCTGACCCGTGCATGGCCTTACGGCACCGCCACCATGTCCGCGAACCGCTCGACCGCCGACTGCACCGCAGCGCGCTCATCGACGGCGATCGCACCGGTCACGTCCGGGAACGACACCACCCGCGACAGCCGGCCATCGATCAGCGCCAGCCGCAGCGTGGCCTGCCGGCCACCGGCCGCGATCGCCACCCGCCCCTCCACCGGCAGCAGCACCATCCGCGACTCGGCCACCATCGCGATGATCGCGCGGAGCTGCGAGCCGAGCGGTTCGCGGAGGTCGATGTCGTTCGGGCGGCGGCCCGGCGAGAGGCCCACGATGGAGAGGGCGCGGGGGTCGGTGCGGTTCATCACTTCACGCTGCGCGACACGCGAGGTGTTCGGCGTCAGGGACCAGAGGGTCTCGAGCCCCCGTTCGCGGAGGGCAGCCGTGAGCACGGAATCGACCAGCGCGGCGCGCGGACGTCCCGTGGCGCCGGCGGCGGAAAGCCACCCCGAATCACCCACGGCGTAGCGCTGCAGCGGAAAGACGACCACCACGCGCGAGGCGTAGGCGCCGAACACCGGCGCTGCCTTGGGTGCCGCCGGCGGCGCAGCCATGGCGGATGCTGCGGGTGGCTCGGCCCCCACCGCCGGCGCCGGCGGCGGTGCCGTCTGCGGGGCGGGTTTCGGGCCGCACGCAGCCAGGCCGACTGCCGCGGTCGCGAGCAGCACGCGCACGTGGCGACGGGAGTGCAGGAGAAGTGACATACCTGCAAGATAGTCTCGGCCGGTGGACGCGGTTCGTGCCGAGCCTTGCCGTGGCGTGTCACCCGCGGGTAAGGTCACGGCGCGTTGCACGTGCCGGCTCCCCGATTCCCTTCCCATGCGCTCCTTCCGCAGCATCGTCATCTGGGGCCTGATCGCGCTCACCGGCGCCGGCGCCCTCGCGCGTGTCGCCTCGTCGCGCGGCGAGACCATCAACGCCGCCTGGCTGCTCACCGCGGCCATCTGCACCTATCTCGTCGGATACCGGTTCTACGCGCGCTTCATCGCCACGTCGATCTTCGCGCTCGATGCGGACCGGGCCACGCCGGCCGTGCGCAAGGCGGATGGGCACGACTACGTGCCGACGAACAAATGGGTGGTGTTCGGCCATCATTTCGCGGCGATCGCCGGCCCCGGCCCGCTGGTGGGCCCGACGCTGGCGGCGCAGTTCGGCTATCTGCCCGGCGCGCTCTGGATCATCATCGGCGTGGTCCTCGGCGGCGCCGTTCAGGATTTCGTGATCCTGTGCGCGTCGGTGCGGCGCGACGGGCGGTCGCTGGGGCAGATGGCGAAAGACGAGATCGGGCCGGTGGCCGGCATCACGGCGCTGGTGGCGGTGCTGGGAATCATGATCGTGCTGATCTCGGTGCTGGCGCTGGTGGTGGTGAACGCGCTCAAGTCCAGCCCGTGGGGCACGGTGACCATCACGCTGACCATCCCGATCGCCATGTTCATGGGGCTGTACCTGCGCTACCTGCGTCCCGACAAGGTGCTCGAGGCGAGTGCGATCGGGCTGGTGATGCTGGCGGGGGCGCTCTGGGCCGGCCAGTGGGTGGCGGAGAACCCGGCGCTGGCCCCGATCTTCACGCTCACGGGCCCCACACTGGCGCTGCTGATCATGGCGTACGGGTTTGCCGCCAGCGTGCTGCCGGTGTGGCTGCTGCTGGCGCCGCGCGATTACCTCAGCGCCTTCGTCAAGATCGGCGTGGTGGTGGCGCTGGCGGTGGGGATCCTGGCAGTCATGCCGCCGCTGGCGATGCCGGCGGTGACGCAGTTCGTGGACGGCACCGGGCCGGTGTTCAGCGGGAAGGTCTTTCCGTTCGTGTTCATCACGATCGCCTGCGGGGCGATCAGCGGCTTTCACGCCCTCATCGCGAGCGGGACGACGCCCAAGCTCCTCTCGCGCGAGCCGGACGCGAAACTCGTCGGCTACGGCGCGATGCTGACCGAGTCGCTGGTGGCGATCATGGCGCTGATCGCCGCGTGCGTGCTCACGCCCGGCGTGTACTTCGCCATCAACGCCCCCGTGGCCGTCCTTGGCACCACGGCCGAGAGCGCAGCGCTGGCGGTGCAGCAGTGGGGGTTCGTGCTGCAGCCGGGGGAGATGGACGCGCTGGCGAAGAGTGTCGGTGAGACGTCGCTGCTGAGCCGGACCGGCGGTGCGCCGTCACTGGCGGTGGGCATGGCGCACCTCTTCGATCGCGCGCTCGGCGGCGGCGGGATGGCGCTCTGGTATCATTTCGCGATCATGTTCGAGGCGCTGTTCATCCTCACCACGCTCGATGCCGGCACGCGCGTGGGGCGGTTCATGCTGCAGGATCTGGGCGGCCAGCTCTGGCCCCGGTTCCGCGACGTGACCTGGCAACCGGCGGTCTGGATGGCGAGCGCGATGTTCGTCAGTTGCTGGGGCTTCTTCCTGTATCAGGGCGTGACGGATCCGCTGGGCGGGATCAATTCGCTCTGGCCGCTGTTCGGCATCGCGAACCAGTTGCTGGCGACGGTGGCGCTGTGCGTCGGGACGACGGTGATCATCCGGATGGGCAAGGCGCGCCATGCGTGGGTGACGCTGCTGCCGCTCTGCTGGCTGCTGGTGGTGGTGTTCACGGCGGGGTGGCAGAAGCTGTTCAGCGCCGACCCGCGGATCGGATTTCTGGCGCACGCCACGAAGTTCAGTGCGCTGCACGCGGCGGGAACGGTGCCGCCTGGAGTGCCATCGCTGGAGGCGATGCCGCGGATGGTGTTCAACGACCGACTCGATGCAGCGGTGGCGGCGTTCTTCATGATCTCGGTGCTGGTGATCGTGGTGGAGTCGGTGCGGATGTGGGTGCGCGTCGTGTGGGGCCGCGGCGTCGCCGGGAGCAGCGAAGTGCCGGCGCAGTCGGTGACCCTGTTTGCGGCGGATTGATGCCGATGCTGACCGGATCACTCGGCAAATGGATCGCGGTGATCCGAACCGTGATCGGCGTGCCCGATTACGAGCGATACCTGCGGCACATGCGGGCGCGGCATCCTGAGTGCGCGGTGCTGAGTCAGGCCGAGTTCGCGCGGGAGCGGCAGGAGGCGCGGTACAGCCGGCCGGGGTCGCGGTGCTGCTGACGCGGCGTGGCTGAAGCGCACTGGAACGGCAGCTGAACGGCGTATCGCGGGGCCACGACGGCTTCGCCAGGTGCAACCCATCAGTTCTGCCATGCGCCGTGCCGTCGTTGACGATCGACGGTCGACGTGGAACCGCACCAGGCGAACCGGCGGATCCGCGCGCGCGAGTGACGTCTCGAGGCCGCCCCCCGTGTTCCGCAGAAGCGCCCGGATGATTCCTGGCGGACGCGACCGCTGGCTTACCCCGGCCATTGCGAAATGTTTCCTCGTCGGGTAAACACTTACACAGAACCTCAGGTTCGGCCGGCCGAGGCAGGTCTGGTGCACAAGTGTTACCCACCCAGTAGGCGGAGGTCATGATGCGGCATGTCGCGTGGGTAGGACGTATGCTGTCGGCCACAGGTCTGGTGGGAGGTCTGGCCCTTGGGGCGACCTCCCTGCAGGCGCAGGGCGCCGCGGCGGTGATCGAGGGCAAGGTGATGGACGGTGCCACGTCACGGGCACTGGAAGCGGTATCGGTGTTCATCAACGAGACCCGCCTGGGCGGCGTCACGAATGCCCAGGGGACCTACCGGATCGTCGGTGTCCCGGTGACGGGCAGCAGCACGGTGCTCGTCCGCGTCCGGGCACTTGGCTACACCCCCGCGTCGAAGTCGGTGACGCTGACGGCCGGCCAGACGGTGAAGGTCGATTTTTCACTCCAGACCTCGGCCATCCAGCTCAACCAGGTGGTGGTGACCGGCTCCGGCCAGCGGACCGAGACCAAGCGCCTCGGCAATACCGTGGCGGTCATCATCCCGCCGGCGAACGCCCCGATCAACGACATCTCGAACCTCCTGACCGCGCGTGAGCCGGGCCTGGTGGGCGTCATCGGCGGCGGGCTCTCGGGCCAGGGTGCCCAGATCCGCATCCGCGGCAACTCGTCGCTCTCGCAGTCGAACGAGCCGATCATCTTCATCGACGGCGTCCGCATGAACAACGGCGCCAGCGGTGGCGGCGGCGGCGGCGGCGCGACCACCCGTCTCGACGACATCGACCCCAACACGATCGAGCGCGTCGAAGTGCTGAAGGGTGCGGCCGCCGCGACGCTCTACGGCACCGAGGCCAGCAACGGCGTGATCCAGATCTTCACCAAGGTCGGGTCGCAGGGTGCACCGAAGTGGGCGTTCAACGCGCAGCAGGACGCGATCACCTTCCCTGACCGCGTCGCGGCCAACACGGGCTTCATCCGCGACACCACGCAGGCGCGCGTGGCCTCGGCGTTTTACGGCCGTCCCCTCGCGCCGTTCGACATCGTGCAGACGAACGTCTTCCGCGACAACCTGACCGAGACCGGCCTGGGCACGACGCTGGCCGGCTCGGTGACCGGTGGTGCCAACGCGGTGACGTACTTCGCGAGCGGCCGTGTCCAGAGCGAGAACGGCCCGTTCGGCGGCACGCAGCTGGGGGTGGCGACGGACGAGATCCGCCGCATCCAGAGCTCGGCCAACCTGACCGTGGTGCCGTTCAAGAACTTCCGCATCCGCTTCAACAACAACTACTACAACATCCTGAGCAAGTTGCCGGAGACGAACAACAACATCTACGGCGTGAACTCGCTGGCGTTCATGGCGCGTCCGGAGCAGGCCAACTGCAACGCGTCGAGCGTCGCCAGCCCCGGCGTCTGCTCCGGCGCTGGCAACCTGTTCGGCAACCAGGCCTTCATGACCGTGCGTGAGGCGCTGGGCCAGATCAACGAGAGCGCCGTCTCGCGCTATCTCGGCTCGCTGGACATGACGTACAACCAGACGGCGAACCTGACGTACAGCGCCACGATGGGCTACGACTACGCCGCCGTCCGTGACATCGAGTTCTCGCGCTTCGGCTACAACGTGGACCGGTTCACCTCGCAGACGGTGACCGGCGCACGGCGCGTGTTCCACGACAACACCCGCGTCGGCACGCTCGACGTGAAGGTCGCCTACAACCGCAACCTCGGCCCGTTCAGCACCGCTACGGTGGGCGGCATGCAGGTCTTCAACACCAACCAGAAGACCACCACCGCCAACTCGCAGGCGTTCCCTGGCCCGGGCATCGAAGTCGTCGGCGCCGGCGGCACCGCCATCACCAACCTCGAGGGCATCCTCACCACGATCAACGGCGGCTACTTCGGCCAGACGCAGATCGGCTGGCACGACTGGATCTTCGGTACCACCGGCGGCCGCTACGACTTCTCGAGCGCCTTCGGTGAAAACGCCCCCGGCGTGTTCTACCCGAAGGTCTCGCTGTCCGTGGTGCCGTCGGATCGCAAGAGCTGGAACTCGACGACGCTGTCCACGCTGCGCTTCCGCGCCGCCTGGGGCCAGTCGGGCCGCCAGCCGGGCGCCTTCGACAAGTTCACCACCTTCCAGCCGCTCACGTCGGAGTTCGGCGCCGGTCTCGCCCCGCAGAACCTCGGCAGCGCGGACCTCAGGCCGGAAATCTCGACGGAAATCGAAGGCGGCTTCGAGGCCGGCTTCTTCGACAACCGGCTCGCCGTCGAGTTCACGGCGTGGGATCGCAAGGTCCGTGATGCCCTCGTGTCACGCCAGTTTCCGACCTCCGGCGGCTTCCGGAACACGCAGCTGTCGAACATCGGTGCGATCTCGGCCAACGGCCTCGAACTCAACGTTCGTGTCTTCCCGATCCGCACCGCCACCAGCTCGCTCGAGCTGTTCGCGAACGCGGCGTACCTGCGGCAGACGCTGACGAGCCTGGGCGGCGCCCCGCCGATCAAGGTCGGCTACTTCCGCTACCGCGGCTTCCTGAAGGAAGGGGACCCGCTCGGCTCGCTCTACGAGCCACTGCTGGCCACCGCCTGCCCGTCGGGCGGCCCGGCCCAGAACAGTGCGGGCAAGCCGATCGCCTGCTTCAATCCGGCCAACGAACTCCCGATCAATTTCAATGGCCGCGGTACCGCAGCGACGCAGGCAGAACTGCTCGCCTACTTCGCCACCCCGCGCAACCTGCTCAACGCTGCCGTCCAGAGCACGTTGCAGCCGCTGCTGGCGGACTATCAGGGCACCGGCATCCTGTTCGAGCAGCGCAATGGTGACGTCTTCCCCGACTGGACCGGCGCCGTCGGCGGCACGTACCGCTTCCGCACGAACTGGCGCGTGCAGACGCTGTTCGAGTATCGCACCGGCTTCCAGGTGCAGAACCTGACCGACGGATTCCGCCTCTCGCAGCACCCGTCGATCGGTTCGAACCGCCTCGAGTTCACGCAGATCCACGCCACGATGCTCAACCCGGCGTCCACGGCGGCAGAGCGCCTCGCCGCCGCGCAGCTGTACGTGACGGAGTACCGTCGCCTGCTGGAGCCGGGCCTGAATCAGAGTCAGGACGGCACGTTCCTTCGCATGCGCGAACTGGCCCTGACCTATGACTTCAGCCCGACGCTCGCCAGCCGCCTCGGCGCCAAGACGCTCGCCGTCACCGCCTCCGGCCGCAACCTGCTGCTGTGGACCAAGTACCCCGGCGTGGATCCGGAAACGAATGCGATCGACCGCACGGCCTCGACGCTCGACCAGAATTTCCTCGCCAGCACGGAAGCCTTTGGTGTGCCGATCCCGCGCCGCTTTTCCTTCGCTGTCAACTTCGGCTTCTAACAGGAGGCGTTCGGAATCATGCAGACTCGACTCATGCAGCACCTGACGTTCCGCTCCCATCGCATCCGTGCCGGCGCCCTGCTCCTGGGCGCCAGCACGATGCTGGCGGGCTGCGGCCTGTTCAGCACCGATGTCTCCAACGTGAACGCGGTCACCGAGGAGGCGCTCGCCGATCCCACGGCCGCCACCTCGCTGGCGAACGGCCTCGGTGGTGCCACGAACAACGCCGTCAACGGCGTCATCGGCGTCTCCGGCGCCGCCTCCGATGAACTCACCTGGGCCGGGTCGCGCGAGTACTGGAACCTGCTCGACGGTGGCGACATCGGTGACCCGGTGAACGAGTATTCCAACGGCACCTTCCCGTTCCTCAGCCAGGCCCGCTGGCAGGGCGACTTCACGGTGAAGGCGCTCGAGGCCTTCGGCACCCGGTTGCCGAACCGCGTGGACCTCGGCCGGGCCTACATCTTCGCCGGCATCGCCTACCTCTTCATCGGCGAGAACTACGAGGACTTCATCATCGCGTCGGACCGCACCACGTCCACCGCCGCGATCGGTGAAGCGAACATGCAGGTCGCGCTCGACTCGGCGGTGGCGTACTTCTCCAAGGCCATCACCCTGGGGCTGAGCGTCTCCAACGCCGACCTGCAGCGGCAGGGGCTGGGGCTGCGCGCCCGCGCACGCTTCAGCAAGCAGGTCTGGACCAAGCTGCGCGCACCGCGTGGCTTCCCGGCCGTACCGCTGGTGAACGACGCCGGTGCGACGGCCGATGCCACGGCCGCCCTCACTGCGATGGGCTCGGGCGGGTATCGCTTCCGCCTGACCTCGAACGCGCAGAACAGCGGTGGGTACTTCAACACCGGCTTCGAGATCAACCAGCGCCTCGAGATCCGGGCCGGCGACGAGTACATCATTCCGAACGCGGCCCGCACCTCGCCGCTGCCGGCGCTCGACGGCATCCGGCTCACCGACCCGGTCAGCGGTGCGAAGGACGCCACCCTCGCCGTCGCCATCAACGAGTGCTGTCGTCTGTCGACGGGACAGTTCCTCGCCTACACGGTGACGTCGGCGCGCGAGATGTACCTGATCCTCGCCGAGGCGGCGCTCGCCACCGGCAACACGGCGGTGTTCACGACGAACATCAACCTGGCCCGCGCCATCGATGGCAAGCCGGCATGGACCGGCACCCCGACGGCACAGGCGATGCTGATCCACGAACGTCGGGTCGGGCTGTTCATGCAGGCACGTCGCCTGCACGATCACTACCGTTTCAACCAGCCCGCCGATCGCTGGCTGTCGCAGAACGCCTCCACCAGGCGGCCCTGCTTCTTCCCGATCAGCTTCGACGAGCGTACGCAGAACAGGCTCGCACCGCAGCCGGCGCAGGATCGGCCGACGGCCTGCAGGCCGTGATCACTCCGGAGCCCCTGGGCTCCGTCAGCGCCGGGCCGCGGAGCATCGCGGCCCGGCGTTTGATTGCGCTGGCACTCGCCACCACCACCTCGCTGATCCTGCCGGGGTGCTACGCCTACGTGCCGAACACCAGCCCCACACTCGCGGCGACCACACCGGTCACCGTGCGCCTCACCACCGATGGCACCAGCCGGCTCGGCGCCACGCTGGGCCAGGGCGTGAACGAGGTCGAGGGAACGGTGCTCACCTCCACCGCCGACTCGCTCACCGTCGCCATCGAGCGGATGTACACGACCGGACGGCAGGCCTTTGCCTCGAGCGGTACCACCGTGGCACTGCCCCGTACCGCGATCGCTCGCGTGCAGGTCCGCACCTTTTCAGCCAAGCGCACCGTGTGGACCGTGCTCGGCGCCGTGGCGCTGGGCGCGGCGGCCGGCGCGACGGTCGGTGCGGGCGGCGGGAATGCTCAGCAGCCGCCGGGCGGCGTCATCCAGCCCTGACGCCGCGCGCGGCGAGCAGCGCATCGGTCATGGTGCGCAGCTCGTCGTCGGTGGCGGCGCGTTGCGCCAGCTTCACGGCCAGCAGCAGCTCGTGCATCAGCAGCACGTCGCCGGCATCGTAGCCATGCTGCGCCAGCCACCAGCGCACGTTCGACAGCCCTGACATGGGCGACACCACCACCTGCGTCTCGGCACCGACGAGACTCGCCGGCACGGCCGATCCGACATGATCGGCGAGGGAACGGTCGTTGGAGCGGAGCGCCTTCACCAGCGCCGTGGCTCGCGCCGCCGTGCCGGTCCGGAAGGCGTCGCGGCCGACGACCGGTGCGCCGAACGGGATGGCCACGCCGAACGAGACCGCCGCACTGTCGCAGTACTCGATCAGTCCGCCCAGCGTGTGCGGCCAGTGGCCAGTCAGCCGCAGGTTCACGAGCAGCTGTTCGATGGCCACGGTCCCGCTCCGCTCACCCAGGCCGAGCGCGGTGGCCAGCACGCGATCGACGCCGGCGTCCACGGCCGCGAGGGCGTTCGCGAGCGCGAGCCCGCGATCGTCCTGCCCCTGCCACTCGATCCGCACCGGCCGGCCACTGCGCAGCCGAACCAGCTCGGTCACGAAGCGCAGCAGGGCGCGGGTGCCATCCGGCGTGAGGTGGCCCGCGGTGTCGCAGACACGGATGGCGCCGACACCGAGATCGAGCAGGTGCCGCACGAAGTCCGCGAGTTGCGACGGCGGGGTGCGCGAGGCGTCTTCGAGGACGCCGATCACGCGCACGCCGGCGCAGAGCGCGAACGTCATCGAGCGCTCTGCGACCTCGTGCATCATGTCGAGGGTCACCCCTTCCGCCGCGAGCCGCACCGGAGAGATGGCGACGGCGATGGCGGCCTCCAGATCGAGTCCGCTGCGCTCGCGTACGTCGAGCACGTGCGCGATGTCCTTCACCGCGGCGCGGGCGGTGCAGACGGCATCGATCGGCCACTGCCCCCGTCCGAGTTCGCGGGCGAGGTCGAGGGTGTCGGCGAACTGGCGCGGGCCGGCGCCGGGATGTCCGAGCGCAGCCGACCGCACGCCCAACCCCGACATCAGCGACAGCAGGCGTCGCTTGTCGCGCTGCCCCGGATCCACGACCGACGCACTCTGCGGCGCGTCCGACAGGGTGGCGTCGGCCACGTCGACGACGCTGCGCCGCTGGCGCGGAGTGTTCCAGTCGTAGTGGAGGGACGTGGGGTCGTCCGGCAGTGTCATATCCCGGGAAATCTAGCCGCACCCTTCGGCCGGTGCTTGGCTCAGGGCGGCATCGCTGCTTGCTTCCGTCGATGCCACTGCGACTGCGCCAGTTCGCCGACCGGTTTCGACGCGCCAGCACTCCGGTGCAGGCCGCGTGCAGTCATCTCGCGGCCGCCAATGCGCGCACGCTCAGCTGGCAGCGCGACGTGACGCGCATCGGTGCGCCGACAGGACTCGAGCGTGCACGCGCCGAGTGGATGGCGGCACAGTTTGCCACCATCGGCTGGGATCGCGTCCATCGCGACGCCGCCGGGAACGTGATCGCGCGTCGCAGCGTCCGCACCAACGACGGCGCGCCGGCGGTGTGGTGCTGTGCGCATCTCGACACGGTGTTCGACGATCCGCACCCTGTGGTGACACAGGACGGACCACGGCTGACGGGCCCCGGCATCGGCGACAACGGACGCGGGCTCGCGGCGCTGCTGGCGCTGGCACACGCACTGTCCGAGGCGAGCGTGGAGACGCCGCACGAGCTGGTGATGGCGTGCACCGTTGGCGAGGAAGGGCTGGGCGATCTGCGCGGGATGCGCGCGCTGATGGCCGACGTGCGACCGGCGCCGCTGGCCGTGATCGCCATCGACGGCGCTGGCGAAGACCGCATCGTGCATGCCGCGCTGGGCAGCATCCGCTGGCGGATCACGTTCCACGGCCCGGGTGGTCACAGCTGGGCCGATTTCGGCGCACCGAATCCGGTGCATGCGTCGGGGGCGCTGGTGGCGGCGCTGCAGGCGATCGTCCTGCCACGGGAGCCACGCACCACGCTCACCGTCGCGCGCATCGGCGGCGGCGAGAGCATCAACAGCATCCCGCGCGACGGCTGGATCGAGGTGGACCTGCGAAGCACCAGCGGCACCGTGCTGGCCGACCTGTCGCGCACCGTGCAGCAGGCGGTGACGCGCGTCGAGCGCGCCGAGAACGGGCGGCGTGCGCTGCACACCGACGCGCTCACGGCGGCGATCGTGCAACTCGGCAGCCGGCCATGCGGTGCACTCGATGCCGACGCGCCGCTGGTGCGCCTGGCGATGCAGGCGACGCGCACGATCGGCGTCGCGCCGGTCCTCTCGATCGGGAGCACGGATGCGAGCATTCCGATCTCGCTCGGGATCCCGGCGATCGCCATCGGCGCCGGGGGCCGCGGCGGCGGGACGCACACGCCGGGCGAGTGGTACGACGACACCCGCGGCATCGAGGGGCTGCAGCGGGCGATGCTCATCATCACCGGTGCGGCTGGGGTGACGTCGGCGTAGGGCCGGCACCGTCGACGCTGGTCACGCAGAGGACTGGAGCAACGGAGGAGGCGAGGGTTCGGCCTCCGGAGCCACGGTCGCTACCGCACGGGGATGACGAATCCGGGGAACCGCGGTGACGATGCCCAAAACGACACCGACGCCGGCACGCGCTACGCCCCGCCCACCTCACAGTCGTCACCGAGCGTCATGCTCCCGGTGACACCGCTGACGCTGACGCGATCGCCGAGCATGCTGGTGCTGATCGCGCTGCTGGTGATGCGACAATCGTCGCCGATGACCGCGTCGCGGATGGTGGAGCCCGTGATGACGGTACCCTTCCCGATCGAGACGTTGGGCCCGATCGTCGAATCGGTGCAGGTGGCGCCGTCCTCGATGTAGACCGGCGGAATGATCGTCGCGCCGCCGAACTCCGCCGGCGTCCGGGCCAGCTCACGCTGTTCGAGCATCGCGGCGTTCGTCGCCAGCAGCGTGTCCAGCTTGCCGGCGTCGTACCATCCGTCCACGTCCACGACCTTGATCCGGGCGCCGTGTTCGATCATGTACTGGAACGCATCCGTGAGGTAGTACTCACCCTTGTTGGCGGGCTGCGTGAGCACGTGGGCGATGCCCTCGGCCAGCAGCTGCCAGTTGCGGATGTAGTACAGCCCGATGTTGGCGCGCCTGGAGATCGGGGTGCTCGGCTTCTCGACGATCTTCGTCATGTGGCCGTCGGCGTCGGCGACCACGACGCCGAAGCGTTGATAGTCCTCGACTTCCTTCACCCAGATGACGCCATCGGCGTCGGTCGAGTTGATGATCGAGAGGTCGGTGTCGAAGATCGTGTCGACGAAGACGATCAACACCGGCGAGTCGATGTACGGCAGCGCCAGGTTGACCGCGCCGGCGGTCCCGTCTTGTACCGCCTGCTCGACGAACACGCTCGGGACGGCCCACGTCGTGCGCGCGTACGCCTCGACCTTCTCCTTGAGATGGCCGGTGACGTAGATGACCTCGTCGACGGTGCCGAGCTGCATCACATCGTCCATGACGTAGGCCATGACCGGGCGGCCGGCGACCTTGAGCATCGGCTTCGGCACGAGATGCGTGTGCGGACGCAACCGCGTTCCCTTGCCGGCCAGGGGAATGATGACCTTCATGTGCCTCGTCGCGCGTGGAGGGGTGCTGTGGCGGGGACTGCGGGGACGGATGCGTGCACGCCCCCGAGTCCGGGGGCGCACGCGCGGGATGCAAGATGTGGGACCGGCATCACGCGGCGCTGGTGCCTTCGCGGCCGTATCTGTCGGTGATCCTGACCACGTCGTCGAGATCGGGGGTGGAGACCTCGAGCACGTCACAATCCGTCACGGCTTCCATCTGGTGGATCGTGCCGGGGGTGATGCGGTAGCTCTCCCCCTGCTTGAGGTGCACGTCGGTGAGGGCGCCGTCGATCTGCACCCGGTACAGCAGGTGTCCGCTGAGCAGGTGAACGGTCTCGTCCTTCACGTTGTGATACTGGACGCTGAGCGCCTCGCCGGCCTTGATGTGCAGGACCTTGCCGCAGTAGCGGTCGGTCAGTGCCCAGATCGTCTCGTGGCCCCAGGGCTTGGGAACGGTGCGGATGTCGAACGGTCCACTCATGGTGCGTGCTGGTTCAGGGTCAGGTCAGGGAACTCGTGGCGGCCACTGCTGGCTGCCGGCGTGCACATCATCGGTCAGGCCCATCGGGTCGAGCCGCACGAGGTCGGGCGGCTCGACCGTGGTGATCACCAGGCGCTGGTCATCCCTGGTGGGATCACCGCGCTGGAACGTCCACCCCGTGGCGGTTCGCACACCCACGGGCATGGGATGCCGGTAACCGCCACGGCGCACGAGCCGCGCCGTGGTCACCCACTCGTTGGCGCGGCGCTGCGTGGTCGCCACCTCCGTCAGCTCGTACCGGACCTCGCCCACCTCGTCGAGCCACTGCGTGAAGAACCACTCCAGCGGCGTCCCGGTCACGTGCTCGACGCTCTTCAGGAAGGCCACACGGTCCACATGCTTCAGCGCCCAACGCGCGTAGTACTCCCGCCACAGCTGGCGAAAGGCATCATCGCCGATCACGTCGCGCAGCGCCGCATACATGTTCTCGGCGCGAGAATATACCATCGAGTTGTAGACACTGAATGAACGGAAGATCTCGGCGTTCGTGCTCACCGGCTCAGCGGTCGCGAGCATCGCCGTGCGACGCTGCAGCTCGGCCGCGCTCCGGTCGGGGGCGAGCCAGCGCGGGTCGCGCGAGAGGTTGGACGCCGCACGCTCCTGCGGCGTGGAGCCCAGCCGCCACGCCGTCTGGTAGCTGGTCAGTCCCTCGTCCAGCCACCCCGATCGCCACTCGTTGTTGGCGAGGATGCCGTAGGTGAAGATGTGTCCCGCCTCGTGGAGCATGAGGGGGAACGACGGGCTGCCGTTGTGGACCATCATCGGGAATTCCGTGCCGCCGGTGTCGAGGCGATGAACCGCCGTCATCTGCGGATAGGCGTACGGGCCGTACAGCGACTCGAGCCAGCCGAGTGCATCGATCGCCCGCTGGACCACCACGCCGCCGCCCCAGGTCGTGTCATCGCCGGGACGGTAGAGCACATGCACGCCGACGGTGTCCCAGGTGCGGAACTCCGTCGCCACGGGGGGCAGCTTTCGCACGTACGTCCCGCCTTCGTAGCGGTACTCCGGATCGGTGCTCCACGCGAAGTGGTGCACGTTCCTGGCTTCGAACACCACCGTACGCATGGACGCCGGCGGCACCGGCACGGCACGCGCCGGCGACGCAGCGTAGGCCGTGCGTTGCAGCCGCACCGGCGAGACGCCGCGATTGGCGCGCTCCCATCCCGGATCGCCCGACACCGGCACTCCCGTCGCGCCCACCACCTGGTCCTCTGCCAGCACCAGCGACACGCGGAAGTCGCCGAACTCGCCGTAGAGCTCTCCGGCGGGGATGAAGGCGTTGTGCTGCCAGCCGCCGTGATCGTAGACGGCGACTTTCGGGTACCACTGTGCGAAGTCGAAGTGCCGTCCCTTGCGGCCCTGCCGTCGCACCGTCGTGCTGGGGCGTGCCTCCCACGCGAATGCCACCGTCACCGACTGGCCGGGACGCAGCGGCTTCGGCAGCGCGAAGCGCGCCACCGTGCTGTCGGGGGCGCCCTGATAGTCCACCGTCACCGGCACGCCATCCACCGTCGGGCGTGACGTGAAGCGCTCGTAGCCGAAGTCCGGCTCCTCGAGATTCTGGAATCGCGTGCGGCCCTCGCGCTCATCGGCGTCGCTCCACTTGGAGAACGGCCGGAAGGCATTGAGGTACTGATGCACGAACATCTCGGTGAGGATGTCGGGCGAATTGTTGGTGTAGCGCAGCGTGCCCGTGGCGACCAGCACCTGCCGCGTCTCGTCGAGGCGGGCGATGATGTCATAGGTGGCGCGCTGCTGCCAGTAGCCGACCGTGTCACCGGTGGCTGGCGTCGTCCCGACGCGTTGCGCACCGAGCAGCACGGGCGCGGCGACGACCAGCGCGATGGCGCGGAGTGACAGGAGTGGTGGTCGGATCATCAGCATGCGAATCGGGGGGGAAGCGCGCCACGCGCTGGACCGCTGCGCTGCGACGAGACCTCGAACCCTGCACAGTATCGTGCGGTGGCACCTGACAGTGAACAGATGCCGCGACGCCCCTGCACCGGAGCGGGGGCAGGGGCGTCGTCGCCACCAGGGGAAACGCGCGGTGAGCGTGGCGGGCTCAGCCGGCCTGCTGAACCAGCCTCGACTTGAGCATGCCCAGCCGACGCCGCACGGAGCCGTCCTTCACGTAGTCACCGACGCGCACGATCACGCCCCCGATGATCTCGGGATTGATGCGCACCTGGGCGACCGCCTGCCGTCCGAGCGTCGTGCTGATCGCGGCGGCGATCGCCTCGAGTTCACCGGGCTGCGGCTCGCGCGCGAGCGTGACTTCGGCGCGGACGCGGCCCAGGCTCTCGTCCACAAGCGACGCATACTCGCTGGCGATGGTCGGGATGAGCAACTGGCGGCGGTTCTGCACGAGCGCCTCGAGGAAGCGGACCATCAGGCGCGGCATCCGGTCCTGGAACGCCTTGACGAGGATCTCCTTCTTCGTCGCCATCGGCACGCGGGGCGACTCGAGGAAGCGGCGCACGCGGACGTCGTGCTGCACCAGCTGCGCCACGTCGTCGATCATGCGGCCCCACCCATCGAGGTCGTCCGCCCGTCGGGCGAGCGTGACGAGCGCCTCGGCGTAGTTCCGCGCGATGGTCGTGTCGCGCATCAGCGCGTCCCCGTCGGGGACGTGAGTCCGGCGAGGTAGCTCTCGACCAGCTCGCGGTCGGTGGCGCTGTCGAGGTTGCGACCGATGACCTTGCTGGCGCCGCTGATGGCGAGATCGACGGCCTCGCGACGGAGGTCGGCGACGGCCTTCACCTTCTCCGCCTCCATCTCGCGCCGGGTGCGGTCGAGCATGTCGGCGCCTTCCGCCTTGACCTTCTCGAGCATCTCGGTGCGCAGCGACTCGGCAGCGGCGCGGCCGTCGTTGAGCGCCTTCTGCATCTCGGCGCGCGCCTCGGTCAGCGCCTTCTGCTGCTCGGCGAGGAGCCTGGCGGCTTCGTCGCGATCGCGCTTCGCGTCACCGAGGGCCTTCTCGAGCGAGGCTTCACGCGCCTCGACCGCGGCGAGCATCGGCTTGTAGGCGTACTTCGACAGCACGACCAGCAGGAACACGAAGATGATCAGGGTCCAGAACATCAGCCCGGCCCTTGGATCGAACAGGCTCGCGGACCCACCTTCGGCGGCGTGCTCCTCCTGCGCGAGCAGCGACGTCGCGGAAGAGAGAGAAAGTGACAAGGTGAAGAGAGTGCGGCGCATGGCAGGCAGATGCAGGGAGGTTAGAACCCGTACTGGCCGGGAACGGTGATCACCGTTCCCGGTCAGGGGTATGCCGTACTTAGAACGTGACCTTGTTATTGATCAGGATGCCCACGACGATGCCGAACAGCGCGGCACCCTCGACGAGCGCTGCCAGGATGAGCGCTGCAGTCTGGATGCGACCGGCGGCTTCCGGCTGACGGGCCATGCCTTCGACGGCGCGACCGCCGATGTTGCCGATGCCGATGCCGGCGCCGATCACCGACAGGCCTGCGGCGAGGCCGGCGCCGACCAGGGCGAGCCCCTTGCCGTTGGAGGCGGTTTCTGCGGCAGCCTGGAGAAGCGGGAGAATCGTCATTGCCTTGATACCAAGAAGAAAGAGTTCGGATGCCTCGCGCGGTCATGCGGCCGGAGCCGCATCACTGCCCGCAATCGAGCCGGTGGCTCAACGGGCTTCGCCGGTCAGTCGACCAGCTACAGTCAGGGCATCGTGCACGCGAGAACCGGATGCCCTGGTACAGGGGTTCAGTGGTGCGCCTCGCGGATCTGGCCGATGAACACGCTGGAGAGCAGCGTGAAGATGAAGGCCTGCAGGAACGCGACGAACAGCTCGAGCACGTTGATCGCGACAGCCATGAGGAACGGAGCCC
>Ga0105045_10000536_pt1 | contig 28180 bp, 24 predicted proteins | sample MAT02_FD_78089 | JGI IMG/M metagenome (GOLD analysis project Ga0105045, IMG submission 78089) | Freshwater microbial communities from Lake Fryxell liftoff mats and glacier meltwater in Antarctica - MAT-02 (megahit assembly) | ecosystem: Environmental > Aquatic > Freshwater > Ice > Liftoff... | reverse complement strand
GAGGTCGCCGACATGGGCGCGCAGGATCGCGTAGGCGCGTGACCGCTCGCCCCGCCGGAACGCCGCGCGCGCCTCGATCGGCCTGTTCACCGAGAAGGTCCGCTGCGGGACCTCCACCTCGGACATCTCGTCGAACAGCTCGTCCGCCTCCTCGATCCGGCCCTGGAACATCGCGGAGTACCCGAGGCCGAGCAGGGTGAGCTGGAGCAGGGTCGGGGGTCCGCCTGCGCGGTATCGCTGGGCGAGGGCGGTGACCAGCGCGTCGAAGGCTGGGAGCTGCCTCGTGCTCAGGAGGCCGGACGCCACCCCCGCGAGCTCGGTGAGCGCCGCGAGGTGCGGCTCACCCATGCGCCGCAGCTCGGCGACGGCCGCAGGGGAGTGGGTGGCTAGTGCCTCGTTGTCCTCGTACAGGTAGGCGCGCGTGTACCGGAGCAGGGGGTGCTCGCGGTGACCGTATCGACCCAGGACCCTCTCGAAGCCGTCACGGTCACCGCTGTGCATGTACCGGTGCGTGGCCCAGGTGAGCCAGAAGACGAGCCGGTCGGCGTCGCCTCCTGGTGTGATGGCGAGGATCTGCTCCGCCCAGACTCCGATCTCAGTCTGCCGCCGGAGGGTCACCTCGGCGGCCACGGGGCGGACGAGCGCGTCGGCCAGCAGATGGTCGCCTGCGCGGCACGCGCGGTCGACGGCCGTCCGCAGGTTCGCCCAGAGCTCGCCGAGCCGAGCCACCCCGTCGATCTCGGCCGGACCGACCAGCTGTTCGTGGATGCGAGCGAGCTCCTCGAGACACCACAGCGAGTGGCGCATCACGGCTTGAGCGGTGGAACCTGACTCAGTCAGCTGTCCGGCACCGAACTCGCGGAGGGTCTCGAGCAGCCGGAAACGTCGACCGGACGCGCCACGCTCCACGAGGAGCATCGACTGCTCGGCCAGGTCTTCGAGGAGGTCCTCGACGTGGGCCTCGTCCATCCCGGGGGCAGCGCAGACCCGGTGGGCCGCCACGAGGTCGAACGAACCGGTGAAGACCGTGAGCCTCGAGAAGAGGTCCTGCTGGGCGGGTGTGAGCAGGCCGACCGACCACTGGATCGTCGCACGCAGGGTCCGATGACGCTCCACGCCGGTGCGGGGCCCACGTGCGGCGAGTCGGAGGCGGTCACCCAGCCGTTCCACGATCTCCTGGACGGAGAGGGTCGCGGTCCGGGCCGCCGCCAGCTCGACGGCCAGCGGGAGACCGTCCAGGCGACGGCAGATCTCCGCCACCTCCCTTCGCTGTGCCTCGTGGTCGAAACCCCGCTCGACAGCCCTGGCGCGTTCGGCGAACAGCTCGGCGGCGGACCCGGCCGGGTCCAGCGGGGTCACAGCCACGAGCTGCTCGCCGCGCACCCCGAGCCTCTCCCTCGAGGTGGCCAGGACCCGGACCTCGGGACAGCCCTCCACGAGAGCCTGGGTCAGTGCTGCGGCACCCGGCAGCAGGTGTTCGCAGTTGTCCAGGACGACGAGCGCGTGGTGCGAGCGCAGAGCGGCCACGACCGACTGGGTCACGGTCCGCCCCGGGCTCTCGGTCATGCCCAGCAGGTCGGCCATGGCGCGCGCCACGTCGCCGGACGCGGGGACCTCAGCCAGCTCGACGAACCATGCCTCACCGCGCCCGCCGTCCCACCGCTGTGCTGACGCCACGCTCAGGCGGGTCTTGCCGATCCCTCCCGGGCCGAGAAGGGTCGTCACCACCGACGTCGATACAGCGGCGGCGATCGCGTCAAGCTCTGGGGCGCGACCGATCAGGCGGTCTGGCCGCGACGGGAGATTCCCGCGGCGTGCCTCGCCGGCAGGCGCGCGGGACGTCTGCTGCTGCTCCCCGAGCGATGCGCTGTGGCCGAGGACGAGGGACTCCACCTCCCGCAGCCGGGGTCCCGGCTCCACCCCGAGCTGCTCGACCAGGAGGGCGCGGACGCGTTGGAAGGCCGACAGGGCGTCTGCCTGTCGCCCCAGCCGGTACAGGGCAGTCATCAGCAGCGCCCAGAGACCCTCACGGAACGGGTGGTCGGCAGTGAGCTGCGTCAGGGGGCCCACCGTTGCGGCAGCATCTGTCTCGACCTGCCGCGCCAGCGAGGCCTCGACACCGTTCAGCCACTCCTCCACCAGGGCGTCGACGGTCGCGCCGAGCCCTGGCACGTCGAGCCCGGCGAGCGGTGTCCCGGTCCACTCCGCCAGCGCCTCCTCGACGTCGCCGCCGTCGAGGTGTTTGCGGAACCGCACCACGTCGACCGCTTCGCCTGGCAGGTCCAGGCGATAGGCGGCCCCCGCGCGGACGATCGAGTCGTGGCCCAGCCCCTTGCGGAGCCGGGTGACGTACGACTGGAGGGTCTTGTCGGCCGTCCGTGGCGGGTTTTCGCCCCAGACCGCCTCGGCCAGCCGGGACACCGGGATGGCGGACCTGGGCGACAGGGCGAGCACTGCCAGGACGGCCTGGCACTTGGCAGGACCGACGTCGAGGGCGCGGCCGCGGTCGTCGGTGGCGGTGACCCCACCGAGGAGCTGGATCCGCACCACAGGGCCGTCTCCTCACGATCGATGCCGATCGTCCCACAGCGGCCCGCCCACGACCCCAGGCGCAGCGGGGGTCGCCGACGGGGGGCCGCGCTGCCCCGGCCCGCTCAACCGCGCCGCAACCGAGGCTCAACCCACGGGTGTCACGGTCGCACCACAGGCACCACACCCCCGGCCAAGGAGCACCCCATGCAATCGAACAAGCGTCTCGCCCGCACCGCGGGTCTGTACTACCTCGTCGTCGCCGTGCTCGGCGCCTTCGCGCACATCGTCCGGGCCACGGTCTACGCCGCCGGGGATGCCGTCACGACATCGGCCAGGGTCGTCGAGAACGCCGACCTGGTCCGGTACAGCTTCGTGGCGGACCTCGTGCAGGCGACCTTCCTCGTCCTCGTCGTCCTGACCCTGCACCGGCTGCTCCACCACGTGGGCAAGGACGTGGCCCGCGCCATGGTCGTCTTCGTCGTGATCGCCGTGGCCATCATCTGCTTGAACATGGTCCACCAGCTCGGGGCCCTGCTCGTGGCGACCGACCCGTCCTACGCCGCCGCCTTCGGTGTCGAGGGCGGTGACGCGCTGGTCATGCTGCTGATGGACCTGCAGCACCACGGGTACCTGGTGGCGCAGATCTTCTTCGGTCTGTGGCTGTTCCCGCTGGGGCTGCTCGCCTGGCGCTCCGGGATGTTCCCCCGTCCTATCGCGGCGTTGCTGATGGTCGCGTCCACCGCCTACCTGGTCGACGTCGCCCTGCAGTTCCTGGCCCCGGGCTTGGCCGCGACCGTCAACCCAGGACTCGTCATCCTCTTCGTCCTGGCCGAGTGCTCGATGCTCGTGTTCCTCCTGGCCAAGGGCGTCAAGACCGTCGGGCCGGCAACCCACGAGCTGGTCTCGGCGTGAGGCGGGACCCGGTCGTCGACGGCCACGCCCCCGACAGCGAGGCGACCATGATCGCCACCCGGTCGAGCAGCCCGGGCACGCGGCACAGACCGACCATGAGGGCGGTGGTCGGCCGTGCGTACGGCTCGAGCGATCTGCTCGCGCTCGACTCCATCGGCAAACCCGCAGTCGGAGACGGCGACGTCCTCGTCCGCGTGCACGCCGCCGGACTCGACCAGGGCGTGTGGCACACCGTCACCGGCCTCCCGTACGGTGTCAGAGCGGCCGGCTTCGGCCTGCTGAAGCCCAGGACCCCCGTGCCGGGCTGCGACGTCGCAGGCGTCGTCGAGTCCGTCGGCAGCGGCGTGACCCGGTTCCGCGTCGGTGACGCGGTCTTCGGGACGTGCGCCGGAGCCTTCGCCGAGTACGCGTCGACGGCCGAGGACAGGCTCGCCCTCAAGCCGACGACCATCAGCTTCGAGCAGGCCGCCGCCGTCCCGTCGTCCGGCATCGCCGCCCTGCAGGGGTTGCGGGACGTCGGCAAGGTCCACGCCGGCCAGCACGTGCTGGTCATCGGTGCCGGCGGCGGGGTCGGGACGTTCGCAGTCCAGCTGGCCACGGCGTTCGGTGCCCAGGTGACCGGGGTGTGCAGCACGTCCAAGGTCGCGCTGGTCCGGTCCCTCGGCGCAGACCACGTGGTCGACTACACGGTGGAGGACCTCGCCGACCGGCCCGCTCGGTACGACCTCGTCCTCGACACCGGCGGCGACCGCTCGCTCGCCTCTCTGCGGGAGGTGCTGACGCCGGCAGGAACGTTGGTGATCGTCGGAGGAGAGGGCGGTGGCCAGCTGCTGGGTCTCTCCCGCCAGCTGCGGGCGATGGCCCTGTCCCCTTTCGTGCGCCAGTCCCTCGCCGTCGTCTTCTCCTCCCCCAGGAGCGATGACCTGGCACTCCTCACCGAGCTGCTCGCGACGGGCACCGTGGTCCCGGCGGTCGATAGGACGTTTCCGCTGGGGGAGGTCCCTGAGGCGGTGCGCTACCTGCGGGCGGGTCGCGCCCGGGGCAAGGTCGTCATCACCGTATGACCGAGCCGACCGGTCGACGCCGGGCGGGCGCGTCGGCCGGTCGCTCCGCTCGATTGGTACAGGGAGCCCCGCACGGTGGAGGACCCGCTCAACCGGCCAACAGTGGCCTGGTCACGCTGGAGCGCGGGGCTCGCTTTCGCCCCCTGGCCGTTGCGTCAGCTCGGGGACGGACGGTGCCCGGCGGTGCTGCGGTCCAGCAGCTCGAGAGCCTCTCGCGCCCAGGCGATGCGTGCCCGGGCGGCGTGTTCGCCGGCGCCGAGGGTGATGAGCCAGTAGACCGCGTCAGGAGCATCCGGCTGCTCCTGGATCTGGGCGCGGACGCGCGCGAACTCCTCGCTGCGTTGCTGCGTGGTGTCCAGTGCGTGCTCGAGGCGTTCCCGGGTGAGGTCGGGGTCGACGTGGCGGCCGAAGAAGAGGCGCAGCAGCAGGGGGTCCCTCGCCGGGGGTGGGCTGAAGGGTTCGGCGAGCAGCTCGCGCAGGCGCGCCTGCCCTGCCGCGGTGATGCGACGGGGAGAGCTGCCGCTCGGCTCTTCCCGCTCGACGAGGCCAGCCGCCTCGAGGGCGGCGAGCGTCGGGTAGATCTGCCCGAAGCTCTCGTGCCAGAACTGCCCGAGGGTCTCGGTGATGGCCGCGCGCAGCCCGTAGCCGGTCATCGGCTCCACCGACAGCGCACCCAGCACGGCCAGCTCCGTCTGCGATGTTCGCGCCATCCCTTGAGTATATCTGCTAGAGAGACTATCTTCTAGATATGTCGACCATCCAAGCTGCCTCTGCGCCGGACGCGATCCACACCGTGCCGGCGCCCCGCCCGCTGGAGCGCCGGATCGCCTTCACGCTGCTCGCCGGCGTCGGAACCTTCCAGCTCGCCCTGGCAGCCGGCGCGCCCTGGGGTGCGGCGGCGTGGGCAGGGCAGGCGCCGGGCGTCCTCCCGGAGCCCCTTCGCCTCGCGAGCGCGGTCTCCGTCCTGGTCTACGGCGGGCTCGCGGCCGTCGTCGTCACCGACCGGCTGAGCTCGACGGTTCGGCGGCGTCTGCTCACCGGGGCGAGCATCCTCATGGTGCTCGGGACCGTGGCAAACCTGGCGAGCCAGTCGCCCGTGGAGAAGCTCTGGGCGCCCGTCGCAGCCACGCTCGCCGTGACGCTGTGGCGCGTCCGCGGGGCACGCTGACACCAAGCCCGCCCGCCGAACCGTCACTGCCGCTCGGGTGTTGCGGGCTCACCGCGCTCGACACGTGCGACGAACGCAAGCACCCAGAGACACCGGGGACACCGGGGACCACCCTGCAAGACCGCGCCGGGGAGCCGTGAACGAGCGACGCCGATCCGGCTTGGCTCGACTGGCGGTCAACCCAGAACCTGACGACAGCCATGTCGGCCGGACGCCGACCCCCCGCCCTTTGCCACCACCCACCACCAAAGGAAGGACTCACGATCCGCAACGTCCACCAGCGTCGGCTCGCAGCCAGTGCGGACCAGGTGTGGGAGCTCCTCACCGCGCTGTCCAGCCCGGACGACAGGCTTTGGCCCGGGGGTTGGCCCCCCGTGCGCTTCGACGGCCCGCTGGCGGTGGGTGCACGAGGCGGGCACGGCCCTGTGCACTACGACGTGGCGGCGATGGACCAGACCTCCGGGCTCGTGCTCCGGTTCCGCGAACCGACCGGTCTAATCGGGCACCACGCGTTCCACGTCGTCTCCGACGGCAGCGCCGGCACCGTGTTGCGGCACGAGCTGGTCGCACACCCACATGGCCGGATGCGGATGCGGATGCGGGTGCTGTGGCCGCTGGTCATGCGGTGGCTCCACGACGCAGTGGTCGAGGAGCTGCTGGACCGCGCCGAGCTAGGCACGGGCACCGTGCCCGCCCAGCCGTACCGGCGTTCGAGGTGGGTCCGGACCCTGCGGGCCTCGCACAGCCCGCAGCTGCGGGCCGTCCCGGCCCCCTCCGCGTGACGATGTCGCGGCCACCGCTGCCACGGCCCGCACCTGACTGCTTTTCTCCCGACGCTGATGCACGCCTCCTGGTCGGGGCGGCGCGCAGCGTCGAGTGGGCCGCCAGGTGGTGGCGATCGCGACCGGCGCGGGGCGGACTACCGAGCGGTACGACTTCCTGATCTACGCACCGGGCAGCGCGGCGGCGACCCCGGTGCCGTGTGCGGAGGAGCACGCGCACCTCCGCGCGAACCTGGACGGCGCCCAAGCCGCGGCCCGCCAGCTGGAGGCCTGGCCGCCGGCAGCAGGGTCGTGGTCGTCGGCGGAGGCTCCAAAAGGTTGGAGGCCGCGGCCGAGATCGCTGAACGACGGCCTGACATGCACGTCACGCTGCTGTCAGTGGGGCCGGTGATGGCGCAGATGCGTCCAGAAGCCCGACGGTCCATCAGTCCGTCGTTGCGTCGTCTGGGCATCGACAGCATGGAGGACGCCACCGCGGACAGGACCACCAGGGCCGCGGTCGTGCGGTCCGACGGTCGCAGCGTCGCGTCGACTCGCGGCCGAGCTTGGCGAAACGGGGTCGCACCCCGGCTTCTCTACGGATCCTGTCCATCGGGACCAATTCGACGTGGGCGTCAGCGCCGGCCGCTCGCCACGGTCCTGTGGCCAGGGAGAAGGCCGAGGCAGGCGCGGGCCAGTGCGGTTCAGATCGACTTGCCCGCCCGGGTCTTGAACCTACGAACAGATGGACCATAGGTAACCGCTGAGCCTTGGACGGCGTCGGTCCGCCAACGCGTGCGGACTTTTGCGGACCGGCGCGAAGGCATAGGCCATGGGCGCGCGGGGGACTCCCTCCCCGATGGGCCTCTGGCCTGCAGGTTCTTGCAGTGGCCCCGGCGAGATTCGAACTCGCGACACACGGTTTAGGAAACCGATGCTCTATCCCCTGAGCTACGGGGCCAAGGGCAGCACACTGACCGCGTGGAGAACCCCTGCAGGACGTGGGGGAGTGAGGTCTGACCTGCTGCTCCAGGCTTGGGCGAACGCTACAGGACCGGATGTGTCGGAGGGCGCGGTCGGGCGACTGCTGGTGCGGCCCGTCATCGCCGTGCCGCCCGGTCCGCAGCCACGCCGAGGCGGCGGAGCAGCGTAGGAATCTCGGCGCCAGGCACGGCCGGGCTGTACAGCCAGCCCTGCGCCAGGTCGCAGCCGGCGCCGAGGAGGTGGTCGCGGACCTCGGCGGTCTCCACGCCCTCGGCCGTGACGGCCAGGCCGAGGGCGTGCGCCATACCGGTGGTGGCGGCGACGATCGTCGCGGCACGGGGGTCGATGAGCACGGCCGCAGCAATGCCTCGGTCGATCTTGAGCCCGTCGACCGGTAGGACGAGGATGCGCGACAGGTTGCTCCACCCCACCCCGAAGTCGTCGATGACGACATGGACGCCCAGCGCGGTGAGCGTGGCGAGCTCGTGACGTGCCAGGCCCTCGTCCGGAATCATCGTCGTCTCCGTGATCTCCAGCGTGAGGAGGTGGCCTGGGACCGCGTGGCGCTCGAGGGCGGCCACGACGTCCCGGGCCAGCCCGGGACGGGCCAGCTGACCCCCGGCCACGTTCACGGCGACGCCGCCCGGCGGAGCGAGGTGCTGCTGCCTCAAAGCCGCCACCTGCGCGCACGCGGCGTCGAGCACAGCCCGACCGACGGGGACGACCAGGGCCGTGGCCTCCAGCGCCGGCAGGAACGACAGCGGTGGCAGGGTGCCGAGCTCCGGGTGCTGCCAGCGCAGGAGCGCCTCCAGCTGGTGCGGCCGGCCGGTCCGGATGTCGACCACGGGCTGGTACGACGGCACCAGCTCGCCGTCCTCGAGTGCTCTGCGCAGGCGGCCGGGGTCCCGGGCGTCCGGCAGGACGTGCGTCTCGAGCAGACCCTCGACCAGGTCGCGGCGGTTCTGCTCCAGGAGGGTCACGACCTGGTGCCCGAGTGCGCTCATCGCGTCCACCTGAGCGGGGGTGAAACGTCGTTCGCGCCGGTCCAGCGCGCACAACGTGCCCACGGGGAGGCCGTCACGACCGACCAGGGGCACACCGAGGTACCCCCGGATCATCGGGTCCCCGGTCACCAGGGGGTTGCTCCGGAAGCGAGGGTCCGCGCGTGCGTCGGGCACCACCAACGTCTGGGTGTCCGCCACCACTGCGGAGCAGAACGAGACGTCTCGCGGTGTCTCGGAGGGTCCTAGGCCGTAGCGGGACTTGAACCACAGCCGGTCGGAGTCCACGAGGGTGACGGCGGCCATCGGCGTGCCGCACACCTGAGCGGCGAGCGCGGTCATCGCGTCAAAACGTGACTCGGCCGGTGTGTCCAGGACTCCGTAGGACCGCAACGAGTCCAGCCGGTCCTGCTCCATGGGGTGCGTCCGTACCCCCGGCGGTGGGGTGTTCCAGGCGCACGTCGGGCTCGGGCTCCGCGGCTGCGGGCGACGGTCCGTGCGGGTGCTGTCCGGTGCCACGGCTGCTCCACTGCTGGCGGTGCCCGCCACCCTGGGTATGACAAGGTCGGCACCGGCGCGTCTCAGACGGTACCGGGTCTACGGTGACCACGGGGGCGGCCGGTGGATCACACCCGGGTGGCGGACCGGCGCCCGGCAGGAGGGGTACCGCTCATGGCGGCTCAGACGCGTGGACAACCCTCGTCCTCGGACACCGGCACGTCGGACGGGCAGGACGACCTCGCCGGTCAGTTCAGCGAGTTCGCCCGGACCGTCCAGCAGCAGCTGGACCCCCACGAGACCCTCGTCGAGATCGTCCGAGCGGCCGTCGAGCTGGTCCCCGGTTGCGACGAGGGCTCGATCAGCGTCGTGCTCGGACGCCGCCGCGTGACCTCGGAGGCGGCGTCGGGTGAGCTGCCGAGGGTGGTGGACGCGCTGCAGGAGAGCCTGGGTCAGGGGCCCTGCCTGGACTCGGCCTACGAGCACGAGACGGTCCGGGTGCCCAACCTGGCCTCGGACGACCGTTGGCCGCGCTTCAGCGAGGCGGCGGTCGCTGCGGGAGCGCTCGGCATGATGTCGTGCCAGCTCTACGTCGCGGGCGACGACCTCGGCGCGCTGAACCTCTTCTCCCGGCGCGCGGGAGCCTTCGACGACGAGTCGGAGCACGTCGGCCTCATGTTCGCCGCCCACGCGGCGGTCGCTTACGCCGCTGCGCGGCAGCAGGCGTCGCTGGTGCGCACGGTGGAGACCCGCGAAGTCATCGGTCAGGCCCAGGGCATCCTCATGGAGAGGCACCGGGTGACGTCCCAGCAGGCCTTCGCCATCCTCGTGCGGGTCAGCCAGCACCGTAACGAGAAGCTCCGCGACGTGGCCCGACGGTTGTCCGACAGCGGGCAGCTCGACCAGCTCGCCTGAGCTGGTCGTCCGGCATCCGGCCGGTCAGGTCGTCAGGGCCGGCTGCCCGGCACGCCGAGGTCCGCACACGGCGCCGTCCAGCCGCAGGCCGAGACCGTCCGCCCCGGCCAGCAGGTCCGATATCCCCTGCGCGGGCAGCGGCACCGAGAAGACGAACCCCTGCGCGCTCTCGCAGCCGATGTCGGCCAGGTCTGCCTGCTGCGCCGCGGTCTCCACGCCCTCCGCCGTGACGGACAGACCCAGGACGTGGGCCAGCTGGGTGATGGCGGCGACGACCGCCGCGGCAGCGGGGTCGTGCCCGATGTCGGTGATGAAGGTGCGGTCGACCTTGACCACGTCGACCGGCAGACGGCGCAGGTAGCTCAACGAGGAGTACCCGGTCCCGAAGTCGTCCAGCGCCAGACGGACGCCCCTGCTCCTGAGCTCGGTGAAGACCTCGACGACCCGCGCGCTGTCCTCCACGAACACGTTCTCCGTGATCTCGAGCACGAGGTCGTGGGGGTCGGTGCGCGTGCGCTCCAGCACCGACAGGACGGTCTGGAGGAAGTCGGCCTGGCGCAGCTGGCCTCCCGACACGTTGACGGCGACGTCGAGGGGGTGCGACGGGTGCACCTCCAGCCATCGGCCTCGGTCGCGGCAGGCGCCCTCGAGCACCCAGGCCCCGATCTCGTGGATCAGGCCGCTCTCCTCCGCGGCGTGCACCATCGCCTCGGGCGGGACCAATCCCCGCGTCGGGTCCTCCCAGCGCAGCAGCGCCTCGACGCCCTGCACGCGACCGTCACGAAGCCGGACGACGGGCTGGTAGTCCAGCGACAGCCGTCCGGCCGTGAACGCGCCCCGCAGGTCCCTCGCCAGGCGCGCACGGTCCTGCACGTCCACTGTCTGCGGCAGGTCGATGACCTGGTGGACACCCTCACCCCGGCGCTTCGCCTCGTACATCGCCACGTCGGCGTCGACGAGCAGCTGGGGGGTGATGGCCTCGCCCCTCCCGGCGAAGGCCATCCCCACGCTGGCCGAGATCTTCACCTCGAGGGCACCGAGGGTGAAGGGCGCCGTGAACGCGGCGTCGATCCGTCGGGCCAGGGTCTCGGCGTCACTCACGTCGCGCAGGTCCTCACACAGGAACACGAACTCATCCCCGGACACCCGGGCCAGCGTGTCGCCCGGGCGAACAAGCTGCGACAACCGTTGGGCGACGGCGAGCAGCAGCTCATCGCCGGTGCCGTGACCGTGGGTGTCGTTCACCAGCTTGAACCGGTCCAGGTCCGCGAACAGTACCGCCGCCATGGTGTGGGAGCGCTGGGCCCGCTGGGCGGCGTGCTCCAGGCGCTGCTCCAGCAGCGCCCGGTTCGGCAGCCCGGTGAGGGAGTCGTGCAGGGAGCGGTGGTGGTAGCCCTCGGACACGGTCCGGGCGTCGTCCCGGGCCTGTGCGTTGAGCAGGTAGGCGGCGGCGACGTCCGCCAGCGTCGCCGCGGCGGCCATGTCGACGTCGCTCAGCGCCCCGACCTGGTCTCGGTAGAGGTCCAGGGCGCCCAGACTGCCGTCCCCGTGCTTCAGTGGGAACGTCCACACCGCGGCGAGCCCGGCTGCCACTGCGAGCGGTCCGAACGTCGGGAACTGCGCGTCCGCGGCGAGGTCCGGCACCGCCACGCTGGCCCCCGTGGCGTAGGCGGCCAGGCAGGGCCCCTCGCCCACCTCCGTCTGGAGCCGCACGTAGCGGAGCGCCGACTCGTCCGAGGCGGCGATGTAGTGCGGGACCAGCTCGTCCGAGATCAGGGTCACCCCGGCGGAGGACACGGGGAGGACGTCGACGATGCGCTCCACCAGGTGGTCGAGGATGCCCTGGATCGGGAAGTCCGTGGTGAGCGTTCGCGCGAACTCGCTCAGGACCGACGAGAGGACGCTCTCCTGGACCATGACCATCCCCCGGGGCGCGAGCGACTACGAGCCTGCGGGTCCGGGCAGGTCACGCCGAGCGACGTGATCGCCGACGGTACTCCTCACCTCTCGCGAACGGGCCGGCACCGACCTACAGGGATCGGTCGGTCGTGCCGACACGAAGGGCATCGCACCCCCCGATCGGAGTAGTCATGCCGCTGCCCACCACCCCTACCGACCGCCGGACCACCCTGGCCTCGCTGCCGACCCAGCACACCCCGCCGCGCTGGCGGCAGGAGGCGGTGGCGCGGCTGCTGGACGCGTCGGTGACCGAGCTCTGCGCCGGCGTCAACCCCCGTCGCGACATCCGCGCGATGGCGGACCTCGGTGCCGGTCAGCCCGACCACGACGCGACCGCCGTCCTTGACCTGCGCCTCGACGAGGAGCTGGCTGCGTGGGTCGAGCAGCAGCGGCGCGCCCGGACGGCCGACCCGGACCTCGACACCGAGGGCATCGCGCGTGCGCTGGTCGCGCCGTTGTTCGACGCCCTCCCCGTCCAGGCCCTTGACGGTCGTCCCCACCCGGGACCGTGGTTCGCCTCGTCGGTGGACGAGCTGCCGTGCGCCCTTCACGGCTACGAGCTCGACGTCGTGGACTGCCTGCGGATGAGCGTGGAGACCTATCTGGTGGACACCGTCGACCAGGCCGTCGACCGTGCCGACGCGCGGCCGGCGCCGCTGCCCGGTGGTGGCCCGGTCCTGGCCCGGCTCTGGCTCGGCGTCGCCGTCCTCGCCGCCTGGCGGGCCCGCGACACCTCCGTCGCGCGGGCCTGACCCCGCGAGGTCAGGCCCTCGACCGCCACCGGTACCTCACCTCGCCCGGTCACGGTCGTTGCGTTCCAGGAAGTACGCCCCCAGCGCCCCCGCCAGCGTCGCGAACACCACGACGGAGTAGACCGCCAGCACCACCTCGAGCAGCCTCGGGAACAGACCCTCGGCCGACAGCCCCGTACCCGTCACCGTCGACATCGCCGCCTCGTGCAGCGCCACCGCGTACTCGTCGTAGGACCCCAGCACGTACAGCAGCTGGCTCGCGGCCAGGACGACCACCCCGGTCACCAGCGCGAGCCAGGTCACGCGTCCCGACAGCAGCCGTCCGCCCGATCGTGACCCGCGCACGGCGGCCGAGAGCACGCTGCCGGCGCGCGCCGCCCGGGTCACCCGCAGCAGGGTCAGCGCGCGGGCGAAGCGGAGGAACGGCACCGCCAGGAACACCAGCTGCCACCAGTTGCGCCGCCAGAACGCCTTCTGGTCCTTGGCGATCCAGGCCCGCAGCGCGAACTCCGCGACGAACACCGCCCACAGCAGCCAGCCGACGACCGTCAGCACGGCGACGAACGTGGGGTCCTCGGCGAGCACCTGGGCGAGCACGACGAGCAGGAAGACGATACCCAAGGCGCTCATGGGCCGGTCGAGGTGCTTGGCCACCGCCTCCGCCGTCGTCAGGTCACGCGGCACCGGGGTCTGCTCCGGCGGTTCCGGGTGCGGCCGGTCGCGGTGGCCGGTGGCGGGCAGGGACACGGACGAGGTCATACCCCAGTGGTGCCCGATCCGGGTCAGGACGAACACAGCGGACGGGTCGAAGGTGTACGCGGGTGAGCCGACGGGTACCAGCCGTTCATGACCGAACTCACCGCCCTCGTCCTGACCTGCTCCCTGAAGAAGTCGCCTGCGCCCTCCAGCAGCCACACCATCGGCCAGGAGGTGCTCGACGCGCTCGCCGAGCACGGCGTCACCGGTGAGGTCGTCCGTGTCGTCGACCACGACGTCCGCTTCGGCGTCTCGACCGACGAGGGCGACGGCGACGCCTGGCCGCAGCTGCGCGAGAAGGTGCTCGCGGCCGACATCCTCGTCATCGCCACCCCGATCTGGATGGGTCAACCGTCTAGCGTCAGCAAGGTCGTCCTGGAGCGCCTCGACGCCGAGATCTCCCAGACCGACGACCAGGGCCGCATGACGACGTTCGGGAAGGTCGCCGGGGTGGCCGTCGTCGGAAACGAGGACGGCGCCCACCACGTCTGCGCCGAGGTGTTCCAGGCCCTCGTCGACGTCGGCTTCACCGTGCCCGCGGCCGCCAGCACCTACTGGGTCGGTGAGGCCATGGGCAGCGTGGACTACCAGGACCTCCAGCCCCGCCCGGAGAAGGTCGTCGGCACGACCAAGGACACCGCCCGCCACCTGGCGCACCTGGCGCGGCTGCTGAAGGACTCGCCCTACCCGCCCGCCTGAGCCACCCGCAGCAGCTGGGTCCCCGACCACGACGCCCCCGGCTCGAGCCGGACGGGGTCCAGCTGCGCCGGTTCCAGGCAGACGAACTCGTCCTCGCCGTCCGCGTGCACGTCACCGGGGACGGCGACCGGTCCCGGGTTCCAGACCACGCGCGAGCCGAACCCGTCCGCCTCCAGCACCAGGTCGCCCAGCACGGGGTCCAGCAGACGGACCTCGTCCCGGACCCCGGCCACGGCCAGGTCGAGCGGACCGACGACGGCCAGGGGCTCCTCGGGCAGGACGGTGGTGCCGCTGCCGTCGTTGTGCGCCGCCGTCAGCCCCGCCAGGCCGGCGACGAGCGCCGACCCGGTCGAGGACACCGTGAGGTAGGTGTGCAGCGCCGACGTGAAATCGAACGGCTCGACCCCGTCGTTGCGCGCGACCAGCGTGGTCCGCAGCCGCGAGCCGGACGCCTCGACGTCCAGGGTCAGCGTGAACATGTGGGGGAGCAGCACCCTCGTCGACGCGTCGGAGCGCAGCTCGAGCCGGACCCGGGCCCGACCGTCGTCCGGCACGCCTTCGGTCAGGACGGTCCAGGCGCGGTCCCGGGCGATGCCGTGTCGCGGCCCGTCGCCGCGCTCGGAGAACTGTGGCCAGATGACGGGTATGCCGCCCCTGATCGCGGTGCCGGGCCCGCAGCCGGTGTCGCGGCTGAGCCACAGCCGCTCGCGGCCGCCGACGGGGACCCAGCCCAGCACGTGGCCGCCGTGGGCGCAGAAGCGGACCTGCGCGCCGTCGTCACCGGTGACGGTGCGGGTGGTGCAGGGGGCAGGCGGCAGGTGCGCCAGCGGTCGGGCCAGGGACGCCGGGTCGCTCATCCCCGCGATCCTGTCAGGCTCGCCGCCCAGCCCGCCAGCACCGGCGAGCAGCCGCCCTCGACCAGCACGTCGGCGAAGTCGCCCGCCCGGGTCGGTCCGCGGTTGACGACCACGACCGGGACGCCGAGCGTGGCCGCGCGCGCCACGAAGCGGCGGCCCGAGAACACCGTCAGCGAGGTGCCCGCCACCAGCAGCACCCGCGCCGCCTCCACCAGGCGGTAGCAGTGCTCGACCCGGGGTACCGGGACGTTTTCGCCGAAGAACACCACGTCAGGCTTGAGCATCCCGCCGCAGCGCTCGCACGGCGCGACCGCGAAGCCCGCGGTGTCGTCGAGCTCGACGTCGCCGTCGGGGTTGGTGCCGGCGTCGCCCATGTCCTCCCGCGAGTCCCAGCCGGGGTTGAGCGTGCTCAGCCGCTCGTGCAGCCGGTCCCGCGGGCTCAGGTCGCCGCAGCCCAGGCAGAGCACCTGCGACAGCGTCCCGTGCAGGTCGACCACCGGGTCCGAGCCCGCCAGCCGGTGCAGCTCGTCGACGTTCTGGGTGATGACGCCGTCCACGATCCCCGCCCGGCCGAGCGCCGCGACGGCCCGGTGCCCCTCGTTGGGCACCGCCTCCGCCATCCGGTGCCAGCCGACGTGGCTGCGCGCCCAGTACCGCTGCCGGCCCGGCTCGGAACGGGTGAAGTCCTGGAATGTCATGGGGGTGCGGCGCGGCGAGCCGGGACCCCGGTAGTCGGGGATGCCCGAGTCGGTGCTCATCCCGGCCCCGGTCAGGGCGACGACGCCCCCGCCGGCCAGGAGCTCCTCGGCAGTCAGCACACTCCAGGGTAGGCAGGGGCACGCCGCCTCGGCCCGCCGGGCCCGTCGGGTGCACGCCGGGTTAGCGTGCCCTGTGGCAGACCCGATCGTCGGCGTCCTCGACCGGATGGGGGTCGAGCTCGCCGCCCTGCCCGAGGACCCCGCCCGGCACTTCCTGACCACCTACCGCCGGGTCACCGAAGCCGTCGGTGCGGCGGCTGCCTCCGGGCAGGTCGAGGACCCGGACTGGCTCGGCCGGTGGGACGTCGCCTTCGCCGAGCTGTACCTGCAGGCTCTCGCCGTGCACCGGGCCGATCCGGCCGGCCCGCCGGGCCCGTGGCGGGCGGCCTTCGCCGCCCCGGCCGACCTGCACCCCTACCTGCACGTGCTGCTGGGCATGAACGCCCACATCAACTACGACATGCCCCGGTCGCTGCTGGAGGTGGTCTCCGACGCGGACAGCCGGGACCGGGCCCTGATGGCCTCGCGCGGGCGGGACCACCATGCGCTGGACGCCGTGATCGTCGCGCTCGTGCCGTCGGAGTCCCGGCACCTGGTGCGCGCGGCGGCTGCCGCGCCCGGCGTTCTCGACCGGCTGCTGCTGCCGGTGTCCCGGGCGGCCTCCGCCCGGCTGCTGCGGGAGAGCCGCGAGCGGGTGTGGGCCAACACCGCGGTGCTGCTGCAGGCCCGCCGGGACGGACCTGCGGCCCTGGCCGGCGAGCTCGGTCGCCTGGAGGTGCTGGCCACCCGACGGGTGGAGGACCTGCTCCGCCCCCGCCACCCCCTGCTGCACCTGGCGACCACGGGCTTCGGGGTGCGCCTCACCTGAGCCGACCTCACCTGAGCCGACCTGGCGGGGACACGGCTCGGCCCGAGCAGGCCACCCGGCGGGTACTGGTCGGGACGGCAGCAATCGGGACGCCCCCCGGCACCGGGCGGCCCTACCGTCGGGCCGTGCCCGCATCGCGTCCCGCCCTCGTCGTCGCCTGGCTGGTCGCGGCGACCTGCTGGGGGGCCAGCTTCCTGTTCATCAAGTGGGGGCTGGAGGGGCTCAGCCCGGGCCAGGTCGCCCTCGCCCGGCTGCTGTTCGGGAGCCTGTTCCTGGGCGGCTGGCTGCTGGTGACCCGCACCCGGCTGCCCCGCGACCGCGGCACCTGGGGGCACTTCGTCGTGCTGGGCGTCCTGTTCTGCTTCGTGCCGTTCACGCTGTTCGCGTGGGCGGAGACCCGGATCGAGAGCGGCCTGGCGGCGATCCTCAACGCGACCACGCCGCTGTGGACGCTGGTCATGGTGCTGCTGTTCCTGCGGGCCGAGCGCATCACGACCAGAAAGGTCGTCGGCCTGCTGATCGGGTTCGCCGGGGTGGTCGTCGTGGCGCTGCCCCAGATCACCGGCCTGGGTGGGCGGGACGCCCTGCTCGGCCAGCTCGCCTGCCTGGGGGCGACCGCCTGCTACGGCGCCGGGCTGGTGTGGGTGCGGCGCTTCGTCATCCCTCGCGGTGTGGGCCCGGTGGTCATCGCGTTCGGGCAGGTGACGTGCGGGCTCGGCTGGAGCCTGCTGGCCGCGCCCGTGCTGTCGTGGACGCCCGTGGACCTGAGCGTCCGCGTGGTCGGGGGCATGGTGGCGCTCGGGGTGCTCGGCACCGGGCTGGCCTTCGTCCTGAACACGGCCGTGACGGCCGGGCTGGGGGCGACGTTCGCCTCGACCGTCACCTACCTGTCCCCGGTGATCGGGCTGGCGTTGGGGGCGCTGCTGCTGGCGGAACAGGTGCAGCTGGAGGAGGTCGTCGGCGGCGCGGTCGTGATCCTGGGCGTCGCGGTCGGCCAGGGACTGCTGCGGGGCCGACGGCGACCGGTGCCCGCCCTCGCACCTGTGGAGCCGGCGGGTCGCCCGGCCGCCCCTTCGCGTCCGCTCTGAGCGCAGCGCACCCGACCGCTAGCCCCGCCGTCGCTGCCTCCGCGGCGAGGCGCGCCCCGGCATGGACCCGGGAGCGGCGTCCGCACCCTCCGACATCTCGTACCGTGAGGGGTATGTCGTCGACCGATGCGCCCTCCGAGCAGGCGCGCACCGCTCAGGCCCGTGCGACGGCCGTCCTGGACCGCGCGCGCGCCACCCTGCTCGACGAGCCCTCTGGCGCGCGTGACCTGAGGCCGCTGGCGGACGCCTGCCTGGACGTCACGCTGGCCCACCCGTCCGGCCAGGCCCACCTGCTGGCCTCGGGCCGGCAGCACCTGTCCGGGCTGGTCCGCGACCCGGAGGCGCGCGCTGCGGCCCTGGTCCGGCTGCGCCGGTTCCGCGAGGTCGTCGGCGCCCTGGACGACCTCGGTCTGGCCGCCGGTCACCTCATCGCGGGTGTCGTGGTGCTGCCCGGGGGCTCCGAGCTGCCGGTGCTGCTGCGCGCCTGCCGGGTCGCGGGTGCCGGTGACGGCGACGCCACGGTCGTGGTGGAGGGCCCGGTGGCGCTCAACCCCGCACTGACCCGCGAGCTGGCTCGGCGCAGCTCCGGGGCCCTCGACCTGCCCGAGGTGCTCGGTGCGCGGTTGCGCACCGCCGGCGGCGGTTTCGACCCGTACCCGCTGCTGGACCTCGTCCAGGCGGCCCTGCCTGCCGTGCCGGGCGCCGTGCTGCGACGACGGCTCCTGCTGGCGCCGGTGTCCCTGGACGGCGACCACGTCGTGCAGGACCTGGACCGGCTGCGGGCGGACGTTCCCGCGCACTCCCCGCTGGCGTGGGTGGGCGAGGACTGGGACGGCGAGCCCGAGCAGGTGCTGGCCCGGGTCGGGCAGGGGCTGCCCGACGTGTCGGCGCCCGAGACGGCCGTGGCCGACCTGCTCGACCGGTTCGTGCCGGCCCGCCTGGACCCCGACCAACGTCGCGTCCTGGCCGCCGTGCTGGCCGGTCACAGCATCGGCGTCGACACACCGCCCGGCACCGGGGCGACCACCTGCGCCGTGGCCGTGGCCGCGGTGGCGGCCGCCACCGGCCGCCGCTGCCTGGTGGTGGTACCGACGCGGGCCGAGGGCGATGTGCTCGTCGACCGGTTCGTCGCACTCGGGCTGGGTGACCTGGTCGCCGACGGGTCCGGCGCCTCGCCCGTCACCAGCCGCGCCGAAGCCGAGGCCGTGCTGGCCGGTACGGGTGCGGCGCCGGTGGGTCGGGCCGGGGCCGCCGAGGACAACGCCCGCCGCCATCGCGAGGCGGGGGACCGTTACCGCGAGGCCGTCGCGGAGCTGCACCGCGTACGCCGGCCCTGGCAGGTCACCCGGGCCGACGTCCTGGAGGTGCTGGCCGGGGCCGCGGTCGAGGGCCCCCGCGTGACCGACGTCGTGCTCGAGCAGGACCAGGGCACCGCACTGTCGCGCGAGCAGCTCGAGGGGCTGGCCGACGATCTTGCGGAGACCGTGCGCCTGGGTGCGCTGGACGACTCCTCGAGCGCCTGGACCGGAGCCCGGATCACCGACCGCCAGGGTGCGCAGGAGGCCCTCGGGCTGGCGCGACGGCTGCGTGACGAGCTGGTCCGCGAGGCCCGCTCCGCGGTGGGCGACCTGGCCCACGGCACCGGGACCGTGCGGGCGAGGTCTGTCGACGACGTGGCCGACCGCCACCGGTTGTTCGTCGGCCTGCAGACCACGCTGGACCGGTTGGTCCCCGAGGTGTTCGACGTGCCGATCCTCGATCTGGTCGCGGCCACCGCCGACGAGGAGTTCCGTCGCACCACGGACTACCCGATCTCCGGACCGACCCGGTGGCGGCTGCTGCGGCGGGCCCGACGGCTGGTCCGGCCCGGGGTCGAGGTCGACGACCGGCAGCTGCACCGGCTGCTGTCCTCCACCGCGGCGCAACGGCTGGACTGGCAGAAGATCAGCGAGGGCTCCGGCTGGGCGCACCTGCCCACCGCCACGGGGGCCATGGTGGACCGCCTCGGCGACCTGGTCCGGGCGTGCGAGCGCCTCGACCTGCTGCACCCGGGCCTGCGCCTGGGGTCCAAGACCTTGGACGAGGTCCAGGACGTCGCCCTCCGGCTGCTGGACGACGAGGCCGCCCTGGAGGACCTGCCCCGTCGAACCCTGCTGGAGCAGCGGGTCGAGGAGCGTGGTGGCCGGGTGCTGCTGCAGCGCCTCCGCGCGGCGCCGGTCGGTCACATCAGCCCCGCCACGGCCGCCCGCGAGCTCCGCCTGGCCTGGTGGCTCGGGGTGGCCGAGGCCACCGCACCGGCCACGGCCGACCGGGGCGCCACGGCCGAGGCGGTCGACCGGTACGCGGCGTCCCAGCAGGACTGGGTCGCGGCGGCCGCCGGGCGCGTCCGCGCGGCCCGCGACGGCCTCGACGACCGGGCGCGGCTGACCGACCCGGTCCGGGTCCTGGTGCCCTCCGACGTGTCGGACCTGCCGGTGGACGAGCACGTGGACGTCGTGGTCCTGGACGACGCCGGCCGCTCGGGCTTCGCCGAGGTGTGCGGTGCGCTCGCCCGCACGGCGCAGGTCGTCGTGCTCGGTGACCTCGGCCCGGCCCGTCCGGGCTCGGCGGCGACCGTGCTCGGCGACTGCCTGCCCGTGGACCGCCTGGGCACCGCCCACCGCACCCACGACGCCACCCTGGCCGCCCTCGCGGCCGTCACCGGCAGCAGCCGGGTGGCGACCGCGGGTTCGCCCGAGCGCAGCACCACCGTGACGCGGACGTTCCTGGACGGTGCGGTGGGCCTGCCGTCGGGCGAGACCGAGCAGCTGGACTCCACCGAGGTCGAGGTCGACCACGCCGTGCAGGAGGCGCTGCGGCTCGTGGTGGCCCTGGCCGCGCAGGACCCGCCGCGCTCGGTGGCGGTCATCGGCCTCACCCGCTCGCACGCCGCGGCGGTCGCCGCCGGGGTGCGCCGGGCCGTGCGGGCGTACCCCGCGCTGGGCGACGCGTTCTCCTCCTCGCGGCCCGAGCCGGTCGTGGTCGCCTCCGTCGACCAGGCCCGCGGGCTCGAGCGCGACGAGGTCCTGCTGACGACGGGGTTCGCCCGTACCCCTCACGGCCGGGTCATCCACCGCTTCGGCCCGTTGGACGCCCCGGGCGGCGCTGGTCTGCTGACCACGGCGGTGAGCAGGGCACGGCACCGCCTTCACGTCGTGACGGCGCTGCGATCCCGTGACCTCGACCCGACCCGGCTCCGCACCCCGGGCGCACGGGCGCTGGCCGACGTGCTCGTGGCCGTCGAGGCCGCCGCCGAGAGGGGTCGTGAGGGCACCGGCGTGCGGACCGCTCGCGGCCGTGGCGACTCGGCCGGCCCGGCCCGGCCCGATGCCGACCAGGTCACGGGCCCCCCCTCGGCCGTGCTCGCTGTGCTGTCCCGTGAGCTCGTCGCGCTGGGGGTCGAGGTCGGGCCCGGACCCGCCGGCGGGCTCGCCGTGCGGCACGGGCAGCGCGCCCTGGTGGTGGACGTCGACGTGGCCCAGCCCGACCCGGCCGTGGTGGCCGGGCGGCGGTGGGCGCTGGTCGAGGCCGGGTGGGAGCACCGGCTCGTGGCGGCCGAGCTGGTCGCCGCGGACGTGGCCGGGGTCGCTGCCCGGCTGCTTCGTCTGCCCGATGACGGCCCGGTCGAGCCGGCCGCCCCTGCGGTCGTGCCGCCCGAGGCGCCGCAGCAGGAGGCCGCCGTCGACCCCGAGGAGTCGCCGCCGGCGGACGCACGGCCCGCGTCGGTCGATCCGGTGCTGTCGCAGGTGTCCGCCGACGACAGCGACCAGGGCTGGGGCGAACGCTCGGGCGAGGACGACGACGACCGCATCCTGCGGGAGCGCCCGCCGCACTGGTGAGCCGGTTCAGGGGCGCGGCGTCTGCTGGGCCCGGAGCAGGTCGCGGATCTCGGTGAGCAGCTCGATGTCCGGCGCCGGGCCGCTCTCGGCGGGGATCTCGTTGCGCCTGCGCATCTGCGACAGTCTGTTCATCGGCAGCACGAACACGAAGTAGACGACCGCTGCGGTGATGAGGAACTGGATGACCGCGGCGATGACGTTGCCGATGTTGACGAACGTCGAGGCGTCGCCGGCGAGGATGACGAACCCGAAGCCCAGGATGTCGCCTCCGCCACCGGCGGCGGCGAGCACAGGGTTGATGACGTTGTCGGTGACACCGGCCACGAGCGCGGCGAAGGCCGTGCCGATGACGACGGCGACGGCGAGCTCGATGATGTTGCCCCGCAGGACGAAGTCCTTGAACCCCTTGAGCACGACGATCCCTTCGTCCCTCACACTGTCGCGCGACCCGCGCGCCGTGAGACTAGCCAGTGCCCTTGCCTGTGCCGCTTCGGTCCACCGCCCGGTCCGGTGGTCCGGTCGCGGGCCCGACCCGGTCGGCGCACCGGATCAGCCGTCCGGTGGGCGGACGGCCAGGGTCAGCCCGCTGCCGGGCCGGGCGGCCAGCGCCGCGGCCTCGGCGTCGGTGACCGCCAGCGTGACCGCGGCACCCGTCGGCGGCCCGGAGCTCAGCGCTGCGGCCGGTGACGACGGGCCCGCGGCCGGCGACGAGGGCGACCCGTCCCCACGGCCCGCGGTCGGGTCGACCACCAGCGCCGCGTCGGCGACCAGGTCCGCAGGCCGCCCCCCGGCGCCGTCGAGGCTCAGGGGCGCCGCGGCGTAGACGTCGACCCGGGTGCCCGGCACCGCGAGGCCCAGCACGGCCGGGTCCGACGGGGTGACGGCCACCAGCACGCGGCCCTGCGGTGCGTGCGGCACGGCGACCGCGGCTGACGGTTCCACCGCCGGGGCGGCGACCCGCAGCGGCACCAGCAGCGCAGCCAGCACCACCGCCACCGGCAGCAGCCAGGGGCGCGCCCGGGCCCCGGCACGGCGGACGCGACGACGCGCGGCTGGGTCGAAGCCCGTGGCTCCGGTGAGGATCGGCACACCGCCCAGCGTCACCTGCCTGCCCGTCGCCCGACGGCGCCGCGGTGGGCGGCTGTGGACGACAGGGCAGGTGCGGCGCCTGTGGACCCCGTGCCGTCCGCTCAGGCGGCGGAGGTGCTCGAACTGCCGGCGCTGCTGCTGGACGACGACCCCGACGAGCCGACCGACGACTTCTGCCTCGAGGAGTCGGACCCCGACGAGGAGGACGTACCCGCGGTCGAGCTGCTCGAGCCCTTGTCCGAGCCCTTGTCGGAGGACGACGTGTCGGAGGAGGCCGCGGCGCCCTTCTCGGAGGAGGAGTCCGACGACCCCGACGAGCCGGAGGCGGGCGAGCCTGAGGAGCTGCGGGAGTCGGTGCGGTAGAAGCCCGAGCCCTTGAAGACGACGCCGACGGCGCCGAACTTCTTGCGCAGGCGGCCGGCGCAGTCGGGGCAGTCCGTCAGCGAGCTCTCGCTGAACTTCTGGACGGCGTCGAACTCGTGACCGCACGCGGTGCACGCGTAGGCGTACGTCGGCACATGGCCTCCTGGCGTCGAGGGGCTCCGGAGCCCGGAGCGGTGGGGATCGGCGACTGGCACTCTGTCGCGACGAGTGCCAATGGTAATGCCCCCCGGGTCAGCGCCCGGACAGCGCCAGGAACTCCGCACGGGTGCGGGCGTCCTCGCGCATCCGGCCCAGCAACGACGAGGTCGTCGTGCTGCTGCCGAGGGCCTGCACCCCCCGGACGGTCATGCAGGCGTGCTCGGCGCTCAGCACGACGCCGACACCCTTGGGGGACAGCTCGTCGGCCAGGAACCGGGCCACCTGCTGCGTCATTCGCTCCTGGACCTGGGGGCGACGGGCGAACAGCTCGACCACCCGGGCGAGCTTGGACAGCCCGACGATGCGCTCCCCGGGCAGGTAGCCGACCGTCGCGTGCCCGCTGAAGGGGAGCAGGTGGTGCTCGCACACCGACGTGAAGCCGATCCCCTGGGCGACCACCATCTCGTCGTAGCCCTCGTCGTTGGCGAACGTCGTCATCTCGAACGGCCGCGGTCGGAACATCTCGGCGTAGGCCCTGGCCATCCGCAGCGGCGTCCGGTCCAGCCCGGGGGCGGTGAGGTCCACCCCGAGGGCGGTGAGGAACGCGCGGGCGGCGTCGGTCGCGGCCTCCAGGTCCGGCTCGGGCATCGGACCGCTCACCAGCGTCGAGGTCGCCGTCGTCCCGCCCCTCGGGTGTCCTGGGGCCAGGTCGGGTACTGCTGCAGGCACGCGTCGCTCCCTCCGTAGCGGCGGGTCAGGGACCGCCGCTGCCCACTCAACGTAACCCCGGTTCATCGGTTCCGCTGCTCTCGCCCTCCCGCCGGTGGGCCGTTCTCACCGCCCCAGCCGGCCAGCCGACCGCCCTCGCTCACGGCCCGTAGCCGCCGGTCCACCTGCTCGCGGACCGCGGGTGTGGTGACCACCAGGACCGCGTCCCCGTGACGCAGCGTCGTGGTCTCGGTGGGGACGATGGCACCGTCGGCCCGGACCACGAGCGACACGTGCGCCGGCTGCGGCAGGCGGAGCTCCAGCACGCTGACACCGTGCAGCCGGGAGCGGTCGTGCACCCTGAACTCGAGCAGGTCCGCGCCCATCCGCCCCAGCGGCGCGCTCTCGACGTTCATGTCGTCGCTGTCGTTGTCGCCGTCGTCCTGGACCCCCAGCAGCCGCGCCATCAGCGGCAGCGTGGTCGCCTGCAACAGCACCGAGACCACCACGACGACGAAGACCACGTTGAACACCTGGCGGGAGCCGGGCACCGCCGCGACGACCGGGATGGTCGCCAGCACGATCGGCACGGCGCCGCGCAGACCCGCCCAGGACAGGAACGCCAGGTCGCGCCACGGCACCCGGAACCACACCAGCGACAGCACGACCGACAGCGGACGGCCCAGCACCACGAGCACGGCCGTCACGGCCAGCGCCTGCAGCAGGGCTCCGGGAAGCTCGGAGGGGTTGACCAGGAGTCCGAGCAGGATGAACAGGCCGATCTGCGCCAGCCAGCCGAGCGAGGTCGCGAAGCCCCGGATGGCGCTGCCGTGGGGCAGCCGGGCGTTACCGAGCACGAGGGAGCAGACGTACACCGCGATGAAGCCGCTGCCCCCGGCCAGGACCGCCGCGCCGTAGGCGATGCCGGCCACGGCGAGCACGGCCAGCGGGAACGGTCCGGACGTCGGGATCGCCAGGCGCCGCAGCACGACCGCTCCGGCCTTCCCGCTCAGCAGGCCGACGGCGGCACCGATCACGAGGGCCCCGGCGGCCATCAGCACCGACACCCACCAGGCGGACTCCGACGTGCCGGCGGCTGCGGCCGTCAGCGCCAGCACCGCGAGCACCGCAGGGGCGTCGTTGAGACCGGACTCGGCCTCGAGTATCCCGACCAGCCGACGGGGCAGCTTGACCGAGCGCAGGACCGCGAACACCGCGGCGGAGTCGGTGCTGGCCACGACCGCCCCGAGCAGCAGCCCGGTCACCAGGTCGATGTCCAGCAGGAGCCACGCCCCCAGCCCGGTGACCAGGAACGACACGACGGTGCCGACCGTCGCCAGGGCCGACGCTGGGGCCAACGACCCGCGGATGGCCTCCCACCGGGTGTTCAGGCCGCCCTCGGCCAGGATGAGGGCCAGGGCCGTGTAGCCGATGGACTGGGCCAGCTGCTCGTCGTCGAACGGGATCCCGAGGACGTCCTCACCGAGGACCACGCCCAGGCCGAGGTAGAGCAGCAGCGACGGCAGCCCGGTCTGCGTGGACAGCCGGACCGCGGCCACGGCCGCCACCAGGACGACCGAAGCCACCACGAGGGCGAGCTCGGGCGTCACCGCGGTCATCGGTCCGTCCTCCTGACAGGCGGCCTGGCCTACTCTTCGCCACGTGAGCAGGCGGTCGGTGGTGGGTCGGGTCGGTCTGGGATGGGCGGCGGTGTCGGTGCGTCGGGCGGTCCCGGACCGTTCCGGTGAGGTCGCCCTCGGCGGTCTGGCTGCCGACGTCGACGTGGTGCGGGACTCCCAAGGGGTCCCCCACGTGTACGCGGACACCGCCAAGGACCTGTTCCTGGCGCAAGGGTACGTGCACGCCCAGGACCGGTTCTTCGAGATGGACCTGCGCCGCCACGTCACCGCGGGCCGCCTCAGCGAGCTCGTCGGCGCCGACGAGCAGGCCCTGCAGGCCGACGTCGTGGTCCGGACGCTGGGCTGGCGGCGCACCGCCGAGGCGGAGCTGGCGCTGCTCGACGAAGAGACCATCGGCTGGTTGGAGGCCTACGCCGAAGGCGTCAACGCCTACCTGGCCGACCGGTCGCCCGCCGAGCTGTCGCTGGCGTACACCGTCCTGTCCCTGCAGCTGCCCGAGGCCGAGGTCGAGCCCTGGACGCCGGTGGACTCACTGGCCTGGCTCAAGGCGCTGGCCTGGGACCTGCGGTCCAACTACTCCGACGAGCTCGGTCGCGGCCTGCTGCTGGCCCGGGGCGAGACCCCGGTCCGGGTCGACCAGCTCTACCCCTCCTACCCCGACGCCAACCCGGTGATCGTGCCCGACGAGCTGCTGGGTGCCGCTGCGTCGGGACGGGCGGTGCCCCGTGACGCCGCCCCCCGTGACGCCGCCCCCGGTGGGGCCGGGGTCGTCGACCCTGCCGTCGACCCTGCCGTCGGTGCGCTCGCGGCGACCGGCGCCACGGGGGAGCAGGCGCTCGCCGACACGTTGGCGGTCCTGTCGGCGGGGGGCGACCTGACGGGGGCGGCGACCGAGGGCCTCGGGTCGAACTCGTGGGTCGTGTCCGGCGTGCACACCGGCACCGGCGCACCGTTGCTGGCCAACGACCCGCACCTGGCTCCGTCGTCGCCCTCGACCTGGCACCAGATCGGGTTGCACTGCCGGCAGGTGAACGAGGACTGCCCGTTCGACGTCGCGGGGTTCTCGTTCTCGGGGATGCCCGGGGTGTTCGTGGGCCGGACGCCGGACGTCGCGTGGGGGCTGACCACCCTGTACGCCGACCACACCGACTTCGTCCTGGAACGGGTGGTCGGTCAGGAGTACGAGCTGGACGGGCAGATGCTGCCGCTGACGGTGCGCGAGGAGGTCATCGAGGTCGCCGGCGGGGACCCGGTCACCGTCCAGGTGCGCGAGACGGGCAACGGGCCGCTGCTCAGCGACGCCGTCGACCCGCTCGTGTCGATCGGACGGGGGCTGCCGGTACCCACCGGGTCCCCGACCCGCGGTCCGGGCTACGCCGTCTCGTTGCGCTGGACCGCCTCCGACCCGGGCCGGACGATGGCGGCGGTGTTCGCCATCAACCGGTCCAGGAGCGCCGAGGAGGTCGTGGCGGCCTCGCGCCTGCTGGACGTCCCCGGCCAGAACATCGTCTTCGCCGAGACCGGGCAGGACGGCGCCATCGGCTACGTCACCCCGAGCCGCATCCCGGTGAGGGCCACCGGCGACGGCCGGGTGCCCGTGCCGGGCTGGACCTCGGCCTACGACTGGACCGGGTACGTGCCCGCGGGCGAGCTGCCGGTGGTCATCGACCCCGAGCGCGGCTGGCTGGCCACGGCCAACAACCGGGTGCAGCCGGTGGGCAGCGGCCCCTACCTGGGCCCGGACACCGACCACGGCTACCGCGCCGCCCGGATCGAGTCCGCCCTGGCCGAGCTGGTGCAGCGGGGCGACGTCACGGCCGACGACCTGGCGCAGCTGCAGCTGGACGACGTCAACCCCATGGCGGAGGTCCTGCTCCCGTACCTGCTCGGCGTGGACGACGTCGACGACTTCACCGCCGACGGGGTCGACCTGCTGCGCGGTTGGGACGGCTCGCAGGGCACGGACTCCGCCTCGGCCGCCTACTTCAACGCCGTCTGGGCCGAGCTCCTCGCCGGTGCCTTCCACGACGAGCTGCCGGCCGAGCTGCGCCCCAACGGTGGCTCGCGCTGGTTCACCGTCCTGGCGCAGCTGCTCCGCAGCCCCGACGACCCGTGGTGGGACGACGTGGCGACCGTCGACGTCGTGGAGTCCCGCGACCAGGTGCTGCGCCAGGCGCTGGTGGAGGCCCGGCTCCGGCTGACCCGGCAGGTGGCCAAGGACCCCTCGCGCTGGTCCTGGGGCGAGGTCCACACCCTCACCCCGCAGCACACCCCCCTGGGGGGCGAGGGCGTCCCGGCACCGGTGCGGGACCTCTTCAACCTGCACGAGGTGGGCCTGCCCGGCGGGTCCAGCATCGTGGCTGCCACCTCCTGGGACGCGGCGTCGGGCACCTTCGACGTGACGGCGGTGCCGAGCATGCGCATGGTCGTCGACCTGTCGGTGCCCGACGACCCGGCCGACGTCGGGGGGTCCCGCTGGGTCGACCTGACCGGCGTGTCCGGGCACCCGACCGACCGCTACCACGGCAACCAGCTGGAGACCTGGGCCGCGGGCGGCAGCTACCCGTGGGCGTTCACGGCGGAGGCCGTCGCCGAGGTGGCGCGCGAGCGGCTCCTGCTGCGTTCCTCCGCCGAGCCGTGACGTCGTGCTCGGGCCCGCCTCGGCCCGGCCCGCCTCGGCCCGGGCCTGCTCAGCCGTGGCCCAGCAGCCGCACGCCGGAGGGCGTCAGGGCCCCGTCGACGGGCACGTCGTGCGCCTCGACCGGGAGGGT